>SMFF01000053.1_pt1 | contig 21596 bp, 15 predicted proteins | sample 2456181 | NCBI WGS metagenome assembly SMFF01 (sample SAMN10132611, study PRJNA489261) | soil metagenome | isolation source: day120 antibiotic-loamy sand soil ammended with raw manure from dairy cow... | place: USA | collected 2015-04-01
CCGCCGAACCGTCCGGTCGGGGGTGTCACGGTGAGCTCGTAGTCGCCCGGGCGCAGGCCGGGGAAGGCGTAGCCGCCCGAGCCGTCGCTCGTCGTCGTGCGCGACACCGTCGCCCCGAGGTCGTCGGTTCCTGTGAGCGTCACGGTGACGCCCGCGATACCGGCCTCGGTGGCGTCGATCGAGCCGTCGTTGTCGTCGTCACCGAACACCGTTCCCGCGAGCGAGGACGTCGCGAATCCGATGTTGCGACCCATCACATCCGTTCCGAGCGTGAGCGTCGCGGTGAACACGCCGTCGGCGGATCCCGCCCCATCGGGATCCGACGTGACGCCGTAGGCGGCGTCGATCGCGCGTGCACTGGCCTGGTCGACGGTCACGGTGTAAGCGCCCGCCGGGAGACCCGCGAACAGGTAGCTGCCGTCGGGTTCCGTCGTCACGGTGCGGCTGACGGTCGCCCCGCTCGTCGTGGCCGTGCCCGTGAGGTTCAGGGTGACCCCTCCCAGCCGCACGGTCTCGCCCGCGTCGATCACGCCGTCCGCGCTGTCGTCCTGCCAGAGCGTGCCGGCGATGCTCGAGGCGGCGAAGCTGATGCTGTCGCCCGCGATCTCGACGGGGGTGAGCACGCTGATCACGCGTGCGGTGGCGGAGTTCGTGATGAGGTCACCGGCTGTGGCGCCCTCGGTCGCCAGTCCGATACGGATGGTCTCCTCGTCGCCCGTGGGCAGCTCGCCGGAGATCGCGCGGATCGCCGTGACGCCCGCGAGATCCACCGGGCAGCCGGGGTCGCCGAGGTCGGCGAGCAGGCACCAGGTGGTCGAGCCGCCCTGGAGGTTGCTCGCCGCGTACGGGTCGCGCTCGACGGAGGCGGCGGGCACATCGGTCACGTAGAAGGTCGTGCCGGTGCGGGGACCCTGCACGGTCGCCGAGACGGGGAGTGCATTCGGAGTCACCGAGAGAGCGTCCGTGGTCGCGATGCTGCTGAGCTGGATGGTGCCCGAGAAGTCGGACTCGGGGTCGCGCCCGTCACCCGGATAGGGCAGCACGTCGACGATGTCCACGCCCGGGAAGTCGTTGCTCGTCGTGTTGCGGTACACGAGCTCCCATCCGACCTCGGCGCCGGCGACCCCGTCATCCGCACCCGACTCGACGAGCGGCTGGAGGGCCGTCTTCAGTGCGGCGAGCGACAGGAAGGCGTTGCCGATCGTGATGGGCTGGTAGTCCATGCGACGCGCGCGGCCCTGGCCGAAGCATCCGCTGTAGTTGGCGGGCGGCGGCACGAGCGAGACCGACTCGACGGGCACGTTCGGCGTCGGCGGGATCGTGAGCTGCATCGCGACCGTGCACGACACGATCGGGAGGTCGGGGTCGATCTGCTCACCCGTCGGCGAGACGGATTCTGCGACCGCGGTGCTGTAGTTGACGCTCGGAGTGGGAGCGAGGGGATCGGCCTCGGCGGTGAACGACCAGTCGGGCGTGATCGTCATGCCGTTCGTGGTGCCGCTGATCTCACCCAGATCCCAGACGATCGCCGTCGAGCCGTCGGGCTGCGGAAGCACGTGATCGGGTTCGATGCTCGCCGAGCCCGCGACATAGCGCAGGCCGTATGGCAGGTAGTGGATCACACGCAACGGCTGCGTCGTGGCGACGTTCTCACCGAAGGCCACGGAACCGCGCAGCACGAACGTCGTGCGGTTCTGACCCGGGGCACCCGCCTGCACCGTCGTGGGGGTGGCGCTCACGATCGAGACGTTGGTGTCGACGTTGATGCGGCCGGCCACGGTCGGGCCCGTGATACCGGTCTGAGTCCAGTGGTCGATCGAGATCTGCGGGTAGTCGTAGACCGCGACGTCGCGGATGCGCGTGGTCGCGTAGATCATCTGGCCGGCCTGCGAGGTGGCTGCGCGGTAGGTGGCACGCGTCGTGGCATGCACCTTGATGGCGACCTCGACATCCGGTTCGATGGCGCCGCCGACGAAGGTGACCCGCACGCGGTTGATGACGTCGAACGGGTCGGACAGCCCGAGGCTCGCGGCGTAGCTCGTGAACGCGGCGTCGTTCGGGTCGCTGTGCCAGCCGGTGGCCGTGTCGGCATCGCCGCAGCCGAGGCCCGCGTAGGCGGAGTCCGGAGCGGGAGCCTCGGTGGGCACGGCGCCCCCGAGCTCACCGGCGGCGAACTCGACGATGTACGCCGAGGGGTCGATGCCGAAGGAGTTGGTGTTGTTGTAGCTCGCGGCCGGGTGGTACGGCGGCGCGAGGATCGGATCCCCGAGCGGTCCCCGGGTCGTCGCGACCACGTAGCTGCCCGCCGGCACGTTCGCGTTGGCCGTGAACGGCGTGAATCGTTGCGTCGTGACGTCGATCACGTCGCACAGCTGCACCGGGCTCTGGGACACCGTGCCGATGTTGCTGAAGGTCACGAGCGAGGCGAACGACTCCTCGCGGAGGGTGCTGTTGTCGGCGCCCGGCGCGAAGCTGGCGTACGGGTTCGCCACGTCGCTGATGGGCCGCTTGACGACGCTCCGGTTGTCGGCGTTGATGATCTGCCCGTGCGCACGAGCGTTATCGGCCGTCGGGTCGACATCGGCGAAGTAGTTGCTGACGCCGTTGATGTCGAGCGGGTCGAAGTCGGAGACCGTCATGGTCGGCGCCGTCGTGGTTCCGATCGGGATGTCGTCGACGGGCACCCAGAGCAGGATCCACATGTTCGCGGCGTACCCCGCGGCCGCGATGGGCGGGTTCTGCCACGTCACCTCGACCGGGGTACCGGGTCCGCCGGGCTGGGCGCAGTCATAATTGCTCGCGGCGACCGGTCCGACCTGGTTGCTGATGCCCACGACGAGGTTCGTGTAGCCGGGGTTCGCGGGGGTCGCGGCCTGGCCCTGGCTCGCGCAGCCGTCGCCGTAGTTTCCCCAGTTGAGCAGCCGGTAGTCGGACGTCCCGACCTCGGCGGAGGTCATCGTCTCGGTCCAGGTGACGGGGCCCACGATCGGCGAGTAGCCGCCGACCTTCTGCGCGGCCACGCCGGTGGAGGTGGGGATCGCGAATCCGGGCTCGCCGCTGGCCGACCGGTAGAAGAAGGGCCCCGGCAGCGTGTTGGAGCTCACGTTCTTGCGGAGGTTCCACAGCGGCGCGCTCGAGGACGTGAACGTCGCGGTCGACGTCGCTGCGACGTCGCCGCTCGTCGCCGAGGTGATCGTGGCGGGCACCGTGAAGGTATAGCCGTCGTAGGCGTAGGCCTCGAGGCGCAGGGTCGCCGTCACCGAGCCGTCACCGGGACCCTGCGGGTTCGCGATGAGGCAGTTGAGCGTGCGGTTGCCATCGGTTCGGGTCGAGCCCGCGGCGCACGCGGCGGGGATCGACATCCAGATGGCCGCCGCTCCCCCGTTCGCCTCGGGCAAGGTCGCCCGCAACACGACACCGGTGTCCGCTGCGTCGAAGGCGAAGTCGAAGCGCACGTCGGCCGTGTCGCCGGTGCGGAGGATCTGGTCGGTCGCCGCGAGCGAGACGTCGTAGCCCGCGCAGTGCTCGGTGGCGGGCGAACCCTGCGTCGGACACGTGGATGCCGCGTCCGCGGCCACCGTGCCGGAGCTGGCGCGCGTCGCGGTGAGCGTGAACGTCGCCGCCTGAGCCTCGCCGGTCGGCATGATCACGCCCGTGACGACGAGCGCGAGCGCCGTGATCGCTGCTGCGATCATCCCCGCCCGACGTCGTACGCCTCTCGTCGACAACTGACCACCTGCAACGGACAACTCGCCCACAGGACTCCCCCCGGAATCACATCCAGCCCCTCGTATCCGCTCACCATCGGGCGATGCGGAGGGCTCCACTTCGGACTATATCGAGCGGGGTCACCGCCGACGTCGAATATCACCCTCGGCATTCACCCTCGGGCGCGGGCCGCGCAGATACGACGACGGGGCCGGACCCGAAGGCCCGACCCCGTCGAGGATCCCGAAGGAAGAGGTGTTACTTGAGGATCTTGGTCACCTTGCCGGCGCCCACGGTGCGGCCACCCTCACGGATGGCGAAGCCGAGGCCCTCCTCCATGGCGATCGGCTGGATGAGCTCGACCGTCATGTCGGTGGTGTCGCCGGGCATGACCATCTCGGTGCCCTCGGGCAGCGTGATGACGCCGGTGACGTCGGTGGTGCGGAAGTAGAACTGCGGACGGTAGTTCGCGTAGAACGGGTTGTGACGCCCACCCTCGTCCTTGGAGAGGATGTACGCGGTGCCCTCGAACTGGGTGTGCGGCGTGACCGAACCCGGCTTGACGACGACCTGACCGCGCTCCACGTCCTCGCGCTTGGTGCCGCGGAGGAGCAGACCACAGTTCTCGCCGGCCCAGGCCTCGTCGAGCTGCTTGTGGAACATCTCGATACCCGTGACCGTGGTCTTCTGCGTCGGGCGGATGCCGACGATCTCGACCTCGGAGTTGATGGCGAGGGTGCCACGCTCGGCGCGGCCGGTGACGACCGTTCCACGACCGGTGATGGTGAAGACGTCCTCGATGGGCATGAGGAACGGCTTGTCCTTGTCACGCACCGGGTCGGGGATGTTGTCGTCGACGGCCTGCATGAGGTCGAGAACCGACTGCACCCACTTCTCGTCGCCCTCGAGAGCCTTGAGGCCCGAGACGCGCACGACGGGGGCGTTGTCACCATCGAAGTCCTGCGAGGAGAGCAGCTCGCGCACCTCGAGCTCGACGAGCTCGAGGATCTCCTCGTCGTCGACCATGTCGGACTTGTTGAGCGCGACGAGCAGGTAGGGCACGCCGACCTGCTTGGCGAGCAGCACGTGCTCACGCGTCTGCGCCATCGGGCCGTCGGTCGCCGCGACCACGAGGATCGCGCCGTCCATCTGAGCGGCACCGGTGATCATGTTCTTGATGTAGTCAGCGTGACCAGGGGCGTCGACGTGCGCGTAGTGGCGCTTCGGCGTCTCGTACTCGACGTGCGAGATGTTGATCGTGATACCGCGCTGGCGCTCCTCGGGAGCGGAGTCGATCGACGCGAAGTCGCGCTGAACGTTGGTGGCCGACGGGTACTTGTCGGCGAGCACCTTCGAGATCGCGGCGGTAAGCGTGGTCTTGCCGTGGTCGACGTGACCGATCGTTCCGATGTTGACGTGCGGCTTGGTCCGCTCGAACTTGGCCTTGGCCACTTGGTGTCCTCCTCAGGACTCGTGTGCAGGCATCCGGATGGATTCCGGATGCGATTGCGTGGTTTCGATTTACTTTAGTTGGTGGTCTCGATGCGCGCCTCTCGGCGCTTCTCGACCGCGGAGGAGTGAGCTAGCTCACTCGCCCTTGCTCTTCTGGACGATCTCTTCGGCAACAGCCTTCGGGACCTCCGAGTAGCTGTCGAACGACATCGAGTAGACCGCACGACCCGAGGTCTTCGAGCGCAGGTCACCGACGTAGCCGAACATCTCGGACAGCGGCACGAGGGCGCGAACGACCTTGACGCCGGTCGCATCCTCCATGGCCTGGATCTGACCGCGCCGCGAGTTGAGGTCGCCGATGACATCGCCCATGTACTCCTCGGGCGTACGCACCTCGACCGCCATGAGCGGCTCGAGCAGAACGGGGCTCGCCTTGCGCGCGGCCTCCTTGTAGGCCATCGAGCCGGCGATCTTGAACGCCATCTCCGAGGAGTCGACGTCGTGAGCAGCACCGTCGACGAGCGTCGCCTTGACGCCCACCGTCGGGAAGCCGGCGAGCACACCGACCTGCATCGCATCCTTGATGCCCGCATCGACCGACGGGATGTACTCGCGCGGCACGCGACCACCGGTGACGGCGTTCACGAACTCGTACGAGACCTCGGCGGTCACCTCGAGAGGCTCGAGGGTGATCTGCACCTTGGCGAACTGGCCGGAGCCACCCGTCTGCTTCTTGTGGGTGTAGTCGTACTTCTCGACCGTCTTGCGGATGGTCTCGCGGTACGCCACCTGGGGCTTGCCGACGTTGGCCTCGACGTTGAACTCGCGCTTCATGCGGTCGACGAGGATGTCGAGGTGCAGCTCGCCCATGCCCTTGATGACCGTCTGGCCGGTCTCGATGTTCTGCTCGGTGCGGAACGTCGGGTCCTCTTCGGCGAGCTTCTGGATCGCCGTGCCGAGCTTCTCCTGGTCGGCCTTGGTCTTGGGCTCGATCGCCACCTCGATGACGGGCTCCGGGAAGGTCATCGACTCGAGGATGATCGGGCTGGCCGCGTCGCTCAGGGTGTCACCGGTCGTGGTGTCCTTGAGGCCGATGACGGCGTAGATGTGGCCGGCGGTGACCGAGGGCACCGGGATCTCCTTGTTGGCGTGCATCTGGAAGATCTTCCCGATGCGCTCCTTCTTGCCCTTGGTCGAGTTGATCACCTGGGCACCCGAGTCGAGGTGACCCGAGTAGACGCGGATGTAGGTGAGACGACCGAAGAACGGGTGCACCGCGATCTTCGAGACGAGCGCGGCGAACGGCTCTGCAGCATCCGCGTGGCGCTCGAGCACGACCTCGGGGTCCTTGACGTCGTGGCCCTGGACGGCCGGCACGTCGAGCGGGCTGGGGAGGTAGTCCACGACGGCGTCGAGCATCGGCTGCACGCCGCGGTTCTTGAACGCCGAGCCGCAGAGCACGGGGTAGACCTCGGATGCGATGGTGAGCTTGCGGATCGCGCCCTTGATCTCGGCGACCGTGAGCTCCTCGCCGCCGAAGTACTTCTCGAGCAGCGCGTCGTCGGTCTCGGCGACGGTCTCGAGCAGCGCCTGGCGGTACTCGTTGGCCTTCTCGACGAGGTCGGCGGGGATCTCCTGCACCTCGTACTTGGCGCCCATTGTCACGTCGCCCTTGGAGTCGCCCTCCCAGACGAGCGCGCGCATCTCGACGAGGTCGACGACGCCGACGAAGTCGGACTCGGCACCGATCGGAAGCTGCACCACGAGCGGCTTGGCGCCGAGGCGGTTGATGATCGTGTCGACCGTGAAGTAGAAGTCGGCACCGAGCTTGTCCATCTTGTTGACGAAGCAGATGCGCGGCACGTTGTACTTGTCGGCCTGACGCCACACCGTCTCGGACTGGGGCTCGACGCCCTCCTTGCCGTCGAAGACGGCGACCGCGCCGTCGAGGATGCGGAGGCTGCGCTCCACCTCGACCGTGAAGTCCACGTGTCCGGGGGTGTCGATGATGTTGATCTGGTTCTTGTTCCAGAAACAGGTGACGGCAGCGGAGGTGATCGTGATGCCACGCTCCTTCTCCTGCTCCATCCAGTCGGTCGTCGAGGCGCCGTCGTGCGTCTCGCCGAGCTTGTGGTTCACGCCCGTGTAGAAGAGGATGCGCTCGGTCGTCGTCGTCTTGCCGGCATCGATGTGCGCCATGATGCCGATGTTGCGGACCTTCGTGAGGTCGGTGAGCACGTCTTGTGCCACGGGGTGTTCCTTCTTTCGGGAATCGGAGAGTTCGGGTCGTCCGGATGCGGACCCTCAGCGGGTACAACATCCGGACGACCCGGATGCTTACCAGCGGTAGTGGGCGAACGCCTTGTTCGACTCGGCCATCTTGTGGGTGTCTTCGCGGCGCTTGACCGCGGCACCCAGGCCGTTCGAGGCGTCGAGGATCTCGTTCTGCAGGCGCTCGGTCATGGTCTTCTCACGACGCGACTTCGAGTAGCTCACGAGCCAGCGCAGCGCGAGGGTGTTCGCGCGGTGCGGCTTGACCTCGACGGGCACCTGGTAGGTCGAGCCACCGACGCGGCGGCTCTTGACCTCGAGGGTCGGGCGCACGTTGTCGAGCGCCTTCTTGAGAACGACGACCGCATCCTGACCGGACTTGGTGGCCACGCCGTCGAGCGCGCCGTAGACGATGCGCTGGGCGAGGTCCTTCTTGCCGTCGAGGAGGATCTTGTTGACGAGCTGGCTGACGACCGGCGAGCTGTAGACCGGGTCGGCGACGACAGGCCGCTTGGCGGCGGGTCCCTTGCGAGGCATCTAACTCAACCCTTCTTCGCGCCGTAGCGGCTACGGGCCTGCTTGCGGTTCTTGACGGCCTGCGTGTCGAGGGCGCCGCGGACGATCTTGTAGCGCACGCCGGGCAGGTCCTTCACACGACCACCGCGCACGAGCACCATCGAGTGCTCCTGCAGGTTGTGGCCCTCGCCGGGGATGTAGGCGGTGACCTCGGTGCCGTTGGAGAGCTTCACGCGGGCGACCTTGCGGAGAGCCGAGTTCGGCTTCTTCGGGGTGGTCGTGTACACACGCGTGCACACGCCGCGCTGCTGCGGGTTGGCCTTGAGGGCCGGCGCCTTCGTCTTGGCAGCCTTGGACTGCCGGCCCTTGCGGACCAGCTGCTGAATGGTGGGCAAAAGTGCTCCTTGCTCATGCTGCACGGTGACAGCGTGATGGTGGATCCATCGGTACCCGCCGCCTCGAGAGGATCCCCGCGAGGACTGCCGGCGGATATGCCGTGGGGGTCAGCCGCGACGGGTGTCGGGGCCTGGCCCAGCGCCGCATCCGCTACGCCTTCGAGCCTGCGGGCACCCCGAGAGGGAACTCACGATGGCAGGGGAGACGCGTGCGAATGCACACACGAGGTCCAAGTGTAGCGAAGTGCGTAATCCGCCGCAATGTCGGGGCGGGGTGTCCACGCGCAAGAAGAAGCCGGCGGCCACGACGGGAGGGACGCGGCCGCCGGCGGTCTGGGGCGTCAGCCGCGCGCGGATGCCGTCTCGTCGTCGGTCGGCTCCGCCGGGTCAGCGGGCGGAGCCTCCTGATCGACCTGCTCGTCGTCGAGCACAGCGCCCGGCGAGATCAGCACATACATGTAGGCGTTGATCGTGGTCGAGTACAGACTCCCGTCCTCCGTCTGGTCGACGTTCATCAAGAGGACCAAGCGCTCACCGAACTGCAGTGCGTGCACGAAGTTCAGTGACTCGAGCGCTCCCCCCTGCACGGTCACACTGATGGGTACCAGCACGAAGTTCTGATCATTGATCCGAGGATCGGTGTACGGCGGGGGCGCTTTCTCGCTCACCTCTTGCCCGGCATCCACCGGCGCGGCGTAGGGGAGGAACTGGTCCACCGCGATCTTCGTGATGGTGACGCCGCTCGCTGCCGACATGCGATCCAGGCCCCGGATGAAGCCCTGGCTATCGACCTTGCCGGGGATCAACTTCGCGAAGTCGGCCGCGAGGTCCTGGTAGTCGTCGAGGTGCTCCTCCGCGGCGGAGAGCCGATCGATGTCGCGTTGGAGTGCTTCATTCTGCGAGACCGCCGCCTGACGTGCGAGCTCATAGGCGCCCCGCTGCGCGAGCAAGGGTGCGACGCCCAGGAAGTATCCACCGGCGACGAAGGCGATCACGACGATCACGGTGATCAGCGCCCAGATGCGAGTTCCGAGTTTCATTTCTCTGTCTCCCCGTCGCCCTCGCCGCCGTCCGCACCGATCTGGTTGGCGCGTTCCGCCTCCTGCTTCATCCGGTTGGAGTACGCGTCGGCGTTGATGTGCATCGTGATGTTGACCGTGTAGCCGCCCTCATCGGAGAGCTGAACGTTGCCTGGTACGGCGTCCACATAGCCGGGAAGGTCGGTCAACCCGTCGAGCCACACAGGGATTTCGGGGAGACCCGGGCTGACCGCCGTGAATGTCAGGGTCGCGATGCGCGGCCCCTCCAAGGGGATGCTGGACTGCGGGTAGGCTGAGAGGATCGACGGCGACTCAATGTTGAAGATGTCAAGACGCACCCCGTCGGGGAGCGAGGCCTGAACCTTGGTCAGGTAGTCGAGGAGGTCGATCTCCGTCGAACCACCCACCTGAATCGCGGCGGCTCCCAGCGTCACCTCGTTCATCGCGGCCTGGATCTCCTGGTGGCTGATCTTCTCCGTCTGGAGGGCGGCTGTGCGATCGGTTTCCGCCGTCAGGGCGAGGCCCGCGCTGATGGAGAGATACCATGCACCGCCGATCGCTGCGAGCACGAGCACCAACACCAGCACCATGACCGCGCGCAACGAGCGCTGCACGCTGAGCTGTCGGTTGCGCTCGCCGAGCTCCGGCGGCATCAGGGAGACCCGCGGCGGCGCTCCCACCGGGACGTTCACTCGAGCGGATGCGCCACGTCGCGGCGTGGTCCGTTCGGTCAAGGTCGCGGTCATGCTTTGCTCCCCAAGGTCAGGCCGGCGGCAACCGGCACTCCGGCTGCTCCGAGCGAGAGCTGGTCCTGGTCGACAGTCCGTCCCACTGCGAGACGCTCGAGAGGCGCCGGCGCGCGCACCGGAAGGCGCGTGGCGTCGGCGAGCGCCGTTGCGAAACCGTTCAACTCGGCGCCCCCGCCCGAGAGCAAGATACGCTCCACCGCAGCTCCCGGCTTGCTCGAAAGGTAGAAGCTGAGCGTGTTCCGAATCGCCACCACGAGGTCTCCTGTGGCCTCGTAGATCACCTCGAACGCGGGCCGCAATTCGGGTCCCGCACCCTGAGTGGCGAGACCGAAGCGCCGCTTGATCTGCTCGGCCTGGTACTCATCCATGCCCAGCCGAGCGATGAGCGCGCGATTGATGTCGTCGCTGCCGTTCTGCACGATTCTCACGAATCGCGGTACGCCATCCACAGCCACCGTCACGATCGTGGTCTCTGCTCCGATGTGAATCATCGCGATATGCCCGTTGGCGACCGGCCCGGAGAGCAGGGCGCGAGTCAACGCGAAAGGCACCAGATCGACGTCGACCGGCTCGAGCTTCGCCGCCTCGACGGCCTCCACCGTCGCCAGCACCCCCGACTTGATCGCGGCAACGAGCAGACCCTGGATGACGGGCGCCCCGTCCTCCTCCGCCTCCGCAACCGGATAGAAGTCGAGAAGTGCCTCGTTGACCGGAACCGGCAGGATGTCCTGCACCTGGAACGGCAGAGTCTCGCGAATCCGACTCATCGGCATCCGCGGGACGGAGAGCTCGCGCACGAGCACACGGGCGTTGCCGACGCCGACGATGACCTTCCTCGTCTTGAACTTTCCCTGCTCCCACAGCTGCTTGAGCGCTGCGGCCACGGTCTCCTTCTCCGTGACCTCGCCGCGATCGAGCGCGGTGGTGGGCACGGCGATCTGGTGATACCGCACGAGCGTGGGGCGAGCGGATCCCGCACCCATCACCTCAGCGGCACGGATGACCCCTCGACCGAAGTCGAGCCCCACAATGGTCGATGCCATCTGTTTCTCCTCCCGTTGTCCTCGTTGGTCAGCCGAGGCCGACGTAGTTGAGGTAGCCGGCGGCCACAGGGCCTCCGGCGATGATCCCGATCCAGGCACCTAGGAGCATCCAGGGCCCAAATGGGACAGCTGTGGTTCGGCCGGCGCGACGAAGCGCGATGAGCACGAGTCCGAAGATCCCGCCTAAGACGAAGGCCGCCGCGACCCCGACGATGAGCTGCGCCCATCCGAGGTAGCCGAGATAGAGGCCCAGTACGCCTGCGAGCTTGACGTCACCGAAACCCATTCCTCCGGGCTTGATGACCCACAACAGGCCATAGAAGGCGAGAGAGGCGACCAGACCCAGGCCGGCGGTCATGAGTGATTCGGCCCGACCGTGAAGCAACGCCGCCGGAATCAACAGCGCGCTGGCGACTGCGTACGCGGGCAGGACGATGCTGTTCGGAAGCCGGTGGACGTCGATATCGATGGCCGCGAGCGCGATGCTGATCGCCATGAGGAACGCGAAAGCCACGAGCTCGAGCACCTCTGCCAGCACGACCGGCCAAGGGGTTGCGGCCCAGGATGGGATGAAGACCAATGCGGTCGCGACGAAGGCCGCCCCCGTCAGCACCTCGACCCCCGGGTACCGCGCCGAGATCGGCATTCGACAGTCGCGGCAGCGACCGCCCAGTACGAGCCATGAGATAAGCGGCACGTTGTCAAAGGCGCGGATCTCGTGGCCGCATCCCGGGCAGGCCGATGCGGGTCTGACGATCGATACGCCGGCGGGAACCCGGTAGATCACGACGTTGAGAAAGGAGCCGACGGCAAGACCCGCGAGCGCGGCGAACACGAGATAGAGCGCCGTCACCTTGGCGCCCCATCAGCGGAGAAGGCGGCAGGGACACCAGCGGTCCTTGAGATCGTGAACTTGGTCGAGGTGGGCATGAGGTACTTCGGCGGACTGACGTTCGCGAGCTTGGGGTCGTGCCGGTAGTCCTTCGAGTACCCCGTGCCGATCCCCGAGCCACTCGAGGTGGCGACGGTGCCGCGATACTTCTGCGCCATGCTTCCGTAGATCGTGAGCTTGCCGCGGTTGTTGCCCTTGTCGTAGTTCTGCACCTGGATCGTGTGATCGACAGACATCAACGCGGCCTGAATGACGCGGTCCTTGTCGGTATTCAGGATCGGAGTGCTGCCGTCCATCGGGTTCCACACGAAGATCGCGTTGTTCCCGACGAGACCGAGCACGTCCCGGTTGATGTCGTCGTAGAGGATGTCGCCCAGCACGTACACATAGTTCTCGGCCGCCGCCGTCATGCGACCGACGATCGTCCCGCTGATGTAGAGGTCGCCTCGCTTGCAGCCATAAGCCGGACTGGTGGCGCTCGAATAGGGAGGGCGTGTTTCGTTCGAGAGCGGGTGGCGGATGGTCTTGTCGGTGCCGGAGTTCCCGGGCTGCGACGACGTGGTGGGGAACGTCCACTTCTCGCCGTACTTCGTCGTCACCGGGTTCCACCAGCCGCCGGTGGTCTCCGAATCGTCCGTGCAGGTGAAGTTGGCGGGAAGAGCCCCCGACGCCCAAGCATTCACATCGCCTGAGCCCTGAGCCGGAACGTTCTGGACGTACAGGAGGTTGGCGTCCAGGACGTTGATCGTCGCTCCCGCTGCCGAGCGCAGTGCACTCACGGATCCACACTGCGTCGGCGTCTCACCGGAAGTCGCGACTCCCCCCGCAACCCGCACTTGCGTGTACTTGGTCCACGGGGACCAGATCGTCATCTTGCCGTTGCCATTGAGGCGGATCGTCGTCGGACCGGTGTAGAGACAGCCCGGGCTGGGAACGCCCGGCTGGTCAAGATAGGTCTCCGCCCTCATCTGGTTGTTGTCTTCCGGCATCCCGATGGCCCCCGTACGTGTCGGTGGGCCCTTCTGGAATGTCGGCGTCGAGCATCCCGATCCCGTGACCTGCTGATAGGTACCGATACCGATAGGCGTTGCGGACGTGACCGCCCCGGCGAATGTTCCACCACAGATGTACAGCTGGTCGTTGGAGTGCACCTTGCCGCCCAGGGTGTCGACGGGCGCGAACTGGATGCGGCAGTTGCTGGAACGGTCATCGGATGTCGAGCCGACAAGGGTCCCCCACTGATGGATATTCGCGCACTCGTTGCGCCCGGAGATGACCGGGTCCATCGCCTCGTACTCGGTGAAGTACACGTAGTCGCTGAACCCGTCCTGCTTCAGGTTGGCCACGATCGAACGCGTGGTGTCGCCGACGCGACCCGTGGAGCGGAGCAGCACGACTCCCGTCGACGCGAAGTCCTGGATGTTGACCTCGTACCGGAACTGAGCCTTGCCATCGGAGCCGGGCACGGTTGCCCACCTTCCGGACGTCCCGATGTCGAACGCAGGGTTGTCGTCGGCGCCCGTTGGCAGCGTGAGACTCTTGTTGAGATTGACTTCTCCGGACGCGAGCGTCACCTCGTCGGAGAAGGGTGCGTCCTTGTTGCCGTATTGCGAGTAATGCGGGTCGTTCTCGATGCGACTCTTGTAGTCCTCGATGCCGGCGTAGGCGGCAGACAGAGAAGCGTTCCAGTCCGTCTCGGTGTCGGCCTTGATCGAGCCGCTGAGCGTGACGGTCAACGATGTCGAGATGAGCATGAGCATCACGAGACCGAGCCCCAACACTGTCGGCAGCACCCAACCCCCGTCGTCGCGACGGGCCGCGGTGATGATCAACTTGCGCACCGGATCTCCTAATTGACGTTGGGCATGCCGACGATGTTGTCGAGCGCGATGACCTTGCCCGAGTCGGACGCACGCACCTTGAGGTCGAAGCGCACGAATGCGACCTGATCGAGCTCGGCCGCGGTCAACCCGGAGGGCGCGAGGCCCAGTTGCGTCGTCCGGTCTGCGGCGAAGTAGGTGAACAACGGCTCGCTTGTGCACGACGGGTCACCCGCCGCACAGCCACCGCGGTTGACGACGAGGTTGCCGATAGTGCGCTCGGCCTGCGGCGTCGAGGTGATCGAGGGGTAGACCGGATAGGCGACCTTACACGCGGATGGCAGGTTGATGTCGCACCCTTGCGCCACCCAACGCTGTTCGATCATGTGGCCGGTGGCATCCACGTAGTAGCGGATCTGCAGCGGTACCGGGAAGGTGGGACCGGCATCCGTGTAGCTTGTGACGACCACCTCGACGGCGCTGCCCTTCTTGATGGCTGGAATCGGAGGTGGCGGGTTCGACGGGTCGGGCGGGTTGACCGGAATGTCGACCGAGGCGCGCACGGTGGTCGAGACGACGTTCATGATGTTGCTCGCCTCCGCCGTGCTCTCGCGGATGTCGTTGGACTGCGTCGTCTTCATCGCCACGGTGACATAGAACGGCACGATCATGGCCATGATCACCGCGCTCAGAATCATGACCACCATGAGCTCGATGAGGCTCACGCCCGAGTCATCCCGAAGTCTTTCGCGAAGCGCACCCATGTCAGTTCACCTTCGCGCGAGGGTCGAGAGTGAAGATTCGGTCCGCGGTCATCGGGTAGCTGCCGGCATTGCTCTGGACCTCGGCCTTCTTGACCCGGTTGGTCCCCGTGGACGAGATCTGCCAGGTGCCGAAGGGCAACACGATGATGTCGCCGTCGTTGACGTTCGCGAACGAGTAGCTGAGGCCCGTACCGCAGCCCGGGTCCCCGTTGGCCGGTGTGGTGGTCGTAGCGACGACGGTGCGGTTGCTGTAACCGGAATCGAGTCTCACCTTCACGAACCCGACGGGCAGCGCAACGGTCGGCGAGGTCTGCCCAGCGGCGGCGACGGCGATGCCCGGCTGCCCGGCGACCAGATCATCGCTGCCGATGGTCTGCGCACCCCACGTCGCGGGATTGGTCGACTGACAGCCATCCTTGGCGTCCAGCGCCGGATCTGCTGCGCCGTCGATGCTCTGCGCGATGTACGTGCCGTAGACGATCGAGTACCCGTCGAGCCACGGGAAGAGCTTGAGGCTGGCACTGCCATTGCGCGCGACCGCCTTGTCGCCGCGGCTGTTCGAGGCCGTGTAGTCGATGCTCGCCGGGTAGCGATACGTGCCCGAAGGAGTTGCACCGTTCGGTGCGACGTAGGTCACGGGGAAGATCGCGGCGTTGTCGAACACGAAGTTGGTCGAGATCGTGTTCCCCGCGGCGATGGTGAGCGACTTCGAGACCGGCGACTCCAGCTGGTCGCCGCTCACGTATCCGGCCTTCGCGATCGAGACGGTGTAGTTGGCCGGCGGAACTCCGATCGCGTAGCTGCAACCGTCGGCGTTCGTCGTCGTCGGTGTGGGCACGGTGGAGCCGCTCGCCAGACCGGAGGTCGCGGTGAGGGTGACCGGGATGCCGGCCACGCCGTTCCCGTCGGCCCCGCGCACGGAGATCATGAGCACGGCGAGGTCTTCATCGTGGAGAGACCCGTCGGGAGCGACGACGGTGTCGAAGTTCACGGGAGAGATCGGCTTGACCTGGCCACCCCAGGTGACATCGACGTTCACCCGGAGCACGCGGAGCTTCGCTCCTGTGCCGGTGCCGCACGAGACGTCGTTGCCGTTGGCGTCGACCCACTCGACGCTGCGCTCAACTGTGTAGACGATGCCGTCGACCGTCTGGTCGTATGTGGCGTTCGCGATGTCGAAGACGCTCTGCTGTCCTCGCACGAGGTCGATATCGCTCGAGGCGAGACTGAGCGCGGTGATGCGGTGCTGCTGGTCACCAGCGAGTCGGATCACGGTGACGAGGCCTTGAGCGACCCCGACCGAGATGACCATGAAGATCATGATCGCGGCGATGATCTCGATGATGGAGAGCCCGGAGTCGTCACGGGCCGCCGCACCTGCCAGTCGGCGTCTGTCGGTCGTCATTCTCACCACCGCCCCCCACGGTTGAATCGAATGGAGCCGGTGGGGCGTCGTGACGACGCCCCACCGGATTGCCGGTCTTGCCGGCGGTTACTGCTTAGGCGCAGGCGCCCGTCTTGACACCGCTCGTCTCGTCGACGTGGAACACGGTGCTGGTCGGGCTCGTCGCCTCGATGCAGAAGCCACCCGCCGCGGTAGCAGCCGCGTCGAGTGCCGGGGCAACAGCACCGGCCTGCGTGTAGTCGACGCTGCCGCCGGTGTTGTCGTAACCGAAGTCCTCGAGTCCGGCGAGGTCGGTGCCGGTCGGGTAGCTGCCGTTCGAGGTGAAGTACGCGACCAGCGCGGTCTTCGCGTTGTTCAGGTCGGACTGCACGGCCGAGTCGGTCGCGCTGTTCTGGACGTTGATGTAGATCGGGATCGCGATCGCGGCAAGGATGCCGATGATGATCACGACCACGAGGAGCTCGATGAGGGTGAAGCCCTCGTCGTTCGCCTTCTTCTGCTCGAGCTCGGCGCGCTTGGCCCCGAGGGCCTTCATCATGCGAGTCATGTGCTGTTCCATTTCCACTTGGTTGTTATGGTTCGCGAGCCGTCCCCCCAACGGATCTGACTCGACGCTTTTGATGCTGGCCCTTGCATTCCGATCGCGGTATCCCACGATGGGGGGGCACGCGATCAGCCGTTGACGACGCTGATCATGCTGAAGATAGGCATGTACAGGGCGACCACCATGCCACCGACCACGACCCCGAGGAACGCGATCAGAAGAGGTTCGATGATGGACGTGAGCGATTCGGTGGTTGCCTTGACCTCGTCGTCGTAGAAGTCGGCAACCTTGCTGAGCATGGTGTCGAGCGCGCCGGCGTCCTCGCCGACGGCGATCATCTGCGCAGCCATGGGCGGGAACACCGACTCCTCGGACAGCGGCCCGGAGAGCGACTTGCCGACGCGAACCGAGTTTGCGACGTTATGTGCCGCGTTCTCGATCACCCAGTTGCCGGACGCCTCACCGACGATGTTGAGAGCCTGCAGGATCGGAACGCCCGCCTTGACCATGTCAGCGAGATTCCGACAGAAGCGAGTGATCGCGATCTTCGCGATGAGCTTGCCGAAGACGGGCAGTTTGAGCTTGAGCGGATCGACGAACTTACGCACGCGTTCCGTGTGCTTGTTCGCGTTCCACCAGATGCTGAAGGCGACCCCCACGATCACACCGACCGGGACGACGACCACCATCGACTGGCTGAGCCAGACGAGCATCATGGTCGGCAGCGGCAGCTCCGACCCCATCCCCTCGAACATCTGCTGGAAGATCGGCACGATGAAGATGAGCATCACGATCACGGCGACGACAGACATGCAGAGCACCATGACGGGATATGTCATGGCGGACTTGATCTGCTCTCGGAGCTTCGCTTCCTTCTCGTAGTTGACAGCGATCGTGTTGAGCGCGCCGTCCAAGAAGCCGCCGATCTCACCCGCGCGGATCATGTTGATCATGAGCGGCGGGAAGATGCGTGGGTGCTTGCCGAGGGCGTCCGACAGTGCAAAGCCCACCTCGACATCGCGGGCGACGCTCGAAAGCGTCGTCTTGAGCTTCTTGTTCTCCGTCTGCTCGGCGAGGATGCTCAGGGTCTTCAGCAGCGATAGGCCGGCTGCGACCATCGTCGCGGCCTGTCGCGACAAGACTGCGAGGTCTTTCAGACCGACGCGCTTGCCACCGCCGATCTCGATCTCGCGGTTGAGCCCGGTGCCGGCGACCGACTCGCTGACCTTGACGGGACTGAGTCCGAGCGTGCGCATCCGATCGATTGCGGCGCTCTCTGTCGGTGCTTCGATCTTGCCCTTGACGAGCTTCCCGGCCCCGTCGCGCGCCTGGTAGGCCCAGTTACGCGATGGTGCGGCCGCCACTGCCCCCGCGGCCATCAGATGCTCCTCGCCGCGGACGCGCCCGTGAGGTCACGCCGCGTCACGAGCCGGTTGAAGGTCTCCGGATCCTGAACTTTCTCCATGGCTGCGTCGTACGGCACCTCGCCGCCGTTGACGAGCTCCGCCAAGTGCTGGTCCATCGAGTGCATGCCGGCAGCGGCACCCGATTGCAGAGCCGAAGTGACCTGGTACGTCTTGCCCTCGCGAACGAGGTTCGCGATCGCCGGCGTGATGAACATGATCTCAGTCGCGACGGCGCGGCCGCGCCCGTTGGCGCGCTTCACGAGCGTCTGACAGACCACGCCCTGGAGGGTCGCTGCGAGCTGCACGCGGATCTGATCCTGCTGGTGCGGGGGGAACACGTCGATGACACGGTCGATCGTCGAGCCGGCGCTCTGGGTGTGCAGCGTCGCGAACACGAGGTGACCGGTCTCGGCCGCGGTCAACGCCACAGAGATCGTCTCGAGGTCGCGGAGCTCGCCGATGAGGATCACATCCGGGTCCTGACGCAGCACGTGCTTGAGCGCGTTGCCGAAGCTGTGCGTGTCGGCGCCGACCTCGCGCTGGTTCACGAGCGACTTCTTGTTGGTGTGCAGGAACTCGATCGGGTCCTCGACCGTCACGATGTGGTCGCGGCGCGTCGAGTTCACGAGGTCGATGAGGGCCGCGAGCGTCGTCGACTTGCCGGAACCGGTCGGGCCTGTCACGAGCACGAGCCCACGCGGGAGCTTCGCGAACTCGCCGACCTGGCTCGGCACGCCGAGCTGGCCGAGGTTCTTGATCTCGGTCGGGATGATACGGAACGCCCCGCCGATCGCGCCGCGTTGCTGGTAGAAGTTCACGCGGAAACGGGCGTTCGCCGAGAGGGTGAAGGCGAAGTCGAGCTCGAGCACCTCGTCGAACTTCGCCCGCTGCGACGGCGACAGGATGCTGTAGAGCGCGGTCGCGGTCTTCTCGCGATCCCAGACGGGCTGCTCGTGCACCGGTGTGAGCGTGCCGTCGACACGCAGCAGCGGCGAGGTGCCGGTGGAGATGTGGAGGTCGGACGCCCCGGCCAGCAGCACCTCGTTGAGGCAGTGCAGCAGGTCGGGGTCGGCGTTGGCACGAGCCGCGCGCGCGAACTCGTCATCGAGCACCGACTCGGCACTCGCGACGGCGGGCGGCGCGACGGGCGTCGGCGCCCCCACAGCGGGCGCATCGAAGCTCGGCACCCGCAAGTCGGGCGCGGGCGGCGGCGTGAATCCCGGCACCGCGGCCGGCGGCGGGAAGCCCTGACCGGAGAAGTCCGGGTCGGCGAAGACCGGGCTGTCGGAGGTGGGGCCTGCGGGCGGTGCCGAGGGCGCCGCGGCAGGCGTGACATCCGGCATCGTCTCGGTGCCCGGAGCCACCGGCGGAGGCAGTTGCGAGAAGTCGACGGTGGGTTCGGCGTCCGGTGGCAGCACGCCGGCAGGCGGCGGCATCGTGCCCGCCGTGCCCGGCACGCCGAACGGCGGTGCTGCGGGATCCGTCAACGGGATCTCGTAGATGTTGTTCACGCTCTGGTCCTCCCCCTCCATGCGGAACCTCCGAAACGCATCGTCACGCGACGACGCGCAGGATCTCCTCGATGCTCGTCATGCCGAGCAGGGCCTTGCCCCACCCGTCCTGGCGCAGGGTGTACATGCCCTGCTGCACGGCTGCCCGACCGATCTCGGCGCTCGAGGCGCGCGAGACGGCGAGGCGCTCGATGTCTTCGGTGACCGACATGACCTCGTGCAACGCCATCCGGCCGCGGTAGCCCGTGTTCGAGCAGTGCTGGCATCCGATCGGCCGGTGCAGCGTGGGCACGCCCATCCGCGGGTCGACCGCGAAGCCGAGAGCCTGCAACTCGTCGGGGTTCGCGTGGTACGGCTGCTTGCACTTGTCGCAGAGCCGGCGCGCGAGACGCTGGGCGACCACGCAGTCGAGCGCGGAACCGACCAGAAACGGCTCGATGTCCATCTCGATGAGACGCGTCACCGCGCTCGGGGCGTCGTTGGTGTGCAGCGTGCTCAGCACGAGGTGACCGGTGAGCGAGGCCTCGATGGCGATCTGCGCCGTCTCCTGGTCACGGATCTCACCGATCAGCACGACATCCGGGTCGGAACGCAGGATGCTGCGCAGCGCGCTCGCGAAGGTCAGCCCCGCCTTGACGTTCACCTGCACCTGGTTGATGCCCGCGATACGGTACTCGACCGGGTCTTCGACGGTGATGACGTTGATCTCCGGCTTCGCGACCTCGTTGAGGGTCGTGTAGAGCGTCGTCGACTTACCCGAACCTGTCGGCCCGGTGACGAGGATCATGCCGTACGGCTTCGAGTACGACCTCTTGAAGCGCTCGAGGTTGTGATCGAGCATCGCCATCTGCTGGATGCCGAGCTGCGTCGCCGAGTTGTCGAGGATACGCATGACGACCTTCTCGCCGTACACCGTCGGCAGGGTCGCCACACGGAGGTCGATCTTGCGGCCGCCGTGCATGACCGAGAGGCGGCCGTCCTGCGGCTTGCGCCGCTCGGCGATGTCGATGTCGCTCATGATCTTGAGTCGGCTGATGACGCCGTTCTGGATCGACTTCGGCGCGCGCTGCATCTCGTGCAGCACGCCGTCGATGCGGTAGCGCACCTGCAACTCGTGCTCACCCGGCTCGAGGTGGATGTCGGATGCGTGGTCCTGGATCGCCTGGCTGATGAGCAGGTTGACGAAACGCACGATCGGCGCGTCGTCTTCGACCTCGGCGCGCTCGAGCTCGGTGCCGGTCGGCTCGGCGTCGCTCTCGATCTCGCTCGAGAGGTCGTTGAGCTCGCTGTCGGCACGCACGAAGCGGGCGATCGCGTTGAGCAGGTCCTGCCGCTCGGCCACGACAGCGCGCACCGAGAACCGCACGGCGGCGCGGATGTCGTCGAGCGCGACGACATTGTTCGGGTCGGCCATCGCCACGAGCAGGCGGTCGCCGTCGCGGCCGATCGGAAGCACCTCGTGTCGGCGCAGCAGGCCGATCGGAACGAGGGCCACCGCCGAGTGATCGACCGGGTACTCGGTCAGATCCACGAACGGAAGGTTGAGCTGCGCGGCGCGAGCCGAGGCCACCTGGCTCTCGCTCAGCAGGCCCTGCGAGACGAGCTCGCGGATCTGCGTCTCGTCGTCGCTCGCGGCGGCATCGATGGACGTGATCGGAAGCTGGCCGCGGATGATCAGAATCTCAGACAGGGAGGCCATGCCACCCCCCTAGGTGTCTGCACGGTGTTCCGCGGCGTCGTTCCCCCCGAGCGACACCACGATCAGAGACCCCACATCCCTGAGATCGTCAGGCTAACCGCTGGGGATGCCGGAAACGACCCCCGCATCCGGGGGATAGGCGCGATCGGGGCGTCAGAACACCCAGAGCAGGATGAGGGTGAGGCCGGTCACCGAGACGATGCAGGCCCCCACGAACGCCGCGAGCGCGACGACGGCGGTACGCCGGGCGCGCCGGGCCACCGACGGCAGGTCCGGGTCGATCACGCGGGTCGACACGATGCCGCCGTCCGGTGCCGCGCGCACCGCGGGTGCGATCGGCGGCACGGCCGCGGTGCTGTCGGGCCTGAAGAAATATGCCGA
>SMFF01000193.1_pt1 | contig 21406 bp, 12 predicted proteins | sample 2456181 | NCBI WGS metagenome assembly SMFF01 (sample SAMN10132611, study PRJNA489261) | soil metagenome | isolation source: day120 antibiotic-loamy sand soil ammended with raw manure from dairy cow... | place: USA | collected 2015-04-01
CAGGAAGAGCATGCGATACCGGTCGTGCCGGGACGATGATGGCGAAGCGCGGCAAGATCAATATCGCTGACCTCCTCGGCGCCCGGCGAGTCGATGATCAGGAGCCCCGGATGACGCCCAAGGCCGCGCTCTTGGCCGACGCGCAACAAAGCGACCGCCGTCGCGAGCCGCAGCCGCAATCGTTCGCCCGCGGTGACCTTGCTGAAGCTGGTGCTTTCGCCGCCTTTCGTCAGGGCCAGCGTCGCGTTCGATCCTAGTTTGACGCCCTCGAGCATCCTCACGCCGAGGCGCTGCCCCAATGCGAGGATCTCCTCGCTCAGCCGTTGCAATATGTCGCCGCGGCTCTCGTCATAGGCGGTCTCGGCTTCCTTGGTGGCAGCCCGCACGAGCGCAAGATCAGGAGAGGGCGTCGGGGCCACCCCGTTGGTCTTGCGCTCCTTGAGCGCTCCTTCGAGCCGCGCAACGGCTAGCTCCGCCTCCCGCCGCTGCTGGAAGGTGGTCCCCGTCGCCGCTTTCTCCAGCGCTTTGCGCGCTGCATCGAACGCGCTGCCCGCGTCATCGGCAAGCCGGCGCAGCGTAGATTCGTGGGCGACGGCGCGCTCCACGGCGGCGCTCGAGGCTTGTGCCCGCCTTTCGCCGGCCTCGATGGTCTCGCTCACCCCCTCCAAGGTTTCGACCGGGATATGCTCGGCGCAAAGCGAGCAGTTGAGATCGACGCTCTCCCGCTTGATGCGCTCGCCCGACACCTTCGCCTCGCAGCGGGGGCAGCAGACCGGCTCCAGTCCGTTGAAGAACTGCTCAGCAACGATATTCTCGCGCAAATTGCGCAGCGCCCGCTCATCGGTATCGGCCACCTCCCGCAGCGCCTTGAGCTCGGCCTGCGCTGTAGCGTGGCGTTTCGCCTGGTCGATCGCGATCGGGGAAAGCCGGGCCACTTCACCCGCCAGTCGCTCAAGCTCTTCTGCCGTTGCCTGCGTCGAACTCAGCCCTGCCAGCGTCTTCTGCGCCGCCGCGAGATCGGCCTCGAGGCGCGTTCGTGCCTTGGCGGTTTCCGCCGCCGCGCGCGCCGCGGCCTTGTTGCTCTGGTCCCGTTCCTGCTCGACCTCCTTCTTGACGGTGCGCGCCTGCATCACCGTCAGCGCCCAAGGGAGCCCCACATACATCTGCAACATGCGAGCGGGCAGGCCGCCCATCTGTACATCGCCCAGCAGCAATTTGTGGTCGCCGCCGAAATAGAGCCCGCCCGACAAGGCCGTCCAGCCATGTTCGACCGCCATCTTGTCGCCGTCCTTGCCCTGCATCGCGGGAATAGGATCGAGGTCGAGCGTGTTCATCATGAACTGCGACATAGCGGCCGCGAAACCCTCGTCCGACGAAAAGTGATCGACGATCGTTGGCGCGCCACCTGGCCGGATCAGCATCAGCGTACCGGTCGGGACACCGGCCTCGACAGTGAATTCGATCCGATAGGGCTGGGCATCGACCAGAAAGTCTAAGGCAACCCAGCTCAGCCATTTGCGGACATCGCCCTGCAGATCCTTGGGCGTGCCGCGCAGGCACCACAGGATGATCTCGATGATGCTCGACTTGCCGGCAAAATTCTTCTCGCTGGTGATCGCCCAGATGCCCGGCTTCAAACCTTCCCAGCAGAAATCGATCGCGCCCTGCGCCTTGCCGCCCTTCTCGCCCTTGAAAGCGATGGCGGTGATGGTCAGCGTCCGCGCCGGGCGCATCGGACGATCCGCGGTAATGCCCCGCCTGCGAAGCGCTATCTCGGCTTCGGCCGGGCTCATGCCCGCCTTTTCCGCCACCGTCTCGAGCCAGCTTGCTGTCATCGTCCGGCCCTTTCCAATATGGCGTCCAGCCTTTTACGCACGCGCTCGGTGATCGGCGCGATGATATGGTTGAGCTCGGTCCCGGCATATTCAGCCTGGAGATATTGCCGATCCTTGAGAGCCTTGCCGCCCTTGTCGCCGGCAATGCGCGTTACGATCGCCGCGCGGTCGCGATACCAGGCCAGTTCCGGCGCGGCCGCGGCCAGCGACGCCATTGCCTCGCGCCCCTTGCTCGTCAGCAGATAGATATGCTCGCGGACCTGACCGGGCGAGCCTTGGCGCCTGATCTTCACAAGACCTGCTGCGACCAGGATCGACAGCGCATTGTCGAGCGGCTCGAAGGCCCCGAAATGATAGCGTATCATCGGCAGACGTCGGAGATCGGGCTCGCGATCATCGAATATTCGCTCGGCCAAGTGGACGAGAGACTTGTCATCTGTCTCCTCGAAGACGGTCAAAAGCTCGTTTGCAAGATAGTCTGGATTGCGCATCCAAAAGTCGAGCGCCTGCAACCGCGACTGCGCGTGAAGCGAGGCCACGATATCCTCGCCCCATTGCTCAGCGTCTGCCGCAGTCCCCGCCGCATCAATACATGCGAGCAGCCTTACAGCACTCTGTCGATCCGACGCCCCCGATACTTCAGACACCACACGAGGCCCCTGCTCTTGGCTTCCTAGGCCATTCCGTCACCGCCATGACCTTGATGTAACCAACTAACGCAATTGAAAACCCCCTGAATGGTCCAAAGTAGGAACGAGGCTCCCTACTTGCAGGCAATTACCGTGTTCACGCCGATATCGTCCCGGTCGGTCAGCTCGAGCCAGAAGCGCTCCTTCACATCCTCGGTCCACCAACTCATCGTATTTCGTCCCTCAAAACCCGACCGTGCAGGAAGGCGCCAATCGTGCAGCAATGGCGTGTCGAATATGCACTGACCGGCGCTCACGGTTCGTCTGAATATTGAGGTAAAGTGTTTACCCGCAATGTGAAAAAGGTACGCTGACGATGCCTTTGGGGGAGTAAAGGCGAGTTGACCGGTGAATTTGCCGCCAAAATAGCAGGAAGAGTGTCGCAGCCGGGTGCTTCGGAAGAGGTTCAGCCGCTGTTTCGCATGGCTATCCTGAAGGGCGCGACGACCTCGGTCCTTCTCCACATTCGGCGCGGCGCTTGCATCAACGGCCGCGACAGTCGAGGCCTGACCCCACTGATGCTCGCGGCTGCCGCCGGCAGGGAAGACATCTGCTCCCTGCTCATGGCCGAGGGTGCAGACGCGTCCTCGACCGCTTCGGATAACAGGACTGCTTCCGATCTCGCGCACGCGGCAGGCTATACGCGCATTGCGAGACTAGTCGCCCCAGCGGCACCCCAACAAAACAAGATGGCAGCAACCATTGGTATCAATCCTGCAGGTAGACGTGACCTTGAACAAGACGCGGCCGACTGGTCCGCAGATGGCTGGGAAGCGGAGGACGTCTTTCAGGAGGCAGTCTCGGACCTCAGGCTACTCCCGGCAGTGCGCGACACCCAGACAGCGCTGACTGCGGCAAGGGTGCTCAATGCCGACGCCGACTGGCGGGATGTTCGCGTCAAGTTGCCATTGATCCATCGACCCGACGACCGATCTGGCCCGAGGTTGATGCAGGCAATCGAAAGGGCGGTAGCGCGTGAGCGGATAACGGTCGGAACTCATCGCTGGCTGGCCACCGTGAATTGCGGGATTGTGCCGTTGCTCGAGGATCTCGGCGTCGGCATCGATGCGTCTCGGTTCGAGGCCTACATAACATCCTGCATTGGCGATCGTTCTCTGACGCATTCGGACGACGAGAAGCTCGCCGATGCGCGGGATGCACTGGATGCATTGCAGGCGTCGGTGTCGGCAGACGAGCTGTTTGCGGCCGAGCTTGAGCGGATACCCGTTCCCGACCGGGCAGCGGAACAGTCGATGTTCCGGGCATTTGACGGCAGCCGGCGCCAGTTGTTCAGGCAGATTTGCGACGCGGCCGTCAGAGTGCCGGCTATTCTTCTGGAGGTCGCAAACGGGGACGAGGACGGGGAAAGCGAGAACCTGCCAGACGGGTCGGGTGCGCCGGTATCGGTACACAACAGCGCGGCGCTTCCGGGCAGTGATGCCGGTTCCGCATCAGAGGGACCGGCGCGCTCCCTCACGCAAATCCTGCTTGGGACACCAGATCTCGCATCTCGACCCGGAGACGGGATTTTTGAGGATGTCGACGTGGACCTTGAGCTCGCCGGCCGCCTGGAGAATGCGCTTCGTCGGGAGGGCCATTCCTTGCTCGCCGGGGACCTCGCTTCGGCAACCGCGCGCTACCTTAGCGATCGCAACCGGATAGCAGAAGCTAACCTCGCCCTCGTCCGCAGGATTGCTCCGCGCTACGCACAAGGAAATGTGGTGGCAGGCGACCTTGTCCAGGAGGCATGTACTGGTTTGCTGCGCGCGATCGAACGGTTCGATGCTTCGCGAGGAAACAGGTTTGCCACCTATGCTGTCTGGTGGATCAGGCAGTCATGCACGCGAATGGTAGATGATCTCGAACGGACGATCCGGTTACCCGTCCACCTCATGGAGAGCCTGAGACGGGTCGAGGTCATCAGGAGCCGGCTTTTCGATCAGCTGGGCCGACCGCCAAGCCTCGCGGACATCGCTGATGCCAGCGGATTGGGGATGGATCTTCTCAGGCGCTTGGAAGGGCTGTCCCAGCAGGTCATCAACATCGAGGATCCCGAAGCCTGGGCATATGCGTGTCTTGTTGTCGATGAATCGGACGACGCATTCGATATCGTTCTGGCCGAGCAGCGCAGGATCGCGATCGCCGAGGCGGTTGCCCGACTAGATTCTCGCGACGCAGAGGTGGTGCGCCGGCGGTTCGGTATGGACACCGGGGACGATGAGACACTGGAAGAGATTGGTCGCGACATGGGTGTGACGCGTGAGCGAATAAGGCAACTGGAAGCACGGGCCCTGAAACAGCTCGCGAAACCTGGAAGTCTTTTCGGACACAAACTCAGATCGCTACTATGAAGCGCTCATACCGCACACGACTGCATGCAGTTGGAGTTTCAGGGACTGATGCCGGAGCTGCCTGCCAATGACGCTTGAGGAATTTCTTGTTCAGACCCAGGCCGATGTGCGGGTTCAGGCCGGCGATCCGACTGCTCCCGGCGCCAAACAAGCAGCCGAGGCCGCGTTCACTGACATCGTTATGCAGCATATGTCGGAGATCGGGATGACCTTCGATCCTCAGCTTCTCAACGTCGAGCGCAGGGTCGGCAACGCGGTCCTGAGACTGAGCGGCTACGCAATTTCGGACGATGCTGATCAGTTGGACCTCTTCGTGAGCGCATACGAAGGCCTCGATACCGTCGAATCCGTTCCTGACGGCGACATAAAGAATGCCGCCGAACAGTGTCTGCGGTTTCTCGCGAAGACCATTGAGGGTCGTCTCCCCGAGACGACAGGCGACAAGGATCCTGATTTCGAACTGATCATGACGGTGCGTGACTGCTATCCGTCGCTGGACCAGATCCGCATCTATATCCTGACTGACCGGCGCGCGAAGTCGAAGAGCTTCAGGCCACGGGAGATTGCAGGAAAATCTGTACGGCTGGAGGTGATCGACATCGAGCGCCTGTTTCGTCACTGGTCGGAAGGAAAGCCTCGTGACGAGTTGATCGTCAATTTCGAAGAGGTCTGCGGGGCAGCCTTGCCCTGTGTCTATGTGCCTGGCGAAAGCGATGATTGCGACTATGCGCTGACCGCAATTCCCGGCGCCGCGCTCCGGTTGATCTATGAGCGATATGGCGCGAGGCTCTTGGAAGCCAACGTGCGTTCGTTTCTCAGCCAGACCGGCAAGGTGAACCGCGGCATGCGCGACACGCTGCGGGATGCGCCCGAACGGTTCATGGCATATAATAACGGAATCGTCCTCATAGCTGACAGCGCGGCACTGTCTCGCACACCCGACGGATCGGTCGGCATCGCCTCCCTCAGCGGAATGCAGATTGTAAACGGCGGCCAGACAACGGCATCCATCTACTTCACTGAACGGCGCGAGCGGCACATTGACCTGTCGCGAGTGCGCGTACCGGCCAAGATCATCATCATGCGCGCGCAGGATCCTGCTGCGGAGGAAGCGCTGGTGAGCGACATTTCGCGCTTCGCCAACACCCAGAATTCGGTCAAGATTTCTGACCTGTCCGCCAACAAGCCGTTTCACGTCGAACTCGAGAAGCTCGCACTTTCAACTTGGCTGCCGGACGGGGTCGGGCGCTGGTTCTACGAGCGGGCGGCCGGCAGTTACAATGTCATGCTGGCCCGCGAGGGAGCGACACCTGCCAGGCTGCGCGCATTGAAGGAGGCTGTGCCGCCCGCTCGCAAGGTTACGAAGACAGATCTGGCCCGATACCTGAATGCTTGGGCCGGGCGACCGCACATCGTCTCGCTGGGGATGCAGAAGAACTTCGAACGTTTCATGGACAGTCTGACGCCTGAGGCGGTCGAGGCCCTCGACGGGGGCGCATTCCGTCGAATGATCGCGCAGGCAATCCTTTTCAAGACGGCGCAACGTGTCGTCAAGGCGGGCGGATATCCGGCATTTCAGGTGAATATCGCAACCTACACGGTAGCGGTGCTGTCGATGCTGGTCGGCGACCGACTTTCGCTTGAGTCAGTCTGGCGCCACCAGGCTCTTTCGCCTGAGCTTGCCCAATGGATGTCGGTGCTGGCAGCAGCGGTCGATGAGGCGCTGCGAAAATCTGCCGGTCCCAGGATGTTGTCTGAATGGGCGAAGAAGGAGGAATGCTGGTCCGGGTTGCGTGAGCTTGACTGGCCGGAGGCACCGGCAGGGATCCGCGAGTTGCAATGACGGACGATCTGCCGGCTAATGATCCGGCTCTGCCGGACTTCGATCATGTTGTGTTCAAGCGGCTGAGCATTGTCGAGGCGGACCGTTCGCGCTCGAACCAGCACGAGTTCAATGGCACGGCGCCTCTCCGCCGCGCCTTCGGCCCGGATCCGCGTCGGATCACGACCGATTTCGTGCGTATGGCAGACGATGGCTCGTGGACAACGGCATCCGGCGACCTGACCTGGTACGATGCGCGAGCGATGCATCCCACCCGCACCGAATATCGCCTCTATTACCGGACAAATGCAGTCACCAGCGTGACGAACGCAGGCGACGTGCTTCTCCTCGCGCTTCGGTCCGACGGTACCGCGCTGGCGCTGATCGCACCGGGATCGGGACTCGCCGCGGCCCGCATTTTCTGGCTCTTTGGCATCGAGATCGCACCCGGAGCGGGATTCGCTGCGCTGGACCTCGACCCGGCCACGCAGCAGAATATTGCCGCGCGTCTCGGGCTCGGGCGCCGTGCGGAACAGGATAGCTGGTCGTCTGAGGCACCGTTCGATGTCGGCGGGCATGATCCTGAGCTTCGCCGGAAAACGGCGGACCTGCAGCGCCTCGTCGGAACGACGAAGCCGTCGCTCACGGACAGCAGCGACTGGATACCTGAAGATGCTCCGGAGGCGCTGGGCGGCGAAGGTCTGGCGCTGACCATTCGCGGCATCCTTGCTCCACACTCCGGGCGTTGAGGCCACCCGTACGCATGTCGATGGTGTTGCCTATCCCGGCGTCACGTAATGCTGCTCGAAATAGTGATGCGCGAGACGGTCGGTATACTGGTCGAGATTGTCCTGGACGGTCAGGATCCGGCAGTGCTGCTTACCTCCGTTTGCGGGACCTCGCAGTCCACGACCGGCCATCTGCATATAGAGAGCCGGACTGAACACCGGCCTGGCGATGACGATGAGATCAGTCGCGGGTGCATCGAAGCCGGTGGTCAGCGCGGAGTGGTTGCAGAGAACCCGGATATCCCCGCGCCGGAAGCCGGCGATAAACCATCGTCGCGAATTGCGGTCGGTCTCGCCCGAGACGGCAGCCGCCCTCACTCCACGCAGGTTCAGCTGTGCTGCAAGACGACGACCATGAGCGACAGAGGTTGCGAACACGAGCGCTGATTTTTCCGGAGCCGAGCATATCGCCTCCACAATCATATCGTTGCGCTCTCCGATTTCGCCAAGTCGCTCAAGCGCCGTGTCGGGCACTTTGCCAAAGCGATCGATTTTCCACTGTTCCTCGGCGGTGAAGGAAAATCCCGTGTCGATTTCCAGCCGGTCATACTCGAAGCGGGCAAGCACGCCCATTTCCTGCAGGCGTCCAAACAGTGTCGCCTGGTTGGACGGAATCAGTCTCCCGTCGAACCGACGCGCCAGCTGCGCCGATTCATCTTCATTGCGTCCCCGGAAGGGTGTGGCGCTGAGGCCGATGATCGGCGGTTCGCGCCCTGCTGCCTCCGCGCCTGGGTTCAGCCAGCGCAACGCGCCCGTGTAGGATGGTGTCAGGGCGTGATGGCACTCGTCTATCACAAGCAGAGCCGGGTCACTGGCCCATGCAAGGTCGGTGTCGACCATTCGCGAGCTGAGTGTCTGGATCGACGCGATTATGACTGTGGGCTCGTCCTTGGCCGACGAGCGGGGTGTCACCTGGCCGCCCCAGAGTCGGACGATCCGGAGCGTCTCCCCGCTCGACCCGAGATTGACCCACAGTTCGCGAAAACACTGTACGGCCTGTTCGCAAAGCTCATCGGTCTGGGCGATCCAGAGGATCAACCGGTTATCGCCAGCGGGCGCCAGGACACGCGTGACCGCTGTTTCCGCAGCCACGCGCGTCTTGCCCGCTCCGGTTGGCAGGCTGATGACCGCCCTTCTGCGCTTGGAGGTTTTGTCTCCCAGCAGCGTCTCGATATGACCGACGACCTCTTCCTGGAAATCGTGAAGCGGCTTCAAAGGAAGAGGGCCGGTAACGGCAAGCTCCGGCTCACGCTTGCGGTCCGGCGGTGCAGCGAATTCAGCCGGGAATCCGATCTCTGCCACGAATGTCATCGCGGCCTCTCCACCCCATCTTTGCGGAGGGTCGAGCCCCTCCCGTTCCATGGCCTCGCGAATTGTCGAGAGAGTGAGAAGCGCGGGACCAAACAGGGTCAGGGCAACGCCAGCTGCCTGCAAGGGATTTCCGACAAGCTGATTCTGGATGTCGGGTTCGAACAGGCTGATGATTGCTGGCTCACCGCACGCAAGGAGCAGTCGGGACGGTAGATCCGCTGCGGTTGCAACTGTTCGCCTGCGAGCCTCGGCCCCTTGGGTCAGGATGGTTGACAGAATGTCACCTTCTGCTGCCCATCCACATGCCACGATGCCCTCGACCAGCCATGTCAGCCGCTCAGCCCATGGTGCGCTGCGGTAAAGTGTCTCGTGCACGACCAGGCTCCCGTCTACCAGGGCCCAGGGCATGTCGTGGATACTGTCGCCGATTGTCTGAACCAGGGCTCCGGCAAACGCCAGGGCGGCCGTCCCGTGACAATCCGTGCGTATTGCCTCGCGCAGCAGCGGTTCCGCCTCGATCAGCAGGATGTCGGCGGGGAAAGCAGGGGCGCGCTCCCAGTGTGTGGTGGCAAGGTCGGCGAGCGCACCCGCTCCCGCCTCCCGCCAAAGGCGCGAGGCATCAGGGGACAGCGAAATCGCCGGAACACCGACTTCCACTGCAAGAGCAGCATCCCGCGCCGAGGTCGTGACACGAACCTCCGCGATGGGCAGCGGTGCCCCTGCGTGAAATACATGGTCGGGCGCGAAGCCATCCTTCGCCGCCAGCTCATAGAATGCGGCAAGCGCTGGCAGGCCTGCGTCGTCATGTGCCGCGAGGGACAACCAGCCCTTCCAGCAATCCTCCGTCTTGGCAGCGGATGTCCATGTGCCGCCCGCTTCCAAAAGGCGCTCAAGACCTGGTTCCCTCCCCTTGAGAGAAGGAAGCAGTGCTATGCGTCCGGCCGCGCCCTTTCCAAGCAGCATCTCGCCCGAAAGCTCGGCATTGCCGACCGCAATCCTACCCTGGAGGCGGACGAGGTCCCAAACCGGATGCGGATATTGCCGTCGGGCATAGGCGTCGCCTCGAGTCGAGTGGCGGAACTCGACAGGGTGCGCGTCATGTTCCTCGTCGTCAGTGAGCGCGTCAAGCAGCCACGAAGTTGCGCGCAAGCGAAGGTCGGGGCCGCCGAACAGGAGGATTTCCCACCCGGCCGGCATGCTGAAGCTGTCGGGCCGGAGCAGGTTCGCATCCGGCCGATGATTCAGGCTCTCATGGTAACGCTGGACCCAGCGTTTCTGCCAGGCTGCGATCCAGCGGTCCGAGGCTGTGCCGGGCCGATCCCCGAGATACTGGGTGCGCCATCGAACGGCGCCCGCCGTGCCGACCTCGAGCTGCTCAAGAAAGGCAGTGTCCGTGCGATGCCACGCCTCGTCGAGGATGACTGCGCCCAGCTCTGTGCGCGCCTCCTCCGGGAGCGCCGCGAATTGCTCGGCGGTCAGCAGGGCTTCCGGCCGGACACAGTCGTCAGGATCGCACCAGCCCGCCAACGATCTCAGCTTCACCGAATGATATTCCAGCGCCTCCACGGCGTCGTCCCACGGCATCCGCCGCAGTAGCCTCCAGACCTCTGTCCAGTCCCCCGATGTTCCCGCTCGACCTGCCACGGTGCGGAACAGTCGGTCCCAGTCAGTATCCGTCTCGTCGCCCACTCCGAAGGTGTCGCGCAGGATCTTGCGATAATGTGGGTTCCCGGCGATTGACGGTGCAACCGCCAGCAATGGCGGTTCGGGACTCTCGCCAAGAACCACCTCCGATGCCGTAGCTAGGGCATCGCCAACGACCGGGATAATGCGCAGCTGATCCCGCACGCTGTTCCAGACAAAGCTCTGAGCCTGCCGCGCATATGCCTCCGCAAGATCAAGTGCGGCTCCCGCTCCTGCCGGATCGATGCTGGCTGTGGACTCGATCCATGACGCCGGGGCAGTCCGCGCGAGGCGCGGGGCAGTCGGGATGAAGGTGTGACTCGCAGTCGTCGGGACTGGCGATTTCGGACCAGCGCTGGATCAGGTCAGACTGGTCGACAGGCGCACGGCGAAGGTCGCTGCCTACAAGGAGTTCGCCGTCGCAGTTCGGAATGACCGGCGCATCGATCAGTCGCGACCAGAGTGCTGCAACGAGCGGAGCCGCCGGCTCGGCTGCGTTTGCCAGCTCGCGGGGAAATGCGTCGAGCACCACACCCGGATCGGTGTCGGCCGCCAGTTGCGGTAGGCTGGCGACAATCAGATCGGCCGCCTTTTCCATCAGTGCCGAGTTCCACGCCCCTGGAATTACCGCGGTGCGATCCGAGTTCAGTTTCCAGGGCGCGTTGAGGATACCCGAGGTACGGGTTTCCGTGGCGGTAGGGAAAAAGGCAAAAAAGCGTCCTGCTGCCTCGCGCTGGGTGCCGACAGGAGCCGCCCAGATGATCGGAACGGATTCACGCGAATGGACGCTTGTAGCGTCCTCGTGGGCCGCCTCGTCGGTGATTTGCGCACTGGTCTGGAACACACGCCAGCGCTGCACCCCCTGCCGCTCGGCCGCGAGATCCTCGATCACGACAGTTCCGTCGGCTTCGGTTCGCCGCGCCAGCAGACGCTCCACACTACCGCCCCTGAGCTGCAGATCGATGTCGTGAGGCAGGAAGAGAAGGAATTCTGACGGAAAGCGGCGTATCTCCTCGACGACCGCCTCGCGTGCGCCCTGACCGACCAGCTCGGCGTGGACGATGGTCGTGGCCCAGTCGAACCTGTCAGCGCCAGCCAAGGCCGGAAGGGCGGTCTGCCACGCTTGGGGTATCGCCATTCGCAGGCCGGGAACTATTGCATCGTCGTGCAATGACAGGTGCGAACGGATGTAGGCGCGGCACCAGTCCGGATCGAAACCGAGGCAGACTGTGCGACTCAGCACGTTGATACGCCCACCGAGTCTCAGCAAGGATTTGAAACCAAGACCGAACCGGCCGATCTGACCCGCCCGCTTCCCGGAAGCATGCGAATTGAGAAGCGCGCGCACGCCCGCCCTGTCGACAGGCGCTCCGCTGTTCGCGGCCCACAGCCCGTTGCCGTCGATCTCCACAACGATCCGCCCCCTGACCTCGGGATCGCCTGCCTCGGATACCGCATCGGCAGCATTCTGGATCAGCTCCGCGATCTGCCGATAGGCATATCCACCGGCAAGGACCGAGGTTTCGATATTGCCGTGCTCCTCCGCATCATGCGGAGCGGCACGGTAGGCCGCCAGCCGTTCGGAACAGAGGCGTGATGCATAGTCGATGAGGCTTGCGTCGATCCTTGTTGCTTCGTGCGCCACGCCGGCACTTATATCATTCTGTCGCATGTTCTTTCTTTGACACATCCATCCCGATAAACAATTTTGGAAATCAATCGGGAGGCCAGGGGGACAGCGTGCAGGTTGAGATTGCCGTGACTAAGGGCGTCCGCGCAATCGGCCGTGTCAATTGCTCCATGCGCTCCGCCGATGAGGGCGAGGAAGCGTTCTATCGCGGGATCTGGTGGCCTGTGAGGAACGGCGCCATAGACATCGCGATTCTGCCGGACCCGGCAAAGCCAGCTCAGGACCCGCAGCAGCTGGATGAGGGCCAGGCCGGAAAGGACCCGGCGCAGGAGGCAGTCATTCACGCCGAGGCCGATGCCAGGATCGCGGTCGCCGCAGGTCCCGGAACCGGCAAGACCTGGGTGGCCTGCCGGAGAGTCTCCAGACTCATCGCAGATGGTGTACCAGCGTCCCGGATATGGATGATCAGCTTCACGCGCACCGCCGTGGTTGAAATCCGCCAGCGGATCGCCGCGGCGCTGGAAGATCCAGGCGACGCCGCCTCGGTCCGGATCGCAACTCTCGATTCGCACGCCTGGTCTCTCCAGTCCGGATTCGCGACCGATGCCGCACTGACCGGAAGTTTTGACGAAGGCATCTCGAGGACGGTTGCGACGCTGAAGAGCGACCCGGATGCAGCAGATTATCTGGGGCGCCTGCGGCATCTCGTCATAGATGAGGGGCAGGACATCGTCGGCGTCAGGCAGGACCTGATTCTGGCAATGGTTGACGCCGTGGATGACCGGTGCGGCGTGACCGCGTTCATGGATGATGCTCAGGCAATCTATGATTTTACCGAGGAAGCGCGTGGCAAGGCGATGACGGGCCCGACCCTTGGTGCCCGGATGCGCGATCGTGGCTTTCAGGAATTGGCGCTTTCGCGGGTGCACCGCACCGATTGTCCGAAACTCAGGGCAATCTTTACGGCGGTCCGATCCGACGTTCTCGATACGGCGATGCGCCCCGAGCGACGGGCGGAGCGAGTACTGGCCGAGGTCGTCCGGCTCGCCCATGGCGATGCCGGAGAGGCAAAGGATTTCGATATCGGTGCTGCCCGGAGCGATGCGCTCGTTCTTTTCAGACGTCGCGCCGAGGTACTCGAGCGCTCTTCTTGGGCCGGAGAGATACCGCACCGACTGCGAATGTCGGGCCTGCCACAGCGCATCCGCCCATGGCTGGCCGCGCTGTTCTGGGACTGGACGGCTCCACTTATCGGTCGCAGCGATTTCGAGGCGCTCTGGCACGTCCGGATAGTAGGAGCGGCTGCTATCGGGGCGCCGCAACTCGACCAGGCGTGGTCGCACGTCATCGAGGTAGCCGGACAAAGCGCGGACACCGTCGAGCTCGGCAGATTGCGCGAGCGGCTCGGCCGGTCGGCGCCGCCGTTGCTCTTCTGCTCTCCGGAATACGGCGATGCGGGCCCTGTCCTAGGCACGATCCATGCGAGCAAGGGACGCGAGGCGGACGAGGTTCACCTCTTTCTTCCACCGGTCGACCCGGACGAAGATGCCCCGGACCAAGAAACGCGCGTGGCGTTCGTCGGCGCGACGCGCGCGCGCAGCAAGCTCCTTGTCGGGAAGTCGGGTCGCAGCTTTGCTGGCTCGACCTCGTCACATCGCGTCTGGCGTCGCGGACGGAGCAAGGGCTCGGGACGCGTGGAAGTCGGACGCGCGGGTGATCTCGACGCGGTCGGACTGGCGGGGACACGTGCATTTGCCACCGCCGATGATGTCGCGATCGCCCAGCAGCGATGGCTGTCCCAGCCTTATCGGACGGGGCTCGCGGGGTATGCGAGGGCCGAGCTCGACTGGGACTATGAAGTACGCGACAGTGACGGCGTGCGTCTGTGCCTGCTGAACGAGCAGCTCCGGCTCGATCTCTGGGAAATCGCAAAAGCCATCAAGACAATGCGCTCTCCCGGGATGCTGCCACATCTGCGCTCGATCGGCCTCGCGAGCCTCGTTCTTCGACCCGATGATCCCAAGACAGCGGACCTGCACGAGCCATGGCGCTCAAGCGGGTTCCTGTTCGCGCCCATGATCACCGGTTTCAGCAGTTTCAGGACATTCAAATGACAGCGATACCGCCGCCCGACATCGCCAGGCAAACAGTTCTGGAACGGTTGCGGACCGATCTGATCGGCCCTGATCGTATCGATGAGACACTCGATTCGCGCCCGTCGGATGTGTGGCTGACCGGCATACTGTGGCCAACCAATACCGAGGTTGCCCCCGAGGAAGACGAGAGACTGGCGGTAGCCGGAAGCGACGAGGGCGGATCAGACGATGACGACGCTGCCCGGCCTGCCGGTGTCAGCATGCGCAGGCCGTCTGCGGCCGGCCTGTCCTTTGCCGTGCTGCAGGACGATGGTGGTGTGCCCGGCGTCAATATCCGTGTCGCTTTCGGACTTTATGCATCCCACCGCGAGGCAGAGGGCGCGTTGCAATGGTCCCGACGGCAGATTGAAATCGGATTTGTCGATGTCTCGTTGCCGGAAGGGAGCGGCTGGCTCGATGTCGAGACGCCCGGGATCGAGGGTGTGCGCATCAACTGGCGTGCTTCGCGGTTCCCCGGTGGCACGCTTGCGACGGTAACCCTCGTCAATCTTGCCCGGCCCGCGGAGGCGGGTCGTGAGGCAGTCGAGAAGATCACGCTTTTCCAGACAGCGCTGGAAATCGACGCAGCGCCGGGAAGCCGTTTGGTCGCCCGGCCAAGCCGGCGCGCGGAAGGCGACGATGAGGACAGGTCTGCCGGCCTTCTTTACCGGGACGCGCGCGAATTCGCGGCGGGCCATACGGCATCCGCGTCATGGACAACGGAAGAATCCGGACAGACCGCGACCTCGATCCGCATTGCCTGGATACCTGATGCCCTGACTCCGCCGGTCAGCGGAGACGGGCATGAGGTTTTCGCGGAAATGTCTGCGCGGGCGCCTGACCCGCTTTCCGCCGCATGGCTGGCGGAGGCAGATGGAGCCGATCTCGTCTCGGGACTGGAACGGCTCTGCTATGCATACGGCCGCTGGATCGGACTGCAGGAGCAGCGGCTTGCATCTTTGACAGGAACCCGAAGGGAAACTGCGGACCGTCACATTCTGGAGGCAGGAAGCGTTCTCCGCCGGATGCGCCAGGGTGCGGCTTGGCTGGGCAGCGACACCGCAGCGCGACAGGCGTTCCAGCTGGCGAACCGAGCGATGACTTTGCAGCGTGAATGGAGTGGCGAAGGCGGTCTGCGCTGGCGCCCGTTCCAGCTCGGCTTCCTGCTGCTGACCCTCGAATCCAGTGCGAACGGAACACACGAGGACCGGGAGGTCATGGATTTGCTCTGGTTCCCGACCGGCGGCGGCAAAACCGAGGCCTATCTCGGCCTCATTGCATTCACGGCGTTTCACCGGCGCCTCTCTCGCGCACGGCCTGATGATGGCGCGGGTGTCGCTGCGATAATGCGCTACACGCTCAGACTTCTGACCACCCAGCAGTTCGTGCGGGCCTCGGCGATGATCTTCGCCTGCGAGGCGATCCGCAGGAGCCTCGTTCCTGCGCCGACGCACCGGTCACTTGGTGACACCCCATTCGCGATCGGCCTGTGGGTTGGTGCCGACGCGACTCCCAACTCTCGTGCCGACGCCTATGCCAGCCGGGCAGACCCGCAAAAGCCGACACCCGCACAGCTGGTGGACTGCCCGGCGTGCCATGCCAGGCTGGATTACGTCCAAGCCAAGGCCGCCGATCCGGTCACAGCGCGTTGCCGGACAGCGACCTGCATCCTCTCGGGCTTTGTCCTTCCGGTCTGGGCTGTCGATGCGGACGTCTATAACGAAAGGCCGACGCTCCTGATCGGGACCGTCGACAAATTTGCGCAGATCGTAAGGCAGAAGAGGACGGCAAGCCTGTTCGGTGTTGGTACCGGTGCCCAGCCGCAACTCATATTGCAGGACGAATTGCACCTGATCTCCGGACCGCTGGGAACATTGACCGGTCTTTACGAGGCGGCGCTGGACCTTATCCTGTCCGCTGACGGTACAAGGCCGAAAATCATTGGCTCCACGGCCACAATCCGCCGCGCAAACGAGCAGGTGCTCGCATTGTTCGATCGCGGCACGTGCCAGTTCCCGCCACCAGGGCTTGACGCAGCGGACTCCGGATTTGCGGTGATTGATCGCCGGCCGGAGGCCTTCGGACGACTTTATGCCGGTGTTACCACCGCTGGCCGGTCCGCCAAGTTCACGCTACAGGCAGCGCTCGCCTCGCTGCTCCAGACCGCGCTCGCCGGGCTCGCCGAGGGCGACCGCGACAGCTACTGGACCCTGGTCGCCTACTTCAACTCGTTGCGGGAGCTTGGCGGCGCACTGGTGCTGACGCAGGACGACGTCCACAGCAGTCTGCGCCAGATCGCCCGGCGTCGCGGTGAGCAAGACCGGATCCCGGCGATGGTGGAAGAGCTGACCTCACGCAGAAGCCAGCAGGAAATCCGCGACATGCTCAACCGGCTTGAGATCCCTGCGGGCACTGCAGGCGCGCTCGACGTTGTGCTCGCGACCAACATGCTCAGCGTTGGTGTCGATATCCGTCGCCTTGGACTTATGGTCGTCAACGGCCAGCCAAAAACAATCGCCGAGTATATCCAGGCGACCAGTCGTGTCGGTCGTGGACGGGTGCCAGGACTGGTGGTCGCGCTTCTCAACAATGCCAAGCCGCGGGACCGGTCACACTATGAGACTTTCGGCAGCTGGCACGCGACGCTGTATCGCGATGTCGAGGCGACGAGCGTGACGCCCTTTGCATCCCGCGCACGTGACCGGGCGCTTCATGCGGTTCTTGTCGCCGTGGTACGCCATGCCCTGCCCGGGAAGCTCGATCTGCCGGCCTTGGATGACGATGATCTTGTCCCTGTCCGTAAACTGATCGGCGCCATCGCCGCCCGCGCGGCGAGGATTGACCCGCTTGAGACCGATGTTGCAACAGAGCTTGAACGCCGCCTCGACCGCTGGCTGCGGCGCTCCCCGGCACAGTATTGGGATGCCCGCAACGAGGCGGTGTCGTTGTTGCAGGGCGCCGAGGAAGCGGCAGCAAAGCGCGCCTCGGGCCGTTCGATCGGCCAGGCATGGCCAACTCCCAACACCATGCGCGCCGTCGAGCCGGCCACGCCGTTCCGGTTGCTGGAGAAGCTGAGGGGCGAGCAATAGAGATGGCAAAAAATGAACTTGGCGACCTGCGTCGCAGTGCTGCGGTCCAGACATTCGGTCCGGGAGCAATCATCGATTTTCGCGCGGGAGACGCGCCGGTTTCGGGGGTTGCAGCCGGGCTGGAGGAGTGGGATCGCAATTTCCCGCCGGCCGGTATGCTTCATCCGCAGGCGATCCTCGAGGAGCGATTGCAGAAGAAGCTCGGCGTCAGGGGATTCAGGCTGCCGCCGGTGCGGAACAACGCAAATGATGCCGATGCGATGCGGTCGCTTGTCGCTGTCCGTTTTCCGGAATGGCTGCAGTGTCCGGGATGCAATCTCATCGCACCTGAAGGGCGCTGGGACGACGAGCCGGGCCGCGCGGGGCGGTGGTGTGCCTCGTGTACGCAGAAGGCCCCGGGCCGGCGCAAGATGTATGTGATCCCGGTCCGTTTCATCACCGCGTGCGAACGGGGGCACATCGACGAGTTTCCCTGGCACGTCTGGGTGCAGCATGCCCCCGACTGCGCGCGCAGGCGAGGCTTTCTCAAGCTGACCGCCGAGAGCGCAGGACTCGCCGGCCTCGTCCTGAGCTGCCCCGAGTGCGGCAAGAAGCGTTCGATGGACGGCATATTCGGCAAACCGCGCGCCGGTGGCAGGTCACACTTCCCCCCTTGCCGGGGGCGCCGGCCGTGGCTGGCCGACGGGACAGAGGATTGTGGTGGCGAGTCACGCGCCATGCAGCGCGGTGCCTCCAACCTGCACTTTCCGGTGATCGAGTCGGCACTCAGCATACCGCCGTGGTCGGACCGCTTGCAGGAAGCGCTCGGCGTTCACTGGGACAACATCCGCAACGCTCATCCAGAGGATCGAAGCGCCTTTATCCGGATCCTTGCGCGGGGGGACCTTGCCCAGACACTCGCGGATCTGGGGCTTACGGCAGAACAGCTCGCAACAGAGGTGGACCTGCGCATTGCCGGCCATGAGGCAATAGAGACCTCGGACCTGCGGCTCGAGGAATATCGCCAGCTGACGGGCGGGACGAGAGCCGAGGGGCTGGATCATGAGTTCGAGATCCGGCCCTGCGTAGTGCCTGGCGATCTTGCTCCCTGGATCGGCAGGCTCGTCAGGGCAGTGCGGCTGCGGGAGGTCCGGGCGATGAAAGGCTTCACCCGGATCCAGCCGCCCGGTGATCCGGATGCCGGTGCCGTCGCACCGCTTTCAAAGACGCGGCTCGACTGGCTCCCAGCTATCGAGGTTCGTGGCGAGGGGATCTTTCTCACGCTCGATGAGCACGCCCTCTCTGCGTGGGAGGAGCGACAGGACGTCGCAGAAAGGACAGCGCGCATCCACGACGCCTCCGTCGCGGCCCATCTCGACCGGTACGGGCCCGACGCTCCACCGCCGCGCCCGGTGTCCGCGCGGCTCCTGCTTCTGCACGGCTTCGCCCACGCACTGATGCGGCAACTGACGCTGGACTGCGGCTATGCCACGACAGCGTTGCGCGAACGGCTCTACGCTTCCACAGGCGATCAGCCGATGGCCGGCCTGCTCATCTACACTGCGACAAGTGATGACGACGGGACGCTCGGCGGGCTGCAACGCCAGGGCGATCCGGTCCGCATGGCCCGTACGGTCGTGTCGGCCATTCGCGCGCAGGCATGGTGTTCCTCGGATCCCCTTTGCATAGAGAACATGCTTGCGCCGGATGACGGCCTGTCGCTTGCAGCCTGTCATGCCTGCCTGCTCGCTCCCGAGACGGCCTGCGAGGAATTCAACCGCTTGCTTGATCGCGCGCTGCTTGTGGGCACGCCTGACACACCGGAGACGGGTTTCTTCCATATGATGCTTCAGGGAGATTACACTTGAGCGGCGCAACGATGTGGCCGGCCAGGTTGCCGGGCGAAGTGACGGGCAGTCGATACCGCGATGCCGAGGTGCGGGTATGGAAAGCGCTGCAGGCTCAGCTCGGCGCCGGCTGGGTGGTGTTTTACAGCCGTCCCTGGCTCGGCCTGACCAGCAGTGGTGGCGAACGTGATGGGGAGTGCGATTTCGTTGTCGCGCACCCTGCACATGGCGTGCTCGCGATCGAGGTAAAAGGCGGCGGGATCAGTTATGATCCGGCCGACGACAAGTGGTGGAGCCGTGACCGGGACAACATCCGCCATGCCATCAAGAATCCGGTAGAGCAGGCGCGCAGCGCCAAGCATGAACTGCTACGCAGGATGCAGGCCATGGGCGGGTGGAACAGCCGCCGCTTTGTGCGTTTCCGGCACGGCGTGATCTTTCCCGACCTCGGACAGATTCCGGTCAATCTTGGCATGGACAAGCCGCGGGAGATATTCTGCTGCCGCCCGGGCCTTGCCAGCATGGCTGAATGGGTCGGTGAGCGGCTGTCCGGCGGCGATGAGGAGGGTGTTGGCGGCGACGGGATCAAGGTTCTTGAAAAGCTGCTCGCCGCGCCGTTCCAGCTCAAGGTTCCGCTTGCAACGCTGATCGACGATGACGAACAGGCTATCGCGGCGCTCACCCCCGGCCAGTTCCGGGTTCTGGGAATGATCTCGGCGTTGCCGCGTATCGCTGTTGGCGGCGGGGCCGGTACAGGCAAGACGATCGTGGCGTTCGAGGACGCGGCCCGCCTCGTCGAGCGCGCTTTGCCGGCAGATGGTCGCGGCGGCCGAGTTGCCCGTGCCTGACCGGCTGGATGACGATGTCGTTTCCGACGCCTGGATCGACGCACTTATGCGGGCTGCCGAGCTTCGTACATATCTGCGGTTTGACGCGATCGTGGTCGATGAGGCGCAGGATTTTCCATCGCACTGGTGGGTTGCCATCGACGGGCTGCTCGCTTCTGAAAAGAGCTTCCTCCACGCCTTCTACGACACCAACCAGAGCATCTATGGCAGCGTGAGCTCCCAGCTCGCCTCGTTCAACCTGCTCAACGTAGGCTTTGAGCACAATCTGCGTAACACCCGGAAAATTCACCTGATTGCGTCCGGGCACTATCGCGGAATGAACATCTTTGCCGACGGACCTGAAGGCACAGACATCACAGTGCTGCCGTGCGGCGAGAAGGAGATCGCCGCGATCGCGGCGGGCGAGGCGCGGAGGCTGATTCTTCATGAAAATGTGAGCTCCGGCGACATCGCTATCCTTGCTCCGACCACGGCGCTTGCGGCGTCAATCCGGCAGGCGCTCGACCGGAGCGGCACCTACGTTTCTGTTGTTGATACAATTCTGCGTTTCAAGGGGCTGGAGCGTCCGGTGGTGATCGTCGCTGCGTCCAGGGAAATAGCGGACGAGGTCGAGCTTGCCTATGTTGCCGTGTCGCGTGCGAGAACGCACTTGGTTCTCGTTGGCCAGGAGCGGATCCTTGACTGGCTGAGGTCGCCGCCAATGTCCGGCAGCGACGCGGCAGGACCCGCTCCTGCCGATTAACCTGCTACCGGGGCAACGACGTAGTGGCAGCCGTTGGCCTCAGCGCGATATATGACCAGCTCGGCAGCATCGTCCGGTGGCGCGGCAATGGCAATCCACACCGGCTCGCCCGGCCGTACACTCGCAAAATCCGGCGAGGTCCGGAGCTGGTCCATCATCGCATCAGGGAGGATCGTTCACGCAGCCCCAAGCGGCAACAGTCTTACATCTGCGATAAAGCTCTCCAGCGACTGAAGGTGGGGCTGCACCGGCTTCGGAAACTTGTCGAACAGGCCTGACGGTACCACCAGCTGGACGCCAGCTTGGGTCATCTCGCGGAACTGTGTCTCGGATACGCCTTCCTGCAAAGTCAGCAGGTGCTTTGCCGGGATATGGTCGGCTTCATTGAGAATCTGGCGCCAGCGGTCGCGGCACGTCGTTTTGACCGCCAGCATTCTGAGCCGATCCCGCGGGAATGATACATCGTGATAGGCTGCGGCCGACGGAAACAGGAAATCGGGACGCTTGCCGGGCTCGGATTCGGGCTGGTGCGAGAAATGCGTGTTCTCTACCAGCCGCTCCTCGACAAAAATCGCCCGCGCATGAAGCTCCAGCGAGTGGCCGGACCGCGCCTTTCGGCGCTGGAGAATAGTCTGGGCGCGGGAGATGAAGGCATCG
>SMFF01000257.1_pt1 | contig 21403 bp, 22 predicted proteins | sample 2456181 | NCBI WGS metagenome assembly SMFF01 (sample SAMN10132611, study PRJNA489261) | soil metagenome | isolation source: day120 antibiotic-loamy sand soil ammended with raw manure from dairy cow... | place: USA | collected 2015-04-01
GTGGATGCGGCCCGCTACGCGCTCGTGCGCAGTTCGATCGACTCCAACATCGACATCGACCTCGACCTGCTCACCAAGAAGACCAACGACAACCCGGTCTTCTACGTGCAGTACGCCCAGTCGCGCACGCGCGCCGTCGACCGCAACGCCGCAGCGGCGGGGGTCACCCGTGAGGGCTTCGACCCGTCCCTGCTCGCGCACGAGACCGAGAGCGAGCTGCTCGGCGCGCTCGCCGAGTTCCCGCGCATCACCCTGCAGGCGGTCGAGTTGCGCGAACCGCACCGGATCGCGCGCTACCTCGAGGAGCTCGCCGGCTCGTATCACCGCTGGTACGGCTCATGCCGCGTCATCCCGCTCGGCGACGAACCGATCGAGGCCGTGCACCGCGCCCGCCTCACCCTCAACGATGCGACGGGCCAGGTGCTGCGCAACGGCCTCGGCCTGCTCGGCGTCTCGGCCCCCGAACGGATGTGACATGAGCGCCACCCCGGCATCGCCCGTCGAGCTCGCCCGGCGGCGGCGACGCGCGTGGCCGTGGGTGCTGGTGATCCTCGTGGTGCTGCTGGCGGCTGCCGCCGTCGCGGCGGATGTGCTCGTGCGGGGCATCGCCGAGAGGGCCATCGCGCAGGAGCTCAGCTCTGCGCTCGACGTGCCCGACGACGCATCCGTGGAGGTGCGCATCGGCGGGGGATCGGTGCTGTTGCAGGCGCTCGCCGGCGGACTCGATCGCGTCGATGTCACCGTCGACGACCTCACGCTGGGCCCGCTCACGGGCGATCTGACGATCGTCGCGGAGGGTGTGCCGCTCGACCCCGGGGCGGCGACGCGGGAGCTGCGCGGACGCTACGCGATCCCCGAGGAGGCCCTGTCGGCTCTCGCGCCCGAGGTCGCGGGGGCGACGGTCGACGACGTGCACGTCGACGGATCGGAGGTGGTGGCCGGCGGCAGTGCCGTGATCTTCGGCGCGACGCTCGAGTTCGGCCTCGGACTCACCCCCTCGATCGTCGACGGGGATCTCGCGGTCGATCCCACGAGCGTGCGGATCGGTGCCGACACCTTCACGGCCGAGCAGTTGCGCGCCAACCCGCTGTTCGGGGGTCTCGCCGACGCCATCCTGCAGCAGCGTCGCGTCTGCATCGCCGATCGCCTGCCTGCCGCGCTCACCCTGACGAGCCTTCAGGCCGGAGGGTCCGAGCTCGTCGCGACGCTCGACGCCTCGGGTGTGCCGCTCGGGGGCGACGCTTTCCAGCAGCGAGGCGTCTGCTCCGCGTGAGTCGGATGCGGTCCGGCACCTCCGCTAAGATCGAGGTGGCTTCAGGGACCAAGCCGGGTTCGCTCGCCTCACTCTTCGTTCCGACGTGCCCGTGAGGTTCGCATGACCGCCAATCCCCTCGCCCCCGAGTGGCTGAGGCCCCCCGTCGACGCCAACGCGCTCGCGCCGGGCGTCTGGCCCGCATCCGCCGACCGCGCCGAGTCCGGCGCGCTGAGTTTCGGTGGTGTGCCCGCGACCGCACTGCATGCCGCCTACGGAACCCCGCTCTACGTCGTCGACGAGCAGGAGGTGCGCGATCGCGCCACGCGCATCCGCGAGGCGTTCACGGATGCCTTCGCGCCCCTCGGCGTGCAGGCCGCCGTCTACTACGCCGGCAAGGCGTTCCTCACGATCGAGGTCGCCAGATGGATGACCGAGCTCGGGCTCAACATCGACGTGTGCAGCGGGGGAGAGCTCGCCGTCGTCGAGCTTGCGGGAGTCGACCCGCGTCGGGTGGGCCTGCACGGCAACAACAAGAGCCTCACCGAGATCGACCGTGCGGTCGAGTTCGGTGTGGGCGCGATCGTTCTCGACAGCGTCGTCGAGATCGACCGTGTCGCGCGCGCCGCCGAGCGGTACGGGCGCGTGCAGAACGTCCGGCTGCGGATCAACAGCGGCGTGCACGCCTCGACCCACGAGTACCTCGCGACCGCGCGCGAAGACCAGAAGTTCGGCATCCCCGTCTCGGACGCGCCCGCGGCCGTCGCGGCGATCCGCTCGCACGCGAACCTGCGCTTCCTCGGGCTCCATTCGCACATCGGCTCGCAGATCTTCGATTCCGCCGGTTTCGCGGAGGCGGCACGCCGCCTGCTCGCACTGCACGCGGACCTGCTCGCCGGCGGCGAGATCCCCGAGCTCAACCTCGGCGGCGGCTTCGGCATCGCCTACACGAGCGTCGACGAGGTGACCCCCGTCGAGCAGCTCGCGACCGAGCTCGCGGAGGTCGTGAGCAGCGAGTGCGCGCGCCTCGGCATCCCGGTGCCGGCCGTCGCGATCGAGCCGGGCCGGGCCATCATCGGTCCCGCCGGCGTGACGCTCTACGAGGTCGGCACGGTCAAGGACGTCACGGTCGACGATCGCGCCGTGCGCCGCTACGTGAGCGTCGACGGCGGCATGAGCGACAACCTGCGCACCGCCCTGTACCACGCCGACTACACCGTGCGTATCGCCAACCGCGCCTCTGATGCGGATCCCGCCCTCGTGCGCATCGCGGGCAAGCACTGCGAGTCGGGTGACATCGTCGTGCGCGACGACTACCTGCCGGGCGACGTGCAGCCGGGCGACCTCGTGGCGGTGGCGGCCACGGGCGCCTACTGCTGGTCGCTCTCGAGCAACTACAACTACCTCGGCCGCCCTGCGGTCGTCGCCGTGCGCGACGGCGGCAGCCACGTGCTCGTGCGCCGGGAGAACGAGCACGACTTGCTGCGTCGCGACGCGGGCTACTCCTCGGCCGCCGAGGACATCGATGTCGACTCCATCCTCGACCGGGAACGTTGAACCACACAGATGATCGAATATAGAAACCTCCGCGTCGCGCTTCTCGGGGCCGGCTCCGTCGGCGCCCAGGTCGCATCCCTGCTGCTGCGCCACGGCGAGGAACTCGCGAGTCGCGTCGGTGCGGGGCTCGAGCTCGTCGGCGTCGCGGTGCGCGACCTCGACGCCCCGCGCACCGCCGAGATCCCGAGCGAACTGCTCACGACCGACGCGCGCTCGCTCATCCTCGGCTCCGACATCGTGATCGAGCTCATGGGGGGCATCGAGCCGGCGCGCGAGTATCTCGAGCTCGCCCTCACCTCGGGAGCGGATGTCATCACCGCCAACAAGGCGCTGCTGGCGACCCACGGTCCCGAGCTGTTCGCGATCGCCGAGCAGGTGGGCGCGCAGCTGTACTACGAAGCCGCCGTGGGGGGCGCGATCCCGATCATCCGCCCGCTGCGCGACAGCCTCGCGGGCGACCGGGTGGTGCGCATCCTGGGCATCGTCAACGGCACGACGAACTACATCCTCGACCGCATGGACCAGGGCGGAGACACGCTCGAGGAGGCGCTCGCGGTCGCGACCGAGCTCGGCTACGCCGAAGCCGATCCGACGGCCGACATCGAGGGCTTCGACGCCGCGCAGAAGGCCGCGATCCTGGCGAGCCTGTCGTTCCACACCACCGTGCCCGTCGACGCGGTGCACCGCGAGGGGATCACGGGCATCACCCGCGAGCAGGTCGTCGCCGCGCAGAAGAGCGGCTTCGTCGTCAAGCTGCTCGCGGTGTGCGAGCGCCTCGTCGACCCGATCACGGGGGAGGACGGCGTCTCGGCGCGTGTGCACCCCGCCCTCATCCCTGTGAGCCACCCGCTCGCGGCCGTGCACGGCGCCAACAACGCCGTGTTCGTCGAGGCCGAAGCCGCGGGCAGCCTCATGTTCTACGGCGCAGGCGCCGGCGGGCTCCAGACGGCATCCGCGGTGCTGGGCGACCTCGTCTCGGCGGCACGCCGACACGTCGTGGGGGGCCCGGGTGTGGCGGAGTCGACGCACGCCGATCTGCCGATCCTGCCGATCAGCTCCGTGACGACGCGCTACCAGATCCGGTTGAGCGTGCTCGATCGCCCGGGCGTGCTCGCGCGCATCGCGACGCTGTTCTCGGAGCACGGCGTCTCGGTCGAGGCAGTGCAGCAATCCGTGACGAACGTTGACCCCGACGGTCACGAGGCGAATACACCCGGCGCTACGCTGGTCATCGGCACGCACCGGGCGACGGAGGCCGCGCTCGCCGCGACGGTCGCCGCACTCGCCGAAAGTCCCGTCGTCGCGCGGGTCGAGAGCGTGCTCCGGGTCGAAGGACAGTAGGAGAACATGGCTCACCAGTGGCGCGGCGTGCTGCGCGAATACAAGTTCGAGGGCATGAACCCGACCGGCTCCTTCAAGGACCGCGGCATGACGATGGCCGTCTCGAAGGCCGTCGAGCACGGCGCGAAGGCGATCATCTGCGCCTCGACCGGCAACACCTCCGCCTCGGCGGCCGCCTACGCCACCCACGCCGGCATCACCGCCGCAGTGCTCGTGCCCGAGGGCAAGATCGCGATGGGCAAGCTCGCGCAGGCCATCGCGCACGGCGCGGAACTGCTGCAGGTGCGCGGCAACTTCGACGACTGTCTCGACATCGCGCGCGATCTCGCCGCGAACTACCCCGTGCATCTCGTGAACTCCGTGAACAACGACCGCATCGAGGGCCAGAAGACCGCGGCCTTCGAGGTCATCGAGGTGCTGGGCGACGCGCCCGACTTCCACTTCATCCCCGTCGGCAACGCCGGCAACTACACCGCCTATGCGCGCGGCTACCAGGAAGAGGCCGTGCGCGGCGCGAGCACGAAGCGTCCGCGGATGTTCGGGTTCCAGGCCGAGGGATCGGCTCCGATCGTGCGCGGTGAGATCGTGCGCGACCCCGACACCATCGCCTCCGCGATCCGCATCGGCAACCCCGCATCGTGGGAGCTCGCCCTCACCGCGCGCGACGAGACCGACGGCTACTTCGGCGCGATCAGCGACGCCAAGATCCTCGAGGCGCACCGCATCCTCTCGAGCGAGGTCGGCATCTTCGTCGAGCCCGCGTCGGCGGCGAGCGTCGCCGGACTGCTCGAGCGCGCCGAGGCGGGCGTGCTGCCTCGCGGCGCACGCGTGGTGCTGACGGTCACCGGGCACGGACTCAAGGATCCGAACTGGGCGCTCAAGGCCGCCGATGGCACGGATGTGGCGCCCACGAGCGTCGACGTCGACGTGGCCGAGGTCGCCGAGGTGCTCGGCTTGCGTGCGCAAGCGTCAGCGACGGCGTCTGCATGAGCCTCCTCGGTCGCACGGTCACGGTGCGGGTGCCGGCGACGACGGCCAACCTGGGCCCGGGCTTCGACACGCTCGGCATGGCGCTCGCGGTCTACGACGAGCTGCAGGTGACGGTGCGCGAGCAGCCGGGCGCGACCGTGCGCGTGATCGGCGTCGGTGAGGGCGAGGTGCCCACCGACGAGACCAACCTCGTCGTGCGCTCCATCGCCCATGCCTTCACCGCCGTCGGGCAGGAGCTGCCCGGACTCGACCTCGTGGCGCACAACACCATCCCGCACGGCCGGGGCATGGGTTCGTCGGGTGCGGCGATCGTCTCGGGGATCATGGCGGCGAAGGGCCTGCTCGAGGGCGTCGTCGAGTTCGACGCCGACCGTCTGCTCGCCCTCGCCACCGACCTCGAGGGCCACCCCGACAATGTCGCGCCTGCCCTGTTCGGCGGGCTCACCATCACCTGGGTCACGCCCGACGGACCGCGCTTCAAGAAGCTCATCGTGCACCGCGGCGTCAGCCCGCTCGTGGCGGTTCCGCACGAGCGCACGATGTCGACGGCACTCGCCCGCAGCCTCCAGCCCGAATCGGTGCCCCACGAGGATGCGATCTTCAACGTCTCGCGCTCCGCGCTGCTCATCGCGGCGCTCGTGCAGAGCCCCGAGCTGCTGCTCGCCGCGACCGAGGACAAGCTGCACCAGAGCTACCGCGCGAGCGCGATGCCCGAGACGGATGCCCTCATCCACCTGCTGCGTGCCGATGGGCTCGCGGCGGTCGTCTCGGGCGCCGGGCCGTCGATCCTCGTGCTGGGTTCCGACCCCGGACAACGGCTGCGTGCGGCCGAGCTCATCGAGCAGCACGCCGAATCGACGTGGGAGTGCCTGATGCTCGCCGTCGACTTCCGGGGTGCTACAGTGGTGCTGCACTCAGACGACGCCGCAGCATAGCTGCCGCGAGGGTGCATTCCACTGGCACTCGCCGCTTGCGGTTTCCCGCATCTCATGCAACCCGAACCGCATCGCGCGGTGCCTCCAGCCCGGGAAGTTCTGTGCCCGGGGCGAAAGGACGATCCAGTCGTGACCGACACCACCATCCCCACCGACGCCGTGGGGGACCGCGCCGCTCTCAGCCGTCTGCGCCTTCCGGAGCTTCAGGCTCTCGCGAGCGCGCGCGGTATCAGCGGCGTTTCCCAGATGCGTAAAGGAGCTCTCGTGGACACTCTCTCCGAACTTCCTGCCACCGACGGCGACGCCGTGACCGATGCGGTCGACGCGCCCGTCAGCGAGCAGCCTGTCAGCGAGCAGCCCGTCAGCGAGCAGCCCGCGGGCGAGCAGACCGCTGCGGCCGAGGCGGCCGATGCCGCGCCCGCCGAGCAGCCGGAGCCCGAGCAGCGCGAGGTCGAGCAGCTGGCAGGTGAGCAGCCTGCGACGGAGCAGCCCGCTGCCCCCGAGTCCGCCGCCGAGCAGCCCGCTCGCGGCCGCCGTGGATCGCGCCGTGCAAGCGTTCCCTCCGCGGATGCCGCCGCCATCGCCGCCGCGCTCCCGGTTGCGGAGACCCCCGAGCAGCCGCAGCAGCGTCGCAGCGCCGCACAGCACGCCGCACAGGCCGAGCTCGGTCTCGAGCTCGACAAGCTCGTGCCCGCCGCCGAGAAGGAGGGCGAAGCCGAGACCGACGGCGAGACGCAGCAGTCCGGTCGTCGCAACCGCAACCGCCGGGGTGGCCGTGGCGGTCAGAACGGCCAGCAGCAGAGCGGCCAGCAGCAGGACGGCGGCGACGCCGAGGGCCAGGCTGGTCAGCAGCAGGGCGGCCAGCAGCAGGGCGGCCAGCAGCAGGGCGGCCAGCAGGGCAACCAGGAGCAGGGCGAGGGGCGTCGTGGGCGCAACCGTGACCGCAACCGGAACCGCCGCGGTGGCAACCTCGACGAGCTGGAGCCGGAGATCTCCGACGACGACGTGCTCATCCCGATCGCCGGCATCCTCGACGTGCTCGACAACTATGCGTTCGTGCGCACCACCGGCTACCTGCCCGGCCCCTCCGACGTCTACGTCTCGCTCGGCCAGGTCAAGAAGTACAACCTGCGCAAGGGCGACGCGGTCGTCGGCGCGATCCGTCAGCCGCGCGACGGCGATTCGGGCGGCGGGCGCCAGAAGTACAACGCGATCGTCAAGATCGACTCCGTCAACGGGCAGAGCGTCGACGAGGCCGCGGGCCGCGTGGACTTCGGCAAGCTGACCCCGATCTACCCCAACGAGCGGCTGCGCCTCGAGACGACGCCCGAGAAGCTCTCGACGCGCATCATCGACCTCATCGCGCCCATCGGCAAGGGTCAGCGCGGCCTCATCGTCGCGCCGCCCAAGGCCGGCAAGACGCTCATCCTTCAGGCCATCGCCAAGGCGATCGCCGAGAACAACCCCGAGGTCCACATCATGGTGGTGCTCGTGGACGAGCGGCCCGAAGAGGTCACCGACATGCAGCGCTCGGTCAAGGGCGAGGTCATCGCCTCGACCTTCGATCGTCCCGCCGAAGACCACACGACGGTCGCCGAGCTCGCCATCGAGCGCGCCAAGCGCCTCGTCGAGCTCGGCAACGACGTCGTCGTGCTGCTCGATTCGATCACGCGTCTCGGCCGCGCATACAACCTCGCCTCTCCGGCATCCGGACGGATCCTCTCGGGTGGCGTTGACGCATCCGCGCTCTACCCGCCGAAGCGCTTCTTCGGCGCCGCGCGCAACATCGAGGGCGGCGGCTCGCTGACGATCCTCGCGACGGCGCTCGTGGAGACCGGATCCAAGATGGACGAGGTGATCTTCGAGGAGTTCAAGGGCACCGGCAACATGGAGCTGCGTCTCTCGCGCGCGCTCGCCGACAAGCGCATCTTCCCAGCCGTCGACATCTACGCCTCGAGCACCCGCCGCGAGGAGGAGCTGCTCTCGCCCGAGGAGGTCAAGATCACCTGGCGCCTGCGTCGTGCCCTCGCCGGTCTCGAACTGCAGCAGCAGCTCGAGGTCGTGCTCTCCAAGCTCAAGGAGACGGGCTCGAACGTCGAGTTCCTCGTGCAGATCCAGCAGTCGCTGCCGAGCGGCACGGGGAACGGCAACGGTCACGCGGCCCACAAGGGCTGATCGGTGTTCGAGTCGGTCCAGTCGCTGCTGGCCGAGCACGAGCAGCTCCAGCAGCAGCTCGCGGATCCTGCGATCCACGCGGATGCGGCGCGCGCGAAGAAGGTCAACCGGCGCTACGCCGAGCTGAGCCAGATCGTCGCGGCGCATACCGCGTGGCAGCAGGCGCAGTCCGACGCCTCGGCGGCGCGTGAGCTCGCGCGCGAGGACGACGCCTTCGCCGAGGAGGTTCCCGCCCTCGAGGATGCCGAGCACGCGGCCGAGGAGAAGCTGCGCCGCCTGCTCATCCCGCGCGATCCGGATGACGGTCGTGACGTGATCATGGAGATCAAGGGCGGCGAGGGCGGCGAGGAATCCGCCCTGTTCGCCGCGGATCTGCTGCGCATGTACCTGCACTACGCGGAGTCGCGCGGGTGGAAGACCGAGTTGCTCGAGCGCAACGAGTCCGACCTCGGCGGGTACAAGGACGTTCAGGTGGCCATCAAGTCGAATGCCACCGATCCCGCCGACGGCGTGTGGGCGAGCCTCAAGTACGAGGGCGGCGTGCACCGCGTGCAGCGCGTGCCGGCGACTGAGTCGCAGGGCCGCATCCATACCTCCACGACGGGCGTGCTCGTATTCCCCGAGGTCGACGCGCCCGAAGAGGTGCAAATCGACCCGAACGATCTGAAGATCGATGTCTACCGCTCGTCGGGTCCGGGCGGCCAGTCGGTCAACACGACCGATTCCGCCGTGCGCATCACCCACGTGCCCACGGGCATCGTCGTGTCGATGCAGAACGAGAAGTCGCAACTGCAGAACCGCGAGGCCGGTATGCGCGTGCTGCGCGCGCGTCTGCTCGCCCGGCAGCAGGAGGAGCGGGATGCGGCTGCGTCCGACCAGCGTCGCAGCCAGATCCGCTCCATGGACCGCTCCGAACGCATCCGCACCTACAACTTCCCCGAGAACCGGATCGCCGACCACCGAACGGGATACAAGGCCTACAACCTCGACCAGGTGATGAACGGCGCCCTGCAGCCGATCCTCGACTCGTGCATCCAGATGGACGAAGAGGCCCGCCTCGCCGCCCTCGGTACCGAAGGTGGCTGAGGGAAGCCGCGCCCCGCGCGACACGTCTCCACACCCCACCATCGTCGAGCTCCGTGCCCTCGGCATCCGCACGCTCGCCGACGCCGGCGTGCCGACGCCCGAGGTGGATGCCGAGCTGCTGCTCGGGCACGCGCTCGGGGTGAGCAGGGGGCAGCTGCAGGCCCAGGCCGTCACGGGCGCGACGGTGGCGGAGGGGGCACGCGCCGCGTTCCTCACCGCCCTCGAGCGTCGCGCCGCCCGTGAGCCGCTGCAGCACATCACGGGGCTCGCGCCGTTCCGCTCGCTCGAGCTCGCCGTGGGCCCCGGGGTCTTCGTGCCGCGTCCCGAGACCGAGTTCGTCGCGCAGCTCGCCATCGACGCCCTGCTCGCGGTGCCGACGGCTCAGCCACTCGCCGTCGACCTCGGCACGGGCAGCGGCGCGATCGCCCTCGCTCTGGCGACGGAGGTGCCGCATGCGCAGGTCATCGCCGTCGAGCGCTCGCCCGAGGCGCACGCCTGGGCGGAACGCAACGTACGAGCGTCGGGTGCCGACAACATCCGCCTCGTGCTCGGTGACCTCGCCGACGCCCTGCCCGAACTCGACGGCACGGTCGACGTCGTGGCCTCCAACCCGCCCTACATCCCCGACGAGGCCATCCCGCGCGATGTCGAGGTGCAGTTGCACGATCCCGCGGCCGCGCTCTACGGCGGCACGGATGGACTCGACGTCGTGCGCGCCCTGTCGCGTCGCGCCCGTGCGCTGCTGCGGCCCGGGGGAGCGCTCGTGATCGAACACGGCGAGCTGCAGGGCGCCGCGATGCGCGACCTGCTCACCTCCGACGGCTGGCGCGCCGCGGCGACGCACCGCGACCTGCTCGGTCGCGACCGGGTGACGACGGCGGTGCGCTGAGCTAGGCCGCCGCGCGCACCTCGGCGAACTCCTCGATCGCCGCGAGCAGACCCTCGGCCGTGCCGTAGCGGTACGTCGTGATGCCGAGGGATGCCGCGGCCGCGACGTTCTCGGGCAGGTCGTCGACGAAGAAGGTGTCGGCGGCACTCGCGCGGTAGCGCTCCAACACGCGCTCGAACACCACCGGATCGGGCTTCCGCGCCCCGTAGCGGCTCGTCGTGTAGAGGTGCTCGCCGAACAGCGGAGCGATCTCGGACGCGATCTCCGCGAGGTTCTCCTCCAGCAACGGGCCGTTGTTGGTGAGCAGGCTCACCTGCCCGAGCTCCGCCGCCCGCCGCACCGCCTCGATCGCGTCCGGGCGGGCGCGCATCGCCGAGCGTCGGTTCGCCACCCAATCCTCGAGCGCGATCTCCCGCTCCAGGGCGGCGTTCTGCGCCGCGCGGTAGGCCGCGCCGTCCGCGAAGCCGCCCGCCTCGGCCGCCCCCTCTCCGTCCGCGTGCCACCAGCGGCGCCGCAGCTCGGCGAGGTCGTGCCCCGTGAGCTCGGTGAGGCCGGCCATGCGGGCGCGCCAGTCGTAGTCGTAGAGGACGTCGTCCATGTCGAAGAGGAAGAGCAGACTCATATCCCTCCATCCTCCCCGATGAGGCGGTGAAAGCGCGGTGAGCCGTCTCTCGGCTCGACGCTCCTAGGATGGGAGGGCCATGGCGATTTACGACACCGGCGTCCCCGAACAACTTCTCACCGGGATGCGCCTCGCCCGCGGCGCCATCGGGCGCGGCGAGCTCGTCGTCATCCCCACCGATACGGTGTACGGCGTCGCGGCGGATGCGTTCTCGCCCGAGGCCGTGCAGCGCCTGCTGGATGCCAAGGGGCGCGACCGCACGGCGCCGCCCCCCGTGCTCGTGCCGGGCGCCGCGACGCTCGATGCGCTCGCCGACCCGATCCCGGATGAGGTGCGGGCTCTCGTGGCCGAGTTCTGGCCGGGCGGCCTCACCGTGATCCTCCGTGCGCGCGCCATGCTCGATTGGGATCTCGGGGAGACGCGCGGCACCGTCGCTTTGCGCATGCCGTCCGATCCGATCGCCCTCGAACTGCTCGCCGAGACCGGCCCGCTCGCCGTGTCGAGCGCCAACCGCACGGGGGAACCCGCCGCACTGACGGCGGCCGACGCCGAAGCCATGCTGGGTGAGAGCGTCGCCGTCTATCTCGAGGCCGGAACCGCGGGAGGCGCCTACCCGGATGCCGCCGCGCACACGGGGTCGACGATCGTCGACGCGACGAACCTCGAGCATCCGGACGGCAAGCTGCGCATCGTGCGCCACGGGGTGATCCCCGACGCCGAGATCGTGCGCGTCGTCGGAGCCGATCGATGCGCCTGATCTTCTACATCGTGACCGCCGGCATCGCCGGGCTGGTCTCCTTCTCGTTCTCGCTCATCATCTGGAAGCTCTCGACGCGGTTCCGGCTCTACCCGAAGATCCGGGCGCGCGACGTGCACACCCGTCCCACACCTCGGCTCGGCGGCGTCGCGATGTTCCTCGGGGTCGTGGTCGCGTTCGCGGTCGGCTCGTTCCTTCCGCCGCTCGCGATCGTCTACTCCCAGCCCGCCCACATCTGGGGCCTGCTGGGGTCGGCGCTCATGATCGTGCTCATCGGTGTCGCCGACGACATCTGGGACCTCGACTGGCTCACCAAGCTCGCGGGGCAGCTGCTCGCGGCGGCCCTGCTCGCCTGGAGCGGCATCCAGTTCCTGTCATTCCCGTTGCCCAAGCTGTTCGGCGCGGGAGACGGGTCACGGTCGGTCATCGTGACGCTCGCGCCGTGGCAGTCGCTCGTCATCACCGTGATCGTCATCGTGCTCGTGATGAACGCCATCAACTTCATCGAGCCTGTATCGGCTTCCTGCCGCTCAACTGGCATCCGGCGCGCCTCTTCATGGGTGACGCCGGGGCCCTGCTCGTGGGTCTGTTCATGGCCGCCTCGACGATCGCCGTGACGGGCCAGATCGACCCCAACCGCTTGGAGGAGACCGTCGGCAGCGCCCGTCAGCTCTTCCCGGCCCTCATACCGCTGCTGCTGCCGTTCGCGATCCTCGTGGTGCCGCTGCTCGACTTCGGCTTGGCCATCATCCGCCGCCTGCGCGCGGGCAAGTCGCCCTTCACCGCCGACCGCAAGCACCTGCACCACCGGCTGCTCGACATGGGCCACTCGCACCTGCACGCCGTGCTGATCCTGTACGCATGGACGGGCGCGGCCTCGATCGGCATGCTCCTGTTCCTGTTCATCGACACCTGGTGGGCCGCGCTCGCGACCGTGCTCGGCCTCGTGGTCTGCACGATCGTGACGCTCGCGCCGCTCAGCCGGCGCAAGGCCATCGAGTCGGTCGCGCAGAGCATGGACGCGGATGCCGCCGAGGCCGCCGTCGTCGCGCGTTTCGACCCGCTCGACGCCGCATCCGAACCGGATGCCGAACCGAGCGACAGCGCCGCCGCTGTCGCTCTCGACCTACTGCAGAAGAAGGAGGGCTCCGCATGAGCGCCCCTGCCCACAACCCGATCCTCGTCACCGCGCTGCGCTGGGGTGCCATCTTCGCGGCGGCTCTCGCGATCGTCGCCGGGGGAGTGGGCCTCCTCGTGGGCGGCACGCCCGGCCTCTGGGGCGGACTGCTCGGCTCGGTGCTCGCCTTCGCCTTCCTCGCCCTCACCGCCGGCAGCATGCTGCTCGGGCGGCGGCTCACCACCGACGATCCGAACAGCCCGCTGTTCTACGGGGTCGTGCTCGCGGTGTGGCTGGTCAAGCTCATCGTGTTCTTCCTCTTCATGTACTGGTTGCGCGATCAGCCGTGGCTGGATGCGTGGGTGTTCTTCTTCACGGTCATCGCCGCCGTCTTGGGCTCGCTCATCGTCGACGGCTTCGCGTTCGTGCGCGCGCGTACGCCCTATGTGGATGTCGCGCTGCCCGGCGACGAGGGCGAGCACAGCTGAGGTCGTCCGGAACATCGCCGTCGCCCTGATAGGCTGATGACAACCCCATTCCATCGCCGCGTGGTCGCACGCCCGGACCTTGGAGTCAGCGCTGCTAGCTTCCGCCCTTCTCCCCATGGCTCCCATCGACGACGACCATGGCAGCGGAGGCTTTCACGGGCCGTCGCTGGGTGAGTTCTTCCCCGATGCCATCTTCTTCGCGGGCACGCCGTTCGAGCTGAACCGCATCATGCTCATCCGCATCGTGGTGACGGTGCTGCTCGTCGTGTGGCTCGTCCTCGCGACCCGCAATCTGAAGGTCGTGCCCGGGCGCGGTCAGGTCATCAACGAGTACATCCTCGGCTTCGTCCGCAACAACATCGTCATCGAGAGCCTCGGCGAGAAAGACGGCAAGCGCTTCATGGCGCCGCTCATGGCGATGTTCATCCTGATCCTGGGCTTGAACCTCACCGGCATCATCCCGTTCTTCAACATCGCAGGCACCTCGGTCATCGGAACCGCGCTCGTGCTCGCCGTGGTCTCGTACGTGATGTTCATCTACGCGGGCATCAAGAAGTTCGGGTTCCGCTACTTCAAGAACTCGCTCTTCCCGGCCGGCGTGCCGTGGTACCTGTACTTCATCGTCGCGCCGATCGAGTTCATCTCGACATTCATCCTGCGGCCCGTCACGCTCGTCCTCCGACTTCTCATGAACATGGTCGCGGGTCACCTGCTGCTCGTGCTGTGCTTCTCCGCCACCCACTTCTTCTTCTTCACGGTGCTCGCCGACGGGAACTTCCTCGGACTGCTCGGCATCGGCTCCTTCGCCTTCGGCGCAGCGTTCACGGTCTTCGAGATCCTGGTCGCGGTCCTGCAGGCGTACGTCTTCACCTTCCTCGCTGCCGTCTACATCCAGCTCTCGCTGGTTGAAGAGCACTGATTCTCCGGTCCCGCCGGGCACACTCCGCAAGACCCCATCACAGAAAAGGAAATTCCGTGAACATCGTTGGATACCTCGCTCCCATCGCGTTCGGCCTCGCCACGATCGGCTCCGCCATCGGCGTGGGCATCGTCGTCGGCAAGACGATCGAGGCGGTCGCTCGCCAGCCCGAGCTCCAGGGTCGTCTGACCGGTCTGATGTTCCTCGGCATCGCGTTCACCGAGGCACTCGCCTTCGTCGCGATCGCTACGGGCTTCATCCCGTTCACCGCCCCCGCCTGATCCGTCCGCATCCGCTGCCAGCCAGCACTCACTGAAGGAGGTCGGGATGCTGCGTGCATTCCTCGACGTTCGTGCGGAGGACCACAATCCGCTGCTCCCCGCGGACTACGACATCATCTACTCGTCGATCATCTTCGTCGCGATGTTGATCGTCGTCGCGGTCTATGTCGTCCCGCGCATGAACAAGGCGCTCGACGCTCGGGCCGAGGCGATCGAAGGCGGGCTGAAGAAGGCCGAGGAGGCTCAGGCCGCCGCGACCGCCGCTCGCGACGAGTACACCGCGCAGCTCGCGGAGGCGCGCGCCGAGGCGGCCCGTATCCGTGAGCAGGCGCGCACCGATGGGCAGGCGATCCTTGCCGAGCTCAAGGAGCAGGCGCAGTCCGAGGCGGCGCGCATCGTCGCGAACGCTCAGACGCAGATCGAGGCCGAGCGCTCCGCCGCTCTCGTCTCGCTGCGTTCGGAGGTCGGAAGCCTCGCGCTCGACCTCGCCTCCGGTGTCATCGGTGAGTCGCTCTCCGACGACAAGAAGGCCGCCGCCGTGGTCGACCGGTTCCTTGCGGACCTCGAGGCCGACGAGAAGGCGAAGGCGGGCAAGTAGATGGGATCGGCGTCACGCGAAGCACTCGCGGCCGCGAAGCGCACGCTCGCGACGGCAGGAGGCGTGTCCCTCGCCACCGGTGAGCAACTGCTCGCCGCGGGGCGGGCGATCGAGTCCTCGGGGCAGTTGCGCTCCGTGCTCGCCGACCCGGCCGTCGAGGCCGAGCGCAAGGCGGGCCTGCTGAAGTCGATCTTCGGCGCGCTCGACCCGGCCGCCTCGCAGGTGCTCACGGGCGCCGTGTCGTCGCGATGGTCCACGCCCGGGGAGCTCGTGGCCGGCATCGAGGAGCTCGGCATCCGCGCGATCGCGATCTCGGCAGGCCCCGACGCGGGGATCGAGAGCGAGCTCTTCGGCTTCGCCAGCACGGTCTCGACCGATCACGAGCTTGAGCTCGCCGTCGGCAGCAAGCTCGGCGCTCCGGAGGCCAAGGCCGCCCTCGTCGACGCCCTGCTCGCTGGCAAGGTGCAGCCTGCGACCCTGGTGATCGTGCGGCACCTCGTGCAGAGCCCGCGCGGCCGCCGGATCGGGCAGCTGCTGTCCGGCGCGGCCGACATCGTCGCGGATGCCCAGGGCGCGATCGTGGCGACTGTCACGTCCGCCGTGCGGCCCGCACCCGCGCAGATGACCGCCCTCGAGAAGGCGCTGGCGACCCGCTACGGCCGCTCCTTGCGCATCAACCTCATCATCGACCCGACCATCGTCGGCGGCTTGCGCGTGCAGGTCGGCGACGACGTCATCGACGGAACCGTCGCGTCCCGCCTGGCCGACCTCCGCATCCGACTGGCCGGCTGACCCCGGCGCCCGACGCACCACTCCAAGGAAGAGACATGGCAGACATCACGATCAGCCCGGACGAGATCCGTTCCGCGCTCAAGGACTTCGTCGCCGGCTACGAGCCGGCCAAGACCACGACGACCGAGGTCGGCACCGTCATCGACGCGGCCGACGGCATCGCGCACGTCGAGGGGCTCCCGGGCGCCATGGCGAACGAGCTGCTCCGCTTCGACGACGGCACGCTCGGCCTCGCTCTCAACCTCGACGAGGACTCGATCGGCGTCATCGTGCTGGGTGAGTTCACGGGCATCGAAGAGGGCATGCCGGTCACCCGCACGGGCGAGGTGCTCTCCTCGCCGGTCGGTGACGGCTTCCTCGGTCGCGTCGTCGACCCGCTCGGCAACCCCATCGACGGTCTCGGTGAGATCGCGGCGGAGGGGCGTCGTGCCCTCGAGTTGCAGGCGCCCGGCGTCATGGCCCGCAAGTCGGTGCACGAGCCCATGCAGACCGGCATCAAGGCCATCGACGCGATGATCCCGATCGGCCGTGGCCAGCGTCAGCTCATCATCGGCGACCGCCAGACCGGCAAGACCGCGATCGCGATCGACACGATCATCAACCAGAAGGCCAACTGGGAGTCCGGCGACGTCGACAAGCAGGTGCGCTGCATCTACGTCGCGATCGGTCAGAAGGGCTCGACGATCGCGGCCGTGAAGGGCGCTCTCGAAGACGCCGGCGCGATGGAGTACACGACGATCGTCGCAGCTCCGGCATCCGACCCCGCGGGCTTCAAGTACCTCGCCCCCTACACCGGTTCGGCCATCGGCCAGCACTGGATGTACGGCGGCAAGCACGTGCTCATCATCTTCGACGACCTGTCGAAGCAGGCCGAGGCCTACCGCGCCGTGTCGCTGCTGCTGCGTCGCCCGCCGGGGCGCGAGGCCTACCCGGGCGACGTCTTCTACCTGCACTCGCGTCTGCTCGAGCGTTGCGCGAAGCTGTCGGACGAGCTCGGCGCCGGCTCGATGACGGGTCTGCCGATCATCGAGACCAAGGCGAACGACGTGTCGGCCTACATCCCGACCAACGTGATCTCGATCACCGACGGCCAGATCTTCCTGCAGTCCGACCTGTTCAACGCCAACCAGCGTCCCGCGGTCGACGTGGGCATCTCGGTGTCGCGCGTCGGCGGTGACGCGCAGGTCAAGTCGATCAAGAAGGTCTCGGGAACGCTCAAGCTCGAGCTCGCCCAGTACCGCGCGCTCGAGGCGTTCGCGCTCTTCGCATCCGACCTGGATGCCACCAGCCGTCGTCAGCTCGACCGCGGTGCACGCCTGACCGAGCTGCTGCGCCAGCCGCAGTACTCGCCGTTCCCCGTCGAGCAGCAGGTCGTCTCGATCTGGGCCGGAACCAAGGGCAAGCTCGACACGATCCCCGTCGAGGACGTGCTGCGCTTCGAGGCGGAGTTGCTGGACCACCTCGGCCGCAACACGAAGATCCTCGACACCCTGCGTGAGACCAACGTGCTCGACGATGCCACCGAGGCGGAGCTCGAGAAGGCCGTGGACGCCTTCGTGCTCGAGTTCCAGCCCGGCGAGGGCGCTCCCGGTGTCGGCACCGAGGAGTTCGAGGCCACCGAGGTCGAGGACGTCAACCAGGAGCGCATCGTGAAGGGCAAGCGCTGATCCGCCTCGTCGGAACGCGCCCACAACGAACCCTCGACAGGAAGAGATAGGACATGGGAGCCCAGCTTCGGGTCTACCGGCAGAAGATCCGCTCTGCCCAGACGACCAAGAAGATCACCCGTGCCATGGAGCTGATCGCGGCGAGCCGCATCCAGAAGGCGCTCCAGCGCGTGTCGGCCTCTGCGCCGTACGCACGTGCCGTGACGCGTGCGGTCTCGGCGGTCGCGAGCTACTCCAACGTGGATCACGTGCTCACGACCGAGCCCGAGACGATCCGCCGCGCGGCGGTCGTCGTGTTCACCTCCGACCGCGGTCTCGCCGGCGCGTTCAACGCGAACGTGCTGCGCGAGAGCGAGGAGCTCACGACCCTGCTCACCGAGCAGGGCAAGGAGGTCGTGCACTACGTCGTCGGTCGCCGCGGAGTCGGGTACTTCAACTTCCGTCGGCGCACTCCGGAACGTTCGTGGATCGGCGACACCGATACGCCGAGCTTCGCGACCGCGCAGGAGATCGGCGAGGAGATCGTCGCGCGCTTCGTGCAGCCGACCGACGAGGGCGGGGTGGACGAGATCCACATCGTCTACAACCGCTTCGTGTCGATGCTCACCCAGGAGCCGGAGGTCGTGCGTCTCCTTCCGCTCGAGGTCGTGGAAGGCGTCGAAGACCCGGGTGACACCGAGATCTTCCCGCTCTACGAGTTCGAGCCGGAGCCCGAGGCGGTGCTCGACACGCTCCTGCCGGTGTACATCGAGTCGCGCATCTTCAACGCCCTCCTGCAGTCGGCCGCATCCAAGCAGGCCGCCACGCAGAAGGCGATGAAGTCCGCGAGCGACAACGCCGACAAGCTCATCCGCGACTACACCCGCCTCGCGAACAACGCGCGCCAGGCGGAGATCACCCAGCAGATTTCCGAGATCGTGGGCGGCGCAGACGCCCTCGGCTCGGCGAAGTAACGATCAAGAAAAGAGAGACCATGGCTACCGCTACCCAGAAGGCACAGGACACCACGTCCGCCTCCGCCGGCGGCGTCGGGCGCATCGCACGCGTCACGGGCCCCGTCGTGGACATCGAGTTCCCGCACGACGCGCTCCCCGAGATCTACAACGCGCTCAAGACCGACATCACCATCGGCGACGAGACCACGACGATCACCCTCGAGGTCGCGCAGCACCTCGGTGACGACCTCGTGCGCGCCATCGCCCTCAAGCCCACCGACGGCCTCGTGCGTGGCCAGGAGGTGCGCGACACGGGCGCTGCGATCTCAGTTCCGGTCGGGGATGTCACCAAGGGTCGCGTCTTCAACGTGACGGGCGAGATCCTCAACGGCGAGCCCGGCGAGACGGTCGAGATCACCGAGCGCTGGCCCATCCACCGCAAGCCCCCGGCCTTCGACCAGCTCGAGTCCAAGACCCAGCTGTTCGAGACGGGCATCAAGGTCATCGACCTGCTCACCCCGTACGTGCAGGGTGGAAAGATCGGCCTCTTCGGTGGTGCTGGCGTCGGCAAGACGGTGCTCATCCAGGAGATGATCCAGCGCGTCGCCCAGGATCACGGTGGCGTCTCGGTGTTCGCCGGTGTCGGTGAGCGCACCCGTGAGGGCAACGACCTCATCCACGAGATGGAGGAGGCCGGGGTCTTCGACAAGACCGCCCTCGTCTTCGGCCAGATGGACGAGCCCCCGGGAACGCGTCTGCGCGTCGCCCTGTCGGCCCTCACGATGGCGGAGTACTTCCGCGACGTGCAGAAGCAGGACGTGCTGCTCTTCATCGACAACATCTTCCGCTTCACGCAGGCGGGCTCCGAGGTGTCGACGCTGCTCGGCCGCATGCCGTCCGCGGTGGGCTACCAGCCGAACCTCGCCGACGAGATGGGCATCCTGCAGGAGCGCATCACCTCGACGCGTGGTCACTCGATCACCTCGCTGCAGGCCATCTACGTGCCCGCCGACGACTACACCGACCCGGCCCCGGCCACGACCTTCGCGCACCTCGACGCGACGACCGAGCTCTCGCGTGAGATCGCGTCGAAGGGTCTCTACCCGGCGGTCGACCCGCTGTCGTCGACCTCGCGCATCATGGACCCGCGCTACTTGGGTGAGGACCACTACCGGGTGGCCACCTCGGTGAAGGCGATCCTGCAGAAGAACAAGGAGCTCCAGGAGATCATCGCGATCCTCGGTGTCGACGAGCTCTCCGAGGAAGACAAGATCACCGTCTCTCGCGCCCGCCGCATCCAGCAGTTCCTGTCGCAGAACACCTACATGGCCAAGAAGTTCACGGGTGTCGAGGGTTCGACTGTGCCGCTGCGCGACACGATCGAGTCCTTCGACGCGATCGTGCGCGGCGACTTCGACCACGTCGCCGAGCAGGCGTTCTTCAACGTCGGGTCGATCTCGGATGTCGAGGAGCGCTGGGCTCAGCTGCAGAAGGAGAACGGCTGATCATGGCCCTCAACGTCGCCGTCGTGTCGGCGGAACGCGAGTTGTGGACGGGCGAGGCCACTCAGGTCATCGCCCGCACCACCGAGGGCGAGATCGGCATCCTGACCGGTCACGAGCCGGTGCTCGCGATCCTCGCGCCGGGGGAGTCGCGGGTGACCGCGACCGACGGCACCGTCGTCACGGCGCGCGTCGAAGACGGTTTCCTCTCGGTGCAGGGCGACACGGTCACGATCGTCGCCGGTACCGCCGAACTGGTGTGAGCGCTTCCGTCGTCCGGGGGATGACCCCGGCGACGGAGCCTCGTAGAGTGGAGCCATGCTCATCGTGATGGCGGGGCTTCCCGCGGCAGGCAAGAGCACGATCGCCGAGGTCGTCGGCAACCGTATGGGCGTGCCCGTTGTGTCGGTCGACCCGATCGAGGCGGCCATCCTCTCGGCAGGCATCGACGCCGATCAGCCGACGGGACTCGCCGCCTACCTCGTGGCCGAGGCGTTCGCGGATGCGGTCATCTCGGGCGGAGCGAGCATCATCGTCGACGCCGTCAATGCGGTGGGACCTGCGCGCGAGCAGTGGCTCAAGCTCGCCGAGCGCCAGAAGGCCGAGATCCGCTTCATCGAGGTGATCTGCTCGGATGCGGAGCTCCACGAGAAGAGGCTCGCCGCACGTGCCGAGCGACTCGCAGCGGCGTCGCTTCCCGAGACCTTCGCGGTCGAGCAGAGTCTCGACGAGTGGGAGGACTGGACGGGCCCGAGCGGCGCGATCGCGCGCATCACCCTGGATTCGGTGGAACCTCTGGGCGTCAACGTGGAGCGCGCGCTCGCGTTCCTGCAACGCTGAGGTGCTGATCCTGCTGCCGCCCTCCGAGACCAAACGGGAGGGCGGAACGGCCGACACGCGGCTCGCGCTGCGTGAGCTCGGCTACCCGCAACTCACGTCCGCTCGCGGCACGGCGCTGGCGGCGCTCGAGGAACTGGCGCGGGATCCGGCGGCGTCTGCTGCGGCGCTCAAGCTCGGGCCGACGCAGGCGCACGAGGCGCAGCGCAATCGCCGCATCCGCCGGTCGCCCGTTCTGCCCGCGCTCGATCGCTACGACGGCGTGTTGTACGACGCGCTCGATGCGCCGACTCTGACTCCCGGGGCACGTGCCTTCGCGCACGAGCATCTCGTGATCGCGTCGGCGCTGTTCGGCTTGACGCGCGCGCTCGATCCGATCCCCGCCTACCGGCTCTCGGCGGACTCGCGCCTTCCGGGCGTCTCCCTCAAGAAGTTGTGGTCACCCGCGGTGTCGGCGGTCGTGGCCCAGGAGACCGGCCTCGTGCTCGACCTGCGCTCGGAGGCGTACGCCGCCCTGGGGCCCGCTCCCGATCATCAACGGGCGGCGTTCGTGCGGGTCGTGAGCGAGGAGGGCGGCCGCAAGCGTGCCCTCAATCACTTCAACAAGGCAGGCAAGGGTCGTCTCACGCGCGCCCTGCTGCTCGCGGGCGTCGATCACCCGGA
>SMFF01000212.1_pt1 | contig 21170 bp, 18 predicted proteins | sample 2456181 | NCBI WGS metagenome assembly SMFF01 (sample SAMN10132611, study PRJNA489261) | soil metagenome | isolation source: day120 antibiotic-loamy sand soil ammended with raw manure from dairy cow... | place: USA | collected 2015-04-01
CCCTGCGCGAGCGCCGCGTTCTCCGCCGCGCGCTTCGCGGGATTGCCCGAGCGCGATCCGCCCTTGCCCTTCTTCTTGGCGCCCGCCTTCTTGCCGCCGTGCGCGCCCGGGATCGGCCCCATGCCCGGCATCTGCGGCATGCCGCCCTTGGCGACCGTCTTCATCATCTTGGCGGCCTGTTCGAAGCGCGCCACGAGCTGGTTGACATCCGTGACCGTCATGCCCGACCCCTTCGCGATGCGCAGGCGCCGCGAACCGTTGAGCAGCTTGGTGTTCTGTCGCTCGGCCGGGGTCATCGACTGGATGATGGCCTCGGTGCGCACGAGCTCGCGCTCGTCGAAGTTCTCGAGCTGGTCCTTCATGCCGCGCGCACCCGGCAGCATGCCGAGCATGCCCTTGAGCGAGCCCATCTTCTTGAGCTGCTGCATCTGCGCGAGGAAGTCGTCGAGCGTGAAGGTGTCGGTGCGGAACTTCTCCGCGACCTTCGCCGCCTCCTCCTCGTCGAACGCGGCCTGCGCCTGCTCGATGAGGGTCAGGATGTCGCCCAGGTCGAGGATGCGCGACGCCATGCGGTCGGGGTGGAACGGCTCGAAGTCGTCGAGCCCCTCACCCGTGGAGGCGAAGATGATGGGGCGCCCCGTGACCGAGGCGACCGAGAGCGCGGCGCCGCCGCGCGCGTCGCCGTCGAGCTTGGTGAGCACGACGCCCGTGAAGTCGACGCCCTCCTGGAAGGCGCGCGCCGTGTTGACGGCATCCTGACCGATCATCGCGTCGATGACGAACAGCACCTCGTCGGGGTTCGTGGCCTTGCGGATGTCGGACGCCTGCTTCATGAGCTCGGCGTCGATGCCGAGGCGCCCCGCGGTGTCGACGATCACGACATCGTGCTGCTTGCGCTCCGCCTCGGCCACGCCGTTCTTCGCGACCTTGACCGGGTCGCCGACACCGTTGCCGGGCTCGGGCGCGAACACCGGAACGCCGGCCTGCTCGCCCACGACCTGCAGCTGGGTCACGGCATTCGGACGCTGGAGGTCGGATGCGACGAGCAGGGGCGTGTGCCCCTCCTTCTTGAGCCACTTCGCGAGTTTGCCCGCGAGCGTCGTCTTACCCGCACCCTGGAGCCCCGCGAGCATGATGACGGTCGGCGGCTTCTTCGCGAACTCGAGCTTGCGCTGCTGCCCGCCGAGGATGCCGATGAGCTCCTCGTTGACGATCTGCACGACCTGCTGGGCCGGGTTGAGGGCCTTGTTGACCTCGTCGGAGAGCGCACGCTCGCGCACGCTTCCGGTGAACTCCTTCACGACCTCGAGAGCGACATCCGCATCCAGCAGGGCGCGACGGATCTCGCGCACCGTGCCGTCGACATCCGCGGGGCTGAGCTTGCCCTTGGTGCGGAGGTTCTTGAAGGTCTCGGTGAGCCGGTCGGAGAGCGTGCCGAAGGTAGCCATGACGGCTACATCCTACGTGGGGCCTGCTGGATGCGGGTCGACGGCCGGGGATCAGGGCTGCGCGGTAGCGTGGCGGCATGAGCGTGATCCTGTCTTTCGACGACCGCACCCCGCGCATCGACGGCACCGCGTGGGTGGCGCCGAACGCGACGATCATCGGCGACGTGGTGCTGCATCCGGAGTCCTCGGTGTTCTACGGGGCGGTGCTGCGCGCCGACAGCGACACGATCGTGCTGGGGGCCGGCTCGAACCTGCAGGACAACGTCGTCGTGCACGTCGACGAGGGCGTGCCCGTGACGATCGGCTCGGGCGTCTCGGTGGGCCACGGCGCGGTCGTGCACGGCTGCACGATCGAAGACGACTGCCTCATCGGCATGAATGCGACGGTGCTCAACCGCGCCGTCGTGGGCCGCGAGTCGCTCGTGGCCGCGGGGGCGCTCGTGCTCGAGGGCACCGTCATCCCGCCGCGGTCGCTCGTGGCCGGGGTGCCCGCCAAGGTGCGACGCGAGCTGAGCGACGACGAGGTCGCCGGCATCCGGCGCAACGCCGAGGTGTATCGAGAGCTGTCCGCGCGCCATCGGGAACTCGCGTGACCGACGTCCCCACGGGCGAGCCGCGGCAGTTCCATCCCTCGTGGCCCGCGTTCCACCGACGCCTGCTCGCACGCATGGTGTGGCTTGCGCCGCTGCTCGTGCTGGCGCTCCTCATCGCGGCCTGGCCGAGCCTCGGCCTCGCCCTCATCGGTCTCGGCGGCGCGCTCATGCTGGGCGGGGTCGCACTTGCGGTGTACTTCCGCCGCACGCGCGTGACGGTCGCCGACGGCGAGCTGCGCATCCGCGGCCCGCTGCGCACCAGGCGATGGCCCGTGCATGCCGTCTCGACGCTCGTGTTCCTTCCCCTGCCGGGCACCCGGCGGGCGACGCTCTACGGCGTCTCGCCCGTGCTCGAGAGGATGTTCGTGCTCTCGGCGGAGGTGTGGGACGACGACGAGCTCGAGGCCATCGCCGAGGCGATCGGGGCGCCGATCGTGCGAGCTCCCGCGGGCCTCGCCGTCGTCGACATCACCGAACGCTACCCCGGCACCATCGGATGGACCACGACGCACCCCTGGGCCGTCGTGCTGCTCATCACCGGCGGCACGGTGATCGTCATGCTCATCGTCGCCGTCATCTCGGCATTCGTGCTCGTCGCAACGGGTGAGATCCCCATGCCGGGGCCGACGCCGACGCCGAGCGGCTGATCGCCGGGCGGTTGCTTACCCCGCGACGCCGCGCAGACTCGCGAGCAGCGCGGCCTGCACCTCCGGGCGGATGGGGTAGCTTGCGCTGAACGACAGGCGCGTGACGAGCCCGGTGAAGCGCTCGCGTAGCTGTCCGGCCACCTCGCCGGGCGATCCGACGGCGGCGAATGCCGCGAGCAGACGATCGTCGATGAGCTCCGCCATCTGCTTCCACTCACCGCGCCGGGACGCCGCGTGCAACTGCTCGTGCACGCCCTCCCAGCCGTGCAGAGCGAGCACCGGCAGGTAGGCGGGCGTCGAGCCGTAGAACGCGATCTGCTGCTTGGTGGCCTGGATCGCACGGGCGAGTTCGGCATCCGTCTCGCCCACCGCGACGAACGCAGGCACGCTGATGCCGAGTTCGCCCGCGTCACGGCCCGCGGATGCCGCACCCCGCTCGAGCGCGGGGCGCGTCACCTCGCGCAGGTAGCGCTCGGTGGTGAACGTGTGGGCGAGCACACCGTCGGCCACGGCGCCCGCGGTCTCGGTCATCCGCTCCCCCACTGCGGCGATCCAGATCGGCGGGTTGCCGTGCGGGTTCGGTCCCGGCGAGAAGAACGGCGACATGAGGGTGTGCCGGTAGTGCTCGCCGGTGAATGCGAGCTTCTCGCCCGTCTCCCACGCCGACCAGATCGCGCGCACGGCGGCCACGAACTCCCGCATCCGGGCGGCGGGCGCCGACCAGGGCATCGAGAAGCGGTGCTCGATGTGCGGCTTGATCTGCGATCCGAGGCCCAGGATGAAGCGGCCGCCCGACACGAGCTGCAGGTCGTTCGCGGTCTCGGCGACGGTCATCGGGTTGCGGGCGAACGCGACGGCGATGCCGGTCATCAGGTCGACGCGCTCCGTGCGCATGGCCGCGGCCGTGAGCGAGACGAACGGGTCGTGCTTGGTCTCGGCGGCGAAGATGCCGTCGTAGCCGGCGGCCTCGAGCTCGGCCGCCCCGGTCGCGAACGCGCGCGGATCGGTGCCGGCGTCACCGCCCGCGTCGATGAGGAAGGATGCCGGGGCCGTCGCGTCGTCGCTCACGGTGCCATCCTGCCGCGCGAGTCCCCGAAAGTACGCGCTTTTGACGGATTTCGAGGGGTTATGGGCCCCAAAGTGCGTACTTTCGCGGACGTCGGTCGGGGGTCTGGCGCCTAGCCCAGTGCGTGCCGCGCCGCAACGCCCTTGTCGCCCGCCGCTCGTCGGGCGAGTCTCGACACGATCGAGAGGAGCCCGCGTGACCGTCATCGGCTTCCACGCCTCGCACGAGCAGAGCCCGCCATCGGAACTGCTGGCCGCGGTACAACGCGCCGAGCAGGTCGGCTTCGACGCCGCCATGTGCTCCGACCACTTCGCCCCCTGGAGCGAGCGCCAGGGGCACTCGGGGTACTCCTGGAGTTGGCTCGGTGCCGCGCTCGCCACCACGCGGTTGCCGTTCGGCGTCGTCACGGCGCCCGGGCAGCGCGCGCATCCGGCGATCGTCGCGCAGGCGATCGCGACCCTCGGCGAGCTCTTCCCCGGCCGGTTCTGGGCCGCGCTCGGCAGTGGCGAGAACGTCAACGAGCACATCACGGGCGAGCCGTGGCCCGACAAGACCACCCGCGACGCACGGTTGCGCGAATCGGTGGACGTCATCCGTGCCCTGCTCGCCGGTGAGCGGGTGCACCACGCCGGCCACGTGCAGGTGCACGAGGCCCGGCTCTGGTCGGTGCCGGATGCGACTCCGCGGCTCGTTGCGGCGGCGATCGGTCCCGAGACGGCGCGGCAGGCGGCCGAGTGGGCCGACGGCCTCATCACGGCCGCCCGGGATACGGAATCGCTGCGACAGGTGATCGACGCCTACCGCGGCGCCGGAGGCCGGGGCCCGATCGCCCTGCAGGTGCACCTGAGCTGGGCACCCGACCACGACGAGGCGCTGCTGCTTGCGCACGACCAGTGGCGGCACGCCGTCATCGCGCCACCCGAGTTGTGGGACATCGACCATCCCGCGGAGTTCGACCGGCGCTGCGACGACGCCACGCCCGAGGAGATCGCCGAGCACGTCTTCGTGTCATCCGACCCCGACGCGCACATCGAGCACCTGCTCGCGCTCGCCGACCTTGGATTCGACGAGCTCTACCTGCACCACGTGGGGCAGGTCCAGGAGGGCTTCCTCACCGTGTTCGGACGCGAGGTGCTCCCCGAGCTGAAGGCGGCGCGATGAAGATCACCGACACGAGCGACCTGTGGTGGAAGACCGCGGTCGTCTACTGCCTCGACGTCGAGACCTACATGGACTGGGATGGCGACGGTCGCGGCGACCTCGAGGGGCTCGCCCACCGCATCGACCACCTCGCCGACCTGGGGGTGACCTGCCTCTGGCTCATGCCGTTCTATCCGACCCCCGGGCGCGACGACGGGTACGACATCACCGACTTCCTGAACGTCGACGGACGACTCGGCGACCTGGGCCGCTTCGTCGAGTTCATGCGCATGGCGAAGGATCGCGGCATGCGGGTCATCATCGACCTCGTCGTGAACCACACCTCCGACCAGCACCCCTGGTTCCGCAAGGCTCGGCAGAGCCGCGACTCCGTCTTCCACGACTACTACGTGTGGTGCGACGAGAAGCCCAAGAAGGAGGCGGCATCCGTCTTCCCGGGCGAGGAGACGAGCGTGTGGGCCTACGAGCCGAAGGTCGACCGCTACTACCTGCACAACTTCTACAAGCACCAGCCCGAGCTCAACATCGCCAACCCGCTCGTGCAAGACGAGATCGCGCGGGTCATGGGGTTCTGGCTCGAGCTGGGCGTCTCGGGGTTCCGTGTCGACGCCGTGCCGTTCCTGCTCGAGCTGCCGGAGGGCGTCGGGGGCGACCCGCACGACCACCTGCGCGACCTGCGTCGCTTCCTGCAACGGCGCTCGAGCGAGGCGATCCTGCTCGGCGAGGTGAACCTGGCGTATGAGCAGCAGCTGGAGTTCTTCGGCGGAGGCGATGGCGCATCCCAGCTCACGATGCAGTTCGACTTCATGGGCATGCAGTGGCTCTACCTGTCGCTCGCGCGCGCCGACGCGCGGCCGTTCGCCGAGATGCTCGCGACCCGCCCGCCTCTGCCGCCCGAGATGCAGTGGGCCAACTTCGTGCGCAACCACGACGAGCTCACGCTCGACAAGCTGTCCGACGCGGAACGCGAGGAGGTCTTCACTGCCTTCGCGCCTGAGGAGCGGATGCGGGTCTACGGTCGCGGCATCGTGCGTCGCCTGCCGTCGATGCTCGACGGCGATCCGCGCCGCATCGGCATGGTCTACAGCCTGCTGTTCTCGCTGCCGGGCACGCCGGTGCTGTTCTACGGCGAGGAGATCGGCATGGCCGAGAACCTCGAGATCCCGGGACGCATGTCGGTGCGCACGCCCATGCAGTGGTCGGACGAGAAGCACGGCGGGTTCTCGACGGCGCCGCGTTCACGCCTCGTGGCGCGACCCCCGAGCGGCGGCTACGCGCCCGAGCACGTGAACGTGATCTCGCAGCGGCACGACCCCGACTCCCTGCTGCGGCACATGCAGCGGCTCATCACGCGCTACCGCTCCTCCTCGGAGATCGGCTGGGGCGAGCTCGAGATCCTCGAGCACGAGGTGCCGGCGGTCTTCGCCCACTCGGTGCGTTCCGACACCGGACGCATGATCGCCCTGCACAACTTCGCGCCCGAGGCGGCAACCGTGCCGATCACCGTGGCGGGCGAGCCCGACGACACCGTGCTCGCCGACCTGCTGCGCGAGGCCACGACCCCGCTCGGCCCGCGCGGTCGTGTCGACGTCGAACTCGAGCCCTACGGCTACCGCTGGCTGCGCGTGCTGCGCCCCGGAGATCACCGCCTCAGCTGACCCGCCATCCGCGAAAGTACGCACTTTGGGGCGGATCAGGGCCCTGAACCGCGAAAAGTGCGTACTCTCGCGGACAGGGTCAGCGCGTCAGCCGACGAGTTGCTGCGCGAAGACGTGCGGCGTGAAGCCGGTGAGGTCGTCGATGCCCTCGCCCTGCCCCACGAGCTTGACCGGGATGCCGGTCTTCTGCTGCACGGCGAGCACGAAGCCGCCCTTGGCCGAGCCGTCGAGCTTGGTGAGCACGAGGCCCGTGACGCCGGCGTGCTGGATGAAGGCGTCGGCCTGTGCGAGCCCGTTCTGCCCGGTGGTCGCGTCGAGGACAAGCAGCACCTCGGCGATGGGCTCGAGCTTCTCGACGACGCGGCGCACCTTGCTGAGCTCGTCCATGAGACCCGACTTGGTCTGCAGTCGGCCCGCGGTGTCGATGAGCACGATCTCGACCCCCTCGCGCTGCGCGAGTTCAACGGTCTGGAAGGCGACGGATGCCGGATCCTGCCCCGCCTGCTGCGGCCGCACGATGCGTGAGCCCGCGCGCTCGGCCCAGGTCGCGAGCTGTTCGACGGCCGCGGCGCGGAAGGTGTCGGCCGCGCCCACGACGACGCTGCGGCCGTGCGTGGTGAGGAACTTCGCGAACTTGCCGATCGTCGTCGTCTTGCCCACGCCGTTCACGCCGACGACGAGCACGACGGCGGGCCGCGCGGTGAGGTGCAAGGTGGAGTCGAGCTTCGCGAGGCGCTCCTCGATCGACTCGCGCAGCATCCGCTGCAGATCCTTCGGATCGGTCGTGCGGTAGCGCTCGACGCTCGCGCGCAGCTCGTCGATGATCGTCTCGGTGAGATCCGGGCCGAAGTCGGCGCTCAGCAGCGCCGTCTCCAGGTCGTCCCAGGTGTTCTCGTCGATCGTCGCCTTCTGGAACATGCCGCGCAATGCGCCGCCGAGAGACCAGGATGCCGCCATGCAGCCAGGCTACCCGGCGGTGTCGGATGCTGTTGTGCAGGAATCGGGATGCTGTTGTGCAGGAAGCGAGGCGGAGATGCCCGGAATTCCGGGGCGCGCCCTGTCTGCGCATCCGGGGGTTCCTGCACAACAGCGGGTTGCCTGCACAACGGCGGAACTCCTGCACAACAGAGGCTCCTGCACCACAGCGTCAGGCAGGATGGACGGGTGACCCTTGCTTTCATCCGCCATGGCCAGACCGACTGGAACCGCGACGGACTCCTCCAGGGGTCGAGCGACATCCCCCTCAACGACACCGGGCGTCAGCAGGCGCGCGAGGCGGAAGGGATGCTGACGCAGTGGACGTGGGACGCCATCGTGAGCTCCCCGCTCGCCCGGGCGCGCGAGACCGCACGCATCGTCGCCGAAGACCTCGGCTTGCAGCTCGGGCCCGCCTATCCCGAGCTCGCGGAGCGCGACTACGGCCCCCTCGAGGGCACGCCGAGCGCGGAGGCGATCGAGCGCTGGCCCGACCGCGCCTACCCCGGGGCCGAGTCGCTCGACGACGTCGTAGCCCGGGGCCTGCGGGGCCTCGCGCGCATCGACGCCGACTACCCCGGGCGCAACGTGGTGGTGGTGTGCCACGGCACGATCATGAAGTACACCCTCATCCGGCTCACCGGCTACCCCGTCGAGGTCGTGCTCAACGGTGCCGTGTCGACGATGGAGCGGGACGGCGACGGCTGGCGGGTGCTCACCGTCAACGGCGAGCCGGTGGCGTAGCGACTCAGCTCGCGCGTTCGCCCTGGGACTCCGCCTCGGTCACGACGCGCTGCCCGACGACCGCGCTCACACCGTCTTGCCGCATCGAGACGCCGTAGAGGGCATCCGCGATCTCCATCGTGCGCTTCTGGTGGGTGATCACGATGAGCTGCGAGTTCTCGCGCAGGCGCTCGATGACGCTCAGCAGGCGGCCGAGGTTCGCATCGTCGAGTGCCGCCTCCACCTCGTCGAGGATGTAGAACGGGCTCGGCCGCGCCGTGAAGATCGCGAACAGCAGCGCGACCGCCGCGAGGGAGCGCTCGCCGCCCGAGAGCAGTGACAGGCGCTCGATCTTCTTGCCCGCGGGCTTGACCGTGACCTCGATGCCGGTGGTGAGCAGGTTGTCGGGGTCGGTGAGGTGCAGCGAGCCGGTGCCGCCCGGGAAGAGCAGCGGGAAGACCTCGTCGAACGCAGCCTTCGTGTCGGCGAAGGCGGCGGCGAAGATGTCCTGCATCTTCTCGTCGATCTCGTCGATGATCGTGAGCAGGTCTTTGCGGGTGGCGGTGAGGTCGGCGAGCTGCTCGGTGAGGAACTTGTGCCGCTGCTCGAGCGCCGCGAACTCCTCGAGAGCCAGCGGGTTCACCCGGCCGAGCTGGGCGTACTTGCGCTCGGCCTTCTCGAGGCGCGCCTTCTGCTTCGCGCGGTCGAACGGCTCGGTCGCCACGGCATCCGTCTGCTGCACCGCGTCGGGCACGTCGTCGCCGGCCTCGATTGTCGAAAATGCAGGAGAACCGGCCTCAGCGTCCGCATCCGCTCCCGAGTTCTCGGGGGGGTGCTCGGAATTCTCCTGCATTTTCGACATTGCGGCAGGGCTCGGAGCGGCGGATGCGGGGGGCACGTCGGCGGCGGGCGACGCGGCTGCGGTAGCGGCGGCGGGCGACGCGGATGCGGTAGGCGCGTCGACGGGAACGGGCACATGGGGTCCGTACTCGGCGACGAGCACGTCCTCGACGAGGCCGAGCTCGTCGGCGGCGCGCTCGAGCAGGCTCGAGAGGTGCAGCTTCTTCTCGTAGGCCTGCATCTCGAGGCCGTGGACGTTCTCGTTGAGGGCCGCGAGCCGCTCGCGCAGCCCCGCCTCGGTGCGCCGCAGCTCGGCGAGCTCCTCGTTCTGCTTGGCCCGGTCGGCCTCGGCGGCGGCGAGCGCGACGCGCGCCTCCGCGACGGAGCGGTCGGCGGTGTCGAGCACGGCCGGCAGCACCTCGATGACGCCCTGCGCCGCCTCGATCTGGTGGCGGCGGATCACAGCGAGCCGCGCGGCCTCCTCCGCCGCGGCACGCTCGGCCTCGAGCCGGCGCTTCAACTGCTCGGCCTGCTCGCGCTGGGCGCGTACGCGCTCGCGTGCCGTCTCGAGCTCGACGCGGGCCGCCACCTCGACGGCGCGCGCGTTCTCGAGCTCGCTGAGCAGCTCGTCGCGGGCCGACACATCCAGCATGGGGCGCGGCGTCGCGGCGTGGGCGTCGCGATCGGCGATGGCCTTCTCGACCCCGGCCTCGGCGACCGCGACCTGCTCGCCGAGGCCGCCCATCGCCTCCGCGAGGCGCTCGCTCTCGGCAGCGGCCGCCTCGAGCTGCACGCGCGAACGCCCGAGGGCCTCCGAGCGCTCGGCGAGGCGCGTCTCGAACTGCTTGAGCGCCGTCGAGGCCTGCACGAGGTCGATGCGGGCCAGGTCGAGCTTCTCGCGCTGCTCGGCGAGCTCGTGCGCCAGGCGCTCGATCGTGGTGGTGACGCCCACGAGCTTCTGCTGCGCGGCATCCCGCTCGGCGAGCAGCTCGATACGGCTGCGTCCGGCGCCGGATCCGCCGCGCAGCACGTGCTCGGCGAGCACGTCGCCCGCACGCGTGATCACCGTGATGCCGCCGAGCTTCGCGAGCGCGGGCCAGGCGGCGCGCGCCACCTCGAGATCGTCGGCCACCACGACGCCGGCGAGCACGCCTCGGATGCCCTTCGGCCCCGTAACGAGCGATGCGGCACTGCGCACCCCGGCCGGCAGTCCCGTCGGATCGGCGGGCGCGGCGGCGTCGGCCACGGCATCCCAGCTGTCGGCGAGCACGGCGTCGGCGAGCGAGCCGAAGGCGGCGGCGATCGCTGCTTCGTAGCCGGACTCGACCTTGATGTGCTCGGCCACGAGACCCCGGATGCCGCTCAGCCCGATGATCTGCTGCGATCCGTCCTGCTGGTCGGTCGCCATCGTGAGGGCGCTCGTGCGCGCCGCGAGGGCGTCGCGCTCGCGCTCGGCGGCGTGCAGCTCCTCCCGCAGCGCGTCGACGCGATCCTGCAGCGACGTGACCGCCTGTTCGGCAGCGGTGACCGCGTGGGCGAGCTCGGTGTCTTCGGCGACACCCTCGTCGTCGCCCTCGAGGGCGAGCAGCTCGGCCCGGGCAGCCTCGCGACGCTCCTCGGAGGCCGCGAGCGCCGTGCGCTGCCGCTCGAGCTGTGCACGCAGGGCGCCGAGCCGCTCCTCGGCGGCCCGCACCGCGCCCGCAAGGCGCCCCTGCTCGAGGTCGTGTTGGCTCACGAGCGCCGACTGGGCGCTGATCTCCTCGTCGAGCGAGTCGAGGCTCGCCCGTGCGGTCGCGGTCGCCGCCGTCGCCCGCCCGAGCACGGCCTCCGCCTCGGCGATACCGCTCTGCAGACGCTCGGCCTCGGCGAAGGCGTCGGCAACGGTCGACTCCGAGAGCGTCGCCCCCATGCCCGGCAGCTCGGACTGCTGCGAGAGCAACGAGAGGCGCTGATTGGCGAGCGTGTAGAGAGAACGCAGGCGGTCCTGCACCTGCTCGAGGCCGAAGGCGATGCGCCGGGCCTCGTCGACCGCATCCGAGCTCTCCGACTGCTCGATGCGGGCTTGACGCAGCTTCGACTGGTCGAGCTGCTCCTGCAGCACCACGCGCTCGGTCTTGCGCTCCGACTCGGTGCGGGTGACATCCGTGATCGAGCGGCGCAGTTCGACGACCTCGTCGGCCAGCAGGCGGGCCCGCGCGTCCCGCACGATCGCGGCGATGGTCTGGGCCTCGCGCGCGATCTGCGCCTGCTGCCCGAGGGGCTTGAGCTGGCGGCGGATCTCGCCGGCGAGATCGGAGAGGCGTGTGAGGTTGGCCTGCATCGCGTCGAGCTTGCGGAGCGTCTTCTCCTTGCGGCGGCGGTGCTTGAGGATGCCGGCCGCCTCCTCGATGAAGCCGCGCCGGTCTTCGGGGGTCGCGTGCAGCACCTGGTCGAGCTGGCCCTGTCCGACGATGACGTGCATCTCGCGTCCGAGACCGGAGTCGGAGAGCAGCTCCTGCACATCCAGCAGACGGCACTGCTCGCCGTTGATCGCGTACTCGCTGCCGCCGTTGCGGAACAGCGTGCGCGAGATCGTGACCTCGGCGTATTCGATCGGGAGTGCGCCATCCGCGTTGTCGATCGTGAGCTGCACCTCGGCGCGCCCCAGTGGCCCGCGCGTGGCGGTGCCGGCGAAGATGACGTCCTCCATCTTGCCGCCGCGCAGCGTCTTGGCGCCCTGCTCGCCCATCACCCAGGCGAGGCCGTCGACGACGTTCGACTTGCCCGATCCGTTCGGGCCGACGACGCACGTGACGCCCTTCTCGAAGGCGAAGGTGGTCGGTTGGGCGAACGACTTGAACCCCTTGAGGGTCAAGCTCTTCAGATGCACCGGCCACCTCCCTCCGTGCTCGCGGCTCGCGTCGCTCTACGCTACCGTCCGGCGCGCTCGCCTCGGTTCACAAACGCTGCAGCGTCATGCCCGGCGCGGCAGTCATTTCGGGCGCGCGCCGCTCAACGCTGCAGCGTTTGGCCAGACGTCGGATGCGATGGGCCGGCATCGGTGTCAGGCTGGGCGGATGAGCGACATCGTCGTCGAGGAGCTGCCGATCCCCAGCGAGCGCAGCGGCACCGCGTGGGCCGACTTCGCCGAGACGGTCGAGGTGCGCAACACCGTCGAGGAGCTGGGCTACGGAACCCCGGATGCGCGAGTGACGCCCGAGACCCTGCTCGGATGGTTCCAGGACCCGCACTCCCCGCACCACCTGTTCGCCGTGCGCGTGGACGGCCGCATCGTCGCGCGTGGTCTGTACGAGCACCTCGCCGAGGGCGACACGCGCGCCTGCTGGGTCGACGCCCGAGTGCTGCCCGAGTACCGCGGGCGCGGCATCGGCACGGCGATCATGGATCACGTCGAGGCGCGTGCGCGAGCCGAGGGGCGCACCCACGCGATCGTCTACATCGTCTCGCCCGAGGGCCCCGGTCCGCGCATCGAGCCGCCGACCGGCTCGGGTTCCCTGCCCGCCGACAATCCCGAGGTGCGCTTCCTGCTGCACCGCGGTTACCGGCTCGAGCAAGTGGTGCGCGGCAGCCGCCTCCCGCTGCCGCTCGATGCCGACGGACTCGACGCACGTCTCGCAGCGGCGCGCGCTCGCACGGGCGACGGCTACACGATCCGGGTGTGGACCGGCACGACACCCGAGGCGTTCCGCGACGACATGGCCGTGCTCTACACGCGCATGAGCACCGACGCGCCGCAGGGGGCGCTCGAAGAGCCGGAAGACGTGTGGACCGGCGACCGCGTCGCCGAGCACGAGGAGCGCACCAACAGTGACGGCACGGTTCTGCTGACGGTCGCGGCCGAGGCCGCCGACGGCCACCTCGCGGGCTTCACGCAGCTCTCGGTGCCGCCTGCGGCATCCGCCCCCGTCGAGCAGCGCGACACCCTCGTGCTGCGCGAGCACCGCGGCCACGCACTCGGGATGCTGCTCAAGCTCGCGAACCTCGCCCAGCTTGCGCGCACGCATCCGGGGCACCCCTCGATCACCACCTGGAACGCCGACGAGAACCGCCACATGCTCGACGTGAACGAGGCGCTCGGCTTCGTGCCGATGGGCTACGAGGGCGCCTGGAAGCTCGAGCTCTGAGACGACGACGACCCCGCGGATGGTCCGCGGGGCCGTGTTCGAAGCGTCGGCTCGAAGCGTCAGCGTCGCGCGATGGCGATGAGGCGCAGGATCTCGAGGTAGAGCCAGATGACGGTGACCATGATGCCGAAGGCGCCGGTCCACTGGTACTTCTTCGGGATGCGGTTCTGCGCACCCTTCTGGATGAAGTCGAAGTCCAGCACGAGCGAGTAGGCGCCCAGCAGCACCGCGAGCACGCCCAGGAGGATGCCGAGCGGGATGCCGAAGATCTCGACCCCGGTGCGCAGACCCCACGGGTCGGTGGAGACGCCGAAGACCATGAGCCCCACGTTGATGAGCGAGAAGACGAGGTAGCCGACCATCGCGACGAGGAAGATCTTGGTGGCCCGTGCCGACGCGCGCACCTTGCCGCTCGCGAAGAGCACGAGGGTGACGCCGACGACCGCGAAGGTTCCCAGCACGGCCTGCGTGACGATCCCCGGATACATCGATTCGAAAAGCGAGGAGATGCCGCCCAGGAAAATGCCCTGCGCGCCCGCGTAGCCGAGGATCAGTGCCGGCGAGGGCTCGCGCTTGAAGATGTTGACGAGGGCGAGCACGAAGCCGACGATCGCGGCGCCGATGAAGAGGAACGGCACGATCGGCAGAGTGACCCATCCGATCGCGGCCCCCAGGAGCAGCACGCCGAAGGTCGCGAACGAGACGCGCACGGTGCCGTCGACCGTCATCGGTGCGGCAGCGGCGGGGTCGGGCGCCGACGGCAGCTCGAACTGCGTCTGCAACTGCTCGGCGGTCGGCGTCGGGATCGTGGGCACCCCCTTGCCGTTGAAGGCGGGGTTCGTCGAGAAAGCGGGATTGGCCATGGCGTGTCCTTACGTCGGGTCCTCGACCCAGATTACCGGGGCGGGTGCCTTCCTGGCTGTGCGATCGCCGCATCCGCTTGCCCCTGCCTTTGTCGAAAATGCAGGAGATCTCGGGTGTGTCGGAGGCCACAGGCCCACACATCCGCGGCGGGCGGGCGGCGACTCCTGCATTTTCGACATAGCGGGCGGCGCGCGGCGCGGTGAGGTCGCGGATGCGGTCAGGCGGAGCGGGGTGTGCGATGCGGTCAGGCGCGCGGATGCGGTCAGGCGGCGCGGGGCACGCGGATGCGCTGGCAGCGGGGGCAGAAGTGCGAGCCGCGGTTCATGAAGACCTCGCGCACGATCGGCGCGCCGCAGCGGGGACACGGCAGCCCCTGCTGCCCGTACGCGTTGAGCGAGTGCGAGAAGTAGCCGGATGCGCCGTTCACGTTGACGTACTGGGCGTCGAAGCTCGTGCCGCCCTCGGCGAGCGCCTTCGCGAGCACCGTGCGCACCTCGGCGAGCAGCGTGCGGGCCCGAGCCCTGCTGAGGGCGCGGGTCGGCTGGTCGTAGTGGATGCGCGCGGCCCAGAGCGCCTCGTCGGCATAGATGTTGCCGATACCCGACACGAGGGTCTGATCGAGCAGCGCGCGCTTGATCGTCGTGTCGCGTCGGGCGAGCCGGTCGAGAAAGACCCGGTCGTCGAAGTGCGGGTCGAGCGGATCGCGGGCGATGTGGGCGACGGACCTCGGCACGCGCTCTCCGGGCTGGTCACCTGTCGGCACGAGCTCGTCGAGGGCCATCGAGCCGAAGATGCGCTGGTCGACGAAGTCGAGGCGCACGGGCCCGTAGCCGGGCTGCACCACGTCGAGAACGATCCGGGTGAGCTTCGCGATCTCGGCATCCGGGTCGCGCAGCAGTACCTGCCCGCTCATGCCGAGGTGCACGACGAGCGCTTCGTCGCTCTCGGTCACCGGCAGCCAAAGGTACTTGCCGCGGCGCGAAGGGTGAGCGAGGGTGGCGCCGGTGAGGCGGTGGATGAAGTCCTCCGCGGGGCCCGGATGCCGGCGCAGCGAGCGCTCGTCGAACACGCGCACGCGCGTGACCACGGCATCCGTGGCTGCGGGCACGAGGCCCGCGCGCACGACCTCGACCTCGGGAAGCTCAGGCACGGGCGCGCCTCAGCGCTTGGGGCGCTGCAAGATGGCCCACGCGGCGAGTGCCGCGGCCATCTCCGCCTGCTTCTTGCTGGTGCCGTCGCCGGATGCGATCGTCTCGCCCGCGATCGCGACCTGCGCTGTGAAGCGCTTGGAGTGATCCGGGCCCGAGTCGGTGACGCTGTAGTGCGGCAGGCCCTTGCCGAGACGGGTCGAGAGCTCCTGCAGGCTCGTCTTCGGGTCCATGGAGGCGCCGAAGCGGTCGGGGTCGGCCATGAGCGGCGCGATGAGGCGCAGCACGAGCGCGGTCGCGGCATCCGGGCCCACCGAGAGGTAAGCCGCACCGATGATCGCCTCGACGCAGTCCGCGAGGATCGACTGCTTCTCGCGCCCGCCCGTGAGCTCCTCGCCGCGGCCGAGCAGCAGGTAGCGGCCGAGCTGGATGTTGGCGGCGATCTCGGCGAGCGCGGCCGAACTCACGAGGCTGGCACGGCGCTTGGCCAGCTCACCCTCGTCGACATCCGGGTTCTCGAGGTAGAGCATGACGGTGACCGCCTGCCCGAGGATCGAGTCCCCCAGGAACTCGAGTCGCTCGTTGTGGCCGATGCCGCCGTTCTCGTACGCGTACGAACGGTGCGTGAGCGCAAGGGTCAGCAGCTCGGGTTCGATCTCGAGCTGCAGCACCGAGTTCAACTCGGCGCGATCGACCTCGCCATCCGCAGCGGAGGGACTGCCGGACAGCACCGGCTCAGACGTCGGCGACCTTACGGCCCTTGTACTCCAGGTACAGCGGAGTACCGGCCGAGTCCTCGACGACCTTCGCGCGGTGCGGGAGGCTGTAGGTGACCTTGCCGTTCTCGACGGTCTTCACGAGGGTCGGCACGGACGCCTTCCACTGCGAGCGGCGGGCGTGCGTGTTGGCACGGGACTGGCGGCGCTTGGGAACGGCCATGGCTGTCTCTACTTTCGTGTTCGGCACCCTGCGCGTCGGGGCAGGGGCCGGAGCTCGTTATTCGGTGTCGGTGTTGTTCTCAGGGCGGAAGCCCTCGAGCGCCGCCCACCGGGGGTCGGTCGCCTCGCGGTTCTGCGGCACGGCACCATCCGGCAGCTTCTCCCCCGTGAGGGAGTCGAGGCCGGGGCAATCCGGTCGACATACCGGCTGGAACGGCAGTGCCAGCACCACCGCATCCCGCACGACGGATTCGAGATTCACGTGATCGTCTCGAATCGCGAAGTCGAAAGCTTCGTCTTGAGAATACGCGAAAAGCTCCTGGAATTCGACCTCGACCGGCACCTCGACCGGGTCGAGGCAGCGCACGCACTCGCCGTCGGCGGTCGTGTCGACCTCGCCGGTGACGAGCACGCCGTCGTGCAGGCCCTCGAGCCTCAGCTCGATGCGGATCGGCTCGCCCTGCTTGACGACCGCGATCGACTCGCCGAGCTGCTCGGGCACGTCGAACTCGAGCACGCGCTCACGCAGCTCGCCGGGGCGGTGCATGAGGTCGTGCACGGGCACGAGGTAGGGGCTGGTTGCAGGCACGATCGATGAGTTTACGCGGCTCCTCGCCGTGGTGCTCAAACGCTGCAGCGTTACGCCTCGAGCGCCGGTCATTCCTGCGGCGCGGGGCGTAGAGCTACAGCGATTGGCAGAGAAAACTCAGCCGGCGACGGCGGTGAAGGCCTCGTCGAGGATCGCGAGCGCCCGCAGGCACTCCTCGGTGGTGACGGTGCACGGCGGCACCACGTGGATGCGGTTGTCGGCGGCGAAGGGCAGGTAGCCGCGCGCCATGAGCTCCTTCTTGAGAGCCCCGATCGTCGCGCCCGCAACCGGCTCCCGCGTCTCGCGGTCGGTCACCAGGTCGAGCGCCCAGAACACTCCGATCCCGCGCACCTCGCCGATCATCGGATGCTGCTCCGCGAGCGCGTGCAGCCCCGGCCCCAGCACCTCGCGGCCGATCCGCGCGGCGTTCTCGATGATGCCCTCCTCCTCCATGGCATCCATCGACGCGACGATCGACGCCGCGGCGAGGGGGTGCCCCGAGTAGGTGAGCCCGCCCGGGAACACCTGGTCGTCGAAGGCATGCGCGATCGACTCCGAGATGATGACGCCGCCGACCGGCACGTAGCCGGAGTTGACGCCCTTCGCGAAGGTCACGAGGTCGGGCACGATGCCCGTGGGGTTGATCTCGGGGTTCTGCCACGCGAACCAGTCGCCCGTGCGCCCGAAGCCCGACATGACCTCGTCGATGATGAGCAGGATGCCGTAGCGGTCGCACAGTTCGCGCACTCCCGCGTACCATCCGGGCGGCGGCATGATGACGCCCGCCGTGCCCGGCACGCCCTCGAGCAGCAGCGCCGCGATCGAGGCGGCCCCCTCCGAGACGATGACGCGCTCGAGGTGGTGCAGGGCGCGCTCGGCCTCCTGCTCGGGCGAGTCCGACCAGAACTCGGAGCGGTACGGGAACGGCCCGAAGAAGTGGGCATGTCCCCGCGCGAACTCGTTCGGCACCCGGCGCCAGTCCCCCGTCGCCACGACCGCGGCCCCCGTGTTGCCGTGGTAGCTGCGGTAGGTCGAGAGGATCTTGTCGCGACCGCTCGTGACGCGCGCCATCCGGATCGCGTTCTCGTTGGCATCCGCACCGCCGTTGGTGAAGAACACCTTGCCGAAAGCGGGCCCGGCCTTGGCGAGGATGCGGGATGCGGCCTCGCCCCGCACGAGGTTCGCGTGCGCGGGTGCGACGGTGGCGAGCGTCGCCGCCTGCTCCTGGATCGCGGCGACGACCTTCGGATGCGAGTGCCCGATGTTGACGTTGACGAGCTGGCTCGAGAAGTCGAGGTAGCGGTTGCCCTCGTAGTCCCACACCTCGGTTCCCGAGCCGCCCGCGAGAGCGAAGTCGGACAACGCTGCCTGCGCCGACCACGAGTGGAAGACGTGGGCGTGGTCGAGGTCGATGACCTCGCGGTTGGTGCTCATCGGGTGTGTCCTGTTCTTTCTCTGAAGGTGCTGCCCGTCACGCCTTCGCGGCGACGGTGTCACGGAGCGCCGGGATGACGGTCTCGCCGTACACCCGCAACGTCTCCTCCTTATTGTCGTGCTGCAGATAACCGGCGAACTGCTGCACGCCGATCGAGCGCAGCTCCTCGAGCTTCGCGATGTGGTCGGAGGTGTCGCCGAGCAGGCAGAACCGGTCGACGATCTCGTCGGGCACGAAGTCGACGTGGTCGTTGTCGGCCTTGCCGTGCGTGTTGTAGTCGTAGCCCGTGCGTCCGGCGATGTAGTCGGTGAGCGCCTGCGGCACGGCTCCCGAGGTGCCGTACTTGGCGACGATGTCGGCCACGTGGTTGCCGACCATGCCGCCGAACCACCGGCACTGCTCGCGCATGTGCTGCCAGTCGTCGCCCACGTAGAAGGGGGCGGCGACGCAGAAGGTGATGGCATCCGGATCGCGTCCGACCTTCTCGGCGGCCTCACGCACCGTGCGGATCATCCACTTGGCGATGTCGACATCCGCGAGCTGCAGGATGAAGCCGTCGCCCACCTCGCCCGCGAGCTTGAGCGCGAGCGGGCCGTAGGCTGCCACCCACACCTCGAGCTCGGAGCCCTCGGACCACGGCAGCCGCAGCGTCGAGCCGTTGTACTCGACCTCGCGGCTGTTGCCGAGCTCACGGATCACATGGATCGCCTCGCGCAACTCGGTGAGGGTCGTCGGCTTGCCGTTGGTGACGCGCACCGCCGAGTCGCCGCGTCCGATGCCGACGACCGTGCGGTTGCCGTACATCTCGTTGAGCGTCGCGAACACGGATGCCGTGACGGTCCAGTCGCGGGTGGCCGGGTTGGTCACGAACGGGCCGACCTTGATGCGCCGGGTCTCGGCGAGGATCTGGCTGTAGATGACGTAGGGCTCCTGCCACAGGATGTGGGAGTCGAACGTCCACACGTGGCTGAATCCGTATTGCTCGGCGAGCTTCGCGAGGTGCACGGTGCGGCTCGCGGGCGGGTTGGTCTGAAGTACCGCTCCGAAGTCCATCGGGTTCCTCTCCTACTGCAGGTACTGGGTGAGGCCGCGCTTGATGTAGCGCCCGTGGCCCGTGGTGCCGAGGTACTCGCCGCCGTCGACGACGACCGTTCGAGGTGTGACCGTTCGGGTCGTACACGACGATGTCGGCGTCCGCGCCCGGCTGGATGACGCCCTTGGTGCCGTACATGCCGAACATCCGCGCGGGGGTGGTGGAGGTGATCTCGACCCAGCGCTCGAGGGTGATCTGGCCGTTCACGACGCCCTGGTACATGAGGTCCATGCGGTTCTCGACGCTGCCGATTCCGTTCGGGATCTTCGAGAAATCGCCGAGCCCCATGTCCTTCTGGCCCTTCATGCAGAAGGGGCAGTGGTCGGTCGACACCATCTGGATGTCGTTGGTGCGCAGCGCCTGCCACATGTGGTGCTGATGCCCCTCGGCGCGAGAACGAAGCGGCGTCGAGCACACCCACTTGGCGCCCTCGAAGTCGCCCCACTCCTCGCTTGAGGCGCCCAGCTGCTCCTCGAGGGAGAGGTAGAGGTACTGCGGGCAGGTCTCGCGGGCCGCCGCGATCTGCTCGACGGCCTGCTTGGCGCTCACGTGCACGACGTAGAGCGGCGCACCGGTGAGGTCGGAGATCATGATCGCCCGGTGGGTGGCCTCCTCCTCCGCCTGCCAGGGGCGGGTGAGCCCGTGGTAGTACGGGGTCGTGTTGCCGGCCGCGATCGCCTGCTGCACGAGCACGTCGATGATGGCGCCGTTCTCGGCGTGCATCATCATCATCGCGCCGTTCTCGGCACCCTTCTGGAACGCGCGCAGGATCTGGCCATCATCCGAGAGGAAGACGCCCTTGTAGGCCATGAAGAGCTTGAAGCTCGTGACGCCTTCGGCGACCAGCTCGTCCATCGCGGTGAGGCTCGAGTCCTGCACGTCGGAGAGGATCTGGTGGAATCCGTAGTCGATCGCGCAGTTGCCCGCGGCCTTCTCATGCCACAGGTGGTACTGATCGAGGATGTTCTGCTCGGGGTACTGCACCACGAAGTCGACGATGCTCGTCGTGCCGCCCCAGGCCGCCGCGCGCGTGCCGGTCTCGAAGGTGTCGGATGCGTTGGTGCCGCCGAAGGGCATCTCCATGTGGGTGTGCGCGTCGATGCCGCCCGGTATGACGTACTTGCCGGATGCATCGATCACGGTGTCGACGCTCCGCGTGAGGTCACTCCCCAGCAGCTGCGAACCGGGCGCGAGCACGGCGACGATCTGCTCGCCGTCGACCAGCACATCCGCTTCCGAGCGCCCCGTGGACGACACGACCGTGCCGCCCGTGATGAGTGTGGTTGCCATGTGAAATCTCCGTTGATTCAGTAGCGGGCCAGGGCTCAGGGCTGCGCGATCATCGTGTAGCTGTCGGGCCGACGGTCGCGGAAGAACTGCCAGTCGTCGCGCATCTGCTGCACCATCGCCATGTCGAGATCGCGCACGAGCACCTCCTCGTGCTCCCCCGAGCCGCGCTCGCCCACGAAGTTGCCGCGCGGGTCGATCACCTGGCTCGTGCCGTAGAAGTTGACGGCCTCGTCGCCGTATTCGTTGTCTTCGAGCCCAACCCGGTTGGGCTGCAGCACGAAGTAGCCGTTGGCGACGGCCGCGGCCGGGCCCTCGACCTCCCACAGGCGGTTGGAGAGGCCGGGCTTGGTGGCGTTGGGGTTGAACACCATGTGCGCGTCACGCAGGCCCAGCTCACGCCATCCTTCCGGGAAGTGGCGGTCGTAGCAGATGTAGGTGCCCACGCGGCCTACGGCCGTCTCGAACACGGGGTAGCCGAGGTTGCCGGGACGGAAGTAGAACTTCTCCCAGAACTTCTCGAGGTGCGGGATGTGGTGCTTGCGGTACTTGCCGAGGATCGTGCCGTCGGCATCCACCAC
>SMFF01000075.1_pt1 | contig 21058 bp, 25 predicted proteins | sample 2456181 | NCBI WGS metagenome assembly SMFF01 (sample SAMN10132611, study PRJNA489261) | soil metagenome | isolation source: day120 antibiotic-loamy sand soil ammended with raw manure from dairy cow... | place: USA | collected 2015-04-01
GCGCCGAAAAACCAAAGGAGACTATCATGAGCTACGCAATCATCGGCTTCGGCAGCATCGGCCAAGCGCTGGCCAAGACGTTTGCCCGAAGCGGTATCGAAGTGTCCGTTGCGACCACGCGCGACCCGGAAAGCTTTGCCTCCGATGCGGCCGCGATCGGACCCGGGATCATTCCCAAAACCCTGGCCGAAGCGGTCAAGGCGGACACCATCTTTTTGGCTGTCCGTTTCGAGGCGCACCCGGATGTCGCGAAGGCCCTGCCAAGCTGGGAGGGCAAGACGATCGTCGACGCGATGAACGCGCTAGTTCCTCTTGAGGAAATGGACGGCCTCCTGTCCTCCGCCTTCGCTGCAAAGGCGTTCACCGGCGCCAGGTACGTGAAGGGGTTCAATCACCTGATTGCGGCCACCCTGGCTGCCGATCCGGCGGTCGAAGGCGGCCACCGGGTCGTCTTTCTGGCGAGCGATGACGAGGAGGCGATCGCTCAGGTGGCGACCTTGGCCAAACAACTCGGGTTCGCACCCGTCGCGCTGGGAAAGCCGGGCGAGGGCGGCGCGCTGGTGCATGCACGCGGCCAAATCTGGGGCCCGCTGATCTTCCAGGACCTGTTCAAGAAGGAGCAGTAAGGGATCTACAGTCGTTAGCCAGGGATGTTGCCGGCCCGTGCTGGTCGAGAAGAGACCATGCGGGTAAGTCATAATCCGAGCATCCAAAGTGACGAGGGCCTCCCGTCCCATTTCCAGCATGTCAGGTGAGCGGACAACGCCGGACATGCGGCGCCCGCGTTGAGCTTTCCCAGATTTGCCGGGACGCCCCCCGCCGCATGCCGCCTCAATTGATGGCGGCGGCCGTAACCATCCGACGTATTTGCCCGGTAGGCATGTGGACGGGGTTCGGAAAGGACCCGGCTTTCGATCACGCAACAGGGATAGCGCTCGTGGAGATCGCTGAAGCCATTTTTCCGGTCCTCGTGATCCTGGCCCTTGGAATCGGGACAGCCGTCCTGTCGCGCATGGCGAGAGTGAACCCGATCGTTGGTTATCTCGTTCTGGGTGCGGTCGTGTCTGCTGTTCGGCCGGAGCTCCTTTCGGCAGGCGGAACGGTTCATCTGCTCGCTGAGCTAGGGGTCGTTTTTCTGCTCTTCGACATCGGCCTGCATTTCTCCACCGCCCACGTCAGACGCGAGGCAGGCGACATATTCGGATTCGGGCCGCTTCAGGTCGGTGCCTCGTCGGTACTTATCGGAGTCCTGGCCTGGGTTCTTGGGCTTTCGCCGATCGCCGCCCTCGTGATCGGCATTTCACTGGCGCTTTCATCAACGGCCATCGTGGCGGGCGTCATTGCCGACCGTCGGCAGCAGAATTGCCCGGTCGCGCTCACAGCGATCGCCATCCTGATCTTTCAGGACGTCGCGGCGATTTTCCTCCTCATTCTGACGACGACGCTGGAGACCGGAGACGCCGGGACAGCAATGCTCGCTGCGTTGCTCAAGACAATCGCCGCGATCGGCGTCGCTTTGATATCGGCCCGCTTCGTCGTTCGCCCGCTTTTCGCCATTCTCTCTCGGCACGGCGGGGAAGAGGTCTTCACGGCCACGGCATTGCTAATCGCTCTCGCCGCAGGCTGGGCGGCTGCCATGGCCGGACTCTCGATGACGCTCGGCGCATTTCTTGGCGGCATGATGGTAGCCGAGAGCCCATTCAAGGCGAGCGTACGTTCGGAAATCGGCCCGTTCCGCGGGCTCCTGGTCAGCTTCTTCTTCCTTTCCGTCGGCGCATCGCTGGACCGTAACGTCATCGCGAGTGCCTGGCCCATGATCGTCGCAATGGCCGTTGGAATCATCGCCCTGAAGTCGGTCGGCAACATACTCGCAAGCCTGGCCTTCCGCTGGTCCGTGCCGGGCTCGATTCAATTGGGTGTATTGATGGCTGGCGGCTCGGAATTCGCCTTTGTCGTGTTCGCGACACCTGGCGTCCGCGCGATTATCGATGACGCGATGGCTGCCCAGCTCATCGCAGCCGTCGCCGTGACGCTCGCCGCAACACCGACCCTTGCTTATGTCGGGCGGAACATTGCGGGTCGCCTCCGGTCACGCGCGACACGCAAGATGGAATCCGAGATGGTTCCTCAAGGAGAGACCAACCCGGTGATCATTGTCGGCATGGGCGATGTCGGACGCACCATCGCGGATGCGCTCGAGGAGTTCGATATAGGTTATGATGCTGTCGAGCGGGATGGTGTCCGGCTACGCGGCGCTGTCGCGGATGGCTACAACGCTTCCTTCGGCGATGCCTCGGATGCGAGACTCTGGCGCGCCCTTGATCTGGCCGGCCGCCAATTCAGCGTCATGACGGCGTCGTCGATCGACGACGCCCGCGATTGGATGCCGTCCTCTCTGGCGCTCTACCCAGATCTTCACCGCCTGTGGGTGGCTCGCACCGACGACGAGGCGGCGCAGCTCAACGAACTTGGGATTGAAGCGGTGGTCTCGCCCGACGAGTCCCGAGGCATCGAGGCAGCACAGTCACTCCTCACCGCCATCGGCATCGCACCGGACAAAGTGTCCGCGTGGGCGGACCGGCAGCGCGCGCGCATCACGAGCCCATTGGCGGCGTGAGGCGCGCGTCGCTGACGTCATTCAGGCAGCCAGAGGGCGCAGCGCCTGAATGAGGGCGTCTGGGTTAAGCTGAAACCCGTTGAACACGACCTTGCCGTCCGGCGCGATGACCACAAACCATGGTGTGCCGCCGGTGCCGTAATCTTCCATCACGGCCGGTACGCCTTTGTCATCTTGAGGACCGGCATGTCCGAACGGAATGCCCAGACCGTAACGCACCTGATTATCGCGGATGCGTTCGAATGTGTTGACTTCAAAGCCCTCGAACACCGTCTGGATCGCGGCGAAGCCAACATTGCTTTTCGAGAGTTCCGCAACCAGCCTTGCAAGGGTTGGAAAGCCATGAGAATGGCAACCCGGGCACCAATCCTGGAAGAAATACAGGATCCGATATCCGCTGCCGAGATCGTCCAGCGACAAAGGGGTGCGTTCCTCGCCGGCGCTATCGATCCACCGTACGTCGCGCAGCGGCGGCGCCGGCAGACCCACAATATTCGTCTGCATTTTGACCTCCGGGACTGCCTGCGGCCCGATGCGGACCGCAGGCTAGGGAAGATACGTTAGGCCGCCGCTTCCGACCGGCGCGGCAATACCCAGTTGGGTCGCACGAAGTGACAGGTATATCCGTTCGGGATACGCTCGAGATAGTCCTGATGCTCGGGCTCGGCTTCCCAGAAGGGCCCGGCAGGTTCTACCTCGGTCACAACCTTGCCAGGCCACAGGCCGGAGGCGTTGACGTCGGCGATCGTATCTTCTGCCACGGCCTTCTGCTCATCGCTCGTGTAATAGATCGCCGAGCGGTAGCTCGAACCGCGGTCATTTCCCTGGCGATCGCGCGTCGTCGGATCATGGATCTGGAAGAAGAATTCGAGCAGCTTGCGATAGGACATCTGGTCCGGATCGAAGTTAATCTCGATCGCTTCCGCATGCGTGCCGTGATTGCGATAGGTCGCGTTCGGCACGTCGCCTCCCGAATAGCCGACACGGGTCGAGACTACGCCCTTCATCTTGCGGATCAGGTCCTGCATGCCCCAGAAACAGCCGCCTGCGAGAACTGCGCGTTCGGTGCTCATTAGATATCCTCCACTTGATCGAGATAGTCGCCGTAGCCCTGAGCGGTCATTTCAGCCTTGGGGACGAAACGAAGCGATGCCGAGTTGATGCAGTAGCGCAGGCCGCCGCGATCGCGCGGACCGTCCGGGAACACATGTCCCAGGTGACTGTCGCCGTGCTTCGAGCGCACCTCGGTGCGAACCATCCCGTGGGTCGTGTCGTTCAGTTCGGCCACGTTCGTCGGCTCGATCGGTTTCGTGAAACTCGGCCAGCCGCATCCGGACTCAAACTTGTCGGACGACGCGAACAGCGGCTCACCCGACACGATGTCCACATAGATCCCCGCTTCCTTGTTGCTGAGATATTCACCAGTGCCAGGGCGCTCGGTCCCGCTTTCCTGCGTGACGCGGAACTGTTCCGGCGACAGCTTGGAGATCGCTTCCTGGGTTTTCTCGTATTTGGCCATGGTATCCTCCTTCGAATTCCTTGATTGGAAGATGGAGGTTCAGTCAGCCCAAGTCCAATACGCCGAGGCTATAGTTTTGATGCAGTCAGACGCCGCATATGAGAGGATAAGAATGGCGGCCTCGGTGTCGAAACCGTCGCGAATGTCGCAATTCGCGAAATCTTGCTCGATGCTTAAATCTCGCAGTGTCTTCTAGCCTGGTAGAACGAACAACCGCTCCAGGAGTTTGGGACCCTGAGGAAAGGAGCTGGGTATTGAATGGCGGAATGCGCCTCGGGCATGTTTGCTATCAGTCGCGCCAGCCGGCCCCTTATCGCACCGAGGGCGGGGCGGTTCGTTCCGCAGATTCTGTTAGCCGGCCGGATTTCGAGTCCTGATCCAAAGATACAGCATCCCGAGCGGTGCGATAAGGATCGCAGCGGCCCACAAGAACACATTCACGAACAGCTTCAGCACGAGCAGCACCAGGGCGTTCATGAAGACCATGTTTCGCCCCAGCAACAGCGACATAATCTCGTCCCAAACGAACTTCGCAAAGGGAAACAGCAAGGTCGAGATCGTGAAGAACACCCACACGGATATCGGAGCGCTCTTGGCGCCGTGCGAGATGAAGTATCCATAAAAGGCGAAGATGGCCAAGCCGATCAGGTAGGCGCGTATCAGGTAGGATCGATCAAGTGCGCCGAACGTCCTGGTCAAGAAACCCATTGTGAAACCCCTCGAATTCGAAGCGCGAGCTAAAGCATGCTGCGATTTGGATGCGCGGGGGATGAGATCCCGCGCTGGCTTGCGGTGGTGCCCCAGTGTCTCAGGCTCGGTTCAGGTCCTCGACCATCATCGCCGATGCGTGCCGCGCGAGCGCCTGTGTCGGAGCATTTGTGTTGCCGCTGGTTATGTTCGGCATGATCGAGGCGTCGATCACCCGCAACCCGTCGATCCTTCGGACGCGGAGCCGCGCGTCGACGACCGAACGCTCGTCCTGACCCATTCTGCACGTGCCGACCGGATGCCACATTGTCGTCACGACACGCTTCACCCATGCGCCGATCTCCGCGTCCGACTGGATGTGAGGACCGGGCTCCATCTCCTCCTCGATCACCGACGCCAGGGACGGTTGCGCCATGACCTTACGAACCGCGCGAACGGAATCCACGGCCGCCTTCAGGTCGTCCTCGTCGCCAAGGAAGTTCGGATTGATCAGCGGCATCGAGGTCGGGTCACTGTCGGCGAGCCGAACCCATCCGCGACTCTTAGGTTGAAGCACGACGGTTTCGAGGGTGATGCCTGAGCGATGGCCTGTCGGGGCAAGGCCTTCGTTCGCGATGATCGGAACGTGATAGCATTGGATCGTCGGATCGGCGGTGAAGTCGGATGGATTCCAGTGCGTGACTGACTCAATCCCGCTGCCGGCTGCCGGCCCATCCTTGGTGATAAGGTAGCGCAAGCCCGCCTTCACGGTCCCTAGACCAGTTGCGGCCATCTGATAGCCGAGGTCGCCCTTCACGTAAGCGCGGACAGGAACCATCGGATGATCGTGGAGGTTCTCGCCAACTTCCGGAGAATCGACGATCACACCGATGCCATGCTCACGCAGATGATCGGCGGGCCCTATTCCAGAGTGCATGAGGATCGTGGGGCTATGGACGGCACCCGCGCAGAGCACGACCTGGCCGGCGTCGATCGTCTCGCGGCCGTTGTCGCTGAGCTCGACCCCGACCGCCCGATTGTTCTCGATGAGAACGCGCGCGACGGTCTTGCCGGTCAGAACGGTCACGCGGCCTGAGGCGAGGTGCGGACGCAAATAGGCATCGACGGCGCTGCATCGCCGATGATTGCCGACGGTGGACTGTACCGGTGAGACGCCGATCTGGCTTTCGCCGTTATAGTCGGGATTGAAGGGAACCCCATATTCCTGGAAGGCCTTCAGGCAATATTGGTTCAGCTTGTTGATGCCCTTCGGCTGCTCAACCGAAAGGCCACCGTCGACGCCGTGATATCGGTCATGGAAGGTGTCGTTGGCTTCCTGCTCGATGAAGACCGGCAGCAGGTCATCATATGACCACTTGCCCGTGTCGCCGACCGCAGTCTGCCACGCGGCGTAGTCGCGCCTTTGCCCACGAACATAAGCCATTGCGTTGACCGAAGAGCCGCCGCCGAGCACCTTACCCGAGCGATAGGCACGCTTCGTGCCGTGCTGGGGAATGGTCTCATATGTCCAGACATTCCGGTCATGGGCGAGCATGTTGGCAAAGCCGGCCGGAATATGGATGAATGGATCGCGATCCACGTCGCCTGCTTCGATGAGCGCAATCGAGGCACTGGTGTGCTCCGCGAGATAACTCGCGACGACGCAGCCACCTGCTCCCGCGCCGACAATGACAACGTCGTAAGCTTCCCTGGTCATCAGTGTCTTTCCTCATTCATGCCATTTGTATCGTTCGACCAGCAATCGGAGCTGGCGCAGCGCCATCGCGGTGCCCGACCCGGAGACTGATTGGAAAGAGACGGTCCGCGCGAGACCGATGCCTTCGACGGGCCGCAGCGCGAGGCCTCCGACGATCGCAGAAAACTCGGGCAGCATGCACACACCGATACCGCTCGCGACCGCTTGCTGAACCAGATCCTCCCGTTCGGAACGGAGCCGCGGCATCATGACGATGGTGCGATCACGAAGGGCGTCGTTCACGCGCGCGCGAAATTCGCAGTGAAGGCGATCGAGATAGGATTGTTCGGCGAGCTCGCCGAGGGAGACCTCGGCGCCGCCGGAAAGCGGATTGGATTTTGCCATCGCCAGCAGCAGACGCTCTTCGAACATCTCGACGGTGGCCAGCTTCGCATTTCCTGTGATGGCATCCGAGGTGAAGCAACCGTCGATCTGCCCTGCCAGCAGCATTTCGGACACCTGATCACGCACAACTGGACGCAAGATCAGTTCGAGGTCTGGAAGCTGGCGCAGCGCGTGCGCCACGAAGCCGGTGATCAGAGCAGGAGCGATCGTATGGACGACGCCGACGGTGACCGTCTCGCGGCGACCCCGTACGCGATTTTGAGAAAGCGCCAGGACACGTCGCTCGCTTTCGCTGATTGCGGCAAGTTCGGCCTGAATGTCGCGGCCCAACGCCGTCAGCCGGGTGTCCTTACCGTCACGATAGACAAGCGTACCGCCGAGTTCGTGCTCGAGCCGTTGGATGGCGCGGGTGAGGGTGGGTTGCGATACGCCGCTCCGCATCGCCGCTTCCGTAAAGTTGAGCGTATCCGCGAGGTTGAGAAAGTATCGGACCTGCTGGAATTCCACTTGGGCATCGCTTCTATTTTAGGTTCAGAATGCGTCCGACCAGATGGACGGATTGGCCTGCGCCGGCGAAGCGCAAGAGCACCGCCTTGGCCGGCTACCTGAAGGGGTGGACAGGCAGCCGGCACTCGGGGGCGGCCACTATTTCGGCTTCGACACAGACTGCAGGTAGGCGACGATCAGGCGGCGCTGCGCCGGGTCGTCCATCTCGAGGTACATCCGGCTTCCTGGCGCCATCTTCTGTGTCCCGGCCAGCCATTGGTCGAGCCTGGAGGGCGTCCAGACGCCGCCCAGGTTTTTCAAGGCGGGCGAATAATTGTATCCTGGCACGCTCGCGACGCTCCGGCCGACCACATCGCGGTGGCGGGGGCCGATGCGGTCGGCGTCGACCGAGTGACAGCCTGCACACTTGGTCTGGTACAGCGTCTTGCCTGTCGTGACATCGTCGGCGGCGACGCTTGGGCGCGTTGCCACAAAACCGACGAGTACGCCGACTGACAATACTGCCCCGATCCGCGACAGCGATGCGAGTGATAGACGCATGCAGGCCTCCGATCACCCGAACAGATAGGCTGCCGTCGGAATCGGTGTTCCGGCAGCGTTGTTGAGGGTCGCCCAGTGCACCGCCTCGTCAGCCGAGAGCGAGGCAAACAGCTTGGCGATCTTGGGATCCTTCAGTGAAGTGATCTGCCCGATATAAGCACTGGCCGCGCCCCGCTCGAGCGTGGTGGCCAGAGCCACGACATCGCCTTCCGACTTTAGCGCGCCGAGGTTCAGATTGGCGATGTACTGGGCGTCCGTCTTGGGTTCGACCGGATCACCGCCTAACTGCGTGACGAGTTTGGCAAGAGAGTCGCGATGCTCTTGGTGATGCGCCATGAATGTCGACGCTACCTGGAGCGTTCCGGGCGAAAGGAGACCGCTTTTACCGGCGATTTGATAGGCGGCTATGCCTTCATGTTCCAGCGCGAGCGCAGTCTGAAGCACGCCCAAATCGTTGGCCTCGCCAACGGCAGCGCGCGCACCGCCGCTTATAAGTCCGGTCGCCCCGATACCAAGCACGACCGCTCCGGAAGTCAGAAACCTGCGCCGATCGCCAATCACTCCACCCTGTTGCATTGCCATTGTTCCGTCTCCCAAGGATCCAAGCACAAAGGTCGCCTCGTCCGCATTGGTGTGAGGGCTTTTCGACCTACTGATTTCTGAACACGGGCTCGGACCGGGAACGGTTACACCGGCGACAGCGGCCGCACTGCGCTTGCTCAGGCGGAGAGGGATTGCCCGATGCGCTTCAGGCCACGGTGAATATTCACCTTAACGAGTGATGGCGATTGACCGGACAATTGCGACGCCTCTTCGACAGTGGCGCCCTGCAATTTGACGAGCTTGATAACCTGTGCTTGCGCGGGCTTTACCTCGGCCAGGAGAAGTTCGAGAAGGATTGCCGCTCGTGCGGCGGGACCGTGATCGGCGATCGAGACATCGCTGTCGCCGAGACTTTCGGGGCTGCGCAAATGCCCGCGAAGCTGATCGATCCATTTGAAACGAGCTATCGTTTTCAGCCAGGGCGTCATCGGCGCATTGGCTTGGTATTTCTGCTTATGTACATGGATCGCAAGAAGCGCCTCCTGCGTGGCGTCCTCCGCCGCGGCCGGCGGAAGCCGCCTGTGGAAGTACCGCGACAGCCATTGGCTCACCTCGCCCATCAATCGCTCATAGGCGCGATCGTCGCCCGTCTGCGCCGCCGTCATGAGGGCGTTCCAACGTTCGTCTAGTGAGACCGGAGTTGAAGTTCGGGGTTTGTCGGCGCCCTCGGATGAGCGTGGCGCATCGCAGTATTTCGATCCTGACATTCGGGCTGCCTCGTCCTTGGGCCGAGCAGCAGCGTGCCGAAGGACTTCAGATCACCACAAGAATAGACCCCGAGTTCGAAAGTCGAACCGAGCTTCTTGCTCTGTAGCCGTGTCCAATTTCACACTTCGCCGAGAACGACCTTATTTCGCAATTAGACAAAACGCGCCGGTGACTGCCTGGGCGTCTATCTGCTTGTCACAATGACCCGCGATTAAGCTCGTTTCCATCGCTTTGCTGCCTTGCCGCACAACTTTGGACGCTAGCGCACGGCACGTGGAGTCTAAGGCACGTAAGGAAGTGGAGGCACGCCTTTTGGACGGGACGAGACGTCAAATCGACTCGGGACCGCCTCGATCCTCTCGCGTGAAGCCCGCCAGTTCCAAATGTCCTGATTGAGCGCACCTTCGAGGGAGACGTTCCGGCCTATTCCCCAGCCAGCTGGGTTTGCACATCTGAGCCGCGCATCAACGTCAGATCCACCGGGCACCGGTCGCCGATCGCCAGTATCTTTTCGCGTTGTGTTTCGTCGAGCGGTCCCTCGAGTGTGATGGTGCGCGTAAACCGATCCGCCGGTTCCATTCCGGGCATCTTCTTGTGCTCGACAACGGCGTGAGCGCGCTCCAGCGGGAATTCCTTGCGGTTGGCATAGAGGCGCATCGTCATCACGGTGCAGGCGGCGAGACCGGCGGCGACCAGCTCATATGGCGACATTCCACTTCCCATGCCCCCGACGGACACGGGCTCGTCTGCCAGCAGGCGATGATCGCCGCTCTTGATCTCCAGTTGCAAAGCGCCGGCACCGGTTTCGGACGCTGAAACACCCTGCGCGACTTCCACCTGCGGAAGGTCTGCGACCAGTGCCGGTAGATAACGGCTCGCCCACGCGGCAATCATGGCTGCCGCGTAATTCGCGTCATCGACCTTGGTCAGAAGATGGTCCGCCTGGTCCAGCGAAACGAAGCTTTTCGGGTGACGTGCCGCAAGGAAAAGACGCGACGCGTGCTCGATGCCGACGACGGTATCGAGAGGAGCATGTAGGACGAGCAACGGTCGACGAAGTTCCGCGACATCCACCTCGATGTCGCGCTCTTCGACATCAACGAGGAAGTCGCGTCCGATCGAAAATGTTCGACCCGCAATTTCCACGTCCGCCTCTCCATCCGCTCGGATTCGTTCGAGATCCTCGGGCGCGAATTGATTTAGTACGTGCGCAACCGAGGCGGGAGCCGAAATGGTCGCAACCGCAGCGATTTCCGGGAGCAACTTGGCCGCTGCGAGCGCCGCTGCGCCACCGAGGCTGTGGCCGACGAGAAGCGCCGGAGGCATTCCCGCAGCCGCCATGGCGCGGGAGGCTGCCACCAGATCATTGACGTTCGTAGCGAACATCGGGCTTTCGGAGGTCGATGCACTTCGGCCGTTCCCCGCGAAGTCGAAGCGAAGCACGCCGATACCAGCACGCGCAAGAGCGCGCGCAATGCGCGCCGCTGCGAGGTTATCCTTGCCGCAGGTAAAACAGTGCGCGAACATTGCCCAGCCACGTGGTGTCGTGGCCGGCGCCTCAAGCGTCCCCATTATTCGGCGGCCGCCATGTCCATCGAATACAAAATCCCGGCCTGGCATTGCTTTCCTCCGCTACCGGTCAGTTTCCGTGCTAGACTGCCGTAGTTCCGCTTCAGATCTGGCCGATCCACGGGTCCACTCTAAAGCATGGCTAAGCCCGGCACTCTGACTCCGGTGATCAATTGGAGCGACGAACCTTGATCCGGGTAGCGCCGCGCAGATCAAGGTTGATCCCGGAATCAGTCTCGAGAAGTCGAATGTTGACCTCCCCGCAGCTCCTGCACCGCAGCACCATCGCTTGGGGCGAGCCAAAATACCGAAGTTCGGCAAGCGGCCCCGTCGCGTCGCAATTGCCGCAATGAACGATTGCCATCGTGACGTCGAAAGCAAACAGGGATCCTAGTGCCCCCGCGGCCGCGTTGCCGTCTAGTACCATCGCATCATCACTCATTTCGTTTCCCCTGTGGGTCCAAAGCGCTCGGTGCGGATCCTGGTCTCGGCGTGGCCCAAAGCCACAAGATGATCGGCAACTGACTCCACGAACGGTGTCGGGCCGCAGACGAAGATGTCCGGGTCGTCGACGGGATTGATAGCGTGACGGGCCAGCATCGCTTTTTCGACGCGGCCTTTTTCGCCGGTCCAACCGAAGGGCGTTTCGCGGGTGAGGGTGTGAACGACCGTCGGCGCCCCGAACGATGTCGAAAGCTGCTCGAGTTCGGCCGGGTACAGGATTTGGTCAACGGACCTGGACGAGTAAAGCAGGCGGGCTTGCCCCTCGTTGCGTGCGTCACGGCGGGTCCGCAAGATTGACATCAGCGGGACTACGCCCGAGCCGCCGCCGATCAACATCAGTGGCCGCGAGCTCGAAGGTGACCATGTAAAATAGCCTCCGATTGGTCCCCGCAGCTCGAGTTGATCGCCGACTCTCAGTTCATCGAGTAGGAAAGGCGACACCTCCCCCTCGACGACCCGTTGAACCGTGATTTCTATCGTGGTGCTGTCTCCGGCAGGCGATGCCAGGGAAAAGCTTCGTTGCGCGACATATCCATCTTCTGCCGTCAGCCGAAGATCGATGTGCTGACCCGCCAAATGGCCAGTCCACCCCGGTACGCTGAATGCGATGGATTTAGCGGTTTCCGTTTCCGACCGAAGTTCAGTGACGGACGCAGTGTGCCATGGCAATCCAGAGATCGGATCCGGCATCAGGGATCTCCATCGTAGCGCTGCTCTCGCCAGGGATCGCCGCGAATGTGATAACCAAGGGACTCCCAGAAGCCGGGGCTGTCGTGCTCATGGAAGGCGATCCGCCGGATCCATTTTGCGCTTTTCCAGAAGTAGAGGTGGGGCACCAGAAGCCGTGCGGGCCCGCCATGTGTGGGCGCAATAGGCAAATTGTCGAAATGAGTGGCAATCATCGCCTTGCCGGCAATGAGGTCTGCCACCGGGAGGTTGGTGGAATAGCCGCCGTCGCAATGCACCATGACGAAGCCCGCAGGTGGCTGGTCCAACCCCGCCGCACGCAGCAGATCGTCGAAGGTGACCCCGCGCCACCGCGTATCGAATTTCGTCCACTTCGTGACGCAGTGGATGTCGCTGGTGACCTCGGTTTGCGGAAGCGCCTCGAACTCGCGCCAAGACCATTTCGCGAGCAGGCGCCCTGCGAGCTGCATCGACAAGGTCCAATCGTCGAGGGAGGTATGCTGGGTTGGGCCCGCTGTCAGAACGGGGAAGTCCGATGTGACATATTGTCCGGGAGGCACACGCGATCGCGTCGTGTCATCTGCCCTGGCTCGGCCCTGGAAGCCTCGGGTAATCACCATAGTCTCTCCACGTTTAGGCAAAATTTTTGTCTCGGGCGGAACTCGGATAGCTGCCGAGATACGGTGCGCACCGGCCGGAGCTTGAGAGCGCCGTGTTCGAACCGGCAGACGCCGGTGCATCCGCGGTGTCCCGCGATCATGGCCGTAGATCCAGCTGAACCATTGTCGTTTCGTCAGCGCGGCAGCCAAACCAGATCGCGAGCATTTCCCGCATCAGCGGCTCCGAGGTCGCCTCCCCGAAGAGCGTGAGTGAGGAATGCAAATATTGTCGATCCTGTTCGGAAAGCACCTCTTCGGGATCGAGGTCATGAAGCCAACTGAGCGCCATCACACTCTCGCGGATCCGCGAACCCAGCAAAGGATGCGCCAGATACGCGCGCGCTTCGTCGAGTGAGCCGATCGCAAAGACCTCGGTCGAGGGATCATGGTAGCAATTCACAAAGCGAGGAAAGATGTAGGCCATCCACGCAGGGTCGAGGTTACGGCGGCGCAATTGCGAAATCGCCCGCTCATAAATTGGGCCCTGCGCTGCGACAAATCGCTCAAGTTGATATTCGTCGGTCATTGGGTGACGCTTTCGCCGGATCGGATTCCTTACGTCTCGCCATCGGCTGGGGCCGGGGCGTAGCGGCCATTTCCGAACGCTCCGACACTCGACTGATGGCCATGACGCCTATGGAAACACGCCGGAAGCGGTGCGGGCGTTACACTGCTTTGTCCGCTGGGTCCGATTTCGCTGCCATCTCAAGATTGCTTGAGGCGGCGGAATTGCCAGTCAGACCTGCTTTTCTCGAAAATCTGCGGGTGACTGTAACCGCTGCTGCGTTGCGACAGGTTATTGTCCAGACTCTTAGTTCCAAGGAGCATCACGAACTGAGCTTCGCGAATGTGCGGATTGAATGCACGACGAATCAAAGTTCGCTCGGAGGCGGACTACCCGCGACTTTTCGGGTTGCTCGCGCGAAATGAAAGGCCGTTCACTTTACATCGAACGGCCGACGCGATCAGAACGGGTGCAGCCCGTTCACACTTCCATGACAAGGGTAAAGATTAACGTTTCGTCGCTCTGGGGAGTTGAACTGGATCCGGTATGGTCTCGCTGAGTGCTTCCATCGCGCGTCATCGCGTTTACTATCCGCGGCCGATCCCCACGATGCCCGATATCGTGATGCTCGACATCCCCGCCGAATTTCAAAGCGACCACTCACCTTTCGGAAGCTATTACCCGATCCTGATTGAGTCAGTTGCAGAGCAGCACGAGCTCGACGGATACCTTGAAGAGGAGCGGGAGACTCCGTCGTTGCCCGACTTTCTCGATGCACGGCCTTCGGCGTTGACGGCCGATCACATCACGGTCGCACACTATGGCCAACCATCGCAAGGGTGGCCTTTTGCTCTCGTGTGCCGCTGGCCCCCCGACCTTGCAAAGGCTGCGCCGAAGGACCTGCGGATGTTCGCAAGAGGGGCATATACGATCGAACTGTTCGCCACTCGGACACAACTTGAACGAGCCTCGGATACGTTACTTACATTGCTGAGGCGGCGGAGGAGGGCGAGAGTCGAGATTATCCTGCCTGAATGGTCGCCGGTGCCCGGTAAGCCACCCCATTGATGTAACGTCGGCCCGGCGGCGGACGAGTAGATTGCTAGCCCGGAAATCTGAGGAGACGCCAATTGCTCGAAGCCGAAGCCCGCATCGCAACGCTTGAAGCCAGCCGGTATCTGACCGAAGTGGCGCAGGCCTGGAACCACACTTATCCGGTCCGATACGACACGCTGACGGGCGAGGTCGATCTGCCTGGGGCGCAGCTTGTCATGACGGCGGATGGTGACAGCCTGACCCTGCGGTTGATCGGTTCGGATGATGACAGGTTCGAGGCCGCCAAAATTTCAGTCGCCAGGCACGTTGATCGAGTAGCCGAGCGCGATGCTGGTGTCAGATGCGTGTGGCACCAACTCTCCTGATTCCGACGCGAGGAGCCTCCGAACAGAGTGAACGCAATGATCACGGTCCATCACCTCAACGAGTCTCGATCGCAGCGGATCCTTTGGCTCCTGGAAGAGCTGGAGGTGCCATACGAGATTCAATTTTACTGGCGTGACACGCACACCAAGATGGCGCCCGCCGAGTTGCAGCAGATCCATCCGTTGGGGAAATCACCGGTAATCACTGACGATGGACGAGCAATTGCGGAATCCGGGGCGATCATCGACTATATCGTCCGCCATTACGGTAATGGGCGGCTGCGACCCGATCCGGAGACCCATGCGTATGACGAGTACGTGCATTGGCTGCACTATGCCGAAGGGTCGGCGTCGCTCCCCTTTGTGATCCTCCCGATCGCCAGCAGCTTTGGCAAAATGGCGACGCCACTGCGTCGACGAGTGGACCATGAACTCGCGCTCAATCTTGGCTATATCGACGAGCGCTTACAGGGTCGGGACTTCCTGCTCGGCGACGTACTGACGGCGGCAGACGTGCAGATGAGCTTTGTCGGCGAGCTGGCCGTGAATTTTGCCGACGTAGCCAATCTCCCGAACCTCGCCGCCTGGGTCGACCGCTTTCAGGCGCGACCGGCCTACAAGGCTGCGATCGAGCGCGGCGGTCCGTATGCCTATGCAAGGGGATGAACAGGCAATGACGGGCTGATTGGAACGGCCCTCGATCTCTCGGGTCACCGGGTACGAGGCAAGCAGAGCCGCAATGCTCTACAGCCGCTTGGCGGTTTCCTCACGGGCACACGCGGATGATCGTCTTTCCCGGTCGCCGTTCGCTAGGATTGAATGCGGCGACAGCATCATCGAGGGGCGCGACGGTCCCAATGTTGGTCTGTAGTCGACCTTCGCGAACGAGTTGAATGATCTCGCGTAGTTGCGCGCGATCCGGCAGAACAACGAAATCGATCGTCAAGCCGTCAACGGGGCGCGCATCTGTCGGCCCGGCGATTGTCACCAGCTTTCCTCCTGCCCGGATCAGCTTCGCGGATCGCGATCCGATCTCTCCGCCGATGACATCGAAAACCAGATCGACCGCGGCGACGTCTTCGAGGACATCGTTTTCGAGGTCGACGAACTCATGAGCTCCGAACTCGAGCGCGTTCTGACGATCGGCGGAGCGTCCGGTGCCGATGACATAGGCTCCGAGAGCACGCGCGAGCTGCGTCACCATAGATCCTACCGCGCCCGCCGCGCCGTGGACGAGAATGGTCTGCCCCATTTGAAGGCCACCATGCTCGACCAGCCCCTGCCACGCAGTGAGCCCCGGCATTGCCACGCTCGCGGCAACCGTAAAATCGACATCCCCCGGAAGCGGCGCGAGGTTGCGAGATTCGATGGCCACAAACTGCGCAAGTGTGCCGCTCCTATACGAATCCGTAAGGCCGAATACCCGCTGTCCCACCGACAGACCTCGAGTGCCGTAACCGAGCGCTGTGATGACACCGGCCAGTTCCTGCCCGGGGATCACAGGTGTACGATCGCGGCCGAGGCGATCAGTCCATGTCGAGGGCCACGTCAGCTCGCCCGAGGTGAATCCAGATGCGTGAACCTGTACGATAACATCGTTGATCGCCGCCTCTGGCTCCGGCCGGTCTGCGAGCTTCATGCCGGCCGTCCCGGCGTCCGGGTCCGTGACTATGATCGCCTTCATCTCCAAACTCCTCTGCCTGCACTAGCCGGCTCGACGTTGACGTTGATCGAGCGGAAGGTCCGCGGGCACCGCGCACCCCGCCTACTAGCCAGTTCGCGATCGGCTTCGGTTACAGTCGCTGGCCTGTGTTTTCGAATTTGCGGTTGCAGAAACCCGGCACCTGATCGAAGGTTCACGATCCGATGGACCCGGCCTGGCGTCACGGGGAGGTCGTCACGCCGACCAGGAAGTTCGCCTGTGAGTGAAACCAATTCCGGTTGTTCGCCGTGCTCCACCGGGAGGCGTTGCATGTAGGAATCATGCGGTGCCCGCTCATGGTCGAAATTACAGGTGAGGCATACGATATGGCAGACACGGTCGCGAGTGTCCTGGTGAAGACACTCGAACAAATCGGCGTCCGCCAGATTTTCGGGTTGATCGGCGACTCTCTCAATCCGCTGGCCGACGAGATCAGGCACAGCTCGATCGAATGGGTTGGTGTGCGCCACGAAGAAGGCGCGGCTCTGGCCGCCGCGGGTCAAGCAAAGCTGACCGGCACTCTTGGCGTTTGTTGCGGGACTACCGGACCCGGCGGCACCCACCTGGTCGCGGGCCTCTATGAAGCGGCCCGGGACCACGCTCCGGTTCTCGCGCTTTCCGGCGGCATGCCCCGCAAATTGCGGGGGACCGACTATTTCCAGTCGACGACGCCCGACCTTCTGTTCCGAGACGTGGCGCTTTATACCGAAACGATCACGACCGGTGAGCAAGCGCCGGGCGTCATTCACCAGGCGATCGCGACGGCCTATTCAGGTCCCGGCGTCGCCCACATCACACTTCCTCAGGATGTGCTTACCGAGCCGTCCGCTGCCACCACGCCAAGCATCGCGACGCTACGACCACGCCACGAAGTTGCGCCGTCAGAGGCGGATATCGACGAGGCGGTGAGCCGGATCCACGACGCATCGGACATCGTCGTCCTCTGCGGCGCTGGTTGCCGTGGCAGCGCGGACTTGCTGGCGGCGTTGTCGGACCACCTTTCGGCGCCGCTCGTTCACACTGTCCGCGCAAAGGAACTGATGGCATTCGACGATCCGCGCTGGATGGGCGGTCTCGGGATGATCGGCACGAGAGCGACCTACAACGCCATCCAGCGATGCGATCTGCTGATCATGGTCGGTACTGATTATCCCTATTCGGAATATCTCCCCGAGGCGATCGGCCGCCGTACACCGACGTTGCTCGGAATCGTCGGATCGGTTCGGCCCAGCCTCCAGGCCATTCTTGATCGCGCTTCGTCGAAGGTCGAGCGGAAATTCTTCGAGAAGGTGAGCCGCGAACGCGTGCGCTGGGACAATATGCTCGACAGACAGGCCGATGTTGCGAGGAGCGCAGATCGGCTGCATCCCCAGGCCGTTGCGCGAGCCGTCAGCGACCTGGCACGCGATGACGCGATCTTCGTTTTCGATACGGGGCTGAACACGCTTTGGTCCGCGAACTGGCTGCGTCAAACCGGGCGTCAGCGCATCGTGGGCTCATTCAACAATGGTGCAGTCGGTACAGCGCTCGGTCAGGGGAACGGGGTTCAGGCGCTCGACCGGTCCAAGCAGGTCATCGTCTTCATCGGCGACGGCGGGTTCAATATGTTGATGGGCGAATTCCTGACGGCCACTCATCACGGCCTGCCGATCAAGGTCGTAGTCTACAACAATTCGGCGCTCGGACTCATCTCGCTTGAAGCTGAAAGCGTCGGCATTCCCGCGTTCCATGACGCGATCCGATACCCCAATCCCGACTATGCCATGCTCGCGCGCGCGTGCGGCGGGACGGGCTTCACCGTTCGTGATCCGTCGACGCTTCAGGCAAGTTTGCGCGAGGCGTTGGCGACGGACGGCCCCGTAATCATCGATGCCGTTGTTGCCGATGACGAAATACCCAACCTGCCACATCTCGAGTTGAAGCGAGTTGGAAATTACGCACTCGCGCGCGTGAAGGAAGCGCTGCTTTCGGTCACCTGCGGCTAGCGACGCTTCCGCCGGGTTCAATCGTGGCCGGCGCTGTGACCCGACGTGTCCGGGAAATATTGCGGCGCCTCGCGTCGATCGAGCAAGGAATAATCGCGGATGACCCGTATGGCGCGTACTCGGGCATCATCCGGAACGATGGTCGACTGCGCGAATTCGATGGCCGACGCCTGATCCTTCCACAAGACGAAGAGAAGGATATCTCCCGGTGCAGCGAGCGCTTCAAGAACGTCCCATGATATGCAATCGCCATAGGAATTGTGGTCGAAACCGAGATAGGTGGCGATCTCCTGCGGATTGTGCGTGCTGACCCAGTCGGTGATTTGCTTCGCATCGATCAGCGTGATCGCGACTCCATCGCCGGCCTCGGTTTCATCGAGGCGTTGTTCGAGGATCTCGCAGCCGTCGGGAAGTCGCGTGTCATAGGTGAACTGGCCAACGCGGAGATGGTAATCCGACAGAATCTCCGCGCGGCCCTTTTCCTGCGCTTCCTGGTGATGAGCGTCCGTGCGCCAACGGACGACGGATTTCTCGTCACGCCAGCTCGATAAGGAGAGGATCCAGCCTTCCCGCGTAAGGCTTCTATATCGGACATTGTCGATGAAGCCCGGCGTCTCGGCCAGTTCCGAATCCAATTTCTCCGCGCTGCCGAGATATGCATCCTGTTGCCCAGCCGCCGGTTGCAGCTCGAAAATTACCGAAAACATGTCGTCTCTCCAGAGTTCACCCGGACAATACATTCCACCGGAACACGCTGCGGATGGGCCGCTCGTTACAAAGCGCTCTGCAATTAGGCCGCGGATCCACTATTGCGGCGTTCAAGGGCCGACCATGCCGATAGATCCGCCCATGAGGTGGCAGGGTTTTGTCTCGGCAGCACGCCTCAACTCTTCGACTTGAGATAGCGGATGAATCCCAGCACATCGTCGGGGAACAAACGTCCGATGGCTCTTGTGGAATAGAGGCCGGTTAACACTCGGCCGCCGGGGTCGAGGATGAAGCCCGTTGCCTGAAGGCAGACAGGGTCTTCGTTGACGAAAGCGCCGGTGGCGGCGGCAACGGCCCGCGCGTCCGCCCCATAGCCGACCGGAAAAGTGAGATTGTGCTCCTTGACGAGAGCTTCTGACGTCTCCCGATCGTCCGCCGAGACTGAGACGACGTTTATACGCGCCTCGGCGAGTTCACTCGCGGCGCGCGCGTAGGCCGCGAGTTGGGCGTTACAATAAGGACACCAGGCGCCTCGATGGAACAGGACCACGCCATAGTCGCCGGCCAGATCATTGGGCAAACTGATCTCTCCGCCGCCTACGCGCGCGAAGGTGAGGGACGGAAAGACGTCGCCATTATTTAGCATCGTAATTCAACTCCAACTGGCGCCGCCGAGGCGCGATAAATTTCAGTTAGTCGCCATCCGGCAACCGGCTGGGTGCGGGTTCGCATGTGGCAGATGTGCCGCCGCTCTCTACATCGCGGAGGATTTGAGGTGGCGAACCAGATGCAGGACGTCGTCGGGCATCAGCCGTCCGATTGGTCCAGTTGAGTCGACCGTGGTTACAATCCTGTCCTCGGAAAGATCGCTACTCGTATAGATAACCGTCTCGATCCGGCCGTCGGGATTGAGCACGAAGCCACTTGCCTCGAGAAACACGGGATCTTCGTTGACGTGGATGCCGGTGACTGCCGAGACCTCGCGCGCATCAACCCCATAGGCGACAGGGAATGGGAGGCTGAGTTTGCCAACGAGGCCCTCTGCCGTCTCGCGATCATCGACCGACACCGAAACGACTTTGATTCCCTCGCTCGCGAATTCGTCCGCGGCCCGCGAAAACGCCGCGAGTTGAAGGTTGCATGAAGAAGACCATGCACCACGGTAAAACAGGATCACCCCGAAGCCACCGACCGTGTCGTCAGGCAGTCGAATTTCGCCTCCACCGGCGCGGGCGAATGTGACCGAAGGGAAAAGATCGCCACTATGCAGCATTGCTATTGCACTCCTCGAATCCTCGTAAGGCGATCAGAGCGCCGAATGATCTTTGACCGCCGCCTCAAGCGTCGGTTTTAGACCGGCGAATTGATCGTCCACGGCGGAGGGGTTTTCGCGATTGAGCGCGATCATCTGCGCGCGGGCCTCGCCGCCTCGAATCACTTCGTTTCGTCCGGCTACGATGGCTTCAGCGATGGCTTCGGCAACCGCCGAAGCGGGCTCGCGCGCGAAGCCAAGGTCGTCGCCGGCGCGGTTCGATTGCATCATCGGTGTGTCGGTCCCGCCTGGATAGATTGTCAGGACGTGGACGCCTTCTCCTTTCAGTTCACGCCGGAGAGCTTCGCCGAAGTGAGCGAGACCCGCCTTCACAGCAGCGTAGGTTGCGTAGAACGGTAGACCGACGAGTGCGATGGCGGAGGACACGTTCACCACCGCTCATCGCCAGCAGCTCGGCTTCGTCGGTGTTCTCCAAGCGCCCGGCTCTCACGCCACCGGCGTTGTTCACGAGGACATCAAGTCCGCCAAGGGCGGCCAGTGCCTGATCGAGGGTCGCAGTCCGACCTTCCGCGGTCGCGACATCGGCCGAGATTCCGTGAATTTCCGCGCCTGTTTCCTGGAGCGATCGCACAGCATCGGCGACAACATGCGACCGTCGCCCGCTGATCGCGACTTTGGCCCCTTTCTCCAGAAGGACGTGCGCCAGGGCGAGACCGATGCCGCTCGATCCGCCTGTGATGAGGACGCGCTTGCCATTGATGTT
>SMFF01000100.1_pt1 | contig 20225 bp, 16 predicted proteins | sample 2456181 | NCBI WGS metagenome assembly SMFF01 (sample SAMN10132611, study PRJNA489261) | soil metagenome | isolation source: day120 antibiotic-loamy sand soil ammended with raw manure from dairy cow... | place: USA | collected 2015-04-01
GAGGCCGAGCTCGCGCCGCTCCTCGCCGCACGGGCGGGCGCCCTCGCCGCCACCGCGCTCGCGCCCGCGGCGCTCGCGCTGGATGAGAGCGTGCGCGGGTGGTACCTGGGGCGCGGGGAGGTGCCGTCGGGCATCGAGCTGCTCGCCGCGGAAGAGGTGCCGGAACTCGCGTCCGAGATCGCGCGACTCCGCGAGCTCGCGAGCAGGCTGCACGACGCGCCCGTCGTCGTGGAGGGGTTCGACAGCTTCGCCCTGTCGGGTGCCGAGCCCCTCGCGCGATCCTTCGCGAGAGGTCTCGTGCTGCAAGCGGTCGCCCGTTGCGCGCCGGGTACCGCGCGGGTGACCGTTCCCGACGGGGAGGAGTGGGCGCGGCAGCTGCCCGCCCGCTGTTCGGCGGGCCAGGCGTGGGAGGTCGAGAGCGACGGTCGCCGCGTGCTCGTCATCACCCGCGAGATCGCGGGCCGCGGGTTCGAGGTGAACCTCGGGCACGCGGGCGAGGAGCCGCGGTTCACGGGGGCAGCCTCGATGTGGAGGCCGTGCTACCTGGCCGCGGTCGAGGCCGCAGAACTCGCGGGGCGTCTCGCTGAGCGTGCGATGCACAGCGGCTGGCGGCCTGCCGGCGCGATCCCCGAGGCGGTGGCACTGGAGGAGTTGCTCGCCGCCGCGGATGCACCACCCACCGCCGCAGCGCTGGGAGAGGACGCAACGGGTGCCGTGCTCGTGGACCTCGAGCGACACGGCCCGCACGCACTCGTCGCGGGCACGACGGGTGCGGGCAAGAGCGAACTGATGGTCAGCTGGGTGCTCTCGCTCGCCGCTCGCCGGCCTCCCGCCGAACTGGCGTTCCTGCTCGTGGACTTCAAGGGAGGATCCTCGTTCGCGCCCCTCACTGCGCTGCCGCACGTCGCGGGCGTCGTGAGCGACCTCGATGAGGCCACCGCGACCCGGGCCGTCGAGAGCCTGCGTGCGGAACTGCGTCGCCGCGAGGCCGTGCTCGCGGCGCACGGGGTGCGCGACATCGAGGAGCTCACGCGGGGTGCGCTACCGCGGCTCGTGATCGTCGTCGACGAGTTCGCGGCGCTCGTCGCCCTCGACGCCGAGTTGCAGAGCGTGTTCGCCGATCTCGCGGCGCGCGGACGCTCGCTCGGCCTGCATCTCATCCTCGGCACGCAGCGACCCGCGGGCGTCGTCCGCGACGCCGTACTCGCCAATATCACCGTGCGGGTGTGCCTGCGGGTACTGGAACCCGCTGAGAGCACGGCCATGGTGGGGGTTCCGGATGCGGCGGCGGTTCCGGCGGATCGGCGCGGTCGCGGGCTGCTGCGCGACGCCGCCGGGCCACGCGAGGTGCAGTTCGCGCGGGCCGAGCCCGGATGCGCCGAACGCATCGCGCAGCGCTGGGCAGGGTACCCCGTGCCGGAGGCGCGCCCCTGGCTGGATCCGCTCCCCGCCGAGATCGCGCTGCACCGGGTACCGAGCTCCGCGCAGGGCCTCGCGGTGGGACTCGTCGACCTTCCGGATCTGCAGCGGCGCGACCCGCTCGTCATCGACCCGTGGCAGGAAGGTGCCGTGCTCGTGGCGGGCGCCACGGCATCCGGACGCACGCACGCGCTCACGACGATCGCGGCGGCGGCGGCCGCGGCGGATGTCGAGGTGCGGTGGGTCGCAGGAGGCGCCGCCGAGCTGTGGGCGGCCCTCTCCGAGCCATCGAGCGCCCGACGTGCGCTCATCGTCGCCGACGATCTCGATCTGGTGCTCGCGCGAAGCGACGCCGAGGAGCGCGCCGACCTCGCGGAGCTGCTGACGCGTGTCGCGCGCGAGGGAAGGCGCACCGGAGCCGCACTCGTCGCAAGCGCGCGCGGCGGCGGCGTGCTGCAGGCCGCCGCGGCGGCCTTCGAGCAACGCGTGCTGCTGCGTCTGCCGACGCGCGAGGAGCACCTGCTCAACGGCGGGGAGACCCGGGGGTTCCGCGCCGACCGCCGCCCCGGATCCGCGACGTGGCGGGGGAGGGAGGCGCAGTTCGCCCTCGCACCCGTCGCACCCGCGCCCTGGAGCGCCCCCGTGGCCGAGGCTCTTCTCGGCGAGGGGACGTGGGCGCTCGCGACGCCCCGGCCCGGTCGCTGGCTGAGCCGGCTCGCCGCCGCCGGGATCGCGGCAGCCGGTGTCGAGGAGCATCGTGCGGATGCCGCCGTGCTGGTCGGGGATGTCGATGCCTGGCTGCTGGAGCACCTCACGCTCGGACGGGTTCGTCGCAGCGGCCGCGTGCTGCTGCTCGGCTGTACGCGGTCCGAGTTGCGCACGTTGATGCGGCTGCGCGGCGCCGTGCCGCCGCTCGACGGCGATGACGACGAGGCATGGCTCGTGGAGGGTCCGGAGATCAGGCGGGTGCGCGTGCGTCTCGATGCGGAGGTGGCTCAGGCGAGCCCGAGCGGCGCCTCTTCGAACTCGAGGCCGTGAGCGCGCGCGACGGCCGGGTTCACCACGTGCCCGGCATGCACGTTGAGTCCGCGGGCGAGCGCGGCGTCGGTGCGCAGCGCCTCCCGCCAGCCGGCGTTCGCGATGGCGCGCACGTAGGGAAGCGTGGCGTTGGTGAGCGCGTAGGTCGAGGTGTTGGCGACCGCGCCCGGCATGTTCGCGACGCAGTAGAAGAGCGAGCGATGCACCGTGAAGGTCGGGTCGGCGTGGGTGGTCGGGTGAGAGTCCTCGAAGCAGCCACCCTGATCGATGGCGATGTCGACGAGCACGCTGCCGGGCCGCATCCGCTCGACGAGGGCATTCGTGACGAGCTTCGGAGCCTTCGCGCCCGGCACGAGCACGGACCCGATCACGAGATCCGCGTCGAGCACGGCGCGCTCGATCTCGAAGCTGTTCGAGGCGATCGTGCGCACCCGGCCCATGTAGTGGGCGTCGAGCTCGCGCAGCCGCGCGATGTTGGTGTCGAGCACCGTCACCTGCGCCTCGAGACCGACCGAGACGGCAACGGCGTTGGAGCCCGCGACACCGCCGCCGAGCACGACGACGTGCGCGGCCCGCGTGCCCGGCACGCCGGGCAAGAGCAGACCCGGGCCGCCATGCGGGCGCATCATGACGTTCGCACCGACGATCGGCGCGAGCCGTCCGGCCACCTCGCTCATCGGCGCGAGCAGCGGAAGCGCACCGGATGCCGATTGCACCGTCTCATAGGCGATCGCCGTCACGCCGCGGGCGATGAGCTCTCGCGTGAGCTCGCCCTCCGCGGCCAGATGCAGGAAGGTGAAGATGACGAGGCCCTCACGGAAGTGGCGGTACTCGCTTTCGATCGGCTCCTTCACCTTGATCACGAGCTCCGCCTCGCTCCAGGCCGCGTCGGCATCCGCCACGATCCGTGCCCCAGCCGAGCGGTAGTCGTCGTCGGTGATCGAGGACCCCAGCCCTGCGCCGCTCTGCACGAGAACCTCGTGCCCGGCGGCCGTGAGGTCGTGCACACCCGCGGGAGTGATCGCCACCCGGAACTCGTTGTTCTTGACCTCGCTCGGGACACCGACTCTCATGGCGTCAGGTTACCGGCGAATACAGAGGATTCCGAAGGAGATATCCGTCGACTTGTGCTGATTTCGTGAAATCTATGTTTCGAAATGGACGCTTTTGCCCGTGGCGGTCGTGACGAGCCCCGAGTTGTGCCAATATCAACCCACGGCATCGCCGCCGCACCCCGCGCACCCGTGAAGGAGAACCCTCAGATGTCCCGGTCTCTTCCCGAAGATCCGCTCATCCGCAGCCTCGTCATCCAGGCTCGTCGCGCACAGGTCAGCAGGCGCACGATGTTGCAGGGCGCCGGGATCGGCGCCGCGGCGCTCACCCTCGCGGCGTGCTCGAGCGGAGGCGATGACAGGCCCTCGCCCGCCACCGACAACTCGAAGAACGACCCGACGCTCACCTGGGCGAACTGGTCGCTGTATCTCGACGAGGATGACAACGGCAACCACCCGACCCTCGACAAGTTCCAGGACGCCACGGGCATCACGGTCGACTACCGCGTCGACATCGACGACAACAACTCCTACTACGCGAAGGTCAAGGACCAGCTCAAGCTCGGGCAGGACATCGGCGCCGACGTCGCGTGCCTCACCGACTGGATGGCGGCCCGCTGGATCCGCCTGGGCTACACGCAGGAGCTGGATGCGGCGAACATCCCCAACAAGAAGAATCTCGAGCCGAGCCTCGTCGACGTCGACTTCGACAAGGGACGCACCCACTCGCTGCCGTGGCAGGGCGGTTTCGCCGGCATCTGCTGGAACAAGGCGAAGATCCCCAACGGGCTCAAGTCGGTCAATGATCTGTGGAAGCCCGAGCTCAAGGGGCGCGTCGGCGTGCTGAGCGAGATGCGCGACACGATCGGGCTCATCATGCTGCAGAACGGCGTCGACATCTCGGGCGACTTCAGCAACGACGACTTCTCTGCGGCGATCGAGGTCTTTCGCAAGCAGGTCGAGGTGGGGCAGATCCGCAACATCAAGGGCAACTCCTACATCGACGACCTCGCCAACGAGGACACCCTCGCAGCGATCGTCTGGTCGGGCGACGTCACGACGCTCAACCTCGAGAACGGCGACCGCTGGGAGTTCGCGATCCCCGAGGCCGGCGGCACGATCTGGAACGACAACTTCCTCGTGCCGATCGGATCGCCCCGCAAGTCGAACGCCGAGAAGCTCATCGACTTCTACTACGACCCCGAGATCGCCGCCGAGGTCGCCGCGTGGGTGAACTACATCACGCCGGTGGTGGGCGCCCGTGAGGCCGCCGAGGCCATCGATCCCGAGCTCGTCGAGAACCAGCTCATCTTCCCGAACGAGGAGACCCTCTCGCAGGTCAAGCGATTCCGCTCGCTGACCCCCGCGGAGGAGCAGTCGTTCGGGAGCGAGTTCCAGTCGGTTCTGATCGGGGCCTGATGCCGGGGGCGTTCGACGAGTCGGGAGCCGACCTCGAACTGGTCGGCGTCACGAAGCGGTTTCCCGGCTTCACGGCGATCGAGAACCTCAATCTGATGGTTCCGGCGGGGTCGTTCTTCGCCCTGCTGGGACCGTCGGGATGCGGCAAGACCACCACGCTCCGCCTCGTCGCGGGGCTCGAGGAGCCGACCGCGGGTCGCATCCTCATCGGCGGAAAGGATGTCACCGCATCCAAGCCGCACCAGCGTCCCGTGAACACCGTCTTCCAGAGCTACGCGCTCTTCCCGCACATGTCGGTGCTCGCGAACGTCGAGTTCGGGCTCAAGCGACGGGGGATGCAGAACTCGCGCGAGCTCGCCCACGAGGCGCTGCGCCTCGTGGAGCTCGACCACGTCGCGGGCCGTCGGCCGGCCCAACTCTCGGGCGGGCAGCAGCAGCGCGTCGCTCTCGCGCGCGCGGTCGTCAACCGTCCCGCACTGCTCCTCCTCGACGAGCCCCTCGGCGCGCTCGACCTCAAGCTGCGGCGCCAGATGCAGCTCGAGCTCAAGTCGATCCAGGGGGAGGTCGGCCTGACCTTCCTGCACGTGACCCATGACCAGGAGGAGGCCATGACGATGGCCGACACGGTCGCGGTCATGAACAAGGGGCGCATCGAGCAGATGGGTGCACCGGAGGAGCTCTACGAGTTGCCGCGCACGACCTTCGTCGCGAACTTCCTCGGCCAGTCCAACCTCTTCACGGGCGACGTCACCGCATCCGGCACGGACGCGATCACCGTCGACATCGCGGGCGCCGCCATCAAGGTGCCGCGCGAGCGCGCCCAGCGGCACGCGGGCGAGGTCACGATCGGCGTGCGGCCCGAGAAGCTCACCCTGCACACGAGCGCGCCCGAGCTCGGAGCCGGCCACAACGCACTCGGCCCCGGCATCGTCACGGATGTCTCGTTCACGGGCGTCAGCACGCAGTACCTCGTGCAGGTGCCTGGCCTGCCGCTCATCACGGTGTTCGCCCAGAACATGGCCTTCGGCCCGGTCGTCGAGCACGGCGCCGAGGTGTGGGTCTCCTGGCGCGTCGAGCACGGATTCGGCCTCGCCGACGAGGCGGAGCCCGAGCCGCGGTTCGCCGACGACGACGACACGATGAGCATCGCGGTGCAGCGCAGGCAGCGCCTCGAGGACGAGCTGGACGAGGCCTGAGATGGCATTCGGCGCCTTCGCAAGCTCCGGACCCGATCTGTCAGGCGCCGCCCCGCGCCGCCGCAGCTACATCGCGATCATCCTGCTCGCCCCCGGCGTGCTCTACCTCGTCGCGACCTTCATCGCACCGCTCGTCTCTCTCGTGCTCACGAGCTTCAAGGAGCCGGGTGGCGACTTCGAGGTCGGCGAGTACGTGTACGCGTTCCGCTGGGAGAACTACCTCGAGGTGTTCGAGCGCTTCGGCGAGATCTTCCTGCGCACCTTCGGGTACTCGATCATCGCGACGATCATCGCGCTCGTGGTGAGCTACCCGCTCGCATACTTCATCGGCGTGATCCTGCGGCCGTTCCCGCTCTGGCAGAGCCTCGTGCTCATCCTTGTGATCGCGCCCTTCTTCATCAGCTTCCTGCTGCGCACGCTGGCCTGGAAGTCGATCTTCGCCGACGAGGGGCCCGTCGTCTCCTTCCTGCAGACGGTCGGCGTGCTCGGGCCGGAGGACTACCTGAACGGAACGGCGTTCACGGTCGTGTTCGGTCTGACGTACAACTTCATCCCGTTCATGACGCTGCCGATCTACGCCTCGCTCGAGCGCCTCGATCTGCGCTATGTGGAGGCGGGTGACGACCTCTACGCCGGGGCGGGTGCCCGGTTCTGGCGCATCATCCTGCCGCTCTCGCTGCCGGGCGTCGTCTCGGGCACGCTGCTGACCTTCATCCCGGCATCGGGCGACTACATCAACGCGAGCAAGGACTTCCTGGGGTCCACGAACACGGTCATGGCGGGCAACGTCATCAACGACCTGTTCTTCCAGAGCTTCTACCCGATCTCGGCCGCCGTCGCGATCGTGCTCATGATCGCGATCCTCATCCCCGTCATCGCCTATGTGGCCAAGAGCGGATCGGAGGAACTGCTGTGAGCAGCATGCAGGAGGCGGCGGTGCTCGCGACCGCCGAGACCGCGCCGCAGCCGCGGCGACGCGGCCGGGATCGCTCGGGGCGCGGAGGTGCAGGCAACTGGGTCATCGGCGTCTTCTCGATCGTGGCGCTCGTGATCATGATGATCCCGATCGTCTACACGATCGTGTTCTCGTTCAACGACGCGCGGCGCACCAACATCGTCTGGCGCAGCTTCACCTTCGACAACTGGCTCTCGGTGTGCGACGACCCGCGGGTGTGCGAGTCCTTCGGCAACAGCATCATCGTGGGGGTCGTCGCCACCATCGCCGCGACGACGCTCGGCACCATGATCGCCATCGCGATCGTGCGCTACACCTTCCGGATGCGCACGCTCATCACGGTGCTGTTGTTCTTGCCCATGGCGACGCCGGAGGTCGTGCTCGGTTCCGGGCTCGGCTCGCAGTTCGTCAACATGGGTGTCGAGCGCGGGCTGTGGACGATCATCGTGGCGCACATCATGTTCTGCATCAGCTTCGTGGTCGTCACCGTGCGGGCGCGCGTCGCGAGCCTCGACCCCTCGCTCGAGGAGGCGGGCCGCGACCTCTATGCGAGCCCGGCACAGGTGTTCTGGCGCGTGACGCTCCCGCTGCTCATGCCCGGCATCCTGGCCGCGGCGCTCTTGTGCTTCGCCCTCAGCTTCGACGACTTCATCATCACCAACTTCGTCTCGGGCAACGCCGAGACCTTCCCGAAGTTCGTGTACGTGGCCGCGAGCCGCGGCATCCCGCCGCAGTCGAACGTCATCGCCTCCGCCGTCTTCGTGTTCGCGATCGTGCTCGTCGTGGTCGCCCAGGTGTCGGCGGGGTTCCGTCGCCGCAAGATCGCCCGCGTCGGCTGACGTGACCGGCTGAATCGGGAGCCCGGGACGATGTACGACGACCGCACGCGGTTGGCCACCCTCTGGGAGCAGGAGCTCGCGACTTTCCGCCGCCTGCACCCGCGCTCGGGCGAGCTCGCAGAACGCGCCCGCGCGCACCTGCCCGAGGGCGTGCCCATGCTGTGGATGGCGAAATGGCCGGGGGACTGGCCGGTGTACGTGGCGGACGCCGGCGGCGCGCACTTCACGTGCGTCGACGGGATCGACCACGTCGACCTGTGCCTCGGCGATACCGGAGCCATGGTCGGCCACGCGCCCGCCGCATCCGTGGCCGCGATCGCGGCCCAGCTCGCCCGCGGATCGACCTTCATGCTGCCGACCGAGGATGCGGCCATCGCGGCGTCGCTGCTCGCCGAACGTTTCGGGCTGCCCGAGTGGCAGTTCACGCTCACGGCCACGGATGCCAACCGGCACGTGCTGCGCTATGCGCGGCAGGCCACGGGGCGACGCAAGGTGCTCGTGATCGACCACTGCTACCACGGCACCGTCGACGAGGCCTATGCCACGCTCGACGACGACGGACGCGTCGTCTCCCGTCGACGCAACATCGGGCCGCCCGTGCCGCTGGACGAGACGACGGTCGTCGTCGAGTTCGACGACGTCGCGGGACTCGAAGCGGCACTCGAGACAGGCGAGGTGGCCGCCGTGCTCGCCGAGCCGGCCATGACCAACATCGGCATCGTCTTGCCGCAGCCCGGATGGCACGAGGCCGTGCGGGCCGCATGTGACCGCACGGGCACGATCCTCGTGATCGACGAGACGCACACGCTGTGCGCGGGCCCCGGCGGCATGACGGCGCGCGACGGACTGCGCCCGGATGTCGTAGTGGTCGGCAAGACGATCGGCGGCGGCATCCCCGCGGCGGCGTGGGGCATGACCCGTGAACTCGCCGAGCGGGTGCGCGACAGCCTCGCCTGGCACGGCGAGGGCCGTGAGGATCTCGACGTCGGCGGGGTGGGCGGCACGCTCGCCGGCAACGCCGTCTCGATGGCCGGCATCCGAGCGACTCTCTCGGAGGTGCTCACGCCCGAGGTCTATCCCGGCATGATCGCCCGGGCCGCCGAATGGACGGCCGGGGTGCAGGCAGCGATCGACGAGTTCGGGGCGCCGTGGCAGGTGACTCAGCTGGGGGCGCGCGCCGAGTACAGCTTCCGGCCCACGGCGCCCGTCAACGGGCGGGAGGCAGCAGATGCCGACGACTTCGCGCTGCAGCAGTACCTGCACCTGCACGCGCTCAACCGCGGCATCCTCATCACGCCGTTCCACAACATGGCGCTCATGTCGCCGGCCACCACCGCGGACGATGTCGAGCGGCACACCCTCGCGTTCCGTGACGCGGTGGCGTCGCTGTACGCGTAGGCGCGCGTCAGAAGGCGACGCGCAGCGTCCTCGCCGCGGGCGCGATGGCGGCCGCGGTCTCCTCCGCCACCTCCCGCGGCAGCAGCCCCTCGCGCACCAGGAGTTCGAGGGCGACGGGAGTCGTCGCGCGATGCGCGCCGTCGAGGACCTTGACGGCGACGGCCTCACCTGCAGGGGTGACGAGAACGAGCACCCCCTCCGCCCCGAGCTTCGCGACGAGTCCCGTGCGCTCGATCGTGACGGTGTTGCTGCGTCCCGGGCCGTCGATCGCCCACGGATGGGCGCGGATCGCGTCGCCCAGCACGGTGCCGCCGCGCGCGGTGTGCGACACCGCCCGCGCGAGGCCCACGAGACTCATCACGGGAACCGGGGCACCGCATCCGTCCACGCCCCAGTGCGCGGGCTGCTCACCCGACAGCTGCGCGGTGAGCTCGCGCACCTGCCGCTGCATCGGGTGATCGAGGTCGAGGTAGCTCTCGAGGGGCCAGCCGCGCGCCGCCGCTGCCGCGAGGAAGCCCGCGTGCTTTCCTGAGCAGTTCATCGTGATGCGCTGGGGTCCGGATGCCGCCCGTCGCGCCGCCGGATCGCTCGGCCAGTCGGCGGGGCACCGCAGCGCCGCGGCGTCGAGCCCTGCCCGGGCGAGTATGCGCTCGACGACGGCGACATGGGCGGGCGTGCCGGAGTGGCTCGCTGCCGAGAGCACGGTCTCTTCGGCGTCGAGCACGACCCCGAGCAACTCGACGGCGGCGGCCTGCACGAGCTTGAGGGTCGAACGCGGGTAGATGAGGGCGGTCGGATCGCCGAGAGCGCGCACGACGCGCCCCTCCGCATCGACCAACACCGCCGCGCCGAGGTGCCGCGACTCGGGCCAGCCCGAGCGCTCCGCGATCGCGAGTTCGACGGAACTCGACGCGTCGAGGGCAGCGGTCACGCGGTCGCCGCGGCGAAGGAGTCGGTGAGCACGTCCATCGCGTCGGCGAGCAGCTCGTCCGAGAGGGCGAGGCTCGGCAGGAAGCGCAGCACGTTGCCGTAGGTGCCGGCGGTGAGCAGCAGCACGCCGCGTTGCGCGGCCTCGGCGGCGATCGCAGCCACGAGGTCGGCGCGGGGTGCATGCGTCTCCGGATCGAGCAGCTCGATCGCGATCATCGCGCCGATGCCACGGATCTCGGCGATCACGGGGTAGCGCTGTTGGAGCGCCTCGAGCGCCGAGCGCAGACCCGCCTCGATCCGGGCGGCCTCCGCGAGCACGCCGTCGCGCTCGATCCGCTCGAACACGGCGATCGCCGCGGCGCACGCGACCGGGTTGCCGCCGAAAGTGCCGCCGAGTCCGCCCGGCTGGGCGGCATCCATGATCTCCGCACGCCCCGTGACGCCGGCGAGCGGCAGACCGCCCGCGATGCCCTTGGCCGAGAGCACGAGGTCGGGCACGAGGCCGAAGTGCTCCGAGGCGAACCAGGCGCCCGTGCGGGCCATGCCCGACTGGATCTCGTCGGCGATGAACACGATGCCGTTCGCCGTGCACCACTCCTGCAACGCGGGCAGGTAGCCGTCGGCGGGGACGATGAAGCCGCCCTCGCCCTGGATCGGTTCGACCACGAGGCAGGCGAGGTCGGATGCACCGACCGTCTTCTCGAGGTAGGCGATGGTGCGCTCGGCGGCAGCGGCGCCGCTGAGCCCGTCGTGCAGCGGGTAGGAGTTCGGGGCGCGATAGACGTCGCCCGCGAAGGGGCCGAAGCCGGTCGCGTAGGGGGCGGCCTTGAAGTTCATGGCCATCGTGAGGTTGGTGCGGCCGTGATAGGCGTGCTCGAGCACCGCGACACCGGCGCGACCGGTGTGCTTGCGGGCGATCTTGACACCGTTCTCGACGGCCTCGGCGCCCGAGTTCACGAGCACGGTCTTCTTGGCGAAGTCGCCGGGCGTGTGCGCGGCGAGCAGCTCGGCGACGCGCACGTATTCCTCGTAGGGCGTGATCGTGAAGAGCGTGTGGGTGACATCGGCGAGCTGGGCGGCGGCCGCGGCGACGACCGCGTCATCCGTGTGACCGATCGTCGTGACGCCGATGCCCGCGCCGAGATCGATGAACTGGTTGCCGTCGACGTCGACGAGGATCGCGCCGTGCGCGCGCTGGATGAACACCGGAAGCGCGCTCGAGACCCCGTCCGAGACGACCTGGCGTCGGCGCTCCTGCAGCTCGATCGACCGCGGGCCCGGAATCGCGGTCGCGAGGCGACGCTCGAGCGCGAGCGGCGCTACCGTTGAGGAGGTCAGCGTGTCGGTCATAGCAGCGATCCTACCTCGCGCGCTCGAACCCCGGATGATGCTGATTCCGTAGCTGTGGCTTGCTTGGAGTAAGGATTCCCATGGATTTGCGCCATCATTACGCGGTATCAGTTGAATGGACGGGTAACCGCGGAACGGGCACCTCGGGCTACCGCGCCTACGGCCGCGACCACGTCGTGCGCTCCGAGGGCAAACTGCACGAGCTCGCCGGTTCGAGCGACCGTGCCTTCCACGGCGACCGGGAGCGCTGGAACCCCGAGGAGCTGCTGCTGGCCGCCCTCAGTCAGTGTCACCTGCTGAGCTACCTCCACGTGGCCGCGAGCCGGGGCATCGTCGTGACGGCCTACACCGACGACGCGACGGGCGAGATGGAGCAGACTGCGGACGGCGGCGGTCATTTCACCGAGGCGACGCTGCGGCCCGTCGTGACGATCGCGGCGGGTGACCCCGCCGATGCCCTCGAGGCGCACCATGAGGCAGCCCAGAAGTGCTTCATCGCGGCATCCGTGAACTTCCCGGTGCACCACGAGCCCGTCATCCGCCTCGCCGACGACCCGCTGGGGGAGTAGGCGGGCGGATGCGGCCCGCTAGGGCTGCGAGCGGCTGTCCAGCTGGGAGAACAGCTCGGCGCGCTCCGCGTCGAGTGTCTGGAGCTCCTCGAGCTTGGCGTTGTAGGCGGCGACGTCGAGGTTGAGCTGCACGCGATCGGCCTCGAGGTCGTCGATGCGCTTCTGGATCGCCGCGCGCTCGGAGTCGTACTGCGCCTGCGAGGGAATGCCGCCCGGCTTCCCCGCTCGAGCGTTGAAGTCCGCGATGTCCTCGTCGAGCTTTGCGATCGCGGCGTCATACGCGGCGGATCGTGCCTCGAGGTCGTCGGATGCTGCCGCGAGCTCCGCCGAGAGCTGCTCGATGCGGTCGGTGTAGCCGTCGAGCTGAGCCATCGAATCGGCCGCGAACCCCACGATCCGAGCGCGGTTCTGGAAGACCTCCGCGTAGTGGGCTTCGAGCGCGGCGGGCAGCCCGGCGTAGGCCGTGCCGAGGCGCGAATGCCACTCGTCGGCGCGCTGCGCGACCGGATAGCCGGCGACGATCCGGGCGTTCTCGTCGTCGTCGGGCAGGGTGGCCACGTAGTCGGCGACGAGCTCGTCGATGCGTGCCGTCTCGTCGGGGCTGAGCCGGTCGTAGGAGGCGTGCAGCAGCTCGTGGGCCGCGGTCGCCTCCACCGTGCCGGACAGGCGCTCATCGGTCACCTCGTACACGTAGATACGCTGCCCGCCGTAGCAGCCGAGCACGATGTCGCCCTCCAACGGGCAGTGCTGCTGGAAGTCGTCGGCACCGTCGAGCTGCGGGCGACTGGCGAAGAAGATCCGGCGCCCCAGCTCGGTGAGCTCGAGCTTCTCGGCGAGCGCCTCGATCTGTTGCGACGGGGGCTCGGTCCAGACGACCCACTGGTCGGCGTAGGCCTGCCGCCGCTGGGCATCCCACGGAGCCGCGACGAGCACGGTCGCGATCACGGCGAGCAGCAGCCCGAGCGAGAACCACCGACTCCAGCGGGTGCGGTCACGTCGCGGACGCGTGGGCGGCGGGTCATCGGTTCCCGTCAGGGGAAACGGGGCGACCGCCGGCTGAGGCCGGGATCCGGTGAGCTCGTCGGTCACGGCGCGATCAGAGGGTCGTGAGGGCTTCTTCGAGTACGCCGGCCGCCTCGTCGATCAGCTCATCGCTGATCACGACACTCGGCAGCAGCCGCAGCACCGAATCCCATGAGCCCGCGTCGAGCGCGATGACGCCGTTGCTCGTGGCGTGACGCAACACGGCCGTGAGGGCCTCCGGATGGGGTGTGGTGGTACCGGCGTGCACGAGCTCGATGCCGAACATCGCGCCCTTTCCGCGCACCTCGCCGACGACGCCGAAGCGCTCGGGCCAGTCGCCGATGCGCGACGTGAGGGTGCGTTCGACGCGTTGGGCCTCTCCGATGAGGTCGTCGCGTTCGATGATCTCGAAGACCTTGAGCGCCGCGGCCGTCGAGACCGGATTGCCGCCGAAGGTGCCGCCGATGCCCCCCGGCTGCACGGCATCCATGATGTCGGCGCGCCCCGTGACGGCAGCGAGCGGCATCCCGCCCGCGATGCCCTTGGCGCTCGTGACGAGATCCGGAACGACCCCGTGGTGCTCGATCGAGTACCACGCACCCGTGCGGGCGATGCCCGCCTGGATCTCGTCGGCCACGAAGACGATGCCGTTCTGCTCGCAGAAACGCTTGATCGCGGCGAAGTAGCCGGGAGCGGGAATGACGATGCCGCCGTCTCCCTGAATCGGCTCGGCGAAGAAGGCGGCGACCTCGGTGGCCCCGATGTGGGTCTGGATGTAGTCGATCGTCTTCGCGGCTGCCTCCTCACCCGTGAGCCCATCCCGGAAGGGATACGAGATCGGCACCGAGTACAGCTCGCCGGGGAACGGCCCCATCCCGGCACGTTCCGGCCAGGGGCGGTAGGTCATGGCCATCGTGAGGTTGGTGCGCCCGTGGAAGGCGTGGTCGAGGCTGACGATCGCGCGGCGGCCCGTGAAACGACGGGCGATCTTGACGGCGTTCTCGACCGCCTCCGCTCCGGAGTTCACCAGGATCGAGTGCTTCTCGAAGTCGCCGGGCGTGATCTCGGCGAGCTTCTCGGCGACGCGCACGTAGTTCTCGTACGGCGTCACGGTGAAGAGCGTGTGGGTGAGCTTCGCGGCCTGCTCGGCGACGGCCTGGGCGACCTCCGGATGGGCGTGGCCCACGGTCGTGACGCCGATGCCGCACCCGAGGTCGATGAGCTGGTTGCCGTCGACGTCGACGAGGATCGCCCCCGAGCCGCGCTCCATGTAGATGTTCGCGAGAGTGCCCGCGCCGCGTGAGACGGATGCGACGCGACGCTCCTGCAGGGCGCGGGACTTCGGACCGGGGATCTCGGTGACGAGCTTGCGCTCCTGAGGCACGCTGAAGGGCATGGATCGAGTGTAGGCGGCGGCTGCTGGGCGGTGGCTCCCGGCGACGGGTGCGTCTGCGGACGACGCGCGGCGTGCACACCCCGCGCCAAGCTTGGGTGCGGGAGGATGGGGTGTTTCCCGCCCGCACCCCGAGGAGTCCTCCGTGCCCCGCGCCCTTCCCCTCCTGACCGTCGCCGCCCTCGCGGTCGCCCTCGTGGGCTGCTCGAGCGCCGAACACGACACGAACAGCACGCCAGACGGCGCGTCCGACGCGTGTGTCGGCGGCGGCGCCGCCTCGGATGCGGTCACGGTCACCGGCGACTTCGGCACCGCGCCGACCGTGTCGTTCGATGCGCCGCTGACGGTCGACACGACGCAGCGCACCGTCGCGATCGAGGGCACGGGCGACGCGATCACCCGCGGCGCCACCGCGAGCCTGCAGTTCACGCTCTACAACGGCACCACGGGCGACGTGCTCACCCAGACCGACTACACGAGCGACGCCGAGACGATCGCGGTCGACGGCCTGCTTCCCGGCCTCGAGTCGACCCTCATCTGCTCGACCGTGGGCTCGCGCGTGGTGGGCGTCGTGCCTCCGGCCGAGGGCTTCGGCGATGCGGGAAGCCAGCAGCTCGGCGTGGAGGGCGGACAGGCGCTCGTCTTCGTGCTCGACGTCATCGACATCATCCCCTCGGCCGCCGATGCGATGACCGAATGGACCACCGGTCGTGGGCGACGGCGACAGCGTCACCGTCGACTACCTCGGCATGAGCTGGGACACGGGCGAGGTGTTCGACGAGAGCTTCAGCAAGTCGCCCGCGACCTTCGCGACGACCGGCGTCGTGCCGGGCTTCGGGGCGGCGCTCGTCGGGCAGAAGGTCGGCTCGACCGTGCTCGTGACGATTCCCCCGATCTACGCCTACGGCACCGACCCGAACGCCGCGCAACTCGGCGGGCAGACCCTCGTGTTCCTCATCGACATCAAGGACTCCGCGGCGAGCTGATGTCGCCCGGCCCGGGCCGCACGCCTCGCTAGGCTCGGCCCATGAGCCGTCGCCGCGTTCTCGTCCTCGGATCCACCGGATCCATCGGTACCCAGGCTCTCGAGGTGATCGCTGCGAATCCGCAGCGCTTCGAACTCGTGGGGCTCACCGCGGGCAGGAACGCGGATGCCCTCGCCCGGCAGGCGAGCGAGACCGGGGTCACGCGCACGGCGCTCGGCATCGACGAGACCGTCGCCCTGATCCGCGAGGGGATCGCGGATGTGGTGCTCAACGGCATCACGGGCTCGGTGGGCCTCGCGGCCACCCTCGCGGCTCTCGAGAGCGGGGCGACGCTGGCGCTCGCCAACAAGGAGAGCCTCATCGTCGGCGGCGAGCTCGTGCTCGCCGCGGCGGCGCCCGGGCAGATCGTGCCCGTCGACTCGGAGCACTCCGCGCTCGCGCAGGCGCTGCGCGCAGGTCGCCACGGCGAGGTGTCTCGACTCGTCGTCACCGCATCCGGCGGACCGTTCCGCGGGCGCACGCGCGAGCAGTTGGCCGAGGTGCAACCTGCCGAGGCGCTCGCCCATCCCACCTGGGATATGGGCCGCGTCGTCACGACGAACTCCGCGACCCTCGTCAACAAGGGCCTCGAGGTGATCGAGGCGCACCTGCTGTTCGGCATCCCCTACGACCGCATCGAGGTCGTGGTGCACCCGCAGTCGATCGTGCACTCGATGGTCGAGTTCGTCGACGGCTCGACGATCGCGCAGGCCTCGCCGCCCGACATGCGCCTGCCCGTCTCGCTCGGCCTCGATTGGCCGCACCGCGTGCCGGGAGTCGGGGTCCCGCTCGACTGGACGCGCGCGCAGCAGTGGACCTTCGAACCCCTGGATGACGCGACCTTCCCTGCCGTCGCGCTCGCGCGGCGCGTCGGAGAGCTCGGCGGCACCTTCCCCGCCGTCTACAACGCGGCGAACGAGCAGGCCGTCGAGGCGTTCCATGCCCACCGGGTGCCGTTCCTCGGCATCGTCGAGACCGTTCGGCGGGTCGTCGACGCCCACGAGCCCGGGCCTGCCACTCTCGAGGGAGTGCTCGCCGCCGAGTCATGGGCTCGCGACGAGGCCGATCGCTTGCTGGCAGGAGGGGTCAACGGATGACGAAGCGACTGACCGCCGGAGTCGCGGCGTCCGCGATGCTCGCCGCGTGCCTCACGGCGCTCGGCCTCGCGACACCCGCCGCCGCGTGTGCGTGCGGTGCACCGACCCCGCCCGGCGGCACGGTCGTCTCGGTCGGCGAGGAGCATGCGCTCGTGACCTTCGACGGCACGACCGAACGCATCGACATGGTGCTCGACATGCTCGCCGACGGCGCCGACACCGGTCTCGTGGTGCCCACTCCCACGCCCGCGACGGTGAGTCTCGGCGAATCGTCGATCTTCGACGCCCTCGACGAGCAGACGGCACCGATCGTGGAGACGGTCGAGGACTGGTGGGGTTCGCCGGGCGACGGCTCGGCCGCCGGCGGCGCTCCGGACGTGCTCTCGGAGGTGGATCTCGGGCCGATCCAGGCGGTGACCCTCGCCGCATCCGATGCCGCGGGCCTGCAGACCTGGCTCACCTCGAACGGCTACGCCATCGACCCGGCCGTGCAGACCCTGTTCGCGGACTACATCGCACGCGGGTGGTCGTTCGCGGCGCTCAAGCTCACGGGAGAGGAGCCGCTCGACGGCGCGCTGGATCCGGTGCGGTTCGAGTTCGCCACGACCGAGATGGTGTACCCGCTGTTGCTGTCGCAGGCGGCCACCACCCCGCAGACGGTGCGGCTCTACCTGTTCGGCGACGACGGCATGCAGGCGACCTTCCCCGACGGCACGGTCGCGGGATCCGTCGCGTGGGCGGGCCCCGTCGACAGGGCCGGTCTTGTGCAGTTCGGTCCGTACCTCACGGTCGTCGAGGCGTACTTCGCCGATCCCGCCACCCAGATCACCGGCGATCTGACGATCACCTCGACGGGGGAGCGCGTCGACTACACGCCCGTCGAGACGCGGACCAAGTACGTGCAGATCGGCGGCCTTCCACTCGGCGTCGCGATCGCGGCGGCCGCAACGGTCTTCGGCATCATGCTGCTCATCGTGATCGTGGGCGGCATCGTGCACCGCCGCACCGAGCGACGGCGCCGACGCGCCTGGTGAGCCCACAGCCGCGCCTGGGCATGCTCCCAGCGCCGGTGCCCTAGCCTGGCGCCGTGGAAACCGTGCTGCTCTACGTGCTCGGCATCGTCGTGGTGGTGGTGGGCCTCGCGCTCTCGATCGGTCTCCACGAGCTCGGCCACCTGATCCCCGCGAAGCGATTCGGGGTCAAGGTCGGGCAGTACATGATCGGCTTCGGCCCGACGCTGTTCTCGCGCAAGCGCGGCGAGACGGAGTACGGGGTGAAGGCCATCCCGCTCGGTGGCTACATCTCGATGGCGGGCATGTATCCGCCCGAGCGCGCGGGTGGTGAGGCGCGCACGGCGAGCACCGGGTTCCTCGACACCCTCGTGCAGGACGCGCGCGACCAGTCGGCCGAGACGATCGCGCCGGGCGACGAAGACCGCGTCTTCTACAAGCTCCCGGTGTGGAAGCGCATCGTGATCATGCTCGGTGGGCCGACCATGAACCTGCTCATCGCGATCGTGCTCTATGCGGTCGTGCTGTGCGGTTTCGGCGTCTACCAGGCCTCGACGACGCTCGGCGTGGTGAACGAGTGCGTCGTGACGGATGCCTCGCAGACCGAGTGCACGGCATCCGATCCAGCGGCCCCGGCGGCAGCCGCGGGGCTGCGACCGGGCGATCGCCTCATCTCGATCGGGGGCACCCCGGTGACGAGCTGGGACCAGGGCAGCGAGCTCATCCGTTCGCACCCGGACGCGGAGGTCGCCTTCGTCGTGGAGCGCGACGGCGCCGAACTGACGCTCGAGGTGACGCCGAAGCTCACCGAGCGCCCCGTCGTCGATGCGAGCGGTCAGCCCGTGCTGGATGCCGACGGGCAGCCCGTCACCCATGCCGTCGGGTTCATCGGGGTGGGGCCCGCATCCGAGAAGGTGCAGCAGCCCGTCACGGCGGTGCTGCCGGCGGTGTGGGACAACACCGTCGCGGTCGGCAAGATCATCGTGACGCTGCCGCAGCGGCTCGTGCAGGTCGCGCAAGCGGCGTTCGGGGGAGACGAGCGCGATCCGAACGGACCGATCAGCGTCGTCGGGGTAGGACGGCTCGCCGGTGAGATCACCGCGCTCGACGCCGCACCCGTTGCAGACCGGGCCGCGAGCCTCATCCAGATGCTCGCCGCGCTCAACGTGGCTCTCTTCGTCTTCAACCTCATCCCTCTGCTGCCGCTCGATGGGGGACACGTCGCGGGAGCGCTGTGGGAGGCGATCCGGCGCCGCATCGCGAAGCTCGCAGGAAAGGCCGATCCCGGACCGGTCGACATCGCACGGCTTGTTCCCGTGACGCTGGTGATCGTGGCGATCCTCGGGATCTCGAGCGCTCTGCTGATCTACGCCGACATCGTCAACCCCGTCACGCTGCAGTAGCGCGCCGCACCGCTGTCGGCGGGAGCTGGCAGGATGACGTCATGTCGGAGACGATGATGGCGGAACTCCGCGTGCTGCCCGCGAACGAGGTGAGTTGGGAGCAGCTGCAGACCGTGTTCGGGCAGCGCGGCGATGCCGCGGGCTGCCAGTGTCAGTGGTTCCTGGTGCGGGATCGCGAGTTCGCGGCGATGCCGCACGAGCAGAAGCAGGCGCGCCTGCGCGAGCAGACCGCGTGCGGGCACCCGAACGCCGCCACGACGAGCGGCATCGTCGCCTTCCTCGGCGACGAACCAGTGGGGTGGTGCGCCGTCGAGCCCCGCTCGCACTACGTGCGCCTCGCGCGTACGCGCGTGCCGTGGGCGGGGCGTGAGGAAGACCCGGCCGACGACGGGGTCTGGGCGATCGTGTGCTTCGCGGTGCGCACCGGTTTCCGTCGGCAGGGCGTGAGCACCGCGCTCGCGATCGCGGCCGTCGAGCACGCTCGAGCCAACGGTGCGCGTGCCGTCGAGGGCTACCCCAAGCAGCTCGCGCCCGGCAAGCAGGAGATCTGGGGTGAGCTCTACGTCGGCACGCCGAGCATGTTCGAGGCGGCGGGAATGCAGGTCGTCTCGCGGCCCACGCTGCGCCGCCTCGTGATGCGGCGGGAGTTCTAGGCTCCTGCGCCCGGCGCGTCGTCGGCGAGGAGCAGCGCGAGGCGCGCCGCCTGATGGCGGTGTCCGATCGTCTCGTAGCCCACGATCACCACGACGGGGGCGGCCACGACGAGGCTCAGCCACACGGCGAGCGGCGCCCCGGCCGAGGCGACGAACATCGAGGTCCCCAGAATCGCGACGGCGCCGACGATCAACACCACGTGGAACGGGTCGAAGGTTCCGATGAGCAGCGAGTAGAGCGCGAAGAAGGCAAGCAGCAGCACGATCACGGGAATCGCGATGGCCGAGGCGATCGCGAGCGCCGAGAGCTGTGTTTCGCCCTCGGTCGCCATCGCCGCCACATCGAGCCCCGCTCCGGTGGCCACGAGGGCGCCGAACACGACGAGGTGCCCGTATCCCCAGACGAAGCCGCGCCCCCGGAAACGGGCGAGCAGCACGCCCGACGGCATCATGTAG
>SMFF01000061.1_pt1 | contig 20129 bp, 15 predicted proteins | sample 2456181 | NCBI WGS metagenome assembly SMFF01 (sample SAMN10132611, study PRJNA489261) | soil metagenome | isolation source: day120 antibiotic-loamy sand soil ammended with raw manure from dairy cow... | place: USA | collected 2015-04-01
CCACCGCATCCGCCATTACGGCCTGCTCGCCGGCTCCGCCCGCAAGGCCAGCCTGGTGCTCGCCCGCACGCTGCACGCGGTCGCGCCGCCGCCGGCCGACGTCGCTGAAGAGCCCGTCGATCACCGCCCACCATGCCCGTGCTGCGGCGGTCACATGATCGTGATCGAAGCGTTTGCCCGCTGGTGCCAGCCGCGAGCCCCACCGCGCACCCCTCCCGTAACCGGGAGCATCGCCGCGTGACCCGGCACGCGCCATCATCATCCCGGGCCGTGGCATGCACGCTGCGGCTGATGCCCCGCCTTGCGCAGACCTGTCCGGACTATCGCCGCAGCGCTCCATCCGACCATGTTCGAGGCTGGATAGAGCTGTCCAGCAATACGCGAATGGACAGATCGCACGCACCAATCACTCCCGCGCCGGTGTGCCGTTCACGTCCCAAGGTCACGCGAAAACCGAAATCCCCATAGACCATTGCCTGGGGCCCGTGGGTTCGTGCCTCGGGGACTTTCGTACGCCTGCCGGCGCCCGAAACCCTTCACGTTAGCAGACGGGCAGCTCTTGTTATTGCCCTTGGAAATGCCGCCATTCGCTTCGGCGAAATTTGATGGAATGATCGATCCTCGCGCGACAGCTGCGATAGCACACGAGTTTTTCAATCGACACTGGATTGGTCGGGCGTCGAACATAGACGTTCGCGCCGACGTCCATAGAACAGGTAAATCGCGACACCGACCGATATATATACCGATAGGAAAGCGGCGGGTTGCCAGGAACCGCTCGCAGCTTGGGTGACGATATCGATCAGTACAGGGGCGCCCATTGCGACGCATGCCAGCACCGCTAACAGCGGTATTGTGCCTATCCACCTTCCCCTTATCCATAAGCCCCCAAGCGGCACGCGGAACGGTCGCGGCAATTCGGGATGGCTATTGCGCAGGGCGATGACCGCGAGGCCGACTGTGATGAAGACGCAAAGCGTGCCGAGGCTGACGAGATCGGCGAGCAGCGAGATCGGCAGCAGCGCTGCGGCTACCGCCGAGATCATCGCGACCACGCAGGTCGCGACGACCGGCGTGCGAAACCGAGGATGCAGATAGGCCAACGCAGGCGGCAACAGGCCGTCGCGGGCGATGGCATGGCAGATCCGCGACTGGGCGTAGGTGTTGACCAGCAGAACCGACGACAGGCCCGCCAGTGCGCCGGCCTTGATGACCAGCGCGAAAAACGGCATCCCCAGGATAGTCACCGCGACGGCGATGGGATCGGGAACGTCGAGCGCCCGGAATGAGACGATACCGGTCAGCGTCAGCGCGACGCCGATATAGAGCAATGTGCTGGCGATCAGCGCGCCGACGATGCCGACCGGCACGTCGCGCTGCGGCCGACGTGCTTCGGCCGCCGCCGCGGCGACCGCCTCGAACCCCAGATAGGCGAAGAACAGGATCGACGCCGCGCGAAACACCCCCGCGACGCCAAACCGGAATCCACCTTCGCTTGGCGGAATGAAAGGCGTGAGATTGGCCTTGTCGATATGGCCGGCGCCGACCGCGGCGAAGCCGAGCAGCACGCCGACCTTGATGATGACCAGCACGGCGTTGAGCGCGGCGGAATGAGTCACGCCGCGGATCAGGATCAGCATGACCGCGATCAGAGCCGCCACCGCGACCAGGTTGATGCCGCCACTTGCGACGAAGCCAATGCCCTGCGGCGTGGTGACCGCCTTGAGCATCGGTGTCGAGATCGCGGCGGGGACCGTGATGGCGAAATCGCTCAAGAGACTTGTGAGATAGCCCGACAGGCCCACCGCCAGCGCCGACCCGGCCAGTCCGAATTCGAGCATCAGCATCCAGCCCAGCCCCCAGGCGAAACCCTCACCGAGGATCGCGTGCGCATAGGAATAGGACGCGCCCGAGGCCGGGAGCACCGACGAGAGCTCGGCATAGCACAGGCACACCAGTGCGCAGGCGAGCGCCGCGATGGCGAAGGACAGTGCGACCGCCGGCCCGGCGTAATGCGATGCCGCCGTGCCGGTCATGACGAAGACGCCCGCCCCGATGATGCAGCCGACGCCGATCATGATCAGGTGGACGGGCCCGAGCGACCGGCGCATCGGGCTTTCCGCCAGGTCGCGCCTGATATCCTCGATGGTCTTGCGGCGGCGCATCGATCGTCGTGTCTCGACAGGTTCTTGTCTACGCATGCGGCCCCTTCCTCCTGCATGGCGCGTGGCCATGTCGAGGTCGAGCCTATTCGCGTGCCGCGGGCGCGCCCCATGGAACGGGTTCAATAGTATCGCGATCGGGCAACCTGCCCGAACGTGGCTGGATCTGGCCCGCACCGACGAGGCGACCTGTCAAACGGCGCGTAAGCCGCCGCCGCGCACTTCCCGCGCGGCATATGCGAACAGGAGGTCTCATGTTCGGGACGATTGCGTCGATCGACGCGAGCAACGAAGCCGTCAAAAGCTATGCCCCGGGCTCGCCCGAGCGGGCCGCACTGCGCGCGGAGCTTCGCGCGCGGCTGGGTGAGCGGATCGAACTGCCGCTCGTCATCGGCGGGCGCGATGTCGTGACCGGGCAATTGGAACCAGCGGTGTGCCCGCATGACTGGCGGCATGTCCTCGCCGACGCGCACCTCGCGGGGCCGGCCGAGATCGCACGGGCGATCGATGCGGCCAAGGCGGCGTGGCCCGATTGGTCCCGGACGCCATGGGAGGAGCGGGCGCGGGTCTTCCTCAAGGCCGCCGACCTCGTGACGGGCCCTTGGCGCGACCGGCTCAACGCCGCGACGATGCTCGGACAATCCAAAACGGTCCACCAGGCCGAGATCGATTCCGCCGCCGAGCTCGCCGATTTCCTTCGCTTCAATGTCGCCTCAATGCTGCGATTATATGGCGAACAGCCGCTCTCGCCTGTCGGAGTTTGGAATCGGGTCGATTATCGCCCGCTCGAAGGCTTCGTCTACGCTATCACGCCGTTTAACTTCACTGCGATCGCGGGCAATTTGCCAACCGCGCCGGCGTTGATGGGCAACACGGTCATCTGGAAGCCGTCGGCGCTGGCCAAATATTCGGCGCATTTCGTCATGGCCTTGCTGCGCGAAGCCGGCTTGCCCGACGGCGTCATCAATCTCGTCTATGCCGACCCCGCCGAGGCGAGCGCGCAGATCCTGGCCGATCCGGCACTGGCCGGAATCCATTTCACCGGATCGACCGAGATTTTCGACAGCCTGCTCGGCGCCTGCGCGGCGGGGCGTTATCGCAATTATCCGCGCATCGTCGGCGAAACCGGAGGCAAGAACTTCACGCTCGCGCACTCGTCCGCCGATGTCGCGGCGCTGGCGGTGGCGGTCCTGCGCGGCGGCTACGAATATCAGGGCCAGAAATGCTCGGCGACCTCGCGGCTCTACGTCCCGCGGTCGCTGTGGCGCGAGCTCAAGGACCGGCTCGTCGCCGATATCGCCACGATCGAGCCGGCGGATGTCTGCGATTTCTCGGCCTTCATGGGAGCGGTGATCGACGAGAAGGCATGGCGCCGGCTCGATCACGCGCGCGAGGCGGCGCGGCGCAGCGACAGCGAAACGGTGATCGCATCGGCCACGCCCGATCGCAGCATCGGCTATTTCGTCCCGCCGATGCTCATCGAGACCGAGAAACCGGATTCGCGTTTCCTGCAGGACGAGTTCTTCGGCCCGCTGGTCACCGCCTTTGTCTACGACGATGATGCTTTCGACGAGATAATCGGCGTGATCGACGGCACGGGACGCTACGGCTTGACCGGCGCGGTGTTCGCGCGCGACGGCCGGGCGCTGGCGCGCGCTTCGGACCAGCTTCGCTATGCTGCCGGCAATTTCTACATCAACGACAAGTCGACCGGCGCCGTGGTCGGCCAGCAACCGTTCGGCGGCGCGCGCGGATCGGGCACCAACGACAAGGCGGGGTCACCCTGGAACCTAATGCGCTGGGTGTCACCTCGCACGATCAAGGAGAGCTCGGTCGCGCCCGCCGACTTCCGCTATCCCTCGATGCTGCCTGAGCCCGCCTAAGCCCGGCGGTCGCCGCCGCGCTCAGTGTTTCAGATACTGGCTCGGCGGCACGCCGAAGGCGCGGCGGAACATCGCGGCGAACCCGCTCGGGCTGTCGTAGCCGACCTCGTAGGTCACCTGCGTGATCGACGCGCCGGCCGCGAGCAGCGACAGCGCCTCCATCAATCGTACCTGCTGGCGCCACACCGCCAGCCCCATGCCGGTCTCCTCCTTGAAAGTGCGCGTCAGGGTGCGCCGTCCCATCGCGGCAAGGCTCGCCCAGCCGTCGATATCGCGCGGGTCCGACGGATCGGCGAGGATCGCGTTGCACACGCGCAGCAGCCGGGGATCGGTCGGCATCGAGACCTGATAGGGAGCATTGGGCATGCGCTCGATCTCGTCGAGCAGCAGCATGATAATCCGCCCCTCGCGGCCATCGACATCATAGAGGGGCGGAAAATCGACGACCTCAAGGATCAGCGCCTTAAGCAGGTTCGAGACTTCGAACACACGGCACGCGCCAGGCTGCTCGTTGCGATTGCTCGGCAGATAGAGCGTGCGAAGCGACACCGGCCCGCGACACGCGACCTCGTGCTTCATGCCCGCAGGCAGCCAGACTGCCCGTTGCGGTGGGATGACGAAACTCGTCTCAGGTGTGCGCACGGACATCACGCCGGCGGATCCGTAAAGGATCTGAACATGATCGTGACAGTGCATGGGATCAACGAAGCTCGCCGGATATTCGTCGCGCAAGGCAATTACCGGGCGATCGGCGAACAGGACATCGACGCTGTGTTTCATGGCCCAATCCCCACAAATAGCAGCCAACCCGATCCTACAGGCCGGCGCGTCGAGTTACCAGCGTCCCACGAACCAATGGCCCTGGCGGGAGCGAGATAGGCCCGAACGGTAGATCTTCGGCACGTAGCGATGGTATCACCATCGGCGAGTTCTCGGTCGCAGTGAAGGAGTTACCGAGTGGCAAAGAGCCGCAGTACCGATTTGAACGACAAGGTCGATCCCGAGATCCGGCGGTTCGTCGACATGGTCAACGCGTCTTATGCAGCTCATGATGACGGTAGCGACCAAGATCATTCCGCCCGACGCCGCGTGGCCGAGCTGGTCCGCCGGCCGTGGCGCGAAGGTGGCCCGGTCATGACCGAGACCCTCGATATGGAAGCCGATGGCCTGCGGCTGCGGCTCTATCGCCCGGTCGCCGATCGGCCGCTGCCGGTGATGCTGTACATTCACGGCGGGGGCTGGACGCTGTTCAGCATCGATACCCACGATCGGTTGATGCGGGAATATGCGGCAGGAGCCGGGGTCGCCGTCCTCGGTATCGAGTATAGTCTCTCGCCCGAGCATAAATTTCCGGTCGCACTCGATCAGTGCAGCGCGGCAATCGACTGGATCGCCGATCAGGGAGAAGCACTCGGGTTGGACGCGTCTCGCATCGTCATCGGCGGCGATTCGGCCGGCGCCAACCTCGCGGTCGCCACCTGCCTGCTCCGCCGCGACCGCGACAACTCTGTCCCGATCGCGATGCTGCTCAACTACGGCGCCTTTGCGCCGGAACATAGCGCAAGCTACGATCGCTTCGGCAATGGTGCCTATTCGCTCGAGCCCGAAGAGATGGACGCGTTCTGGGACAATTACGTGGACGATCCCGCGCTGCTCGCGGAACCGTTGGTCGCCCCGCTGCGGGCGAAGCTGGAGGGCTTACCGCCCGCCTTCGTCGCAATCGCTGAGTGCGATATCCTGGCCGACTGCAACCGCGCGTTCGCGGCGCGCCTCGCCGAGGCAGGCGTGCCGGTCGAAGCAGTACTCTATCGAGGGGCAACGCATAGCTTCCTCGAAGCCATGTCGATCTCCGGGCTCGCCCGGCGCGCAATCGGCGAGCAGAGCCGCTGGATCAGCACGATCGCAGGGGATGCCGGGCGTGCCACCGCTGTTTGAGCCGCGGAATCCCAGCGACATCCATTCGCTGATCGCCGAATATCCGCTCGCCTGGCTCGTGTCTGGCCAGTTCAACGCCAGCCCGCTACCGTTGATCGGCGAGGCCGACGACGAAGGCGAAATCGTCTCGCTATTCGGCCATTGCGCACTCGGCAATCCGCTGGTCGCCGACTTCCGCGCCGAACCGCGCGGCCTGATCCTGTTCAACGGGCCTGCCGGCTATGTATCTCCGGCACTGGTTTCGCGCCGCGATTGGGCGCCGACCTGGAATTTCGCCGTGCTGCGCTTCACCGTTACCGTCGAGTTCGTCGGCGCCGAAACGCGCGATTCGATCGAACAGCTGGTAACGATGATGGAGGGCGAGACATGGTCGACCGATCGGCTGGGGCCGCGTTATGAGCCGATGCTCGCGCGCATCATCGCGTTCCGCGCGCGGGTAACGGCGGTGCGTCACCAGTTTAAGCTCGGCCAGGACGAGAGCCCGCAAAGCTTCGCCGAGATCGTCGCCGGCCATCCCGATCGGACGCTGGTGCATTGGATGGAAGGGCAGGCCACGCGGTGAAATGCTTCTTCGATGATAGGCAGACGGCCCATGCGCCGGAGCGCGAACTGCACAATGGCGCGTGGGCCGCTTATGCCGAGACCCCCCAGCGACCGCGCTCGATCGTCGACGCGCTGCCCGTCTGGCAGCCCGTATGCGATTTCGGCATGGTGCCGCTCCTCGCCGTTCACGACGCCAATTATCTCGGCTTTCTCGAACGCGCGCATCGGGACTGGGCCGCAGCCGGGCGCAGGGGCGATGCGATCGGTTACAGCTTTCCGATCGTCCGCCGTCGCCCGATCGCGTTCGGGCGTATCGACGCTGACCTCGGCGCTTACAGCTTCGATGCCGCGACGCCGATCGCAGCGGGAACCTGGCAATCGGCGTATTGGTCGGCACAATGCGCACTTACCGCGCTCGATGACCTGCCGCGCGGCGCGGGCCGCAACGCCTTTGCGCTGTGCCGGCCGCCCGGCCATCATGCCGGGCGCGATTACATGGGCGGCTATTGCTACCTCAACAACGCGGCGATCGCCGCGCGTCGGGCGCAGGCACTCGGATTAGGGCCGGTCGCGATCCTCGATATCGATTACCACCACGGCAATGGCACGCAAGATCTGTTCTACGACGATCCGGACGTCTTCTTCTGCTCGATCCATGCCGACCCGCGAACCGACTATCCCTTCTATTGGGGCTATGCCGACGAAGTCGGCGAGGGTGACGGCAAAGGCAGCACGCTCAACATCCCGCTGCCGCACGGCACCACTATCGACGGATATCGTCCAGCGCTCGATCGGGCATTGAGCGCGATCGCCGATTGGCGCGCGCGGCTGCTGATCATATCCTTCGGCGCCGATACCCACAGCAGCGATCCGATTTCCCACTTCGGGCTGGAGCGCGAGGATTACGATGCGCTGGCTCGGCAAATCGCGGCGCTCGATCTCCCGACGCTGGTCGTGATGGAAGGCGGCTACGCGGTGGGCGATCTGGGTCGCAACGTTGCCGCCTTCCTTTCCGGATTCGAGGGCTGACGACGACGCCGCTCGCGATCGGAGCGCCGCCGCGGCCCAGGTCAATTCAGCTTGAAGCGCACCGACACGCCGATCGTCCGCGGACTCGTCACCGATCCTGCGAAACTGAACGGTGCATTGAGGATCCCATACTGGTTGAACAGATTCTTCGCGAACAGGCCAAGTTCGATCCGATTGTTTACCATCACCGATGCGTTGACATCGATAAGGTTGAAATCGCCTTTTTCGAGCGTCGATCCGAACGCCACCGGCGCGGCCGACAGATAGCGATGCGAAATGTTGAAGCGCGGCTGCAGCGGCGCATCCGGGAAGTTCAGATCGATCGAGTTCGACAAGATCCAGTCTGACGCGCCGGGCAGTTGCGTCCCCTTGGGATACCCGCCCCCTTCAGCAAAGCTGTCGGGCAGAAGTGCTGACAATCGCGAGTCGTTATAGGAGACGTTCGACGCGAAGGTCAGGTTGCGCGTCGGATGCATCGTCAGGCTCAATTCGATCCCGTCGATATCGGCACCGCCACCGTTGACGGTGTAGGCATCCTGATTGGGCGTGAACAGGCGCGCCTGGATGTTGTCCCAATCGATATGATAGGCGGTGAGATCGACCGAAAGCGCGCCGCCTACCAGATCGAAGCGCGTCCCGATTTCGTAATTCTTGGTCTTGTCGTTGCCGAACGTCAGCGGCAGATTCGGGAAGGGCAGCGCGAAAACGTTGACGCCACCGATGCGGAAGCCTTCGGAAAACAGCCCGTAGATCATGAAATCCTTGCTGGGCCGGAAAGTCAGCGATGCCTTCGGGATGAAGCCCGACTTCTTTTCGGCCGCCGGCTCATAATCGAAGGGCGGGACCAGCGCGGCATTGGCCAGCAATTGCGCCTGAGGATGGGTGCGGTACTGGAACACCCGGCCGCCGAGAGTCAGCGTGAGTTGCTTCGTGAAGTCGAACGAGGCCTCGCCAAACACCGCCTTGTCGGTCACGCGATTACGATAGCTCGAGCGATTGGTGAGGTCATCCGGCGCGATTACGCTGCTCGGCTGGTCGTCGAATTCGTCGGGATGGGCATCGATATAGTCGTCGATCCCCTCGAGCTGAAGCCGGTCGTTGCCGGTCGAGCGAAGCCTCGTGTAATTGGCGCCGATCAACCAGCGAAACCGAGTCTGACCGGGCGAGGCAAGCCGTACTTCGGCATAGTCGGTCTTGGACGTGCCGAAGCCGATCCCGACGAGCGGCGTGCCGGTGCGCGGGTCGAACACGCCGAGCCCGTAGTCGAACGTCTGGTTCGCCTTCTTTTTGGTGTAGGCGCCGATCGCCGTCAGCGTTGCGAACCCCAGCTTCTGCTCCAACCGGAGGCTATGCATCATGAATTGAGTGTGCTGCGGCTCGGCGACCGTATTGGGCCGTTCGTAATTCTTGGTCGGTAGGATGAAGACGTAGGTCTGATCGTCGAGATCGGTCTCCTGATACATGCTCAGCGCGGATATGCGGGTCTGATCGGTCGGGGTGAAAACGATCGAACCGCGCAGGCCGCGAACGCGCAGATCGTTGCTGCCCTTCTTGTCCAGTGCCGGGTTGTCGAGATAGCCGGAATCGGAACGCTGCAAGGCTACGACGCGGACCGCAAGCTTGTCGGCAATGATCGGCGCGTTGATCATCGCTTTGGCGGTGTACCCCAACTGGCCGCCAGCGCGCTTGGTGGTGGACGCCATGCCCTCGGCGCCGACATCGAACCGGCCGGCATCGGCTTCGTTGACGACATAATCGACCGCGCCGCCCAGCGAGGACGATCCGAACAACGTGCCTTGGGGCCCGCGCAACACTTCGACTCGGTTGATGTCGAAGCTGTCGATATCGGGAATGACAAGCGGAAAACCCGGTTCGATCAGTGGGATTTCGTTGAGATAATAGCCTGTCGTCGACTGGTTAGCCTCGTGATAGGTGGACGAGGCGATGCCGCGGATGACGACTTCGGACACGCCAGGCTGATAGTCATTGAAGACCACGCCGGGAACGCGCGTGATGTAATCAGAGAGGCTCTGCGCGTTGAGCTTCTGCAAGGTCGCCTCGCTTACCGCCGAAACCGACCCGCTGACGTCACGGACGGATTGCTCGCGCTTCGACGCGGTAACGATGATGTCGTTGTCGTCGTCGTTATCGGTTTGCGTCTTGCCTTGCTCGGCTTGCGCCTTTCTCTGCGCTGCCGCCTGCGACGCATAGCCCAACGCCAGCGCGGAAAGCCCGCCGAGAACGACGCACCGGATTGCTGCAAAGGCCATGTTTCCCTCCCCTTTCTTATGAAAGATCGAATGCCACGCTATCACGTTCCCTCCGGCCAGCTTCGAGGCCCGGGCCAGATTCGAACCGGATCGGGCCAGCCGGCGTCGTTCGCCGTCCGTTCGCCGCGAGGCGCGTGTCGCGATTTGCCCGAACGATGGATCGGGCGGCCTGATCCGCGCAGAATGCCGAGCAAGGGGCCATAAGCTGCCGTATCGTCACCACGGGATCGGGAGAGATTGGATGGAGCGGCTGGATAACGCGGCGCGGCGTCATTTTTTGACAGGCGCGGCATCGATCGCCTTGCTGATCGCAAACCGCAGCTGGGCGGCCGAGCCGGGCAAGCCGGCAAGGCGCTGGCCCGACGTGGCAGCGCCTAGGCCGGCGCGCGTGCCGCACGTCATCACCCAATTGGGCCGCACGCGCGACGATCCCTATAGCTGGATGAAATTCGTGCCCGCCAGCGGCGAGCGCACCTCGGCCGATCTGCCCGATGCCGTCGCCCGGATGCTGGCCGCGGAAAACACCTATGCCGAGGCGATGCTGGCGCCGTTGTCGTCGCTCCGTGCCGACCTACTCGGCGCGATGCGCACGCGAACCGCCGCCGAGATGGCGGCGCCCGCGATCAAGCATGGCGACTGGGCCTATTCGTCCGCCGTGCCGCCGGGGGGCGACCATCCCATCTACACCCGGCGCAAGGCTGGCGGCCCGCCCGAAATACTGGTCGACGAAGCCGATCGCTCGCGCGGCCAGCCTTATTATCGCAGCACCGCCCAGCAGCCGAGCCCCGACCAGCGCTATTTCGTCTGGGCCGAGGACGTGATCGGCAACGACCGCCACCGCATCGTTATCCGCGACAATCAAAGCGGCGCCGTTCACACCCTGGTCGCCAAGGACGCTTACGGCTATGGCGGAGTAGTATTCGCGCCCTCGTCCAAGTGGGTGTTCTGGATCTGGCGCGACGCGCACAACCGGCCGACGCGGCTCTATCGGACCGCGGTCGAGGGCGACCGCACCGAGCTGGTCTACGAGGAACATGATCCGGCTATCTTCATGGCGGTGAAGCGAACCGCCGCCGACGGTTTCATCGCGCTGACCCTGTCGGGCCCGGACACCGCCGAGGTGCGCCTCATTCCCGCCGCCGACGAAACCGGCGAGCCTAGGACGGTGTGGCCGCGCCGCCCCGGCGTGCGCTATGATATCGACGAATGGAACGGGGATCTGGTCGCGCTCACCGATCGCGACGGCGCGTTCGACATGAAGCTGCTGCGGATCGATTCCCGCACCTTAGCCACGCTCGCCACGCTCGTCCCGCATCGCGCGGGCCGGCCGATCGAGGCGGTCGTGTCTTTCGAAGCCGCCCTGGTTCGGCTCGAGCGGATCGACGGCCTGCACCAGGTCGTTATCCTCCACGTCGACGGCAGCGAGCGGGTGGTCGGCTTCAGCGATCCCGCCTATGCGATCGAGCTGCCGCCCGAGCAGAACTACGCCTCGCCGAGCGTGATGATCGTCCACCAGTCGCCGGCGTCGCCGCCGCGGTGGATCGCGGTCGACCTGAAATTCGGGATGCAGACTGTATTGCAACAGCAGCAGATCGCCCATTTCGACCCCGACGCCTATCAAGTCGAGCGCCTGTTCGCGACCGCGAGCGACGGCGAACGCGTGCCGATCACCTTGCTGTCAAAACGAGGTGCGCCGCGCGATGCGGCGGCGCCACTACTGCAATATGGTTATGGCGCATATGGCGTGTGCAGCGATCCGCTGTTCTCTGTGCCGGCGCTCGCGCTGGTCGATCGCGGCTGGCGCTATGCCATCGCGCATGTCCGCGGCGGCTCCGAAAAGGGGCGGCAATGGTTTCTCGAAGGGCGCAAGTTCAACAAGCGCAACAGCTTCACCGATTTCATCGCCTGCGCCGACTATCTTTGCGCCGAGCGTTACACGGCGAAGCGGCGCATCGTCGCCTACGGCCTGTCGGCGGGTGGGCTGCTCGTCGGGGCGAGCTTCGATATCGCCCCCGAACTATGGGGCGGGGTGATTGCCCAGGTGCCCTTCGTCGATATGCTCAACACGATGAGCGATGCCAGCCATCCGCTGGTCCCGCTGTTCCGGCCCGATTGGGGCGATCCGCTCGCCGATCCCAAGGCCTATGATTACATCGCGTCGATATCGCCCTACGAAAATGTCCGCGCTGCGCCCTATCCGCCGCTGTTGTGCACCGCGGGACTCAAGGACGATCGCGTATCCTATTGGGAGCCGGCGAAATTCGTCGCCGAGGTGCGATATCGCTCTACCAGCGGCAATCCGGCGATGCTGCTGATCGATATGCATTCGGGGCACCAGGGTAGCGGCGACATCGAAAGCGACTACGCCCAGAAAGCCCTGTTTTGGGCGTTCGCCATGCAGAGCGTGGGGCGGACGTAAGTATTTCTTGACGGCGGCGGTGAGGACCCGGATGGAAGCCGCTTGTGATTCTTGCATTAACAAGTTGCGAAGGGCCGGCGTGGAACGCGCTCACTTATCGAGCGCGCATCGGCGCTGACCGATCCTGCCGATCCAACAAGTATGGCACCGCTGTTCGACAGCGGGGATCATTTGCATCCCAACGACACCGGTTATGCCGCGATGGCGGCAGCGATTCCCGAAAATCTGTTCGTTCCCCGTCGATAAGAGATAGACGGCCTCGCCAGAATCACTGCCACCACCTGTGCTCGCACGGCGAAGCGCGTTTCGGCGACCGCCCTCGAACTGCCAATCCTCTATGCCCTAACCGATCCCAATTGCGGCGGAACGACGATTGGGTTGAATCGTTCATCACGTGGGACGCTCAAGTCCATCAGAATTCAGGAGATCGTGATGAGTATCTCTCACTCTCTTGGCGCTTGGCTCCGCTTTCGGGCTCGCCTCGATATCGCCCTGGCCGGGGGTCGGCGCGAAACCGACGACCTTCACTATCGGCGCTGGCATCTGGCTGATCGTCACTCGGTGGCTTTCGGCGGCGATGGGCGGCTATCTGGCCGGACGGCTGCGAGTCCGCTGGCATGGTCTGCACACCGATGAGGTGTTCTTTCGCGACACGGCGCACGGCCTGCTGACATGGGCCACCGCGACCGTCGTCATGGCGATCGTCGCGGTCGCGGCGGTTTCGTTGTCGAGCGTTGCCGCGGCGCCCGTCGATGTGCCGACCACCGCCGATGCGATCGAGGCGGCGCGAAAGGTCGCTGCGACATTCGCGACGTTTACCGGCCTATCGCTCGTTGTCGGCGCGTTTATTGGCAACGTCAGCGGCGCAATCGGTGGCCGACTGCGGGATCTGCATCCCTAAGTCGACCCTTCGAATATTTGAGGACAGTATCGAAGAAACGCGTGGGGAGACGAGCTGTCGGCGACGTCTCCCTTTATTCCGCACCGCCCGCATCGCGCGAAAGGACGGTCGAGAGGTGCGGCCCGACGATGCAACGCGTTTGGTTGCGCGTGAGGACGGTCTGGCGGCGATGACGATCCCTCGGCTGTCGACACCGGCGGCGAAGTGCCACGAAGTTGAACCGGGCCACGTACGCTGGTCGCTCCGTTGAGGTGCCGCCTTCATGACGTTGGTCGCGCAGGTGGACATCTTGCATCCGGGTGGGATTATTTGCTGGCATTGCCCATCGCGCGTTGGCGCATATTTCTGGCGAAGACGATGGTCGTGCTCACGGCGAGTGCTCTCACGACGCTGCTCATCTTGCTCGTCACGTGTGTCGGCACCCTCATCGGCAGGTTGATCGGCAGCAACATTCCGCGTGGTCCCTTCCCCTGGGCTCTTTTGGCGAACAAGGTGCCGATGCTGCTTGCAAGCACGACGATGCTGGCGGCGATCCAGCTCTGGGTGGCGCTCCGCTTCCCCAGCTTGGTCGCGCCGCTGCTTGTCGGATCGGCGGCACGCCGGTAATGGCCGTGGCGATTACCCGGACCGACCAGGCAAACTGGTTTCCCTGGGTGCTGCCGCTGAACATCCTTTCGGGCCCTGAGCCGGCTCGCTATGCCTTATTCGGCCTTGTCGGCGGCGCCGTCATCCTCGCGATAATGATCGGTGATCTCGCGCGGCGGAGTTTTCGGTAGGCCAGTTTCTCGTGGTTGGTCTCTCGAACGCAGTCCGTCGTAAACCACCAAAATCCGCAGAACGCTGCCCGAACGAATGGCGGCTTTCAGGACTGGAGCGCGCGGCACCGAATGGCCGCTATTAGGGCGCGAAGCCGACCTTATCCATCGTCGCTTAAATATCCCGAAGCAAAAACTGCTCCCACTGTTGCAAAAGCGCACGTCGCTTTTCCAATCGGTCCGATCGCTGGTAGGCGCCGACGACACCGCCATCGACCACATGCCCGAGACATGCCTCCTTGACCTCAAACGGTGCGTCTGTTTGTTCCTCCACCCAAGTCCTGAACGTCGCGCGAAAACCATGCGGACGGAAGGAAATCTTCTGCTTTTTCATAAGCGAAGACATTGCCATATCCGAAATCGGCTGCCTCCGGTATGCCGGGAATAGATTATCTCCCGATGTCGCAGCTCTACAGTGTCTGACAATACTCAACGCCTCCAGCGATAATGGGATACGTCTTGCCTTGCCCGTCTTCGTCCGCGCCGCTGGTAGGTTCCAAAGGTCCGCTTCTAATTCGCTGAACTCCGCTAGCCGCACCTCACTGGTCCGCGCTACCGTCAGCATTAAAAACCGAAGCGCCCTCGCAGTCACGCCGTCCTGCGCGAGCAGCAACTTATAGAATGCCGGGGCATCCGCATACGGCATTGATGGAATATGCGTTACGGTATGGCGCTGCTTCCCAAGTAGTGCCCGAGCTTTCATGGTCGCCTGCAAGTCAACATTGAGACCAAGCGCAGCCGCGTGCTTTAGCGTCAGGCTAATGCGATTGATGGCCTTTTCAGCTGTGTCTGCCTTCTTATGCCAAATCGGACCCAAAATATCCTTCAGAACGTGTTGGTCAATCTCCTCGACCGGGTAGGTTCCTATTTTTGGAATGATGTGAAGTGATAGGGGACTCATCCAGCGCCCCGCCTGGCCGTCCCCTTTCAGCTCAGCCTTCCTCGCCTCGAAACAGCTAGCGACTGCCTCCTTGAGCGTCATTGGCTTCATCGAACGTCTCGCCCTTTGACGCTCAAGAATTGGATCTTTGCCGTGACGCCATAGACGCCTGGCGTCACTGGCGCGTTCCCTCGCTTCGGCGATCGATACGTCCGGCCAGCGCCCAAGGCCCATTTCTCGCCTGCGTCCGTGGATTGCCAACCGCAGCATCCACTTCCCCGCCTGACGATTGCGCTTGACCAGCCAAAGACCTTGGCCGTCGGCATACTTGCCCGCCGAAAGATTCTTTGCGACCAAAGTGGAAAGCACATTCGCGCGCATTGCGGCCCACCTTCTTTACCAACTTCCCGGCCACCCTTCGGTCCATCCCAGCGCACGAGAGCGCTTGGAACAGATCGAAACTCGATGATCTGAGGATATCAGCAATCCGAACTCCTTCACAGGTCGAATTGGACAGTAAGACACTGAATTAGAAAGTTTTTTTGTCTTCTCGACCGCACCAATATCCTTTCAAAACAAACGACAATTTTGAGAGTTTGGCACAATTTGGCACACTGCCAGCTCCACCATATGCCGTGAACCGTTCAATACCGGGATGAATGAAGGGCAGTTTTAGCCAATTCACCATCGGACATTGCGCGGACGGCCACCTCGTCCGATCGGCAAATCGCTACTGGCCCGTGCCCATTCGCGTGCGACCTCAGGGAGCCTCGGGGTCTGCCGAGCGATGCGACACGCGGCGGCAGTTTCTCCGGGCATTGCGACACCATCCGGCGGATAGTGCTTTCGGAATAGCCAAGGAACTTGGCCAATTCCCTCGGTGTCCAAAGATTATTGTCCTCCATCGCCGGGTTTCCCTCTCTCGCTCAGTCCAACCCTCCCGGCACTTAGGATCATTCGGGCCGTCATCCTCACCGTCGGGTTGGATTTGGCGAAGAGCGTTTTTCAGGTGCCAATGACACCGAAATTGCGGAAGAACCCAGAAGTGGGCGTCTAAAATTCCCTGGTTTGGCGTGTAGATGGTTTGGGTGATCAGCCGTTTTGTGAATAAGGATTGACCGTGGTTGGCCTGCCCCACCGTTTCGGCGAAGCCGCGGTTGGAGGTGAGGATCATGGCGTCCTTTTCGTATCTGGCGTTGACGAGTTGGAAGAACGGGTTGCCACCGCCGGACGTGGCCGGCAGGTACACGCAAGCCTCGCATGCTGGTCTCGGTCGCGCCCGCCAAGAAGATGGCGCGTACGGCGGTCGTCCTTATGTGCTCCTTCTTAAGCAGGCTGTAGCAATCGTCGGCGGGTTAAGAGGTTTCTGCAAAAATGGCGATCACGCTGCAGGCGCTTCGAAGTCGTGACGTCGGGACTCTGAGCGAGCGATCCACGACGCCACACCGATGGCAAGCAGTCCGAGGGCGAAGCTGACCGGTCCTAACCCGGAAAGCCCGCTCCATTCGACTGCACGACCGCCCAAAAAACTGCCAATGGCAATACCCATATTCGCAGCGGAAATGTTGAGAGATGCCGCAACGCTCGGAGCCTCCGGCGCCACGGCCATGACGCGCACTTGGCAGAAGACGAAGCCAGCCGCATGGGCCAATCCCCACACGAGCAACGCAATGCCTACTGTTGCAATACTCGGGTCGGTGGACGACGACAGCCAAGCTGTGGGTGCAACGATCGCAAGTGCGACGCCATAGGTGGCGGGGAGCGCCCTTCGAGCCAAAACACCCGCGAGCCCGTTGCCGACCAAGCCCAAAGCCCCGAAACCAAGCAGGGCAACTGTAACAGCATTAGCGTCCAGACATGCGTGTCCCAGCAACAACGCGATATAGCTGAAGCCTGTGAACATCGTGGCGAACAGCAGAATAGAGAGTATCAAATGGATCCGTACCCGGGGGCGGCCGAGTAAACGCCACGGAGGGGTATGTCTGTCCGTGCGTTGGTTGCTCCCTAGCAATAGACAGGCGGGCGCTATGGCCAGCGCAAGCGCACCGATCACCTCCATCGGAAACGGCCAGCCGAACCGCTCAGCGGCGAAGGTGGCGAAGGGGGGCGTGAGCGTTCCGCCGACGGTCACGCCGATATAAAGGAGCGCAATGCCGCGCCCGGTGCCATGGGCTAGTGCAAGCTGGGCGCTCGCAACGCTGATGAACAACGGTAGCGACGCGCCCTGGAAGACGCGAAGGACGGCTGTCACCGTGAAGCTGGGAAAGGGAATCAGCAACAAGGTCGCCGCAAACGGCATCAGTGTTGCCGCCAGCACTGCCGCCGGTCGGAATGGCGTGGTGCTGGCGACTAACAGCGGCCCCAGCAGCGCGGAGGCGAGCGCGAACAGCGTCACGAGCCAGCCAGTTTGGGCGGGGGCCAGTGAAAGATCCGCCGTCATCGCCGGCATCAGGCCGATCACGACAAACTCCGCCGAGACCACGATCATTGCGCCGAATGCGAGCAGGGCTACCGCGCTCCTCCTCACGCATTGGCACCACTGTCTACCAGAATCGACGTGCCCGTCACCGACCCTGCCTCGGGTGTGGCAAGGTAGGCGACCGCCGCGGCGATGTCGTCGGGGCTGCCGAAACGCTTGAACGCGGTGCGGGCAATCTGGTCCGCTGCAAAATCGCCGCCTGCCGGATTCATATCGGTGTCGGTGGATCCGGGATGGACGGTGTTCACGGTGATCCCGCGCGGCGCGAGGTCGCGCGCCAACGCCTGACTCATCATGGTAATGCCGGCCTTGCTCGCGGAGTAGGCGACAAGTCCGTCACGAGGCGCCTGGGTCGCGAGATTGCTGCCGATCGCGATGATCCGGCCTCCTTCGCCCATGTGCGGAAGCACGGCGCGCACTGCGACGAAAGCCGCCCGCAGGTTGATCGCGAGCGTCGCATCGAAATCCTCAAGGCTGAGCCTATCGATCGGCGCGGCGATGAAAATCCCCGCATTGTTGACGAGGATGTCGATCCCACCGAACTCGTCGGCCGCCAGCGCCACCGCAGCCTCGATTGCCCGCGCATCGCGGTTGTCGGCTACGATCGCCAGCGCCTTTCGCCCGAACTGCTTGAGGTCGCCGACCACGCGCGCCGCTGCGTTTGCCGATGCGGCATAGGTGATCGCTGTATCTGCCCCTTCCACTGCGAGCCGGCGCGCAATCGCAGCGCCAATGCCCCGGCTCCCGCCGGTCACCAAAGCGCGCTTGCCGATCAGTCGTGTCATCGACACCTCCATATTTGTAGCGATAGATACAGATATTCGGGCCTTGGCACGCTGGTCAATAGATTTATATAGGATTTGCTACAAAAAGGAGGCCACATGGCTGAACGCGGCCGACCGCGCGGCTTCGATCGAACCGTCGCCCTCGAACGGGCGCTGCGGCTATTTTGGAGCCAGACCTATGAAGGAACCTCGCTCGCCGACCTGACCGAGATTATGGGCATCAATCCTCCCAGCTTCTACGCAGCCTTTGGGAGCAAAGAGGCGCTGTTCCGCGAGGCCGTCGCACACTATGTCGACCACTACGGCCTGGAGATTTGGCGCGCCCTCAAGGAAACGCCCAGCGCGCGCGAGGCAGTCGAGCGCTTCCTGCTCGAAACTGCCCGAACCTACTGTCTGCCAGGCAACCCACCCGGATGCTTCGTCGTGCTCGGGGCGCAGTATAGTCTCGCCAACGGCAACGCCGCCCATTGCGAACTGCAAGAACGACGCCGTGCAAATCTGCAGCGAGTCGGTGATCGCCTCGCTCGCGGAATTGTCGAGGGAGAACTGGCGCCCGATTTCCCTGTGGGCGCGGCTGCAGCATTCTATTTCAGTGTACAGACCGGGATGTCGGTCCTGGCGCGTGATGGCGCCGATCGCGCAACGCTCGATGCCGTGGCGCATGGTGCGATGCTCGGTTGGGATCGTTGGAACACCCCTCGGGACACTTGAAGCGCCCAACCGGCTTCCGGATCGGAACGTCGCCTATCTGAATGCGTTCGAGACCGGCTCCGGGCTGCGTGCCGGCTTCGGGCGGCGGAGCGGCCATTACAACGAGCACTGTCTCGATCCCCCGTCGCCGGGCCAACACCGGACGAGGTCTCGGCGCACGCCATCGTCAGGATCCTCCAATCGAGCACCATACTTAAGACTGGTCATCCGTTCGCATGTTCCTGCCACACCCGGGCTTGAACAAGCGGGGCAGCATGACGATCGATCCTCCTGGCGACGCCGTCGCGATGGCGGCAATGGTGAGAAAGGGAGCGGTGTCCCCGCTTGAGCTGGTCGACGCGGCCATTGCACGTATCGAGGCACTCAATCCGCGTCTCAATGCGGTGGTCACCGAGCGGTTCGAGGCGGCACGGCGCGAGGCGCTTCGGCCGCATAGCGGACCGCTTGCAGGCGTACCCTATCTCATCAAGGATTTGTCGGAGATTGCCGGGGAACGCTGCGCCAGCGGCTCGCGCCTGTTCGATGACGTCGTAGCGGCTCGGGACGGGCCGATGGCGGCGCGCGCGCGGGTCGCCGGCATGGTCTTGCTGGGCCATACCAACACACCGGAATTGGGACTGACCGCGACCACCGAAGGTGTGTTGCATGGTCCCGCCCGCAATCCTTGGGATCCGGGCCGGTCGCCTGGGGGATCTTCAGGCGGCGCGGCGGCAGCCGTTGCGTCGGGAATGGTGCCCGTCGCGCACGCGACAGACGGCGGCGGCTCGATCCGGATGCCTGCGTCTTGCTGTGGCGTGTTCGGCCTCAAGCCGAGCCGGGGACGAATGAAGCTGGATCGCGATACGCCAGGCGATATTGCGGTCGAAAATTGCGTCAGCCGCACCGTGCGGGATTCTGCCGCCGTGTTCGCCGCGTCCGAGGATCGATCGAGTGACGCACGCTTTGCCTCGGTCGGATATATCGAGGCCCCGGCGATCGACCGGCTGCGCATCGCCGTCACGACCGACAATATCTATGGCGATGCGCCCCACCCTGAGGTGAGGGACATCACCGAGCAAGCGGCGCGATTATGCCGACATCTCGGCCACGACGTGATTGAAGTCCCCAATCCCATCGACGGATCGGCGTTCATCGAGGGTTTCTTCACGCTTTGGGCGTCGCTCGGCGCAGCGGCTGTGCAAATGGCGCGAACACAGCGAAGGAGGGTCGAACATGTGCTCGAGCCATGGACGCTGGCCCTTGCCGACTATCACGCACGGCTACCGATCGACGCGGATGCCCGCGCCATAACAGTCCTCGCGAAGGCGGCGCGGGAAG
>SMFF01000062.1_pt1 | contig 20066 bp, 32 predicted proteins | sample 2456181 | NCBI WGS metagenome assembly SMFF01 (sample SAMN10132611, study PRJNA489261) | soil metagenome | isolation source: day120 antibiotic-loamy sand soil ammended with raw manure from dairy cow... | place: USA | collected 2015-04-01
GCCATTGCTCGCAGAATAGGCTCTCTTGATTGGCTCGGAATTTTTGTGGGCAGCGAACCCACCTTATCGGCGTCCTGCTGTCCTGACCAAGCTGCATTCAATGCGTTAAGCACGAATTGCGCCGCTTCTTCGCACTCGGGACTACGATCATCGTCTTCCATCTTCCATACGACACGCATAAAACCTGTATGGCCTGGTCGATTAATGTCCCGGAACCCAGGCTCATAGGAGTCGATGTCCATTGTGAATGGGCCATCAATCTTGGTCTGCTCGTTTTCTGGCGAGGTGTAGGGCGGCTGTGGGATTATAATCGGCGCACAGTGTTTGCATAAGCACTTCTCCGAAAAAGAGTGAGGAATCCCAAAGAGCGTAGGCTCACCCCGTCCCTGCCGGTCAAGCTCGATGGCGGCTGTGGCGTAGCTTTCTATTTGCTGATCCGTATGTACCCACATTACAGGACAAGTGTCGGCAGCGATATCGCCTTTCGGTAACGGTGGTAAGTTAATTTCAACAGTCATTTCCCTTCTCCCTCAAACGCGGCGCGTTGCTGTTCGATGTTCATATCATTCCCCTCACTTAGATTTTCTTTCCTAGACGCTTTCCACTTCCACCCAGTCCAAAGATCATGCACATGTTTTGTGCTGTCATAATTTCCATTTATTCCCCGCTTTGAAATCATATCATCTTGTGTGAATACAATCCCCACGCTCTTTAAAGCCCAGTCTCTGAAACACTTTTCAAAATGCTCTCGTTCTTTATCAATATTCACATCCACCCCTATTAAATTGTTGATCCCCTAACCTCACTCTTAGGAAATAGTATCACAGAAATGATAGGAAAGTCAAGTAGTTTTTATTGTACTGGCTGTTTGGTGTCAAACATCTCTTGAAAGGATTTCCGTCCTACCTCTTTGACTCCACTAAATCTGGAATAAAACCCATCTCCAACATCCACGAAGCCTTCCCCAATGGGGTAGAATTCCCTCTTACGTACATCTAAGGGGATTGTAAAGGTTGTCCCATCCCCTGACACAAATGTACGTCCCACCCATTCTTTCTTGAACTTGAAATTGTCAAAGTAAGTGTGAAACTTTTCATCTTTAGGGAATCCCCAAAGTTCTTGGAGTGTGTAATCACAAGCTGTTAAGAATCCCTCTGCATCTTCTAGAGAACCCCCCCGTAATAGAGAGCATTTCTCGTAGTCACTAATAATCTTGTGCAGAGTTTCAATGACTTCCCGTTCTCCTGTTGTCAATCCCATCTCATCAGCTAGTTTATGGTTTATCATAACGTATTTCCTTATTTAGTTAAAGTTTTGTACACTTTCTCTGCCTGAGCTAACGAGTCTTTGGCTTTTTCAACAGCATTCCTAGCTTGAACCATTTCCTCAGTCTCTATAGTGATCTCAGCTATTTCCTCTAAGATGATTGTCTTGTCAGTCCATTTAAGAGTAAACGGTGAGCTTCCCCCTAGTCTGGCAACCTCTTGAGAAACCACCATAAAGGGTACATCTACTCCCCCTATAGTGAGTACAACTTGACCAAAACTATTCATGTTTAATTCTGGATGTTTGTGTATTATATCCGAACTCTCTATTATAACTCTCATTTTCCTTCCCCAGCTTTAATTAGAACTTTACCCAACTCTACGCAAAACTCTTTTGACATAAATAGCCTTACTTCCCCGAACCAATCACTAGAATCTTGATCCACCGTCCTTACCTCTACACCAAAACCATCACCGCCCGGCCCAACTTCCAAATAAACACCCTCGTCGTCTAGAAAAACTCTTTGTATGGTTTCTATAGTTATACCACTCATTTTATAAACTCCTCAATAAACTCTCTAATTCCCCATTCCTTGGCTATTGTAGCACCCTTCCTCTCAAACATCAACTGATTTATCGTATCAATCCTTACATAAGAAATCTTTACAAAAAGAAAAAGCACTAAACAGATATTACTCCGTCTAGTGCTTAATGTCAACTACTTCTAGTTTCTATATTGTAAGTATATGTTTCTGTAAATCGTTATACCCACCAATATGCTTATCATTGTAATAAATCTGAGGCAATGATTTAAACCCTTGTTTTACGATAAACCCCAAGGCTTGCCCGTCTTCTTCAATATCAATATATGAACATACCTTTTCAAAACGCTCAATCATCGCCACTGATTTTACACAAAGGGGACACCCCTTCTTACCATAAACCTCATACATTACGCCCCCCTCCTTAGAAGTCTGCATCAAATGCTTCCCCTTCATCATCCCGTCGCATAATACCTACACGATATTGCCCAATATCCTGCTCTTGTGGGGCTGGTTGTGTCTTACTAATATCTAGCCAATTCTCCATAAACTTTAGCGGGTTGGTACGTGGTAGTGGGTGCTTAGACTCTATGCCGAACAAGCCGTATACATCCTTTGCATTAAACAAAGCCCACTTCTTAACATAATCTGGATTTAACCCTACCAACTCACGACCCTCAGAGAACAGGTAGTCAGTCCATGCCAACTCTGAATCCACTACTTCATCAATAAGATGTTTTATTAAATCCTTGTTCTGTTGAAAGGCAACCTTACCCCTCTCTGTTGTCATTTCATGTTTCAACACAGCCTTGTCAAGTGCTACATGAATTTCCAACTCATCTTGTGCAATCTTCTGAATCGCCTTACCGATAGGCTGGAATAGGCCAGTATCACAAATTGCGAATGTAACAGCAAAGGAAGACATAAACTGAATACGTTCTAAAGCCAACAAAGCTACAATGAACATGAAAGCATCATTGTATGTCTCCTGATCATTACCCACTTGACCAAGAGCATACTTATGGGATGTTGTATATGCCTTAGAGAACACATCAGCAACCACTTCTAATCGTCCAAAGGATTCTGTTACTTTGAGAATTTCTCCCAACACTTCCTCTGGGTTATCAAAGCTACAACGGACAATCTCAGAGTAGGTGGCAGAATGCAAGCAGTTCCCAGTTACAGACACGGCCCCCTCCCTACGGACAAAGAAGAAAGAAGATGGGACAGTGAGGCAGTATACATCCCCCTCATAGTTAAAAGAGGTTTTCTTAATCACTTGCCCACTCACGTGTGCGTTGCGTTTGAAAGTCACTGTGTATACATCAGAGAATGTCTCCTTACGATTGTCCTCCCCCACTCTAAAATGTGTCTTTAATCCCCCTAATACCCCCACCATTTGAGAAACCTCTGCAACCTTTTTATTGGTTGTGGAAAGGGATATACAAGTCTTATTCATTGTCCCATCCCACAAGAGAAGTTCCTCAATGAAAGCTTCGCACCACCCCGAACCTTTATCTGATAAATCAACCCAAGAGAAGTTCTTAAAATCCACACAAAGGTCTAGTGGAACATCAACCTTAAATTTTCTAAGGGGGTTCCTGCCACTCCCCCTCTCTTCCCCCGACAACTCCCTTATTGGGAGATTAGCAGCAGAGCATATCTCAAACAACCTCTTTACTTTACGGTCTTTTGCAAAACCAAACCAAACAGGGATAGATCCACACCTCTCCCCCGTGTAGCGTTCACTGACACCGCCATCTGCTTGTGCAGCAATGTAAAACTGCTCTAGTGGAGTCAACGTGGTGTGCTCCCCCACTAATACCCCGCTAACAGGACAGTGGAAAGAACCTGAAGTGGCCCCAAGGTCATAGTCAAATGTCTCTGCCAATCCTACAACCTTTTCACCACTTCTCTTGTCCACCTTCACAAGTCTGTGGTTCGGAGTCACCACCTGATTCATGTGGTTTTGTGTATTTTTGAAGGAATACACCTGTCCACTAAACGCCTTCTTTATGGTGTTGGTGGGGTGTACAAAAGATGCTACACCTTCATCCCACTGAGCAACTTTATCCTCTTTTGTTACAGTTGCTATTGACTTCCAACCTGTGGGGGTGAGAACCTCGTGATCTGGGGTGAGGCACTCAATTTCTGTTACCTTCAGCCATGCAGCCCACAACTCACTTGAAGAAATGAATGGAGCTAGTATGGGGGCTATAGCACGAGAAGCAACACTATCAGCTTCCCACTGCCAAGCAAGTGTACGTATCATCATATCGTATTGGGACTTGGAACAACTCTTAAACTCCACGTTACAAGAGGAGTAGTCAAACTCATTCTCATCCCAATCTTGGGACTTCTGTGCTTTATACAATTTCCATATCTCAGGGTATTGTTTATTCACTGTGTCGAACAACCCAACATCCTGATCCCCTAAAAGCAAACTCACTTTGTTGTAGTCTGTTTTACTTGAATTAAAAACTTTACTATTAATGTCCGACACAATCTCTCCTAATTATATTACAATGTGCAGCTTTCGCATTCCGTTTCGTCATCAGCCACAGTATTAAATATACTACCATCATCTCCAAGACTAGTTCCATCAGAAGTCTTGCTGTTGACGTAATACCGTGTTTTCATACCCATCTTAACCATATAAAGGTAATCTGTCAACATCTCACTAGTGGTTACTACATCATCCCCAATTAACTTTCTATATAAATCAGCACTGATTGCTTGGTCTGTGAATTTCTGTAGGATTGCGTATACATCAATCAAATCCTTAGTCTCAATATCCCAAGACCTCTCATACCACTTGTTCAACTTCTCTCCATTAGGGGCTGCCCAATAGGTCATTGTTGTGTTATCACCCTTTAACAGTGTAATGTCCCTCACAGGGTACACACCATTAGTAGTGCCACTGGCCTTACTACTGGATTCTGAGGGCATATGAGCCACCAACACGCTGTTTCGTATGCCTCCAGCATCAATCACCTCTCGACGTAATTTATCCCAGTCACGCTTGTTCTGTACTGTCACAACAGCGTCAACGTTCTTATTGTACGTATCAATAGGCATCCAGCCTTCAGGCCACTTTGTTTTGTGCATCCAAGGGGCTACGCCCAATTCCTTGCCAAGACGTAGACTGGCTTGTACAGCATGATACATGTGTGACTCTGACAATTCATGGATGAAGTTTTTACCCTCTTGTGAAGAGTAAGTTACTTTATTCTTAGCCATCAAATGTGCCAATCCAATAATACCGACACCAGCAGAAAGTCTTGCCTTCGCTGTAACACCTAAGTGTGGCAGTATGTACTCTGACATATGAATACACTTATCAATCATCAACAGGGCATAGTACATCACTTCAGCATACTGTTCATCACTTTCAATATTGTCTACACAAACACCTGCCAGGGAGCACAAACCTATTTCACCTTTGCCGTGATCCTCAATCGAATAGAGATCACTCATACTATCATACCCTTGTGTAGGTATAGAAATTTCTTGGCACTGTCCAGTCAGAATTCCATTAAACATTACCATGTGTTTCTTTGGCTCGTTTAAGCAGTACGTGTCATCCAGCCTCCCCTCATCCAAAACAGAGTCAATTTTCACAAATTGTTTTGCGTCACGCTGAGGCATCCTTTTAACTACCTTGAGTCGTTTGAGATATTTACCCAACCCCATTTCAAGGAGCTTGTGAGAGTCACAACTACTGATCAGGAGTCGATAAGCGTCCCTACACCAGAATTCCCCGTTCTCCCCAGTTCTGTCATTCTTGGGTAACATCTTATAACCTTCACTAGATACCTTATTGACTTTCGAGGATACACCCAATGTTTGCAGCATTAATTGTACACTCTTTAAGAAACCTAGTTCTACACTTGATCCGGTTATGGCCTCATTATCCCCATTCCGATAAATGCACCCATCAGCGTCCAACCAGCCAGCCAGCCACTCAAGTCTTGCATCCACTGTGAAATTACTTGATGGCACAAAGAATTTTGACCTCAAACCACCAACATGAAACACCTCCCTGTCTTGCTCCTCTTGCACTATGTGGTATGTCACTTCGTGGCCTAGTATTAGGGTACTGAGACTTCTTTTTTCACCATATAGGTAGATGATACTTTTACCTTTATATTCACACCCATCTCCAGAGTAAAATCCATTCAGATAAGCATTTTCAAGGGCGTTCCCACCTACAATAGTTGGTAAATCGAATTTACACAACTTATCACCAACCTGCAACTCTGTTGCCCGTTTCTCGACGTATGGCTTCCCATACCCATTGAAAACGTAAAATTTGTGGTAGGGTGTACATTCTATCTCATACCCATTATTTGTTACAACCCTCAACAACTTCTGATTTTCCCCCGTCTTCTTGACTAAGACGTTTGACCACTCAGTGCCATTCCAAACATCAACTAGGCTATCTTTCAAATCTACTATAGGCACATACCCGCTTTTAGTGAGAACCAGAGTCTCTGGAGCCACGCAAAGATTGCTACTATAAATAGTTTCTTTGAAAGGGGTGTGCTTGTTCATTTCATCGGGGAAATGTAAGTAAGCCCTTCCTGTCTCATACCCCTCATTCAACACTGTAATCGCAATGTCTCTCGCGCTTACATACTTCTTTTCAAACTTCTTGTCTCTCTCATACTTGGCATAAATCTCCCCGAATAAATCTGGGTCGCTGGAGTAAAGTGCTGCGTGTAAATCCGGTGCAGATGTCCCATTGAACAGGAACACATCCTCACCCTTAGCCACCTTACGTGCAAAAAACTTATTACTTCCAAAGGAGTAGTCCATCCCACGAATCTTTTTATCCTCCGTGGACATTGGATTCTTCAATTGACTAATCACAACCACTTCAGGGTCATACGCTGTGTAGTGCATAGTACAAGCACCACCCCTACCATTCTGCAATGACGAATGTACAGCAGAAACTAAGTAGCGGTAATATGGCAACTTTCCCTGGTGTTCAATAACCCCACCACGGACAGCCTCTCCAATACTCCGGATATTAAAGTGAGCACCAATCCCTGCACTCATTGTCGTCATTGTGTAAGCTATATGAACTCCCGTTTCTATAGACTTAGCTGTATCATTGGTTGTGAACAGACAGCATGAGGCATACCCCCGTAAGGATGTCCCCAGATTGACGTAATTAGGGGTTGGGGCGTTCAAACGCTTCTGGCTAAGGTGTTCATACCACTTACTTAAATCTTCCATCCTACGGCCCTGTGGTTGACTCTCTGCCAGCGCCATAGCCATACGCATGTAAGTGAACTGTTGGGTTTCAAATTCTTCTCCAGTCACACGATTCTTTAGAGCGTATTTTGACCGTGTTTGGTGGAGTTCAAAGTGTGTTGCTTTGTAATCCAGTTTATGGTTGATAATTTTCTCAACCTCTGCATACTCCTCATCAGAATAATCCAACACCGTCATAAAGCCTTTAGCGGCTAATGTGTGGTGCAACTCTTTCACTGTAGGGATATTCTTGCCAAATACACTCTTGTTTATCAAAGCCGCGTAGAGTCGCCCTGCCATGCGGTTATAAGACCAACTATCCATATCAAGGCAGGTTTTAATCAATCTTTCTTGTAATACAGTGGAAGTGCATTCCTCTGGAAGTGTAGAAACTGTCTGCAAGACAATACTAGGCCAGTCTACATACCCCCCAAGCGTTTTAGCTGCCCACTCACCCCACTGGTTTAGCTTGCTAGGGGAAAACTCCTCTTTACGTCCATCTCGCTTAGTAACAACCTTAATCACATTTTCTCCCCTAAAGATTTTCTATATTTATTTGAGCATCGCACTAAATCAAAGATAGCGTCTTCTTCCATAGACCAATCTATCTCAACCCCCTTGCCCACCTCTCTCTCAATGTTATCTATCAAGATTCCTGTAAAGTTGGCTGTTTTACTCATAGAGGACAATTCCAACATCAGGGATGGGTCTTTCTTTCCGTTTGCAAGGATTCTGTTCTCTAGGGTGCAGTATTCACTACAAAGCCATTCGCTGTCCCTGCGCTCAAACCCCACCCAACGTCCTAAACATATAATGTTGTGGCTTATCATTGAACGACAATAAGCCTCTTCCCAAAACACCTCTTTATTAATATCAAACCCTATATCAAACAACAAATCATAGAATTTTGTGTAATCCTCATTTACAACTATTTTCTTAGCTTCATCCTCCGATAGTAAATCATAGGTACTTATCCATCTCACGGTCATTTGTTATCTCCTACAATCACAGCAACTCCCCAATTGTGGGGAATACTTCTACCACAGCCTCTTTAATAGTACGTGCTAGGTAAACATGCTCTTTCTGTGTAACGCCCACATCATCTCGCACACTTAGGTATGTAATCAAAGAACGTACATTGGCGTTTGCGTACATATATGACATTGTGTTCCCCTCCGGTAGGATCACCCGAGCACACTCCTTAGCTATATTATTATCAATAGCCCACTTGTAATTCTCTTTCACAAGGTTAATAACCTCGCGTTGCCGCTTTTCCCACTCATATTGCAGATCAAAGTCTTCTACATCAATGCTGTTCTGACGGTTCTTTTTATCTTGCAACCTTGCCTCGCGGATTACAAAATCCTGAGCCACAGCATACCGCTGTGAAAACTCCTGAAACTTCATAGACGAATGCCGTAAAACCTGTCGTGCGATATCTCGTGGAGCCTCAATCTCTATCACCACATTCACCATGTCAAATACAGACCAGTGTTTGTTTCTAATGCAATACTTCAATAGCCCCGCTGCCGTTTCAAAGTTATCTTGATTCTCTGGGTTACTAACTCTTGCACAGTAGGAGATAATCCCCTCACTGTCAGGGATAAAGTCAACAACAGGGGTTGTCACACCAATGATTCGGGCCTTAATAAAATCTTCCATTCTACCTCACTCTTGTTGCTAAAAAATTAACCACTTCGTCATCTTCTATGACGTAATGTTCATCAAACCAGATATCTTTATACTCTCGTCCCTGAACCAAACACTTGTCAAGATCATCATTAATGCTTGAATACTGAAATTTAATCCCTGTGTTCAGTGTGATGGTGAGTTCTGTAGTGTCTACTGACGATATCCACTTCTTCTTACGTTGTAAGTCTTCGTGGAATATGACACTTGCCCTATCCCAAGAATTAAACACTCTAAGAATATTAACCACATAATACCTCGTAAGTGTGTGCAGGTATCGTTGCTTTGATATTGGGGGGTGTGTGTCCTATCAGTTTTAACACCTTCCCATCTGCATCCCGCTTAACAGTATAGAACACCTCCCCAAAAAACTCTGTTTTAGCTACGTGACAGAGAACACCCTCTTGGCAAAGACTACTGGCACTGAGAATAGCTACCTCGTAATCTGTTGTGTATTTTCCCTCGTTGTTCCCGCAAACGCTTTCAAAAGCGTCCTCCAACTGCACCCCACACGCCTGTAGTAGTGTGTTCATAAAGTCCTGTAGGTAACGTACATCACATGCGCCATCTACAACCTCTGTTAAGTCTCGCACTAGGCAAGCATCATACTGCTCCTGTGCCTCCTCTAATACAAGCTTTGCTTGCAGGGTGGCTTGCTCCCAGAAAAGGTCTTTATCCTCTAAACCTACAGGACTATTTCCTACAATACAGTTAAATTTCTCAACACGGCTTACACTCATACTACGTCCTCCACAACAACATCTTCAATATTTTCAACAACAAGGCCAAGGGATTCAGCCAATTCACTTGCTGTCTTGTTCAAACTATCTAAGACTTGTAAGTATGTCTCCTCTGGGATAATAAGAATCTTATCATTCTCTGGGTGTGTTCCCACCACAATAGTTTTTAAGGCATTGTGTATAGACAGCAGGTAGTTGATAATATTCAACACCCCCATCTCATACCCCTCCAACTGCTGTTCTAACTCATTTTCACTAGCGTCTTGCATATCAATCCTCATATTTTGTAAGTTCTTCTACATTGTACTCACAGGCCGTAGCAGTTTGCCACCAATCCATGTTAACACAATCAGGACAGCCGCAGGAATGATTCTTTTGTAGATAGACGTTTAAGTCAAACTCACTACCCTCAAACACCCACTCCCTTACACCGGGAAACGGTTTATAAGGGAGGTATGTAATTCTCCATTTCCTCATTTCTGCTACTCCCTTAAATGATACTGGCTAAAAGTGATTGACGTTTTTCTTTACTGAGTTCATTGACTCGGCTTCGACGTTGAACACCACTCTTGTTGCTGCGAAACTTCTTGTACTTACCGAGATTAGTGTAGTGGTATCCTTCAAACTCCCACTCCCCCATATCCAAAACATCATCAATGTAAACATCGAAGTTAGGAAGTTTAGCATCCCATGAGGACAGCAAATTATACAATTCCTCTAAAGACACAATATCATCAATATTGTACTCTTTCATCTCCTGCCATGCAGCGGGGTTGCCTTTTAGACACTCCGTCCACAGAGTGTGACCTGGAAACTTCTCATGCTTACTTTTCTTCGTATTGACACAAAGCTTGTCTGTCATATACTCAAGCTTATTGCTGGTAAACCCGAATTGCTGTTTTGCTATTTCCAATGTGTCGATCTGTCTGTAAGTACTAGGCTTTGGCAAGCCGTTGAGAATGAACCGAGCGTTTACTTTTTTGGTATCAAACTTTCTGACGTTTTGGCCTATGATTATATCAGCCTCATTCAGAAGGTGCCAGAGTTTCAGTAGCAGTTCATAGTCGTCCTCCATGTCCTGCACGTTTGACTGGTCATAATAGAAAATCTCATCCTCTCCAAGCCACTTGGCCGCGAAAGACATAATAAACCAATCACTCTCAATCTGGTTTAATCCAAAACCCTGTTGCCACATACTCCACATGTGGGCTGTTATCGGGGCTGTCTCTATATCGTATAGAAGGATTTTAGGGCCACTCTCACCTTTTGGTGTCATACACCCCTTACCCACTATGTCAGAAGGCTTTCTATAGCCCTTAAAATGCTTTCTAAGGGCATCGGAGACAGTGGATTTACTCTTACCTAGTTTCCTGGCTATCTGTCTCCAACTGTCCCCTTGCTTAGACATCTCTATTGCTTCACTTTTCCAACTCACTCATCTTCTCCCTTACTTGTTGCCTACGAGCCTTCGCGTTCGAGGCAGGAATCACTCCGTTATCTTTGAGCCACTGTTTGTCTCGTTTTTCCTTCATGATTAAAATCACTTCCTTTTCAATCTGTGCCTCTTCAAACGAAATACCCTGCTTTTCTGCGTAACTCTTAATCTTGTGTGCATGTTTAGACACAAGTTGCATATTACCTTGGTGTGTGCATAAATGCTGTATAAACGGGAGTACATCATCCCAACCCGTCAAAGACACATTCCCCTTCAAGTGATCCACCTCAAGGTAAGACTTAGCAATCCACTCCCCTGTTAAAGCACACTCTGTACCTGTCTTAGCCCTTCCCACGTAGTCCTCTGGGGGTTTTGTACACTGAGAGTTTTTAAACTCAATCTTTGGGGGGTACTTTTCCCACAAAGCCCTCCGCAAGTTACCCCGCATCCACGTAAAGAAGGCTGATTTTGTTTTCCAGATGTGGGGGTGTTCCTCCCATGGCTCGTGAACACGACCCCTCACGCCACGATTTCCCCGTTCTTTTCCTCGTAGTCATGAACGAAAGCAATAACATCGGCATATGTTTTAATCAACGCAGAATTGACATAGATATCTTCTGATTCTGTTGAAGCCATACAATAAAGTTCTTCTGCTAAATCATCATCCAATCCGCTTGCAACTATCCCACTTGGGGATTTTGCAGACTCACGATAAAATACTGAGAAAAACTTAGCACACACATCAAATATTTCATTCCATTTCCATGGAGATTTTACAAATCCATTCATTTATCTTCCTTTATTCTCTTTCCATCTTTAAACTTATCACCGAGATATTGCACAGCACCCACCTCTAATGTTAAATCAAGATAGTATGATTTATGGCGCATCCACCACACTCTTTCTCTAGGCCACATTGTCTTAGGGGTTGTCTCAAGAAAATGTTCCATTACAGGGTACTTGGAGTACCTCCAGTAGGCTTGGTTTTTCCACTTGGTAGCTGCCATGCGTGAGGGAAAGAATCCCCCTATACGTCTGTCAGAGGCTTCACTCCACCAGAAGTACACGGGAACTCTATATTTTGTTCGGCCTACACTAAGCTTTTCTTTCTTAGACATTTTCCATCAACACATACTGTTCTTTACCAGATTTGATTTGTTCAGAAATTTCCCAAACAGTCCTATCAAACACAGATTTTCCTAGATAACTCCTAATCGCACTAGAGTGCACCTCTTGGTATTCTTCTGCCACCTCTCGTGTAGGAAAAAGTGCCGAGGCTTTTTCCTCCCCCAAAGAAATTGTCACCTTCCACTCTGTACCCATAGCGGAAAATGGAATACCTTCAAACACCCCCTCACAAACATCCTCACTATCTTGTCCTAAGATGTAGTAGGTGTCATACACTAAGTTTTGTAATGTATCTATATTGCTCTGAATTGCTGCGAGGTTTTCATAAACCATTGAAGTTTTATTGATGTCCATATATGATCCTTAAATAATTTTATATTTCTTCAACACTTGACGAATATCTATAATGTCGTCAGGTGTCCTACGCATGTGAGCCATATTAAACATCTCTTGGAAACAATAAAGTGCGTCTATCTCAATCTCATCACCACGCCATAATGTCACTGTCTTTGATTCTGGGTATAATGTATTAAACACATCGTACATAGCTTTCCAAGCATCCCTATCATTTTGTACATCCTTCAGCGCAAGGTATGCACTCTTCTCTGCCCACTTCACCTCTGAATGCGAATTAGCCTTATAGTGGTCAACAGGGTCGCCACTTGTTATCTGTAGGTATTTAAACATCCTGCCTATACCCCGCACCTTCCCTTTGTCATCCAAATATAGGTTGCCAAAACAGTCCCCATTTTGAATGCCCAGTTCAGGCTTGTCTGGGTTATATGATAACACCTCACACCCGAGCACATCCTTGTCAATTGTGACAACAACAGCTTGTTCCCCGCTTGCCTTAACTCTCAGGGCTTCAATAATGCACCAGTCATCAGTTTCCAGCCCGTCATTACACAAGACCCCGTTTTGATGTTTCATTATATACTCTGTAACTTCATCCTTCAGCAGTGGCCTTAGTGTATCTTTCCGGTTCCCTTTATACTCCATTAAAGAAGACTGACCCCACCTAATCAACGGGGCACTTCCCTCTACGAAACAAACCATACTGTCAGCTTTGATAGCCTCAAGAGGGGTAGATATTAACATCTTTGTGGTGTGCAATACGTTAGCCAACTCCTCCTTAATGCGTTGGCCTTCTTTTATCTCAAACTCATCAATAGAAAAGGGGGACAACCCTTTGGACTCTCTGTCTTTATTTAAGTCCCCCAACCAACCACCATTTTTGAACTTACCTCGTCCGTAAAATTCAGTTTTATTCTTAAACTCCTGTACACGGCCCGAAGGAGTGTGTTTTACGTCAATATACCTTTCTTCCCCAATGCTGGCAGATTTGTATATAATGCTGTCCGAATCAACTATTGCAATCGTCATTGTCGTTGTTATTTCCTTTAATCTTATTGACAGCAAATTCAATTGTAGAAAGATACTCTAACTCTTCATCAATTTCATCTTTATGTACGTGTTTAATCACTTGATTAAAGTCTTTCGTTGCAATGTCAAGTTCTTCTTTCAGGTATTGCCCGATTTCTTTTAATTTATCTTTCAACTCATCAACTTGTCGTAAGAGAGAAACACCCTCTTTCACAGCACGATCAAATGTTTCAAAAGATTCACTGTTGTTTAGGATAACTTCTAATTCTATTGTCATGTAATCTTCCTTTTGTGTGTGTTAATCTTCGAGAAGACTTTGGATTTTGTTGGCTACGGTAGTAGCCTTGCGGGACTCTTCCAGTGCGTCACTCTGAGCATTACTAAGAAGTATAATTTGTGAACCAATACTATCAGACTCATCTTTCTTTCGCGCAGCAAGCTCGGCTAGTGAGCTAACTATACTGGTAAAATTGGCTACAACCTCATCCACCGTCTGTACGGATTTTTTAAAATTAAAAATACTCAATTTATTCCCCTTATGATTAAATATAATCTTCTAATTCATTTGCAGCTTCACTATACTTCTTAACCAATTCGTGAAACTTCTCATCTTCAATATGCTCAAAGTCAGAATGATACCGGAATGTATAATCAAACCCCTCAATATCAATTGTGTCTTTCACTTCTTGTCGCTCACTTCTAGTCATTTTCAATCTCTCCAATGGCTTTCAAAAACCGTGATAATAGTTTCTTAACAGCACCTTCATCAAACGTGATGGAATGTCCTGCCCCTCTCCCAGCAGGGTAATCCACATCTGCTTCAGATAGTATGTCATTCAGACATTCAATGAAATCATCCTCCAATTCCTCCACTGCCTCTTTCTTGAAATACTCTGACAAAGACTCCCCATACCACTCCCAATTATCAACACCACCCTGTTCCAAGCATGATAGTTTGAAATCACGATCTTGAAGTCTTTCTAACTCTTGTTTAGATATCTTTATTTCACTCATATTCTTCCTCAAAGGCTTCATCAGGGAAACACCCTTCATCATAGTAATTCACTTCGTAATACTTACGATCCGTCTCATCCACTCTTTCACCCTGTTCTTTAGCAACCTGTTTAAAGAGCCTCCACCATTGGTTGAACGTCAGATTTTCTTTCTGGTGTTCTGTATACTCGCTGTAATCTTTTGATCCTCTGTGATTTTGCTCCATAGAGGCATTAGCACTTACAGCAAAGAGCAACAAAACACACACCACTAATTGCTTGATCATCACCACTCCTGCTGTAAGTTATTGATTTATAAGGCTAATATCAAAAAGGGACGTCTGAGTCAGACATATCATTATCTGCATCAGCATAGGCTGAGTCAGGAATTTCATCATCGTTTACACGATCTGGGGTTGCTTCCTTTTTCGTTGTTTTCTTCACAGCTTTCTTAACCACTGTTTTCTTTGGAACTGCCTCTACTGCTTTAGCACTGCCCTTTACATACTCACTCACCTGGGGAACAACCACATCAAGTGTTTGTCGTGCAATTGCCTCAATGTCAGATACATCCTCAACATAATGGCTTGCACTCAGCACACTCTGACCCACCATAGCACCAACGTCATATTCAGACATAGTGGGATTCTTCTCAGCATACTCTGCTTTTAGCTTGTTTGTCAAGTCATGCGCTTTCTTGGCCTGCTCGATAATAGCGTTAGAGTCGTCCACACTGCCCAGGACGTTCATAGCGACGTTAATCCCATGTCCCGTACTCATGCCACTATTATCGCGCTTGGCGGCTGTGTAGGGCTGTTTAAAGCCCTCGGAGGCTGCTTGTGAAGCTTGTTGAATGCCATCTGTACCAACTACAGTGATGCCAGAGGCAAAACCACTATATTGGGGCTTACCGTTATACTCACCAACGGTGACAGGGACAGTAATTTCAATACCCCTCACAAGGTCATGATAATTCTCATCTACGTCTTTGATACGTACCACTTCTTTATCTGTCAAACCAAGGCCCACTTTATCACCATCAACTACAATGTTGACAGCGTGTGTGGGAATCCAAGACTTACCGTCACGTCCATAATCTTTCTTTGTCTTCAATTCATTGAAGTAGATTGCTGATACAACACCACTAATGATATATTCAGTTTGTCGTGTTTTTGGGTTTTTGAATTCTTCTAGCATTTATATTTTTCCTTTGACTATTTTAATTAACGTACAACTTTAACTGGTGCATACTGCACAATTTTAACCTTTTCGGGGCGTGAGCCAGCTTCACACCACCGTTTAATTTCACGCGCCGCTTCCCGAGTGTGAACAACATCAAACATCTTATTAGTATCTTTAGATACAACTCCATATAGGAAATCTTTCATTTACTTCTCCATTAGAATTTTCACAACGTAGGCATAATACTATCATGATTCGATCATTCTGTCAAGTACTATTTGAGCATATATGCAGATATACCGCCACATAGCATAAAAACAACAGTTAGTGCTAGTGTTGCGAGAAACCCCACTCCGAGAAAAACACCCACTGTCCCAATCACAGCCTCTGTGAGCATAAAATATTTATACGCTGTTAGGGAGGATATCAAAAACACAATCACCCCCGACAGCCAAATAACGCTTGCAGCTAGTAGGCCAAAGAAAGCGCCAATCCCCAATCTAATCTTTTCAATCATTTACTTCTCCTCAATAAACGTGTGGTGTTTGAAACACTGTAGCCTCAACACCCGTGATAAATAAAAACCTCTCTGCTGCTGATAGCATGTCCAAGATAACTTGGTTGGGTGTAGAGTCATAACAACCTACCTCTATCCCAATAATCCATTCATCTATTGGGCTGTCGTAGTATGGGCTTGCGTAGTCAAAGAATTGTTCAACCACCTCGTAGGGGTCTATATCCAACTCTCCTGCCTTAGCCTCTATCCAACTTTCCATGTCTTTGTAAGCTTTCCCCACTATCAAAGCACTTCCTATGTCAATTCCCACTTGATTCTCCTTTGTTTAAATCAATGTATGCCTGAATATCGTTGATGTGTCTGAATTTCACACCCTAAACCTCTACGCATCATAAATTCTTCACTAACCTCTAGTATACTAGTGTTGATCATTTCTGTCAACACATTCACTACGTTTTTGTTGTCTTTACACACAACCACTAACTCATCGTGAGCTTGGTAGGTGAGGGTTCTAACGTCCCATTTAGCAGTCATCTTGTCCAATATCTTATCTACCCACATATCAAACATATAACTCCCTGTCCCTTGGCACAATGTGGAGAACTTGTCTTTATCACTTCGTAAAGAGTAGAGGAATCCGTTTATAGGGTTTATGAGCCACCTACCACCTCTTGAGTCTGTGATGACAACTTGCTCATCTGCTATAGCAACCACAGCCCAATTAAGCGCCCAGTATCCATCCAAAGACTTCTGTGCTTCTGCGACGGACACCCCTAATGCAGCAGAAAGCTTGGCTGCACCAATTCCGTAGATTGAACTATAGTTCGTAGTTTTTCCTTTTGCACGTTTAATCTTGACCTCTTCCATCTTTTCTGTGGACAAAGTTTTCGCCTTATATGCCTCTGCATCCTCTTTAGAGACATCCCCTGACGCAATGGCAGTTGCAAGGTGACTGTCATAGTCCTCTGCCATCATATCCTTAACATACTCTGGGTCTAGGGGTATCATGAAATGGTTTTTAACACGATCCTCAATACCAGATAAGTCACTTCCAATACTAATCTTACCCTCCCCTGCAATCAAACATCCCCGTATAGCCTCTGCAAAAGGCTTATTTGTGGAGGGCAGATTGACGATCTCGGAATGCTTCATCCTTAAAGTGTTGGCTAGGCCATTAATACGTGCCTGTAGATACTTGTCAAACTTCAGATTCTTCAAGAATCCTTGAATTGTCCCAAGCCTATGTTTAATCATAGAATAGCTTTCTAAAGCCTTAATTTCAGGGACTTCCTCTGCTAAACGTAAGATGGAAGGACAAAGTTCTTTCCCCTCTTCCCCATCTATAGAGATTTGTGCTACTTCCCTATCAACAGGCTTACTATTCTTCCATGCTGTCCAACTGCCTCGATGACTACCCTGTTCTGGCTTAGATTGTATCCATGCTTCAAATGCCTCCTTATCCCTAACATACTTAAAAGATTCTGGAACCCAACCCTTAGAAAGAAGAAAATCTTTCACTTGCTGAACACCATTGATATTAGGAGGGGCCAAAGAAACTAACTCGTGTATCTCCCCTTGCTTAATCACTTTGGCTAATAGGTTGCCATGCTCATCTGTCTCTTCACTAATTAAAAGCTTTTTAAGAGATTCCCACTTCTCTCCTGCTGCTGACATCTCCCCATTCTTCTTAAACGGCTTGCTAGGCTGTTTACGTGCTGTATAGGTAGGTACGGGAGGCATGACACTCTCTAGCTCAGTAGCGGCCCTCTCAGTCAGTTCTAGGAGGGTTGCTTCACTCTCTTTCAGATATGGGACATCCACTTCCCACATTGTCTTCTCTTGCAGCCTTGCACAATCCATTTTGAACATCAAGAATGTAAGAATACGGTTTACATAGTTTTCTACACTGTCTCCCTTAAACCTATCAAGATAGATAACCTCATCCTCAGACACCCTTGTACCGCCGACATTCCCCGCATCAACCTCAATCTTAGCAATAGAATACATATCTTCAAGACGTTGTATTAAATCATCCCACAGGGCAGAGTTGATCTTAACATCTTCCGTTACACGGTGTTTCATGCGTTGGTAGTGTGCTTCCGTTTCTACGGGGCACTCGCTGACAAAAGCCCAATCATCCTCCGCTATCTCTGGCTTCTTAATGCCGTAGTCACTAAAGAAACTATCAAGACCGTGAATCTTCCTATCGTGGTTCAAATACCACGACAATGCCAGTGAATCAATCACCATCAACTCTGACAAATCAATCTTGTACAACTTCTCAAATAGGGGGATATCAAATGATATAAAGTTGTGGCCCACTAGAGGAATCTTGTTGTCAATATGATATTGGAAGAAGGCTCGAATACGATTTTCCTCTGTGGCTCCTCTGAAAGTGGTGATGCCCTTACCAGCCATCTTAAAGCCCCATACATGAATCTTTGTAGCCTCAAACAACAATCCATCCGATTCAAGGTCGGCTACAGTAGCCATCTTATAGTTATAGATTTTTTTCATTTAACATGACCCCAATTCTTACCAGATATAGCAGAACTTATAGTGTCTTCTCTGACACTAAAAAAGGAGGCGATCTTTTTCACAGAGATTCCCTCTTTATACATTGCCCTAGCCCTCCTTACAATATCTTCTGTCAAAATAGCCCTGGAATGTGCTTCACCTTTGTTGGTCTTATTACCGGAGTCATAGCAATGTTGAATGTTTTCTTGTTGGGTATTCCACTCCAAATTTGATAGTCTATTATCATCTCGTATAGAGTTAATGTGATTCACGGTATCTTTACCTTCAGGGTTTGGGATAAAGGTTTCCGCAACCATCCTATGCACTCTCTCGGTAAATTTATATCCATCCACTTGCAACCTCATTTGCAAATAGCCTTGCTCATTCTTGAAAGGCTGTAAGATTCTAGGTTTTGTGATAAATGAAAACTCTTTATATTCGTTTCTGCCAACTTTTAGGTAAGACTTACTTCTAACCCTACCCAAAGAGCTTACCTGATACCTTTCTGGATATCTAGGGTAATCTACCCATATCTCCTCCATGTCTGCTACAGTGGCATTCTTGTAATTGAATATCTGTTTCACTATCCCTCCTGCTTAATAGGCTTCATATGTGGGTTTTCTTCCATATACGTATCATAGTCATGAATTGTGTGTGTCATATTATCATAGAAATACTTACCTGCATAGGGGCCAGTGTTTCCTGTCCATCTACACTTGGTCATCTTCATTAGTGTAGTGTTTCTAACTATTGGACACTCTGCTTCTTTGTCCCTTGTAAAAATTAAATTACAAGCCCCAGACTTATAGATAGAAGAAGACCCGTGGATATCCTCTTCTGTCATGTCAGCACCTTGACTACCTGCCGCTTGTCCACCACCACTCTTACGACTGTGGTTAATATTAATAAATGTCACTTTATGACTTTTCACCAAACCCTTCTGCCATCCCATAAACTCTTCTTGGGACTCGTTAGATAGAGATGCAATTAAATCCTGTAAGGGATCTATGACAATCACCTTACAATCACATTCGATAATCATCTGCATGATAAAATCCTGCACATCTTTGACGCTTCCATCCCTATCATCCAACAAGATAAACCTGTCTGTGCCATCTTCTTTGAATAGTAGTTCCTCTGACTTCTTTTGTACGAAGTCACTTTCTAAATAATCCACCTTCTCTTCAACATTTTCAATCAAGTTGATTTTTCTACCTACGACACGATTGGCTCTGCCAAACAGAAGCAGGGACAATATGTTCACCTCATTGCAAAGCTTGATAAATCGAAGCCGATTCAATACGATGCATTAAAAGATCCTAACTATCTTTCTTTTTATGCCGTGGATAGCCTGGGCAACAGCACCGCAAAACCAAGCTAATACTCTTGAAGCTAAGCAGCGGCGCCGTCAACGTAT
>SMFF01000142.1_pt1 | contig 19932 bp, 33 predicted proteins | sample 2456181 | NCBI WGS metagenome assembly SMFF01 (sample SAMN10132611, study PRJNA489261) | soil metagenome | isolation source: day120 antibiotic-loamy sand soil ammended with raw manure from dairy cow... | place: USA | collected 2015-04-01
TATTTCTGACCGGTCCTCGGCAAATGTTCGAGCGTAAAGTCAGCTACGCCGTACTGTCACTGCTAGTCAACGCACTACGCTCCTTGCCCTTTATCATTTTGCTGATCGTCATGATTCCGCTGACTAAGCTGATCACCGGTACCTCGCTGGGGGTAGCTGGGGCCATTCCGCCGCTGGTAGTAGGCGCCACCCCGTTCTTCGCCCGACTGGTGGAAACCGCACTGCGCGAAGTTGATCGCGGCATTATCGAAGCCACTCAGTCAATGGGCGCAAGCACCTGGCAGATCATCACCCGCGCGTTACTGCCCGAGTCCCGGCCCGGTATCATCGCTGCGGTCACCGTGATCGCCATCACCCTGGTGTCTTATACCGCTATGGCTGGAGTAGTCGGTGGCGGCGGGCTGGGTGATCTGGCCATCCGCTATGGTTACCAGCGGTTCCAGACCGATGTCATGGTGGTAACTGTTATCTTATTGCTAGTGTTGGTGCAGATACTGCAAAGTATCGGCGACCGCCTGGTGGTGCATTATTCACGTAAATAAGCTGGCAGCTGCGCTGGCTATCGATGGAGTGTATCCATGAAGAAGATTATTGCTGTTCTGGCCCTGACTACTGCCCTGTGCGCCCACGCAGCCGAACCGCTGAGTGTCGCCGCCACAGCCGTACCCCACGCAGAACTGTTGGAGTTTGTAAAACCCGCCCTTGCCAAGCAAGGCGTTGAGCTGCAAATAAAAATATTTACCGACTATGTGCAACCCAACGTACAAGTTGCCGAAGGACGCATCAAAGCTAACTTCTTTCAACATCAGCCGTATCTGGATGAGTTCAACAAGGGCCGCGGTACCGATCTGGTCAGTGTCGCTAATGTGCATGTCGAACCTTTTGGTATCTACTCGCACAAGCTAACTTCGCTAGACGTCATCCCCCAACGGGCCACAGTAGCGATTCCCAATGACGCCACTAATGGTGGGCGCGCCTTATTGCTGCTAGAAAAAGCCGGGCTGATTACGCTCAAACCAGAGGCCGGCATTCTGGCCACTCCACGCGACATCACCGACAACCCGCATAAGCTGCGTATCCGTGAACTCGAAGCAGCGACCCTGCCACGGGTACTGGATCAGGTTGATCTGGCGCTGATCAATACCAACTACGCCCTGGAAGCCGGACTTAACCCGCTCAGTGATGCGTTGGTGATAGAAGGCTCAGATTCACCTTACGTGAACATTCTGGTCACCCGTAGCCAAGATGCCAACGATGAGGCGGTCTTGAAGTTAGTAGAGGCGCTGCACAGTGATGAACTACGCGCGTTTATCCAGGAGAAATATCAGGGCGCGGTGGTTCCCGCATTCTGATCCAAGCCGTTTAAGCAAAAAGCCCGCAAGCTCAATGAGCTGCGGGCTTTTTTAATAGTGCATCGACAACTCAGCCGATCACTTCACTCATCGCTATACCAAGGGCAGCGGCAACACCTTCGCCATAAGCCGGGTCAGCCTTATAGCAATGGCCGATGTGACGGATCTGAATGGTCCGTTCAACGCTCTGCATAGCCCGCCCGGTATTCTCGAACACTCGCTGCTGCTCCTCTGCTGACATCAGCCGGAACAGGTCGCCAGGCTGCGTAAAGTAGTCCGCATCATCCGCCCGGAAATCATAGCGATCCGCATTGCCCGACAGCGCCATAGGCGGTTCACTGAAGTCCGGCTGCTCCTGCCACTCACCGTAGCTGTTAGGCTCGTAATGCAAACGGCTACCCTGGTTACCATCCACCCGCATGGCACCGTCGCGATGGTAGCTGTGTACCGGACAGCGCGGGGCATTGACCGGGATCTGGTGGTGGTTAACTCCCAAGCGGTAACGCTGGGCATCGCCGTAAGAAAACAGCCGTCCCTGCAACATACGGTCAGGCGAGAAGCTAATACCCGGAACTACGTTGGTGGGTGTAAACGCCGCCTGCTCAACATCCTGGAAGTAGTTATCCGGATTGCGATTAAGCTCAACGTAGCCTACCTCTTGCAGCGGATAATCTTTTTTCGACCAGATCTTGGTCAGATCGAAGGGATGGAAGCGATAACTGTCTGCTTCCAGCTCCGGCATCACCTGTACAAACAGCGTCCAGCGTGGGTAATCCTTACGCTCAATGGCCTCATACAAGTCGCGCTGGGAGCTTTCCCGGTCACCGGCAACTATGGCCGCCGCTTCCTGATCAGTCAGGTTACGAATGCCCTGCTGGGTTTTGAAGTGAAACTTAACCCAGTAACGCTCGTTAGACGCGCTGATAAAACTATAAGTGTGCGAGCCGAACATGTGCATATGCCGATAGCCATCGGGAATGCCTCTGTCACCCATCAGATAAGTCACCTGGTGCAACGCCTCAGGCAAGCTGGTCCAAAAATCCCAGTTGTTATTAGCGCTACGCATATTGGTACGCGGACAACGCTTAACCGCATGGTTCAGGTCGGGAAACTTCAGCGGATCGCGGAAGAAAAATACCGGCGTATTATTCCCTACCAGATCCCAGTTGCCTTGCTCGGTGTAAAACTTCATGGCTGTCCCACGAATATCCCGTTCAGCATCGGCTGCACCGCGCTCGCCTGCCACCGTTGAGAAGCGTACAAACATTGGAGTCTTCTTACCCACTTCAGAAAACACCCGCGCCTTAGTGAACTGGGTAATATCGTGAGTAACAACAAACTCGCCAAAAGCGCCAGAACCTTTAGCATGCATCCGCCGCTCTGGAATTACCTCACGGTCAAAATGTGCCAGCTTCTCCAGAAACCAGACATCCTGCAACAACATAGGCCCACGAGCACCCGCAGTCAGCGAGTCTTGGTTATTAGGCACTGGCGCCCCAGCTACCGTAGTCAACTTAGGCTTATCAGTCATCATTATTCTCCGAAGCAGTAGACATGACACTCAGAAGCATGCGCTCTGACGTTGCAACCATCATAGCCATGTGGATTAAACTTACCCAATAGATTAACTCAAAGCAGCCGATACACTCATTTGTAACAGGCATAAAAAAACCGGGCCAAGGCCCGGTTTTTTAAACTGATTGACGTTTACTCTTCAACAACGCCAGCCAGTTCAGGACGGTCGACCAGTTCCACGTACGCCATGGGCGCAGCATCACCAGCGCGGAAACCGCACTTCAGAATACGCACATAACCACCAGGACGATCTGCATAACGCTTGCCCAGGTCGTTGAACAGCTTGCCAACAGCTTCTTTGCTGCGGGTGCGGTCAAACGCCAAACGGCGATTGGCGACGGTATCTTCCTTCGCCAGGGTGATCAGCGGCTCTGCAACACGGCGTAATTCTTTGGCCTTAGGCAGAGTCGTTTTGATCAGTTCGTTCTCGAACAGTGACACCGCCATGTTCTGGAACATAGCCTTACGGTGCGAACTGGTCCGACTCAGGTGACGACCACTTTTACGATGACGCATCTCTCAATTCCTCGGTGTCAGACGATCAGGCGGTAACCTTATCGTCCTTCTTCAAGCTTGCAGGCGGCCAATTGTCCAGACGCATACCCAGTGACAGACCTCGCGAGGCAAGAACATCCTTGATCTCGGTCAGAGACTTCTTACCCAGGTTAGGGGTCTTCAGCAGTTCCACTTCGGTACGCTGGATCAGATCGCCAATATAGTAAATGTTTTCAGCTTTCAGGCAGTTGGCTGAACGAACAGTCAGCTCCAGGTCATCTACCGGGCGTAGAATCGGATCGATTTCGTCCTCTTCCTGCTCAACTACCGGCTCCTGATCACCTTTGAGGTCAACGAAGGCGGCCAGCTGATGCTGCAAAATAGTCGCAGCGCGACGAATCGCCTCTTCCGGCTCCAGCGTACCGTTGGTTTCCAGGTCAATGACCAGTTTGTCCAGGTTAGTACGCTGCTCTACACGGGCGCTTTCAACAACATAAGCTACACGCAGAACCGGCGTGTAGGCTGCATCCAGCTGCAGACGGCCAATAGTACGGTTTTCGTCTTCTTCTGTCTGACGTGCGTCCGCAGGCTCATAGCCACGGCCACGCGCCACAGTCAGCTTCATGTTAAGGACACCGTTGTCGGACAAGGTGGCAATGTGGTGATCAGGATTAATGATCTCCACATCGTGATCCAACTGAATATCCCCAGCGGTAACCACACCTGGACCTTTCTTGGAAAGGCTCAGGGTAACGTGATCACGACCATGCATCTTGACCGCCAACCCTTTCAGGTTCAGCAGAATCTCGATGACATCTTCCTGGACGCCTTCGATGGCGCTGTACTCATGCAAAACGCCGTCGATTTCCGCCTCTACCACAGCACAACCGGGCATGGAGGAGAGCAGAATGCGTCGCAACGCATTGCCCAGGGTATGACCAAAACCACGCTCCAGCGGCTCAAGGGTAATCTTGGCGCGCGTGGGCGAAGTTTCTTGCACGTCAATATGACGCGGTGTAAGGAACTCGGCGACCGAATTTTGCATGAAAAGCACCTTTTGTTGCTGACTATCGCTTACTTGGAGTAAAGCTCGACGATCAGGTTTTCGTTGATGTCGGCGTACAGGTCACTCCGAGCAGGCAGGTTCTTGAAGACACCTTCCTTTTTCGCAGTATCCACTTCCAACCAATCGGCCTGGCCGCGCTGAGCTGCCAGCTCCAAAGAGCCACCGATGCGCAACTGATTCTTAGCCTTTTCGCGAACGGCAATCACATCACCCGGGGAAACCAAGTAGGACGCAATGTTCACAGTCTTGCCATTCACGCTAATTGCCTTGTGGGAAACCAGCTGACGAGACTCGGCACGAGTTGAACCAAAACCCATACGGTATACAACGTTATCCAGACGACGCTCGAGCAGTTGCAGCAGGTTCTCACCGGTCGCGCCCTTCAGACGGGCAGCTTCCTTGTAGTAGTTGCTGAACTGACGCTCTAGTACGCCATAGATACGACGAACTTTTTGCTTCTCGCGCAATTGCGTGCCGTATTCGGAAAGTCGACCGCGACGCTGACCATGCACACCTGGAGGACTATCCAGCTTGCACTTCGAATCAAGAGCACGCACACCGCTCTTGAGAAACAGGTCAGTGCCTTCGCGACGAGCCAGCTTACACTTGGGACCAATATATCTAGCCATTTAACCGTCTCCTGATTACACGCGGCGCTTTTTAGGCGGGCGACAACCGTTATGTGGAATGGGGGTGACATCAGTGATGCCGCTGATCTTGTAACCACAAGAGTTCAACGCGCGCACTGCGGACTCACGTCCCGGGCCGGGGCCCTTCACGTTAACGTCGAGGTTCTTCAGGCCATATTCCAGAGCCGCCTGACCAGCACGTTCTGCAGCCACCTGGGCAGCAAAAGGTGTGCTTTTACGCGAACCACGGAACCCGGAACCACCGGAAGTCGCCCAGCTCAGAGCGTTGCCCTGACGGTCGGTAATGGTAATGATGGTGTTGTTAAAAGATGCATGGATGTGGGCAATGCCATCAACCACAGTCTTTTTTACTTTTTTACGAACACGAGCAGCAGGCTTAGCCATATCTGTATATTCCTTCGCGATTACTTACGGATCGGCTTACGCGGACCCTTACGGGTGCGAGCGTTGGTCTTGGTACGCTGACCGCGGACCGGAAGACCGCGACGATGACGCAGACCACGATAGCAGCCCAGATCCATAAGACGCTTAACGTTCATGTTGATCGCGCGGCGCAGGTCACCTTCAGTATTACTCTTGGCAACCTCGTTACGCAGCAGATCAATCTGCTCCTCGCTTAGATCCTTGATTTTAGCACTGGGTTCAACCCCAGTAGCAGCACAGATCTGTTGTGCTTTAGTCTGACCGATACCAAAAATATAGGTCAGAGAGATAACAGTATGTTTGTTATCCGGGATGTTGACGCCTGCAATACGGGCCATCCAAATTTACTCCGTCTGACAGCTACCTGACTCAACCCAAACGTAACAAGGTTGCGTGAAAAAGGGTGCAGTAGGGTAGCGCTAACATAGAAAGAAATCAACCACCCGTCCAATTGGCCGGGTGGCGGTTATCCTGAGACGCAGTCTTCAATCAGTATCAGGGACAATCTTAACCCTGACGCTGCTTGTGACGTGGCTCAGCACTGCAGATCACGCGCACGCTACCGTGACGGCTAATGATTTTGCAGTTACGGCAAAGCTTTTTGACTGATGCACCAACTTTCATATCGTTCTCCAGAACCCTGAAATATTAACGCAGCATGCCGCTGCCATAGCCTTTCAGGTTCGATTTCTTCAAAAGAGACTCGTACTGTTGTGAAACGAGGTGCGATTGTACTTGGGACATGAAGTCCATAACAACCACTACGACGATCAACAGCGAAGTCCCACCCAGGTAGAAAGGCACATTCGCCGAAACCACCAGGAACTGCGGCAGCAAACAAACCGCAGTCATGTACAAGGCACCGAACATGGTCAAGCGGGTCAGTACGCCATCAATATAGCGAGCCGATTGCTCACCCGGGCGGATACCCGGAATAAATGCACCAGACTTTTTCAGGTTGTCAGCCACATCTTTAGGATTAAACATCAGAGCTGTGTAGAAGAAGCAGAAGAAAATGATCCCTGCACTAAACAGAATGATATTCAATGGCTGACCAGGAGCAATTGCCTGGGACATGCTTTGCAGCCACCCCATGCCTTCGCCCTGCCCAAACCAGGTTCCTAGTGACGCCGGAAACAACAGGATACTGCTGGCAAAAATAGCAGGGATTACACCCGCCATATTCACCTTCAGCGGCAAATGACTGGTTTGTGCGGCAAACACTTTGCGGCCCTGTTGACGCTTGGCATAGTTGACGGTAATCCGTCGTTGTCCACGCTCAACAAACACCACAAAAGCCACCATGGCTACTGCTACTAAGGCAATAGCGATCAGCGCGAAGATATTAATATCGCCCTGTCGTGCTGCTTCGAACGACTGGCCGACAGCGCTGGGCAAGCCAGCGACGATACCTGCGAAGATCAGCATGGAAATCCCATTACCAATGCCACGCTCAGTAATCTGCTCGCCCAGCCACATCATAAACATGGCGCCGGCTACGAAGGTGGTAACGGCAATAAAATAAAAGCCGAAACCAGTGGCAAAGGTCACGCCCTGACTAGCCAGCCCTACCGACATCCCCACTGCCTGGATCAATGCCAGAACCAGTGTCAGATATCGAGTGTACTGACTGATCTTACGCCGACCAGACTCACCTTCCTTCTTCAACTGCTCCAGGGAGGGACTAACCGCGGTCATCAACTGCATAATAATCGATGCAGAAATGTACGGCATGATCCCCAGAGCGAAGATACTCATCCGCTCCAGAGCCCCACCTGAGAACATGTTGAACAGGCTAAGTATGGTCCCCTCATTCTGTCTGAACATATCAGCCAGGCGATCAGGGTTGATACCGGGTACCGGTATATGAGCACCGATGCGGTATACGATGATTGCCAAGAACAGGAAGCGCAAGCGCCCCCAAAGCTCCGACAGACCGCCTTGATTCATTCCTGAGAGAGCACCTTGCTTAGCCATGTAGTCCTTATTCCTCGACCTTGCCGCCAGCTGCTTCGATCGCTGCACGGGCACCTTTGGTAGCCATCAGCCCTTTGATCGTAACCGCTTTGGTTATATCGCCAGACAACACAATTTTGGCGCGTATAAACTTGTGGCCGATGATGTTCGCAGCCTTAAGCGCATCCAGATCGATGACGTCGACATCCAGCTTATTCAGCTCGCTGGTACGAATTTCCGCCGTCACCATCGCAATGCGGGAAGTAAAGCCGAACTTCGGCAGACGGCGATACAGCGGCTGCTGACCACCCTCAAAGCCCGGAGCTACCTTGCCACCGGAGCGCGAAGTCAAACCCTTGTGACCACGGCCAGCCGTCTTACCATGGCCGCTACCGATACCACGACCAACACGCAGCTTGTCAGGGCGTGAGCCCGGCGCGGAACGCAGATCATTCAATTTCATGTGTTAACCCTCAACCTTGACCATATAGGCAACCCGGTTGATCATGCCACGCACGGAAGGAGTGTCTTCAACTTCGACCGTATGACCGATACGACGCAGCCCCAGGCCCTTTACGGATGCCTTGTGGCTCGGCAGTCGACCGATCACGCTCTTGACCAGGGTCACTTTGATTGTTGCATTAGCCATGTCAGTTTACCCCACGATGTCTTCAACAGTCTTGCCACGCTTGGCCGCAATAGAATGCGGTGACTGCATTGACTTCAGACCCTTGTAGGTAGCCTGAATGACGTTGACCGGGTTGGTGGAACCGTAACACTTGGCCAGTACGTTATGAATGCCTGCAGCTTCCAGAACGGCGCGCATTGCACCGCCGGCAATAACACCGGTACCTTCAGAAGCTGGCATCATGAAGACCTTAGAGGCTCCATGGGCAGCACGCAGCGGATACTGGATGGTTGTACCATTCAGATCCACCTGGATCATGTTACGACGTGCGGCTTCCATGGCCTTCTGAATCGCAGCAGGCACTTCACGCGCCTTACCACGACCAAAGCCCACACGGCCGTTGCCGTCGCCAACTACTGTCAGCGCTGTAAAGGCAAACACCCGACCGCCTTTAACTACCTTGGCGACGCGGTTAACCTGTACGAGTTTCTCGATGTAACCTTCGTCACGCTTTTGATCGAAATTAGCCATAGCTCTACCCTTAGAATTCCAGCCCGCCTTCACGAGCGGCGTCGGCCAGCGCTTGCACGCGGCCATGATACTTAAAGCCGGAACGGTCGAAGGAGACCTTAGTTACACCGGCGGCCTTGGCACGCTCAGCAACCAGAAGTCCGACCTGCTTAGCGGCTTCAGCATTGCCCGTTTTGCCGCTACGCAAGCTAGCGTCAAGGGTGGAGGCACTGGCCAGAACCGTAGAACCATCAGCCGAGATCACCTGTGCGTACATGTGCTGAGAAGAACGGTACACGCTCAGACGTACAGCTTCCAACTCACGCATTTTCAGACGCGAACGGCGAGCTCGACGGAGACGAATAACTTTTTTATCGCTCATTTTGCTATGCCCTACTTCTTCTTGGCTTCTTTACGACGCACGATCTCATCGGAGTAACGAACACCCTTGCCCTTATAGGGTTCTGGGCGACGGAAATCACGAATTTCCGCTGCTACCTGGCCGACCAGCTGCTTGTCGATACCTTTGATAATAATGTCAGTCTGGCTGGGAGTTTCAACAGAAACACCTTCAGGCATCTGATAGTCGATTGGGTGGGAGAAACCCAGAGCTAAAGACAGAACCTGTCCTTTAGCCTGCGCTCTGTATCCTACACCAACCAACTGCAGCTTGCGCTCGAAGCCTTCGCTGACACCGACAACCATGTTGTTTACCAGCGACCGCATGGTGCCGGCCATGGCCGAGTTGACGCTACCTGGACGGGCTGCAACACGCAGAAAACCGTCCTCTTGAGCGACTTCAACGGTCGGATGCACACTCAATTCCAAAGCGCCTTTGGCGCCTTTGACTGAGACGTCCTGGCCATTCAATGTTACTTCTACACCCTGTGGTAATTTGACAGGGTTATTCGCGATGCGAGACATCTTTAACCCCCTATCAGAATACGGTGCAGAGCACTTCACCGCCGATACCGGCAGCACGTGCAGAACGGTCAGTCATCACACCTTGGTTGGTGGAGACAATCGACACGCCTAGTCCAGCCTTGACCTGCGGAATCTGGCCAACAGGCTTGTACTGACGCAGGCCAGGACGACTGACGCGCTTCAGTTCTTCAATGACCGGCTTACCCTCGAAGTACTTAAGCTCGATGGTCAGTACAGGCTTAACATCGCCCTGCACTTCGTAACCAGCTACATAACCTTCGTCTTTAAGTACTTTGGCGACAGCCACTTTCAGTCGTGCCGAAGGCATGCTGACGTTGGACTTTTCAGCCATCTGGGCATTACGGATACGGGTTAGCATATCAGCTAACGGGTCCTGCATACTCATGGGCTTGGTGCTCCTGAAACTGAGTAATTAAGGTCTAATTTACCAGCTGGCCATGACCAGTCCGGGTACATCACCGCGCATCGCCGCTTCACGCAACTTGATGCGCGAAAGACCGAACTTGCGGTATACACCGTGCGGACGGCCAGTGATACGGCAGCGATTACGCTGACGGACCGGGCTCGCGTCACGCGGCAGTTTTTGCAGGGCGACCTGGGCATTCCAACGATCCTCAACAGAGGCGTTGATGTTACCTACGGTAGCCTTGAGCTCAGCACGCTTGACAGCGTACTTGGCAACCAGACGAGCCCTTTTGGCCTCGCGGTTTTTCATGCTGACTTTAGCCATTGCCTGACTCCTAGTTACGGAACGGGAAGTTAAACGCACGCAACAGCGCACGACCTTCGTCGTCATTCCGGGCGTTGGTGGTCAAGGTAATGTCCAGACCGCGCAGCGCATCGATCTTGTCATAATCGATTTCCGGGAAAATGATCTGCTCCTTGACGCCCATGCTGTAGTTGCCACGACCATCAAAGGACTTGGCATTCAGACCACGGAAGTCACGTACACGGGGCAGCGAAATCGACAGCAGACGATCCAGGAATTCGTACATCTGGTCGCCACGCAGAGTTACTTTAACTCCGATAGGCCAACCGTCACGAATCTTGAAACCGGCGATCGACTTACGGGAATAGGTCACTATGCCTTTACGGCCAGTAATCTTTTCCAGGTCACCCAAAGCGTTCTCGATGACCTTCTTGTCGCCAACTGCTTCACCAAGGCCCATGTTCAGGGTGATTTTGGTGACTTTCGGAACTTCCATTACGTTCTTCAGACCCAGCTCTTCCTGGATCTTAGGAATCAGATTGCTCCGGTAATGTTCTTTCAATCTTGCCATGGTAAGCACCTAGATTCTCAAGCGTCGACGGCTTTTTGGGTCGACTTGAAAATACGAACCTTCTTACCGTCTTCGACCGTAAAGCCAATGCGATCGGCCTTGCTGGTCTCAGGGTTGAAGATAGCCACGTTGGAGACGTGGATTGGCGCCTCCTTCTCAACAATACCGCCCTGCGCACCAGCCATAGGATTCGGCTTGGTGTGGCGTTTGATAATGTTGACGCCGGAAATAACCAGGCGATTGTCGACCAGGACCTTGAGGACCTTGCCACGCTTGCCTTTGTCTTTACCGGCGATGACGATTACGTTGTCGTCACGTTTAATCTTTTGCATGACCGGGCTCCTTACAGCACTTCTGGCGCGAGGGAAACGATCTTCATGAACTGCTCATTACGCAGTTCACGAGTCACCGGCCCAAAGATACGGGTACCGATCGGCTCATTCTTTGCAGAGAGCAGAACAGCTGCGTTGCCATCGAAACGGATCAGCGAGCCATCGGTACGGCGTACGCCGTGACGGGTACGCACGATGACCGCATTCATCACCTGGCCTTTCTTTACTTTGCCGCGGGGAATTGCTTCCTTCACGGTCACTTTGATGATATCGCCAATGCCGGCGTAGCGACGGTGAGAACCGCCCAGAACCTTGATACACATAACGCGACGTGCACCACTGTTGTCAGCTACATCCAACATGGATTGAGTCTGAATCATAACTTTCTCCGACCCTTAAATAATCCGCTATTACAGCGCGGGGCTTAGACTTGCGCCGCGCGCTCGTCGATTTGTACCAGGGTCCAGTTCTTGGTTTTAGCCAAGGGGCGGGTTTCCCGAATGGTAACTTTATCGCCGATGCGGCATTCGTTGTTCTCATCGTGGGCGTGCAGTTTAGTCGACCGACGTACGTACTTGCCGTACAGCGGATGCTTTACCTGACGCTCGATGAGCACAGTAATGGTTTTATCCATCTTGTCGCTGACCACACGGCCAGTAACGGTACCTACTGAAGTGTTTTCGGCCATGATCAGTTACCACCTTTCTGATTGAGCACGGTCTTGACTCGAGCGATTTCACGCTTGGTCTTCTTCAGCAAGTGACTCTGCCCGAGCTGACCGGTTGCCTTCTGCATGCGCAAGTTAAACTGATCACGCAACAAGGTGAGCAGTTGTTCGTTGAGCTGCTCGGCAGATTTTTCACGAAGTTCTGTCGCATTCATCACATCACCGTCCGCTTAACAAAGGTGGTTGCGAGCGGCAATTTGGCAGCAGCCAAGGCAAATGCCTCACGCGCCAGCTCTTCGGAAACACCTTCAATCTCATACAGGACCTTGCCCGGCTGAATCTGGGCTACCCAGTATTCGACGTTACCCTTACCTTTACCCATCCGCACCTCAAGAGGCTTTTTGGAGATAGGCTTGTCCGGGAAGACACGGATCCAGATTTTACCGCCACGCTTAACGTGACGAGTCAGAGCACGACGGGCCGCTTCAATCTGACGGGCAGTCAGACGACCACGGCTGACGGATTTGAGACCGTATTCGCCAAAGCTCACCTTACTGCCGCGATGTGCCAAACCACGGTTGTGGCCGGTCATTTGCTTGCGGAACTTCGTACGCTTGGGTTGTAACATGTGCGTACCCCTTACTTAGCAGCTTTTTTCTTGGTCGCGACGGTTTTGACTTCTTCAGGCTGACCACCAATGATCTCGCCTTTGAAAATCCAAACCTTCACACCGATCACACCATAAGTGGTGTGGGCTTCAGCCGTTGCGTAGTCGATGTCGGCACGCAAAGTGTGCAACGGCACACGGCCTTCACGGTACCATTCGGTACGGGCGATCTCGGCGCCGCCAAGACGGCCGCTAACCTGGATCTTGATACCCTTGGCACCAATACGCATAGCGTTCTGTACAGCACGCTTCATCGCACGACGGAACATCACGCGACGCTCGAGCTGCTGGGCAACACTTTGTGCTACCAGAGCACCGTCGAGTTCCGGCTTGCGGATCTCTTCGATGTTGATATGCACAGGCACACCCATCTGGCTGGTCAGTTCCTGACGCAGCTTCTCGACGTCTTCGCCCTTCTTACCAATCACGATGCCTGGACGGGCAGTATGAATGGTAATGCGAGCAGTCTGCGCCGGACGCTGAATATCTACGCGGCTGACAGAAGCGCTTTTCAATTTGGTCTGAATGTACTCACGTACTTTCAGATCAGTGAACAGATAGTCCGCATAAGTGCGGCCATCTGCGTACCACACCGAAGTGTGCTGTTTAACAATACCGAGGCGGAAGCCTGTCGGATTTACTTTCTGACCCATCTGATCGACTCCTACTTGTCAGCAACCTTGACCGTGATATGGCAAGACCGCTTGATGATGCGATCAGCACGGCCTTTGGCACGTGGCATGATACGCTTCAGGGAGCGACCTTCGTTGACAAACACGGTGGAGACCTTGAGATCATCCACATCTGCCCCATCATTGTGCTCGGCGTTGGCAATAGCCGACTCGAGTACTTTCTTGATGATCTCAGCGGCCTTCTTGTTGCTGAAAGTCAGCAGATTCAGAGCCTCGTCCACCTTCTTCCCGCGAATCTGGTCAGCGACCAAGCGCGCTTTCTGGGCAGAGAGGCTGGCGCCCTTAACGGTAGCGGCTACTTCCATCTTTCTAACCCCTTAGCGCTTGGCTTTCTTGTCTGCCACGTGACCACGATAGGTACGGGTAGCAGAGAATTCGCCTAACTTGTGACCGACCATGTCTTCGGAAACCAACACCGGGACATGCTGACGACCGTTGTGTACTGCGATGGTCAGACCAACCATCTGCGGCAGAACCATGGAACGGCGCGACCAGGTCTTAACTGGCTTGCGATCGTTCTTTTCTGCTGCAACTTCTACCTTCTTCAACAGGTGAAGATCGATAAAAGGACCTTTCTTTAGAGAACGCGGCATTGTCGTTTCCTCTCCAATTACTTGCTGCGACGACGGACAATCATATTGTCAGTGCGCTTGTTGGACCGAGTCTTGGCACCTTTGGTGGGGAAGCCCCACGGCGATACCGGGTGACGGCCACCTGAAGTACGGCCTTCACCACCACCGTGCGGGTGGTCAACCGGGTTCATGGCAACACCACGAACGGTTGGACGCACACCACGCCAGCGCGCAGCACCAGCCTTACCCAGAGAGCGCAGGCTGTGCTCACCGTTGGACACTTCGCCCAAGGTAGCGCGGCACTCGCCGAAAACCTTACGCATCTCGCCGGAGCGCAGACGCACAGTGACGTAGGACCCTTCACGCGCTACGAGCTGCACAGAAGCTCCGGCACTGCGAGCGACCTGCGCGCCTTTACCTGGCTTCAGCTCAATCGCATGAATGGTGCTACCAACCGGGATATTGCGCAAAGGCAAGGTATTACCGGCTTTGATCGGCGCATCCGCACCCGAGACCAGCTGATCGCCAGCTACCACACCCTTGGGGGCGATGATGTAGCGACGCTCGCCGTCCGCGTACTTCAGCAGAGCAATGTGAGCGGTACGGTTTGGATCGTATTCGATGCGCTCAACAATGGCTGGAATGCCATCCTTGTTGCGACGAAAATCGACCATACGATAATGCTGCTTATGACCGCCCCCACGATGACGCGTGGTGATACGGCCATTATTGTTACGTCCACCGGACTTGGCTTGCTTCTCAAGCAGAGGTGCATACGGAGCACCTTTGTGCAGGTCAGGAGTTACGACCTTGACAACGAAGCGGCGGCCAGCGGAAGTAGGTTTACATTTAACAATTGCCATGATGTACCCCTTTCTTATTCAGCGCTGGCGAAGTCGATGTCCTGACCGGGCTGCAGGCAAACATACGCCTTCTTCCAGTCAACACGCTTGCCGAGTCCGCGAACGGTTCGCTTGGTCTTGCCTTTAACATTCAAGGTCGAAACGCTCTCAACCTTGACGTTGAACAGCTGCTCAACGGCTTTCTTGATTTCCAGCTTGGTCGCGGTGGTGTCCACTTTGAAAACAATCTGGTTTTTGCTATCAGCCAGCACGGTAGCCTTCTCGGATACATGTGGGCCCAGCAGTACTTTGAAAATGCGCTCCTGGTTCATCCCAGCATCTCCTCGAACTTCTTAACAGCAGGTACGGTGATCAGTACCTTGTCGTAAGCGATCAGGCTGACCGGATCAGAACCTTGCACGTCACGCACATCGACGTGGGGCAGGTTGCGCGCAGCCAGATACAGATTGGTATCCAGACTGTCAGTGACGATCAGCACGTTCTGCAGATCCAGCTCTTTCAGCTTACCAATCAGCGTCTTAGTCTTGGGTGCATCAACCGAGAAGCTTTCAACTACAACCAGACGATCCAGACGCACCAGCTCAGACAGAATCGAGCGCATCGCGCCGCGATACATCTTGCGGTTGAGTTTTTGATCGTGGTCACGTGGACGAGCTGCAAAGGTCGTACCGCCGCCGCGCCAAATTGGGCTGCGGATAGTACCGGCACGCGCGCGGCCAGTACCCTTTTGACGCCAGGGCTTCTTACCACCACCGGAGACTTCGGAACGGGTCTTTTGCTGCTTGGTACCCTGACGACCACCAGCCATGTAAGCAACAACGGCCTGGTGTACCAAGGTTTCGTTAAACTCGGTAGCGAAGGTCAGATCGGAAACTTCGATCGCGCTTGCACCAGTTACATTCAGATTCATGCTAACTCCCCCTTAACCCTTGGCCTTGACTGCCGGGCGAACGATTACATCGCCACCTGGCGCGCCGGGAACTGAACCCTTGATGAGCAGCAGGTTACGCTCGGCGTCAACGCGTACGATTTCCAGGGTCTGGACTGTCACTTGCTCAGCGCCCATGTGACCAGCCATTTTCTTACCCTTGAACACGCGACCCGGGGTTTGGCACTGGCCAATAGAACCTGGAACACGGTGAGACAGGGAGTTACCGTGAGTGGCATCTTGTCCACGGAAGTTCCAGCGCTTGATGGTACCGGCAAAACCCTTACCTTTAGATTGCCCGGTAACGTCAACTTTCTGGCCCGCTTCAAACATGCTTACAGTGAGATCTGCACCAGCTTCGAAGCCACCAAGATCATCCAGGCGGAATTCGCACACACTGCGACCTGCTGCAGTATTAGCTTTAGCAAAGTGCCCGGCCATCGGCTTGCTGACGCGACTGGCGCGACGCTCACCCACAGTGACCTGAATAGCCTGATAGCCATCCGTGTCAAGGGACTCATCTTGTAAACCTCATGAGTGCACGGGGCTATTACCCGCTATGGCCGCCCATTTCAGGGCGTTGCACGACTTATAGCCCCCGTCGTGTGGGGCTATCAGCCGAGGCTGATTTGAACCTCAACGCCAGCTGCAAGGTCCAGTTTCATCAGCGCATCGACAGTCTTGTCGGTAGGCTGAACGATATCCAATACCCGCTTATGGGTACGGATTTCATATTGATCCCGGGCATCTTTGTTGACGTGCGGTGAAACCAGCACTGTAAAACGCTCTTTGCGTGTCGGCAAAGGTATCGGACCACGCACCTGAGCCCCAGTACGTTTCGCGGTATCCACGATTTCCTGGGTTGATTGATCTATCAGGCGATGGTCAAAGGCCTTCAACCGAATACGAATCTGTTGGTTCTGCATTTGACCAGAAACTCCAAGCTTCAATTCTTCAGAGCACACACCGAATTTCGGAGAGGCCCATCCAAGGGAGGCGCAATTCTACTTATGCGCCACACGGGTGTCAACCAAAATACAAAAGCCCCCAAACATCGGGGGCTTTTGCGTATGGTCAGATCATTACGCGATGATCTTAGCAACCACACCGGCACCAACGGTACGACCACCTTCGCGAATCGCGAAGCGCAGGCCGTCTTCCATGGCGATAGGTGCAATCAGGGTAACAACCAACTTCACGTTGTCGCCCGGCATGACCATTTCAACACCTTCGGGCAGCTCACAGGAGCCAGTCACGTCGGTAGTACGGAAGTAAAACTGGGGGCGATAGCCCTTGAAGAACGGAGTATGACGACCACCTTCGTCCTTGCCCAGAATATACACTTCTGCTTCGAACTGGGTGTGCGGCTTAATAGTACCCGGCTTGGCCAGAACCTGACCACGCTCAACGTCTTCACGCTTAGTACCACGCAGCAGAACACCAACGTTCTCGCCGGCACGACCTTCGTCGAGCAGCTTACGGAACATTTCAACACCGGTACAAGTCGTCTTAACGGTGTCTTTCAGACCAACGATCTCGATCTCTTCCTGAATGCGGACGATACCGCGCTCAATACGACCGGTTACTACAGTACCGCGGCCAGAGATGGAGAATACGTCTTCGATCGGCATCAGGAACGGACGATCGATGGAACGAACAGGCTCAGGGATGTAGGAGTCCAGAGTCTCTACCAGGGTCTTAACCGCAGTAGTACCCAGACCATTTTCATCACGACCTTCCAATGCCATCAGCGCGGAGCCGATGATGATTGGTGTGTCGTCGCCAGGGAAATCGTAAGCGCTCAGCAGCTCACGCACTTCCATTTCAACCAGCTCCAGCAGCTCTTCGTCGTCTACCATGTCGGCCTTGTTCAGGAACACAACAATGTAGGGAACGCCGACCTGACGGGACAGCAGGATGTGCTCACGCGTCTGCGGCATAGGGCCGTCAGCAGCGGAACAAACCAGGATAGCGCCATCCATCTGCGCAGCACCGGTGATCATGTTCTTGACGTAGTCAGCGTGACCAGGGCAGTCAACGTGCGCGTAGTGACGAGTCGGAGAATCGTACTCTACGTGCGAGGTGTTGATAGTGATACCGCGAGCCTTTTCTTCTGGCGCGTTATCGATCTGATCATAGCCCCTGGAAGCACCGGCTCCACCGAATACTTCGGCGCAAACACGAGTCAGGGCAGCGGTCAGAGTAGTCTTACCATGGTCAACGTGACCGATGGTGCCGACGTTCAGGTGCGGTTTCGGTTTGCTGCGTTCGAACTTCTCTTTAGCCATCGAGAGATCCCCTATACTGTATGCAATGCGCGAGTCACGCGACCATTAAATAAAAGGCAGATACTTGCATATCTGCCTTCATGTTGGAGCTCATGAGCGGAGTCGAACCGCTGACCTCACCCTTACCAAGGGTGTGCTCTACCAACTGAGCTACATGAGCTTAAACCTATGCATAACCGGACTGGAGCGGGTAGCGGGAATCGAACCCGCACCATCAGCTTGGAAGGCTGAGGTTCTACCGTTGAACTATACCCGCCAAGAGCACTTTGCCCGGCAATACTAAATTTGGTGGAGGGAGAAGGATTTGAACCTTCGAAGGCTAAGCCGTCAGATTTACAGTCTGATCCCTTTGACCGCTCGGGAACCCCTCCGTAAAAGAGGCGCCATTTTCATCACTTAGCGCCGCCCTGTCAACACTTTTCTTAGATAAAACCGTAACTTGAAAAGATTCAGGACATATTACTCACTTCTCGCAGCCCACCGCAGCTGCGAAGCGGCGCCATTCTAGGGGATGTGTACCGAGTTAGCAACGCCTGCACATGCCTCATACCTATGCTGGAGTCCTGAAAAGTCCTGGCGCAGTCGAGACAGCAGCTCCTGATCCACTAAACGCCGAGCCTGACTGGTAACCTCCACTACATACTCTGGCTCATGCTTATTCAAAGCGTGTAGTCGCACATCCAGCCCAAGACCACGCAACTGCTCCTGTCGGGCGCGGGCATTGTCTTCTTGTGCAAACACACCAAGGGACAAACTGCCAGCCAGCTCACCGCGAGTAATTAGAAAACCATCTATTCGCTGCTCCTGCAATGCCGACAACTGGATCACCGCATGCCGCTCACCACCAACTACCGGCATTACCAGCCAGTACTCTGCGCCAATCACCGCATCACGCTTCAGCACTTGAGAGTCGACATCAAGGGCCAGCAGGCGCTGACGCAACAACTCAGCCTCAGCGGCAGTGACGAAACGCCCTAGAGTGACACATAACACTGCCTCGCCGCCGGACACCACGACCGAGCCTGAACTTAACGACTGAGGCGGGGCCACGGAAGGCTCAACCTCCACAAGAGTAGCTGCCGGCACCAACGGTTGCCCCTGTAACTGCCATAAAGCGTACAGAATATTCAGCAACAACAAAGACAGCAGCAGGTACTTCATGCGCCACGCTCTATCGGGCAAGCCAATGCCAAACCACGAAACACCAAGTCACTCACCACTTCGCAGGGCTCGCTCAGCACCGTACGCATATTAGCCGCATCACCACCGGTAAGAATAATCGCAGGCTCATCCCCCAGCAACTGAGCTGCCATGCGCAACTGCTCACGCACAAAGCCGTTGAGCATGAGCTCGCAGCCGAATTCGACAGCTTCCGCCGTGCTGACACCTGGTCGTGGCTCGCTCATGCCGGCAACGCGAGCGTCATAACGAATCAAGCGCGTGCGACTTAGCAGACTACTCCGTAGCAGCTTACTGCCCGGCGCGATATATCCGCCCAAGTGATTGCCATTGACGTCAACGAAGTCACTGGTCACTGCCGTCCCCAGATCGATAACCACACAGGCCCGACCGCATAGATTATAACCTGCCACCAGGGCCAGCCAACGATCCATCCCGAGCCTTGAAAAGTCGGCATAGCCATTCTTTACGCCAGCCAAACTAACACGGGGCCTAGCGAGCATAGGATACTGCCTGAGCCAACTGGTCAGTTGATCCATAATAATCTGAGTTTCCTCCTCAGAGCGGACACTGACCAACCGACAGCCATGAATCTCCCGCTCCTGACCACCCAGCAGGCGCTGCAGTTCGATCAGATCCGGCGCCATATCGCCATCCCTGGTGCGCCCGCCGCGATCCAGCAAACGCCATTTAATCAGCGTATTACCGCAATCCAGCTCAAGAATCATCATTCAACCTCAGGCTAACCTCGCCCCCATTAAGCAGCAGCTCGCCATCAGCCGTAGCCAAACGCAAGGCACCCCTAGCGTCGACACCCATCTCAACCCCGAGGGTATAGGTGTTACCCGCCTGCACCCGCACAGG
>SMFF01000084.1_pt1 | contig 19654 bp, 14 predicted proteins | sample 2456181 | NCBI WGS metagenome assembly SMFF01 (sample SAMN10132611, study PRJNA489261) | soil metagenome | isolation source: day120 antibiotic-loamy sand soil ammended with raw manure from dairy cow... | place: USA | collected 2015-04-01
CTGATCGCCCCGATCGCCATGGAAGAAGGTCTGCGCTTTGCTATTCGCGAAGGCGGCCGTACCGTGGGCGCCGGCGTCGTAGCCAGCATTACCAAGTAACACGCAGTCCAGAAGGGCGGATGAGCGTCTTGGCGCTCTTCCGCTTTCGTTGTAAAAAGCGATGGATACCGCCAATACGTCGCTACAGGGTTTAGGGGTATAGCTCAATTGGCAGAGCGTCGGTCTCCAAAACCGAAGGTTGTAGGTTCGATTCCTACTGCCCCTGCCACACACAGTCAGTCACATCGCTGCCGCTAGGGCGGCGCCACATGCCGGAATATGTCGAATAGCAACGTAGAAACCGTTACCAGTACCGCCGACCGCATCAAAATGGGTCTGGCCGTGCTCGTTATCGTCGCCGGTATTGTGGGTTACTCGGTGCTAGAGGGTCAACCGACCATCGCCCGGGTGGGCGTGTTCCTGGCCGGGCTGGTGGTCGCCGGCATCATTGCCTGGTTCAGCGAACCGGGCCGCCGCACCATGAGCTTCGGGCGCGACGCCTACAACGAAACCAAACGCGTGGTATGGCCGACGCGTAAAGAAGCCACCCAGATGACGGGTATTGTCTTTGTGTTCGTCGTTGTCATCGGCATTTTGTTGTGGGTTGTCGACAAAGGGCTCGCGTGGGCCATTTACGGCCTGCTGCTTGGCTGGAAATAAAGGACACACATGAGCAAGCGTTGGTATGTCGTACACGTTTATTCCGGAATGGAAAAAAGCGTGCACAAAGCGCTCGTCGAGCGTATTGAACGTGCAGGGCTGGAAACCTCCTTTGGTCGTATTCTGGTTCCTTCCGAAGAAGTCGTCGAGGTAAAGGGTGGCAAGAAGTCCATCTCCGAGCGACGCATATTCCCGGGCTATGTCCTGGTCGAGATGGATCTTACCGACGAGACCTGGCACCTGGTAAAGAACACCAACCGGGTTACCGGTTTCCTGGGCGGTTCGGGTAATCGTCCCGCGCCTATTTCCGATCGCGAAGTCGAGAAAATCCTTTCGCAGATGGAAGAAGGCGTCGAGAAGCCACGGCCCAAGGTCCTGTTCGAAGTGGGCGAGATGGTCCGCGTCAAGGAAGGCCCGTTTGCAGATTTCAACGGCAACGTTGAAGACGTTAATTACGAGAAAAGCAAGGTGCGTGTCTCGGTCACGATTTTTGGCCGCGCCACCCCTGTCGAACTCGATTTCGGTCAGGTCGAGAAGTCCTGACTTCAACCCCGGGGAGCCGTTACAGCACATCGCTGTTCGGCGCATGAACCCGCAAGGAGCAAAGCATGGCGAAGAAAATCGTCGGCTTTATCAAGCTGCAAGTACCAGCTGGTAAGGCTAATCCCTCACCCCCTATCGGTCCGGCGCTGGGTCAGCGCGGTCTGAACATCATGGAATTCTGCAAGGCGTTCAACGCCAAGACGCAGGGCCTGGAGCCCGGTCTGCCTATTCCAGTGGTCATCACCGCTTACGCAGACAAGAGCTTCACCTTCATCATGAAGACGCCGCCTGCCACCATCCTGATCAAAAAGGCCAGTGGCATACAAAAGGGCTCCGCGCGTCCCAACCTGGACAAGGTCGGTACGCTGACCCGTGCCCAGGCTGAAGAGATCGCCAAGACCAAGGCACCCGACCTGACGGCGGCCGACCTGGACGCCGCTGTACGCACGGTGGCTGGCAGCGCGCGCAGCATGGGCATCACGGTGGAAGGGGTATAAGCATGGCCAAATTATCCAAGCGTACGGCCGCTATTGCCGCCAAGATCGATCGCAACAAGTTTTACCCTGTCGCCGAAGCCCTGGCTTTGGTCAAAGACACTGCCACGGCAAAATTCGATGAGTCCATCGACGTAGCCGTGCAATTGGGCATCGACCCCAAGAAGTCCGACCAACTGGTTCGTGGCTCGGTCGTGCTGCCAGCAGGTACGGGTAAGGCTGTCCGCGTTGCTGTATTCGCCCAGGGCGAAAAAGCCGAAGCCGCCAAGGCCGCCGGCGCCGACATCGTCGGCCTGGACGACCTGGCCGACAGCATCAAGGCCGGACAGATCGATTTCGACATCGTCATCGCATCGCCTGACACCATGCGTGTCGTCGGTGCGCTGGGCCAGATCCTCGGCCCGCGTGGCCTGATGCCTAACCCCAAAGTGGGTACGGTAACTCCTGACGTCGTCACCGCCGTCAAGAACGCCAAGGCTGGTCAGGTTCAGTACCGTACCGACAAGGCTGGCATCATCCATGCCACTATCGGTCGCGCCTCCTTCGGCGTCGAGCAGCTGCAAACCAATCTGGCCGCCCTGGTCGATGCCTTGAACAAGGCTCGTCCGACCGCAGCCAAGGGCGTGTATCTGCGCAAGCTGGCCGTCTCGTCCACGATGGGCGGCGGCGCGCGCGTTGAATTAGCATCCCTGACGGCCGCCTGATAGGCCTTGGGGTAAAGAACTTTGGGCTGTGTCTGGGCATCTCCAGGCACTGCTGTCAAAGACCGCTGGAGCTCTGTTAACAGAACTTAATTCCGGGTCGTAAAAAACCCGGGTCCAGCGTAGACGGCGTCCCATGGAAGAATTCTTGCAGTACGAAGAACTCGACCAGGTGCGCCGCATTCGGTTGACGCAAGAGACCCTCTTTTGCGTCGTTTGATGGAGTGTTCAAACCGTGAGTCTCAATCGTAAAGAGAAAGCGGTAGTTATCGAAGAAGTCTCTGCACAAGTTGCAAAGGCCCAATCGATCATTATCGCTGAGTACCGTGGTCTGGACGTCGCCTCTGCAACCGTATTGCGCAAAACTGCGCGTGAGTCGGGCGTGTATCTGCGTGTTCTCAAAAACACGCTGGTTCGTCGGGCTGTCGCCGGAACTCCCTTCGAGGAGCTTTCTGCACAGCTTACCGGTCCGCTGATCTATGCGATCAGCAGTGATCCGGTTTCGGCGGCCAAAGTACTTGCCGGTTTCGCAAAGACCAACGATAAGCTGGCTATCCAAGGCGGGGCATTGCCCAACAGCCTGCTTAGCCAAGATGGTGTGAAGGCCCTGGCCACCATGCCTTCGCGCGAAGAGTTGCTTTCGAAACTGCTGGGTACGATGCAAGCACCTATCACGCAATTTGTGGCTGTGCGCGATCAGAAGGAAGCTGCGTAAGCAGCCCCTTCGGATTTCGTCGAACCGAGCGACACCCAACCTGGCATTTATAAATATTTGGAGTTCTTAAAATGGCATTAAGCAAAGCTGAAATCCTGGACGCGATCGGCGGCATGACCGTGCTCGAATTGTCCGAGCTGATCACCGAAATGGAAGAAAAATTTGGCGTGTCGGCTGCTGCCGCCGCTGTGGCTGTGGCTGCTCCTGCAGCTGGCGGCGGTGCCGCTGCCGCTGAAGAGCAAACCGAGTTCACCGTTGTATTGGCTGAAATCGGCGCTAACAAGGTCAGCGTCATCAAGGCCGTGCGCGAAATCACCGGTCTTGGCTTGAAAGAAGCCAAGGATCTGGTTGACGGCGCACCGAAGCCTGTCAAGGAAGGTCTGTCCAAGGCTGACGCCGAAGCTGCACAGAAAAAGCTTGAAGAAGCTGGCGCAAAAGTCGAACTTAAGTAAGGCTATTTACGCTTGCCCGGGATGGTTTAGGCCGTCCCGGGCTTTTGCGTTTCCAGAAAACCCGCGATTCCGGTTTGCTTGTTTTTATTGAAGCCGGGTTTTCTGGAGTCGTAAACCAGGGCCGTGGTTGACGGCCCATGTAACCCTCGAGTCGGAGTGCTCATGCCTTATTCGTATACCGAAAAAAAGCGCATACGCAAGAGCTTCGCCAAGCGTGAAGACGTCCAGGACGTCCCTTACCTTTTGGCGACTCAACTGCAATCATTTAAAACGTTTCTGCAGGCGGATACTACACCGTCCAAACGCAACGAAGAAGGCCTGCAAGCGGCTTTCAGTTCCATATTCCCCATCGTAAGCCATAATCAGATGGCGCGCCTGGAGTTCGTCAGCTATGTGCTGGGCGAGCCCGTGTTCGACGTCAAAGAATGTCAGCTGCGTGGCCTTACTTATGCGTCTCCCTTGCGTGCCAAGGTGCGCCTGGTTCTGATGGATCGCGAAGTCAGCAAGCCCACCGTCAAGGAAGTCAAAGAGCAAGAAGTATACATGGGCGAAATACCGCTCATGACCAATACGGGCTCTTTTGTCATCAACGGTACCGAGCGCGTCATTGTGTCGCAGCTGCATCGTTCACCAGGGGTTTTCTTCGAGCATGACCGCGGTAAAACGCATAGCTCGGGCAAGCTGCTGTTCTCGGCCCGCGTGATTCCTTACCGCGGCTCGTGGCTGGACTTCGAGTTCGACCCCAAGGACATCCTGTTCTTCCGCGTTGACCGTCGCCGCAAGATGCCGGTCACCATACTGCTCAAGGCTATCGGCATGACGCCCGAAGCCATCCTGGCGCATTTCTCCGATTTCGATAATTTCGAACTTCAGGAAGAAGGCGGCATGCTCGAGTTTGTGGCGGATCGCTGGAAGGGCGAAGTCGCGCACTTTGACATCACCGACCGTTCGGGCAAGGTCATTGTCGAGAAAGACAAGCGCATCAATGCCAAGCATCTGCGCGACCTGGCTACGGCCAAGGTCGAGTACGTGTCCGTACCCGAAGACTTCCTGCTGGGCCGTGTGCTGGCCAAGGGCATCGTCAATCCGGAAACGGGCGAAGTCATCGCCAACGCCAACGACGAAATCACCGAAACCATGCTGGCCGACATGCGTGTCGCCGGCATCCGCGACATCCAGACCTTGTTCATCAATGACCTGGATCGCGGCGGTTATATCTCGCAAACCCTGCGTACCGACGAAACGGCTGACCAGATGGCAGCTCGTGTCGCCATCTATCGCATGATGCGTCCCGGCGAGCCCCCTACCGAAGACGCGGTCGAAGCACTGTTCCAGCGACTGTTCTACAGCGAAGACACCTACGATCTGTCGCGCGTAGGTCGCATGAAGGTCAACAGCCGTCTGGGCCGTGGTGAAGACATCACCGGTCCCATGACGCTGACCAACGAAGACATCCTTGAAACCATCAAGGTGTTGGTCGAGCTGCGTAACGGCCGTGGCCAGATCGACGACATCGATCACTTGGGCAATCGTCGTGTTCGCTGTGTTGGCGAATTGGCCGAGAACCAGTTCCGTGCCGGTCTGGTTCGTGTCGAGCGCGCTGTCAAAGAGCGCCTGGGCCAGGCAGAGACCGAAAACCTCATGCCGCACGATCTGATCAACTCCAAGCCGATTTCGGCTGCTATTAAAGAGTTCTTCGGCTCCAGCCAGCTGTCCCAGTTCATGGACCAGACCAACCCCTTGTCCGAGATCACGCACAAGCGTCGCGTCTCGGCATTGGGCCCTGGCGGTCTCACGCGTGAGCGCGCCGGCTTTGAAGTGCGCGACGTGCACCCGACCCATTACGGTCGGGTATGCCCGATCGAAACGCCGGAAGGTCCAAACATCGGCCTGATCAACTCGATGGCGCTGTATGCGCAATTGAACGAGTACGGCTTCCTGGAAACGCCCTACCGCAAGATTGTGGACGGCAAGGTCAGCGACAAGATCGACTATCTGTCGGCCATCGAGGAAAGCAACTACGTCATCGCCCAGGCTAACGCCACGCTGGCCGAAGACGGCTCGTTTGCCGATGACCTCGTTGCCTGCCGCCAGGCTGGCGAAACCATGTTGACTGCACCGTCGAACGTGCACTACATGGACGTTGCGCCATCGCAGATCGTATCGGTCGCCGCATCGCTGATCCCCTTCCTGGAGCACGATGACGCCAACCGAGCCTTGATGGGCGCCAACATGCAGCGTCAGGCAGTGCCTTGCCTGCGTCCGGAGAAGCCTCTGGTCGGTACCGGTATCGAGCGCACGGTTGCGGTCGACTCGGGCACGACGGTACAGGCCATACGTGGCGGCGTCGTCGATCACGTTGACGCCGAGCGCGTCGTGATCCGTGTCAACGATGACGAGAACGTGGCCGGCGAAGTGGGTGTGGATATCTACAACCTCATCAAGTACACCCGTTCCAACCAGAACACCAACATCAACCAGCGCCCTATCGTCAAGCCGGGCGATCAAGTCGCCCGCGGCGACGTGCTGGCCGATGGTGCATCGACCGACCTGGGCGAATTGGCTCTGGGTCAGAACATGCTGATCGCGTTCATGCCCTGGAATGGCTACAACTTCGAAGACTCGATCCTGATCTCCGAAAAAATCGTTGCCGACGACCGCTACACCTCGATCCATATCGAGGAATTGACGGTGGTTGCGCGCGACACCAAGCTGGGTGCCGAAGAAATCACCCGCGACATCAGCAACCTGGCCGAAACCCAGCTTAATCGTCTGGACGACTCCGGCATTGTCTACATCGGCGCCGAAGTGCGTGCCGACGACGTGCTGGTGGGCAAGGTAACGCCCAAGGGCGAAACCCAGCTTACGCCAGAAGAGAAACTGCTGCGCGCCATCTTTGGCGAGAAGGCTTCCGACGTCAAGGACACCTCGCTGCGCGTGCCCTCGGGCATGATAGGCACCGTCATCGACGTGCAGGTCTTCACGCGCGAAGGTATCGAACGCGACAAACGTGCTCAGTCCATCATCGACGACGAGCTGCGCCGCTATCGCCAGGATCTGAACGATCAGCTGCGTATCGTCGAAGACGACACCTTCGATCGTATCGGCAAGTTCCTGGTCGGCAAAACCGTCAACGGCGGCCCGCGCAAGCTGGCCAAGGGCACGGCTTTGGCCAAGGACTACCTGACCGAGCTGGATCGCTGGCAGTGGTTTGATATTCGTCTGTCCGACGAGGCGCACGCCGTGGTGCTGGAACAGGCCAAGGAGTCGCTCGAGCAGAAGCGTCATCAATTTGACCTTGCCTTCGAAGAGAAGCGCAAGAAGCTGACGCAAGGCGACGAATTGCCCCCGGGCGTGCTCAAGATGATCAAGGTATACCTTGCCGTCAAGCGCCGCCTGCAGCCGGGCGACAAGATGGCCGGCCGCCATGGTAACAAGGGTGTGGTGTCGCGGATTACTCCCGTCGAAGACATGCCGCACATGGCCGACGGCACGCCAGCCGATATCGTGCTGAACCCCCTGGGCGTTCCTTCACGGATGAACGTCGGGCAGGTGCTGGAAGTGCACCTGGGCTGGGCAGCCAAGGGCGTGGGCCATCGCATTGCGGACATGCTCGAGGACGAAAAGAACGTTCAGATCAAGGCCGTAAGAGCCTATCTCGAGAAGGTCTACAACACCGCCGGTGCCAAAGCCCGCATTTCCGAGCTTACCGACGATGAAGTGATCGAAATGGCGCACAACCTGAAGAACGGCGTGCCGCTGGCAACGCCGGTATTCGACGGTGCGACCGAAGAAGAGATCACGACCATGCTCGAGCTGGCTTACCCGGACGACATCGCCGAGCGCCTCAAGCTTACGGATACCCGTACGCAAGCGTGGCTCGTCGACGGCCGTACAGGCGAAGAGTTCGAACGTCCCGTCACCATCGGTTACATGCATTACCTGAAGCTGCATCACCTGGTTGACGACAAAATGCATGCGCGGTCTACTGGTCCATACTCGCTCGTTACGCAGCAACCATTGGGCGGGAAAGCCCAATTCGGTGGCCAGCGCTTCGGGGAAATGGAAGTCTGGGCCCTGGAAGCCTACGGTGCGTCGTACACGCTGCAAGAGATGCTCACGGTCAAGTCCGACGACATCTCCGGCCGCACGAAGGTGTACGAGAACATCGTCAAGGGCGACCACGTCATCGACGCCGGTATGCCAGAGTCGTTCAATGTTCTGGTCAAAGAAATTAGATCCTTGTCCCTGGACATGGATTTGGAGCGTAAATAATGAAAGCGCTACTCGATCTATTTAAACAAGTCTCGCAAGACGAGCAATTCGATGCCATCAAGATCGGCATCGCATCGCCTGAGAAAGTGCGGTCGTGGTCCTATGGCGAAGTACGCAAGCCAGAAACCATCAACTACCGCACCTTCAAGCCCGAGCGTGACGGCCTGTTCTGCGCCAAGATATTCGGTCCCATCAAGGATTACGAATGCCTTTGCGGCAAGTACAAGCGCCTGAAGCATCGCGGCGTGATCTGCGAAAAATGCGGTGTCGAAGTCACCGTTGCCAAGGTGCGTCGCGAGCGCATGGCCCATATCGAACTGGCCAGCCCGGTTGCGCACATCTGGTTCCTCAAGAGCCTGCCGTCGCGCCTGGGCATGGTGCTCGATATGACGCTGCGCGATATCGAACGCGTGCTGTATTTTGAAGCATGGTGCGTAATCGAACCGGGCATGACGCCGCTCAAGCGCGGCCAGATCATGTCCGACGACGACTTCCTGGCCAAGACGGAAGAATACGGCGACGACTTCCACGCCCTGATGGGTGCGGAAGCCGTCCGCGAGCTGCTGCGCACCATCGACATCGATCGCGATGTCGAGACCCTGCGCGCCGAACTCAAGGCCACCTCGTCCGACGCCAAGATCAAAAAAATCTCCAAGCGCCTGAAAGTGCTGGAAGGTTTCCAGAAGTCGGGCATCAAGCCCGAGTGGATGGTCATGGAAGTATTGCCAGTGCTGCCACCGGACTTGCGTCCGCTGGTGCCGCTGGACGGTGGCCGTTTCGCCACGTCCGACCTGAACGATCTCTATCGTCGCGTCATCAACCGCAACAACCGCCTGAAGCGCCTGCTTGAACTGAAGGCGCCGGACATCATCCTGCGCAACGAAAAGCGCATGTTGCAAGAGTCCGTCGATTCGCTGCTGGACAACGGTCGTCGTGGCAAGGCCATGACGGGCGCCAACAAGCGCCAGCTCAAGTCCCTGGCAGACATGATCAAGGGCAAGAGCGGTCGTTTCCGTCAAAACCTGCTGGGCAAGCGGGTCGACTACTCCGGTCGTTCAGTCATTGTGGTGGGTCCGCAGCTCAAGCTGCATCAGTGCGGCCTGCCCAAGCTGATGGCGCTCGAGCTCTTCAAGCCCTTCATTTTCAATCGTCTTGAAATGATGGGCCTGGCTACGACCATCAAGGCGGCCAAGAAGCTGGTCGAAAGCCACGAGCCAGTCGTTTGGGACATTCTTGAAGAAGTCATCCGCGAACACCCCGTCATGCTCAACCGTGCGCCTACGCTGCACCGTCTGGGCATCCAGGCGTTCGAGCCGGTACTGATCGAAGGCAAGGCCATCCAGCTGCACCCGCTGGTCTGCGCGGCTTTCAACGCCGACTTCGACGGCGACCAGATGGCTGTTCACGTGCCGCTGTCGCTGGAAGCACAGCTGGAAGCCCGCACGCTGATGCTGGCTTCCAACAACGTGCTGTTCCCGGCCAACGGCGAACCTTCCATCGTGCCGTCGCAAGACATCGTGCTGGGCCTGTACTACACCACGCGCGAACGCATCAACGGCAAGGGCGAAGGCATGTTCTTCACGGATGTGTCCGAGGTGCAACGCGCCTACGACAACCGTGAAGTCGAGCTGCAAAGCCGCGTTACGGTGCGCCTGAACGAATACGAGAAGGATGCCGAAGGCGAATGGCAACCGGTGCTCAAGCGTTTTGAAACGACGGTCGGACGTGCCTTGCTGTCCGAGATCCTGCCCAAGGGCCTGCCGTTCTCGGTGCTGAACCGCCCGCTCAAGAAGAAAGAAATTTCGCGCCTGATCAACCAGTCGTTCCGTCGTTGCGGTTTGCGTGCCACCGTCATTTTTGCCGACAAGCTGATGCAGTCCGGTTTCCGCCTCGCTACGCGCGGCGGTATCTCGATTGCCATGAGCGACATGCTGATCCCGTCGGTCAAGGAAGACATCCTGACGCAGGCCAGCAAGGAAGTCAAAGAGATCGACAAGCAATACTCGTCGGGCCTGGTAACGTCGCAAGAGCGTTACAACAACGTGGTCGACATCTGGGGCAAGGCGGGCGATCGAGTCGGCAAGGCCATGATGGAACAGTTGGCTACCGAACCTGTCGTAGACCGTCATGGCGAAAACGTCCGTCAAGAGTCGTTCAACTCCATCTACATGATGGCCGACTCTGGCGCCCGTGGTTCGGCCGCCCAGATCCGGCAGCTTGCCGGTATGCGCGGACTGATGGCCAAGCCGGATGGCTCGATTATCGAAACCCCCATTACCGCCAACTTCCGCGAGGGGCTGAACGTACTGCAGTACTTCATCTCGACTCACGGTGCACGTAAAGGCCTGGCCGATACGGCACTGAAGACGGCAAACTCGGGATACCTCACGCGTCGCCTGGTCGACGTGACGCAGGATCTGGTCATCACCGAAGCAGATTGCGGCACCAGCCGCGGCTACTCCATGAAAGCCCTGGTCGAGGGCGGTGAAGTCATCGAGCCCTTGCGTGACCGCATCCTGGGCCGCGTTACGGCGATCGACATCGTCAATCCCGACACGCAGGAAACCGCCCTGGAAGCTGGCACGCTGCTGGACGAAGATCTGGTCGAGTTCATCGACAGCATCGGCGTGGACGAAGTCAAGGTCCGCACGCCGCTTACCTGCGAAACCCGACACGGGCTTTGCGGCCGTTGCTATGGCCGTGACCTGGGTCGCGGCTATCTGGTCAACCGAGGCGAGGCTGTCGGCGTCATTGCCGCACAGTCCATCGGTGAGCCGGGCACGCAGCTTACGATGCGTACCTTCCACATCGGTGGTGCTGCATCGCGTGCCGCCATGGCCAGTTCCGTCGAAACCAAATCGTCAGGCACTATCGGTTTTGCCATTGGGTTGCGCTACGTCACCAACGCCAAGGGCGAACGCGTGGCGATCTCCCGCTCTGGCGAGATCATCATTTTTGATGATGCCCGCCGCGAACGCGAACGCCACAAGATCCCCTACGGTGCCACCATTGCCGTGGGCGACGGTGACGTCGTCAAGGCTGGCCAGCGGCTGGCCAACTGGGATCCTCTCACCCGTCCTATCGTGTCCGAGTACGCCGGTGTCGTCCGTTTCGAGAACATCGAAGAGGGCGTAACGGTGGCCAGGCAGCTGGACGAAGTAACCGGCTTGTCCACCCTGGTCGTCATCACGCCCAAGACGCGTGGCGGCAAGATCATGATGCGTCCGCAGATCAAACTGATCGGCGAGTCCGGTGAAGAGGTCCGTATCGCCGGCACCGACCACATGGTCAATATCTCGTTCCCGGTCGGTGCGCTGATCACGGTGCGCGATGGCCAGAAGGTATCGGTCGGTGAAGTTCTGGCGCGTATTCCTCAAGAATCGCAAAAGACGCGCGACATTACCGGTGGTCTGCCTCGCGTGGCCGAGTTGTTCGAAGCCCGTTCCCCGAAAGACGCCGGCATGCTTGCCGATGTCACGGGTACGGTTTCGTTCGGCAAGGACACCAAGGGCAAGCAGCGCCTGGTCATTACCGACCTGGAAGGCGTCAGCCACGAGTTCCTGATTCCCAAGGAAAAACAGGTGCTGGTGCACGACGGCCAGGTAGTGAACAAGGGCGAGATGATCGTCGACGGCCCCGCCGACCCGCACGACATCCTGCGTCTGCAAGGTATCGAGCGTTTGGCCAGCTATGTCGTCAATGAAGTGCAGGACGTGTATCGTCTGCAAGGCGTAAAGATCAACGACAAGCACATCGAAGTGATTGTTCGTCAGATGCTGCGCCGGGTGAACATCACCAATCCGGGCGATACCAGCTTCATTACGGGCGAGCAGGTCGAGCGTTCCGAGTTGCTGAACGAAAACGACCGCATGGAAGCTGACGGCAAGTTGCCGGCAACCTACGACAACGTACTGCTGGGCATCACCAAGGCATCGCTGTCGACCGACTCGTTCATCTCCGCCGCTTCCTTCCAGGAAACGACCCGGGTGCTGACCGAAGCTGCCATCATGGGCAAGCGGGACGACTTGCGTGGCCTGAAAGAGAACGTCATTGTGGGCCGACTGATACCAGCCGGTACCGGCATGGCTTATCACTTGGCGCGCAAAGACAAAGAGGCTCACGAAGCTGCCGAGCGTCAAGCAGCACGCGCCATGGCCAACCCGTTCGAAGACACGCCGCCTGCTGAAGTTGCAGAGGCGCATGAAGGCCCGGCGTCCGACGCAAGTGAAGGCGCTGCCGAAGAGTAACTGGGCAGTTCCCTGCAGTATTGAAAACGCCAGGCCTAGCGGTCTGGCGTTTTTTTTTATACCGCCGGGAAGCAGAGGCTGAAGCGGGTGCCGCCGGGCTGTCGGCTGCTGACGCGCACGCTGCCGCCGTGTCTCTCCGCCACGGCCTTGACGAAGGCCAGTCCCAAGCCGGCGCCGCTTTGCTGTTGACTGCCGGGCAGGCGCCTGAAGGGCTGAAATAATTCTTCCAGTTGCGACGCTTCAATGCCGCTGCCTTCATCCTGAACCGTCATGCTCCACAGGTCGCCTTCACGATGGATCCGGCACGTGATGGCTGTGTGATCGAAACTGTACTTGATGGCATTGTCCAGCAAGTTGCACCATGCACGGGCTACTAGTGAAGGGTCGCCTTCTGTCCACGCCGATTCGGGATGATCGTCCAGGCGAATGGCGATACCGCGCGAGCGGGCCAAGCCCCAGAAATCATCGCAGCCCTGCAAGGCTGCGGCGACGAGGTCTACAGGTTGCGCCGGGATCGGGGCCGACTCCGCGCGCGCCAGTTCCACCAGGCCGTCCACCAGGGCCAGAGTCTTGTGGGCGTATCCCTCTATCCGCTCAAGCAGCTCTGGCTGTGGCAAGGCGCCGGTATGGCCGCGCTGCAGCTGGGTCAAGGCCAGGATGGCGTTCTGTGGCGAGCGCATGTCGTGCGACAGGAAACGGACCGTTTCTTCACGCCTTTGGCGGGCAACACGCAGTTGCGTCACAGCAAGTTGAAGCTGAACGATGCGCGCCGGAAGGGTAGTGCCAACTGTAGGCCCGCCCCGCTCTGCTGTGGTATCGCCCAGCTGCCGGCGTTCGACGTCCATGGCTTGTAGCTCTTGGTCGATATGTTGCAGGGCGGCCTCCTGGCTACGCCAGGTCCACACCGGATAGCTAAGCGCCACGCCCAGCAGGGCAGCCGTAGGCGGAATCCAAAGCTGCCCGTAGTGCAACAGCAAACCGTCGACGAGGAAGATCAGCAGCAAGAGCGTGATACTTGCTATGAAAGAGCGACGTGGCGACAGGCATCCCAAGGCCACGCAGGCCAGCACGACCGGCAGGCAGGACAACAGCGCCACTACCCACGCGGACGGCTGTTGGATCCACAAGCCATGTATCTGGCTGTTCAGCATATTTGCCAGGATCTCCACGCCCGACATGGTGGCGCCGCTGTTTGATACGGGGACCGGAAAGCTGTCGCCCAAGCCCGAGCCCCACGAGCCGACAAGTACATACTTGTCGCGGAAAACCTCGGCCGGCACCAGGCCTGTCACTACCGGCGCGTACGGATACATCCGAAAGCTTCCCGGTGGGCCGACGTAGGGGATTAATTGCGATGGACTGCTGTCCGTGCTGGTGTCCACGCCTGCAATATCCAGCATGGCCAGCGTAAAGTGCGGGGGGCCATTATCAGCCTTGCCGGTAAATGCTATACGCCGGACTACGCCATCGCTATCGGGTGAAATATCTATGTATCCGATGCCGGCGGCACTTGCGGCAAGCGTCGGAACGGGGGCAAGTGTCGCGGCATGGTCGGCGCCGGCCACCACAGGCAGGATCACCCGGCCATGTTCGCTGATGGCGGCAGCCAGCGTGGCATCATCATGGGGATAGGCCGGATTCAGATCCGTGAAAAGTAAATCGAGGGCCACTACGCGAGCCAAGCGCAGTCGATCGAGAAGCTCGGCGTGAAGCGCGCGGCGCCAGGGCCAGTAACCCAGTTGCGCTATGCTGCTGTCGTCGATGGCAACGATGACAATATCGTCATCCGCGACCGTATCGGTGATGGCGCTGGACGACTGATCGTAGAAGGCATGATCCAGGCGGGAAAGCCCCAGCGGCGTACTGAACCAGCTAAGGGCCGCCGTCAAAACAAGCATGGCTGCCGTCACCAGCAGCCATTCTCGGCGCACCCTCCGGCCCAGGCCCACCGACCACGCCATGCCCTTCACTTCAGTGCTCAGTCAGCAGGACCAACTGTCCGTAGCCGGTCGACACCGCAGAACCGTCGGAGCTTTGTAGGGTGCGTCGGCCCAGGAAAGGCAGTGTCGCGTCTGGCCCCATGAGGCCATCCTGGTCAATCGCGCGCACCATCAGGTGGAACTCGCCGCTGCCCGGCGCGCTGAAGGTGACCTCGGGGGCTGGAAAGCGCTGGCTGGAAAACAGTATGGACCCGGTCGCGTCGCCGGCGACCCGTACCAGGTAGCCGACGGCGCCCGGTACCGGATCAAAGGATACTACCCAGCCTTTTCCTCCTCGTACGGGATCTGACAAGACCGGTGCCGGCAAAAGCGTGCGTACGCCCAGCAGCTTGCCGGTTGCGTCCACGGCAGCGCCCTGGCCGGGTCGCAAGTTGGCCTGATCAGCTCCACTGCCGGCGCTTAGCGCCGCAATGCCGGACAGCACCTCGCTTCTGGAGCCGTCCTTAAGCGTATGCACACGCAGGTTTGTACCGCGCACCCCCGTGATGCTGACCGGCGTGCGTACCTCAAAGCGGCCCACGCCCGTGTCTTGTGGGGCGACCTGAGATTCCAGCGAACCGCGTTCCATCTTGAATATCGTGTCGGTAAGCGCTGCCGCCCGGAACACGCGCACGCGCTCAAGCTGCAAAGCAGAGTCGGGGGGGATGGCCAAAGTGCTGCCATCCGATAGCGTCAGTGTAAGAAACCCGTTCGAGCCGGTCTGGATGGCCGCACCTTCCTCCAGCAAGTCGCCCACCGCGACAGGCCGCTGGTTTGCGCTGACGTCACCCACGGCATGCAGCACCTTAGCCCGCGCCGGAATTTCCGGAATCATGCTGAACGGAATCCTCAGGGCAAGACCGATAGGAAGACGGGTAGTTTCCTGGACGGCGTTAAGTTGCTGCAAGGCGCTCCAGTTTGATGGCGTTTCGGTGTAGCGCTGCGACAGTTCAATCAAGGTGTCGCCCGGCTGGACCCTGTGGATGAAGTTCTCTCCGGCGGCCCCTGCCGGTTGTGCGTTTCCGACGGCCGGCATCAGCACGCCGCAGATAGTGGCAAAAACCAGACTGAGCAAAGAGCGGGCAAACAATGAGAGCGTCATGGAGCACCGGTAGCAGGTTGGTCGGGGAGTATTTCGAGGCGATAGCCCAGCGCGTAGGATGCGTTCAGGCGCAGGCCGTTCTGCGGCTCCAGCTGCAACTTGCGTCTGAGATTGGAAAGATGGGTGTCCAGTGTTCTGGATGTGGCGGGGATGTCGCGTTGCCATACGTTGCTGCTTAGCACGTCGCGCGAAAACAGCCGCCCCGGATTGCGAAACAGAAGCAAGGCCAGCTCGTACTCTTTAGGCGTGAGTTCTACCGGGCGGCCGCGCAGGCTGATGGTTAGCGCGCCAGGATCGATCTCGTAAGCAGCGCAACGGAAAGCCAGCTCTTGTACCGGAGCGCCATGATGGCGACGCAACAGTGCTTCTACTCTTGCCGTAAGCTCGCCTGGCCGGATCGGTTTGATCATGTAGTCGTCAGCCCCGGCCCGCAAGCCGGTCACCAGATCCTCTTCCAGGGTGCGGCTGGTAAGAAACATGATGGGGAGCGCTGGACCGAAGTTGCCGCGCGCCCAATGCAAGACATCGAGACCGCTGATGTCGGGCATTTCCCAGTCGAGCAGCAATAGGTCGTAGCCCTGCGTCTTGCGAAGCGCGGACAGCAATTCGTTGCTGGTGGGGAAGACGGTGCAGCGATAGCCGGCGTTCTCGAGGGTTTGCTGGATCAGTCGCCCTTCGGAGAAATCATCCTCCAGAGAAGCGATGTTCATGCCCGTGTGCGCCTATGGTTTCTTGTCATAACCGGATGTTACGTTATGGCGGCGCGTGGTGTCGAGCGGTGCCGGCGTCGCGTATTGGCCTCATGGACACCCCCGGCTTGACAAACACGCTTATGCGTTGTTGACCAGATGACAACTGACATGCTACGATGGCAAGCTTACTTTAATGAACTGGCGCTTTTTAGCGGTACTTCAGGAAGGTAAGAAGCTTTAAGCAATAACCCGTAGTAACCCACCCGTAACGCCCGTAGCGTTGCTGCAAGACCCGCTCTTTTACGTTTTTTATCGTGGCTGGCGGTTTTTGCGCAAATCCGCCGCAAGTTGCCCTGTTGGCCGTCTTGGTTTACCTGACGGATATCGCGGTGGCAGGCGTTAAATCAAGTACGACAGTACACGTAATTCGTAAAACAGGATGCGAAAAGGTCATGCCAACCATTAGCCAACTCGTGCGCAAGCCGCGCGAAGTCTCACGCGAGAGCAGCAAGAGCCCAGCGCTCGAGAACTGCCCTCAGCGTCGTGGTGTTTGCACTCGCGTATACACCACCACCCCTAAAAAGCCTAACTCGGCCTTGCGTAAAGTCGCCAAGGTACGCCTTACCAACGGTTTCGAAGTCATTTCGTACATCGGCGGCGAAGGTCACAACCTGCAGGAACACTCGGTGGTTCTTGTCCGCGGCGGTCGTGTCAAAGACTTGCCCGGTGTGCGTTATCACATTGTTCGCGGTTCGCTCGATCTGCAAGGCGTGAAAGACCGCAAGCAGTCGCGCTCCAAGTACGGTGCGAAACGTCCGAAGAAAGCTTAAACCCATTTATAGTCCAGCTCGGCTGGTCGCATCAGTGCAGCCGTGGGCATGTGCCCGCAGCATGTAAGTGATCATTCCAATGAATGATCGTGGCCGCAAATAGCGGTTCAACTGAACTGTCACAAGGAAGTTAAAAATGCCTCGTCGTCGCGAAGTACCCAAGCGTGATATTCTGCCCGACCCAAAGTTTGGCAGCGTAGAGCTCGCCAAATTCATGAACGTTGTTATGTTGTCTGGTAAGAAAGCTGTTGCCGAACGTATTATCTACGGCGCTTTCGATCAGATTCAGGCTAAAACTGGCAAAGAGCCTATCGAAGTGTTCAACACCGCGATTAACAACATCAAGCCTCTCGTTGAAGTGAAAAGCCGCCGTGTCGGTGGCGCGAACTATCAAGTGCCGGTTGAAGTGCGCCCTGTGCGCCGCCTGGCTCTTGCCATGCGCTGGTTGCGTGAAGCAGCCAAGAAGCGTGGCGAGAAATCGATGGATCTGCGCCTGGCCGGCGAGTTGCTTGACGCATCCGAAGGCCGCGGCGGAGCAATGAAAAAACGTGAGGACACTCACAAGATGGCAGAGGCCAACAAGGCATTCAGCCATTTCCGTTGGTAATCTAAGGACACAATCATGGCCCGCAAAACCCCAATCGAGCGCTATCGCAATATTGGCATCTCTGCGCATATCGATGCAGGGAAGACCACCACGACAGAGCGCATCCTGTTCTACACCGGCGTCAATCACAAAATTGGCGAAACCCATGAAGGCTCGGCCACCATGGACTGGATGGAGCAAGAGCAAGAGCGTGGCATTACCATTACCTCGGCTGCCACGACTGCATTCTGGCGTGGCATGGCGGGCGACCTCCCCGAGCACCGCATCAACATCATCGACACCCCGGGACACGTCGACTTCACGATTGAAGTCGAGCGTTCCATGCGCGTGCTCGATGGCGCATGCATGGTGTACTGCGCCGTGGGCGGCGTGCAGCCACAGTCGGAAACCGTATGGCGTCAGGCCAACAAGTACGGCGTGCCGCGCTTGGCTTTCATCAACAAGATGGATCGCACAGGCGCCAATTTCTTCAAGGTCTACGACCAGCTCAAGCTGCGCCTGAAAGCCAACCCTGTGCCTATCGTTATTCCGATCGGCGCAGAAGACACTTTCACGGGCGTTGTCGACCTGGTCCGCATGAAGGGCATCATCTGGGATGAAGCCAGCCACGGCACCAAGTTCGACTACATCGACATTCCTGCCGAGCTCGTCGAGCAAGCCAACGAATGGCGCGAGAAGCTTGTAGAAGCGGCGGCAGAATCGTCCGAAGAGCTCATGGACAAGTACCTGGAAACAGGCGAACTGACCGAAGCCGAAATCAATCTGGGCATCCGCACGCGCACGATCGCTGGTGAAATCCAGCCCATGCTTTGCGGTACCGCCTTCAAGAACAAGGGTGTACAGCGCATGCTGGACGCCGTGATCGATTACCTGCCATCTCCGGTCGATATTCCTCCGGTTGAGGGCATGGACGATGACGGCAATACGATCAGCCTGCCTGCCGACGACGGCGCGAAGTTCTCCGCGCTGGCATTCAAGCTGATGAGCGATCCCTTTGTTGGTCAGTTGACTTTCGTGCGGGTGTATTCCGGCGTCCTGCATGCAGGCGAAACGGTTTATAACCCCATCAAAAGCAAGAAAGAGCGCATCGGCCGTATCTTGCAGATGCACGCCAACAACCGCGCCGAGATCAAAGAAGTTCTGGCTGGCGACATCGCCGCTGTCGTGGGTCTGAAAGACGTCACGACTGGCGAAACGCTTTGCGACGTCGGTCAGCACATCTTGCTCGAGCGCATGGAATTCCCCGAGCCGGTCATTTCGCAGGCTGTCGAGCCCAAGACCAAGGCCGACCAGGAAAAAATGGGCATTGCGCTGTCGCGTCTTGCTCAGGAAGATCCTTCCTTCCGGGTCCGCAGCGACGAAGAGTCCGGCCAGACCATTATTTCGGGCATGGGCGAACTTCACCTGGAAGTGCTGGTTGACCGCATGCGCCGCGAATTCGGCGTGGAAGCCAACGTGGGCAAACCTCAGGTTGCCTACCGCGAGACCATCCGCAAGACTTGCGAAGAAATCGAAGGCAAGTTCGTCAAGCAGTCCGGCGGTCGTGGTCAGTACGGTCACGTCGTGCTCAAGCTCGAGCCCTTGCCTCCTGGCGGTGGCTACGAGTTCGTGGACGCCATCAAGGGCGGTGTGGTTCCTCGCGAATACATTCCTGCGGTGGACAAGGGTATTCAAGAAACCTTGCCGGCAGGCGTTGTTGCCGGATACCCGGTGGTCGACGTCAAGGTAACGCTGTTCTTCGGTTCTTACCACGACGTGGACTCCAACGAGAATGCATTCCGCATGGCAGCTTCCATGGCGTTCAAGGACGGCATGCGCAAGGCCAGCCCTGTGCTGCTCGAGCCCATGATGGCTGTGGAAGTCGAAACACCAGAAGACTACGCCGGTACGGTAATGGGCGATCTGTCCTCACGTCGCGGCATGGTCCAGGGCATGGATGACATCCCGGGCGGTGGCAAGACCATCAAGGCTGAAGTTCCCTTGGCCGAGATGTTCGGTTACTCGACCAACCTGCGTTCACAAACGCAAGGTCGCGCAACCTACACCATGGAGTTCAAGCATTACTCCGAGGCGCCGAAGAACGTCGCTGATGAAGTCATCAGCGCACGCGGCAAGTAATTAATTAAGCTCCTGTCCGCCCTTGTGGCGGACAGGCACTATTTTGTTTCCTTGAAAAATCGACGGGATAAATCATGGCAAAAGGTAAGTTTGAGCGGAATAAACCGCACGTAAACGTAGGTACGATCGGGCACGTTGACCACGGCAAGACGACACTTACGGCAGCGATCACCACGGTGCTGGCCACTGCATTTGGCGGC
>SMFF01000110.1_pt1 | contig 18952 bp, 17 predicted proteins | sample 2456181 | NCBI WGS metagenome assembly SMFF01 (sample SAMN10132611, study PRJNA489261) | soil metagenome | isolation source: day120 antibiotic-loamy sand soil ammended with raw manure from dairy cow... | place: USA | collected 2015-04-01
AGGAGGCCCCGAGGCGGCGGCCCGCGAGGCGCGGTACGCGGCGATCCTCGCGGCCGTCACCGAGACCGGCGCGAGCGCGGCGCTGCTCGCACACACGCTCGACGACCAGGCCGAGACGGTGCTGCTCGGGCTCGCGCGCGGCAGCGGCGGCGCGAGCCTCATGGGGATGGATGCGGATGCCGGCACCCTGCGCCGCCCGCTGCTCGGCATCCGGCGGGCGACCACCCGGCAGGCCTGCCTCGACGAGGGACTCGAGCCGTGGCACGACCCGCACAACCTCGACCCCACGTACGCACGGGTGCGCGTGCGCGAGCGGGTGCTGCCCGTGCTGGAGGCAGAGCTCGGGCCGGGCGTCGCCGAGGCCCTCGCGCGCACGGCCGAACTGCTGCGGCAGGACGAGGAGGCGTTCGTGCACCAGATCGAGGAGGTGGCCGAAGACATCTGCGAGCCGGCCGAGGCCGGGATCGCGGTGTCGGTGCCCGCCCTCGCGGCGAACCCCGCAGCCGTGCGCCAGCGCGTCATCCGCTACGTCGTGGCGTCGGAGTTCGGGGTGTCGCTCAGCTGGGCGCACACCGTCGAGGTGGCGCGCCTCGTGACCGACTGGCGCGGGCAAGGGCCGATCGACCTGCCGGGCCTCACGGCACGCCGTGAGGGACGGCTGCTGGTGTTCTCGGCCCATGGGGCACCGTCGGCACGCAAGTAGGGTTGACCCATGGAGCCGGCCGACATCACAGGTGACCTGACAGAGGTGCTGCTCAGCGAGGCGCAGATCCACGAACGCATCGCCGAGCTGTGCCGCGAGATCGAACGCGACTACGAGGGCCGCGAGTTGCTGCTGGTGGGCGTGCTCAAGGGCGCGGTCATGGTGATGGCGGATGTATCGCGCGAGTTGCGCAGGCACATCGAGATGGACTGGATGGCGGTGAGCTCCTACGGCGCCGGCACGCAGTCCTCAGGCGTGGTGCGCATCCTGAAGGACCTCGACTCCGACCTGACCGGCCGCGACGTGCTCATCATCGAGGACATCATCGACTCGGGGCTCACTCTCTCGTGGCTGCGCGAGAACCTGTCGTCGCGCGGCGCTGCGACGGTGGAGATCTGCGCGCTGCTGCGCAAGCCGGAGGCCGCGAAGGTCGACGTCGACGTGAAGTACGTGGGCTTCGAGATCCCGAATCACTTCGTCGTCGGCTACGGCCTCGACTACGCCGAGCGATACCGCAACCTGCGCGCCGTCGGCATCCTCGCTCCTCACGTGTACTCCTGACCCGTCTCAAACGCTGCAGCGTTTGACCCAGGGCGGCAGAGATTGCTGGCGCGGGGGAGGGAGCGCTGCAGCGTTTGGCAACCACTCCATCCGCCTTGGGCGAACGTCCAGACGGGATAAAGGAGCCGGGCGGTAGCCTGAGGGGCACGTCTCAGAGGAAAGGATGCGGGTTCCCGCCCGCACGCACATGGACTTCAAGCGCATCTTCCGTGGCCCGCTCATCTACATCCTGCTGGGCGCGGTCATCCTCATCGTCGGCTTCAACCTGCTGACGGCATCCGGCTTCCGCGCGATCACGACCCAGCAGGGCCTCGAGCTTCTGAGCGGCTCGACGGTCGAGAAGGTCAAGATCGTCGACGGCGAGCAGCGCGTCGACCTCACCCTCTCGAAGGCGTACGTGGCGGATGACGTGGAGCTCGGCACGCAGGTGCAGTTCTACTACGTGGCCCCGCGTGGCGAGGAGATCGTCACGGCGATCACCGACTCGAAGGCGAGCTTCGACGACGAGGTGCCCCAGACCAACTGGTTCACGAGCCTGCTCGGCATCCTCATCCCGTTCCTGCTCATCGGCGTGATCTTCTGGTTCCTGTTCAGCTCGATGCAGGGCGGCGGCAACCGCGTCATGCAGTTCGGCAAGTCGCGCGCCAAGCTCGTGAGCAAGGAGAGCCCCAAGGTGACGTTCGCGGATGTCGCGGGCGTCGACGAGGCGGTCGAAGAGCTGCAGGAGATCAAGGACTTCCTGAAGGACCCGTCCAAGTTCCAGGCCGTGGGTGCCCGCATCCCGAAGGGCGTGCTGCTGTACGGCCCTCCCGGCACCGGTAAGACGCTGCTCGCGCGCGCCGTGGCGGGCGAAGCCGGCGTGCCGTTCTACTCGATCAGCGGTTCGGACTTCGTGGAGATGTTCGTGGGTGTCGGCGCGAGCCGCGTGCGCGACCTCTTCGAGCAGGCGAAGCAGAACGCGCCGGCCATCATCTTCGTCGACGAGATCGACGCCGTCGGGCGTCACCGTGGTGCCGGCCTCGGCGGCGGCCACGACGAGCGCGAGCAGACGCTCAACCAGCTGCTCGTGGAGATGGACGGCTTCGACCCGAAGACCAACGTCATCCTGATCGCCGCCACCAACCGGCCCGACATCCTCGACCCGGCGCTGCTGCGTCCGGGCCGTTTCGACCGGCAGATCGGCGTGGACGCGCCCGACCTCAAGGGCCGCGAGAAGATCCTCGAGACGCACGCCAAGGGCAAGCCGATGTCGAAGAACGTCGACCTCGCCGTGCTCGCCCGCAAGACTCCCGGCTTCACCGGCGCCGACCTCGCGAACGTGCTCAACGAAGCCGCTCTGCTCACCGCGCGCAGCAACGCGCAGCTGATCGACGACCGCGCCCTCGATGAGGCTGTCGACCGCGTGATGGCCGGTCCGCAGCGGCGCACGCGTGTCATGAAGGACAAGGAGAAGCTCATCACGGCCTACCACGAGGGCGGTCACGCGCTCGCGGCGGCGGCGATGAACCACACCGACCCCGTGACGAAGGTCACCATCCTGCCGCGCGGCCGTGCCCTCGGCTACACGATGGTGCTGCCGCTCGAAGACAAGTACTCGATCACCCGCAACGAGCTGCTCGACCAGCTGACCTACGCGATGGGCGGTCGTGTCGCGGAGGAGATCGTGTTCCACGACCCGACGACGGGCGCGTCGAACGACATCGAGAAGGCCACCGCGACGGCCCGCAAGATGGTGACCGAGTACGGCATGAGCGCCACGATCGGCGCCGTGAAGCTCGGGCAGTCGCAGGGCGAGGTGTTCCTCGGTCGCGACATGGGCCACCAGCGCGACTACTCCGAGGAGCTCGCCGAGAAGGTCGACCTCGAGGTGCGCGCCCTCATCGAGCAGGCGCACGACGAGGCCTACCAGGTGCTCACCGACAACCGCGACATCCTCGACCGCCTCGCGCGCGAGCTCATCGAGAAGGAGACCCTCGACCACAACCAGCTGGCCGAGATCTTCGCCGAGGTGCGTCGCCTGCCCGAGCGCCCGCAGTGGCTCTCGAGCACGCATCGTCCGCTCAGCGACCTGCCTCCGATCGAGATCGCCGCATCCGCGCCCGTCGACCCGGGCGCCGTGGATGCGGGGGTCGACTCCGAGCCGCCGGTGAAGCCGCAGCGCACCCCGCGCCCGCGGCAGACGCCCGGCATCGCGCCCGCGTAAGGCTCGCCGTGCCCATCGACTCGGGACGCATCGAGGCGGCCGTCGTCGAATTGCTGCGTGCGATCGGCGAAGACCCGGCGCGCCCCGGACTCGCGCGCACCCCGCAGCGGATCGCCGCGTCGTACGCCGAGCTGTTCGCCGGCATCGACGAGGATCCGCTCACGCACCTGGCGGCATCGACCGACTTCGCCGACGAGCACAGCGCGGGTGAACTCGTGCTCGTGCGCGACATCGCGTTCCGCTCGACCTGCGAGCATCACCTGCTGCCCTTCACGGGCGTCGCCCACCTCGCGTATGTGCCGAACGAGCGCATCGTCGGCCTCGGCAAGCTCGCGCGTGTGGTCGAGACGCTCAGCTCGCGCCCCCAGCTGCAGGAGCGGCTCGGCGAGCAGATCGCCGACACGCTCGAGGAGGGGCTCGCCCCGCGGGGCGTGCTCGTGGTGCTCGATGCCCGGCACGGATGCGTCACCGCGCGTGGCACGCGCCAGGCATCCTCCACGACGGTCACGGTCGCGAGCCGCGGCACCCTCGCCGAGCCCGCGAATCGCGCGGGCGTGCTCGCGCTCATCGGGCGTGGAGCGGATGCCGCAGAGGCCTCGGAGGCGCTGTGACCGCGATCCTCGGTGTGCTCAACGTGACGCCCGACTCGTTCAGCGACGGCGGTCGGTGGCAGCGCCTCGACGACGCCGTGGCGCATGCCGCGCGGATGCGCGACGCCGGCGCCGACTGGATCGACGTGGGCGGCGAGTCGACGAGGCCGGGCTCGATCGCGATCGACCCCGACGAGGAGCAGCACCGCGTGCTGCCGGTGATCCGAGCGCTCAGCGACGCCGGCATCCCGGTGTCGATCGACACCCGCAACTCGGCCACGGCGCGTGCGGCGGTCGAGGCCGGCGCGACCATGATCAACGACGTCTCGGGCGCGCTTCACGACCCGCAGATGGCGGTGGTGGCGGCCGAGACCGGCGTGCACTTCGTGGTCATGCACTGGCGCGGTGGCGTCGACGTCGAGCCGCGGTACGACGACGTGGTGGCGGAGGTGCGCGCCGAGCTCAAGGCCCGGCTCGCCGAACTGCTCGTCACCGTGCTGATCGGAGCTTCGCGCAAGCGATTCATCGGGCGGCTCCTGCCCGACAACGCCCCGCTCGGCAAACGCGACGCCCCCACCGCCACGATCAGCGCGCTCGCGGCCGCCGCCGGAGCCTGGGGGGTCCGGGTGCACGACGTGGCAGCGACGAGACTGGCACTGGATGTGGAGGAGCATTGGAACCCGAGAGGACGCCATGAACGCTCGCGATGAGATCGCCCTGACGGGGTTGCGCGCGATGGGCTACCACGGCGTGCTGCCGCACGAACGCGTCGACGGCCAGCTGTTCATCGTCGATGTCGTGCTGCACCTCTCGCTCGCGCCCGCCGCCGAGGGCGATGCCCTCGCCGCGACGGTCGACTACGGCGAGCTCGCCAACCGCGTGGTGAAGGCGGTCGAGTCCGACCCCGTCGACCTCATCGAGACGGTGGCCGACCGCGTCGCGGGCATCGCCCTCTCCTACGAGCGGGTCGACTCGGTCGACGTGACCGTGCACAAACCGAACGCGCCCATCGAGGTGCCGTTCGCGGATGTCGCGGTCACCCTGCGACGGGACCGCGCATGAGCAGCGACCTCACCCCGGCCGTCGTCGCGTTCGGCGCGAACCTCGGCGACCGCGCCGCCACGATCCAGGCCGCGGCCGACGGCCTCGCCGCGACCGAGGGCATCGAGCTCGTGACGCTCGCGCCGCCCATCGAGACGCCCGCGGTGCGCCCCTATGGGGTGGACCGCGAGGCGCCGCCGTACCTCAACACGGTGGCCGTCATCCGCACCTCCCTCGCCCCGGACGAGTTGCACGCCGTGTTGCGTGCGCTCGAGGATGCGCACGGCCGCGTGCGCACGGAGCGCTGGGGGGATCGCACGCTCGATCTCGACCTCATCGTCTACGGCGATCTTCAGCAGGACGATCCCGTATTGACGCTGCCGCATCCGCGAGCCCACGAGCGTGACTTCGTGCTGCGCCCGTGGCTCACGGCCGATCCGCACGCGGAGCTGCCCGGCAGGGGGCGGGTCGACGAGCTGCTCGACGCGCTCGGTGCCGGGCACGAACTCGGCGGGGGAGCGGCGTGACACGCACCCGGGCGTCGTTGCTCGTCGTGCTGGCCGCGGTCGGCGCGGTGGGCGGGTTTCTCGTGCAGCTCGCCCTCGGCGCCCTCGGCGTGCAGAAGCTGCTGCCCGAGTTCACGCTCGCGATCACCCTCGTGCTCATCGCCGTGATCGTGGTGGCGCTCGCCGTGCCCATCAGGCGGGCGACGCGTGGCAAGGTGCGCCGACGGGTGGACCCGTTCTACGCGACGCGCGTCGTGCTGCTCGCGAAGGCGTGCGCCGCGGCGGGCGCCCTGCTCACGGGTGCGGCCGCCGGCATGATCGCCGAGCTGCTCGTGCGTCCGGTGAGCGCCTCGGAGGCGCTGTGGCGGATGCTCGCGATGCTGATCGCCTCGGTGCTGGGTCTCGTCGGTGGTCTCGTGGCGGAGTCGCTGTGCATCGTGCCGCCCGACGACGACGAGAACCCGTCGACCGGGGCGCCCGCCTAACACCCGCCTGACCAGGCTTTTGCCGAAAACCGTTGCAGATGGTGACGTTCACATGTTAACGTCACCATCGCACCACAATCACCCCTCTGGGATGCTCGAGGACGAGCACACAGCGAGGACGCAGCGTCGCGTTCGAGGCATCCCTCCACCAAGGAAGGATCTTGCTGTGAAGCGAACGACGAAGATCGCAACCGCGGCCGTCGCCCTCACCATGCCGGTCGCGCTCATGCTGGCCGGATGCTCGGGGGACTCCGGCGGCGACGGCGGAAGCGACGACAACACCCTCACCGTCTGGGCGTGGGACCCGGCCTTCAACATCTACGCGATGCAGGAAGCCGAGAAGATCTACCAGAAGGACCACCCCGACTTCTCGCTCGACATCGTCGAGACCCCCTGGGACGACCTGCAGACCAAGCTCACGACCCTCGCGCAGTCACAGGAGTTCGGCGAGCTGCCCGACATCTTCCTCGTGCAGAACAACGCGTTCCAGAAGAACGTCATCAACTACCCCGACCTGTTCAGCGAAGCGACCGACGCCGCCGACTTCTCCGAGTTCCCGCAGTCGGTCGTCGACTACTCGACCGTCGACGGCGTGAACTACGGCGTGCCGTTCGACTCGGGCACCGCGATCGGTGCCTACCGCACCGACGTGCTCGCCGAGGCCGGCTACACGATCGACGACTTCACCGACATCACCTGGGATGACTTCGTCACCAAGGCGAAGGACGTGCTCGCCAAGACCGGCAAGCCGCTGCTGTCGGGCCAGGCGGGCTCCTCCGACACGATCATGATGATGCTGCAGTCGGCTGGCGCAAGCCTGTTCGACGCCGACGGCAACCCCACGATCGCCGACAACAAGGCGCTCGAGGCGTCGATCGACACCTACGTCGACCTCGTGAACGCGGGCGTCTTCACCGAGGTCAACTCGTGGGATGAGTACATCGGCACCTTCGTGAACGGTTCCGTCGCCGGCACCATCAACGGAGTCTGGATCTCGGGCTCGCTGCAGACGGCGACCGACCAGTCGGGCAACTGGGCGGTCACCAACCTGCCCAAGCTCGACGGCGTCTCGGGCGCGACCAACTTCTCGGCTAACGGCGGCTCCTCGTGGGCCATCAGCTCGAACGCCGACGTCGACCTCGCGAGCGACTTCCTGAAGTCGACCTTCGCCGGCTCGACCGAGCTCTACGACACGATCCTGCCCTCCTCGGGTGCGGTCGCGAACTGGATCCCGGCGGGCGGCAGCGACGTCTACGCGCAGCCCGTCGACTTCTTCGGCGGTCAGGCGGTCTACGCCGACGTCGTGACGTTCGGCGCCTCCGTGCCGAGCAACAACACGGGCGTGTACTACTACGAGGCGCGGGATGCGGTGAGCACGGCGATCACGAAGATCATCGGCGGAACCGACATGGCATCCGCGCTCGACGAGGCGCAGTCCGCGGTCGAATTCGCCATGGGCTAGCCGTACACACGGGGGGCGGCTGGGCGCCGCCCCCCATGTGTACCCGCCCCCATCAGCTGGACGACAGCGGACGGCATCGCCGCCCGCTGTGCGCCGCCCGCGGGCCGCCACCCGACATCCTTTTCGACCCCACAGAACGAGGTGCCACATGAGTGCACTGACCGCGACGAAACCGCGCGGCGACCGGAGACGGCTCGGAACCGACCGGCGCCACAACCTCACCGGCTGGGGGTTCCTGCTGCCCGCCGCCGTGCTGATCGTGCTCATCAGCTTCGTGCCGATGATCCAGGCGCTCATCCTGTCGCTGCAGACGGGACGCGGCACCCGGCTCGATTGGGCCGACCCGCTCTGGTACAACTACCAGCGCCTGCTCGGCGACGAGATCTTCAAGCAGACGCTCGGCAACACCTTCATCTACCTGCTGATCCAGGTGCCGATCATGCTGCTGATCGCCCTGGCGCTCGCCAACCTGCTCAACAGCCCGCGCCTGCGCGGTCGAGCCTTCTGGCGCACGGCGATCTTCCTGCCGTGTGCGATGTCGCTCGTGGCCTACTCCCTCGTGTTCCGCACGATGTTCGCGACCGACGGCTTCGTCAACGACTTCCTCGGAGCCTTCGGCGTGGAGCCCGTCAACTGGCTCGGCGACCCGACCACGGCGCGCGCCGTCATCATCCTGGGCCTGCTGTGGCGCTGGACCGGCTTCAACATGATCTTCTTCCTGGCCGGGCTGCAGAACATCGACCGCTCGACGATCGAGGCGGCCCGCATGGACGGCGCCAACAGCCTCCAGGTCTTCTGGCGCGTGACGGTGCCGCAGCTGCGCCCCATCATCCTGCTCACCGCGATCATGTCGACCAACGGCACCCTGCAGCTCTTCGACGAGTCGTGGGCCCTCACCCAGGGCGGCCCCGCGCATGCCTCGATGACGATGTCGCACTACCTCTACGAGATCTCGTTCCAGAGGAACCCCAACTTCGGCTACGGCGCGGCGGTCTCGTACGTGATCCTGATCCTCGTCGCCGTACTCGCCTTCATCCAGCTGCGGATCGGAGACAAGCGTGATTAAGAAGCTGCGGGAGGTGCCCGGCTACGCCTTCCTCGGGATCTGGACGGTATTCTCCCTGTTCCCGCTCTACTTCATGCTCGTCTCGGCCACCAACACGAGCCAGGACGTGCTCTCGTCGCGGCTGCTCCCGGGGGGCGCGCTGTTCGAGAACTTCGTGAAGCTCTTCCAGGCGCAGGATGTGCTGCGCGCGATGGGCAGCTCGGCCGCGATCGCGCTCGGCACCACGGTGCTCGCGCTCGTCATCTGCTCGATCGCCGGCTACGGCTTCGAGGTGTACCACTCGCGGGGCAAGGACGTGCTCATGGCGGTGCTGCTGCTCGCCATGATGATCCCGTTCGCGGCCACGATGATCCCGCTGTTCCAGGTGTTCGCGAAGCTCGGGCTCGTGAACTCGCTCTTCGCGGTCATCGTGCCGGCGATCTCGACGCCGCTGCTGATCCTGCTGTTCCGGCAGTCCTCCCGTGCGTTCCCCACCGAGATCCTCGAGGCGGCGCGCGTCGACGGTCTGAACGAGCTCTCGATCTACGCCCGGATCTACATCCCCACGATGCGCGCGACCTTCGCGGCTGCCGGCGTCATCACCTTCATGACGGCGTGGAACAACTACCTGTGGCCGCGCGTCATCCTCATCAAGAACGAGGTGCAGACGATGCCGATGCTCATCGTCAACCTGAGCGCCGGCTACGTCACCGACTACGGCGTGCTCATGCTCGCTGTGCTGCTGGCGTCGCTTCCGACCGTCGTGGTCTTCCTCATCCTCCAACGTCAATTCGCCAACGGCATCACGGGAGCCATCAAGTGACCCTCGACCTCACCCGCATCGCCGACCCCCGGGTCGTCTCCGAGAACCGGATGCCGGCCCACTCCGACCATCGCTGGTTCCGCGACAAAGCGGAGGCGGCATCCGGCACCAGCTCGTACGAGCAGCTGCTGAGCGGCACGTGGCGCTTCCATTACGCGCCGAGCCCCGCCGATACCGTCGAGGGTTTCGAGGCGCCCGACTTCGACGCGTCCGAGTGGGATGAGATCCCGGTGCCCGCGCACATCCAGCTGCAGGGATACGACCGTCCGCAGTACGTCAACGTGCAGTACCCCTGGGACGGCCACGAGCAGGTCGAGCCGGGACAGATCCCGACGCTCTTCAACCCGGTGGCCTCCTACCGCCGCAGCTTTACGCTCGAGCGGCCCCTCGACGACGGCGAGACCGTGTCGATCGTCTTCGAGGGCGCCGAGAGCGCGATCGCCGTGTGGTGCAACGGCGTGTACATCGGCTACGCCACCGACAGCTTCACGCCCTCCGAGTTCGACGTGACGGATGCGCTCGTCGCGGGCGAGAACGTGCTCGCCGCCCAGGTGATCAAGTGGAGCTCCGGCTCGTGGCTCGAAGACCAGGACATGTACCGCTTCTCGGGCCTCTTCCGCGACGTCGTGCTGCGTCGGCGGCCCGCCGTGCACGCCGAGGACCTGTGCGTCACGACCGCGCTCGCCGACGACCACGCGAGCGCGGAGGTGCGCCTCGCTGTCGCGCTGCGGGGCGAGGGCACGGTGGGCGCGCGGCTCGAGGGCGTGGGCGAGCTCCTGTCGGCCGACGACGGCGCCCTCGTCGTGCGCGTCGAGGGACCAGAGCTGTGGAGCCCCGAGCGCCCCTTCCTCTACGAGCTGCTCATCGAGGTGCGGGATGCCGCGGGCGAGGTGACCGAGGTCGTGCCGCAGCAGGTGGGCATCCGGCGGTTCGCGATCGACGAGGGGCTGCTGACCCTCAACGGGCGGCGGGTCGTGTTCCACGGCGTGAACCGTCACGAGTTCGGGCTCGAGGGTCGCGTCATGACGCGCGAGCAGACCGAGGAGGATCTGCGGGCCCTCAAGCGCATCAACGTCAACGCGATCCGCACGAGCCACTACCCCAACAACTCCTTCTTCTACGAGCTCGCCGACCGCTACGGCTTCCTCGTGATCGACGAGATGAACCTCGAGACCCACGGCATGTGGGATCGCCTGCGCTACCTCGGCGCCGGCGACGACGAGGCGTTCCCCGGCGACCGGCCCGAGTGGGTGCCCGCGCTGCTCGACCGCGCCGCGAGCATGCTCGAGCGCGACAAGAACCACCCGAGCGTCGTCATGTGGTCGTGCGGCAACGAGTCGTACGGCGGCACCGGCATCCTCGCCGTCGCCGACTGGTTCCGCGCCCATGACACCCGGCCCGTGCACTACGAGGGCGTCGACTGGGACCCGCGCCATCCCGAGACGAGCGACGTGCTGAGCCGCATGTACACGCCGGCCCGTGAGCTCCCGGCATACCTCGCCGAGCATCCGGGCAAGCCCCTGATCCTGTGCGAGTACGCGCACGCGATGGGCAACTCCTTCGGCGCCGTCGACGAGTACCTCGACCTCGCCTATCGCGAGCCGCGATTCCAGGGCGGGTTCATCTGGGACTTCTCGGATCAGGCGATCGCCCTCGTCGATCCCGATGGTCGCAGCTACTTCGGCTACGGCGGCGACTGCGGGGATGCGCCGAACGACGGCGACTTCTGCGGTGACGGCATCCTCTTCGCCGACCACACGCCGTCGCCGAAGGTGCAGGAGGTGGCGAAGCTCTACCAGGGGCTCGTCGTCACTGTCGAGCGTGACGCGTTCACCGTCGAGAGTCGGCTGCTCGCCACGCGGTCGTCGGAGTACGAGTGCCGGGTCACGCTCTCGCGGGAGGGCGAGGTGCTCGAGACGACCAGCGTGCCCACCGACGTCGGCCCGGGCGAGCGCGCGACGCATCCGCTGCCCGTCATGGTTCCGGATGCGGCGGGCGAGTACGCCGTCGAGGTCTCGTTCCGGCTGCGCGAGGCGACCTCGTGGGCGGATGCGGGACACGAGGTCGCCTGGGGCCAGGGGGTCTTCGGCGCCTGGGCGCCACCCGCCCACGTGGGCGCCGAGCCGCTCCGGCTCGTGCGGGGCATCCACAACACGGGCGTGCACGGCGCGCACTTCCACGCGCTGTTCTCCCGCCTGCACGGCGGTCTCGTGTCGTACCGCTACGGAGAGGGCGCCGACGGCGGCCGCGAACTGATCCGCGGCGTGGTGCGCCCCAACTTCTGGCATGCGCCGACCGCCAACGAGCGCGGATGGGGCGGGCCCGTCGAAGACGGCGCCTGGCTGCTGGCGAGTCGCTACCGGACGGCGCCGCCGGATGCGAGCGATCCGGTGGTGTCGGTGGGCGGCGACGGCAGTGTGACCGCGGTGTATCGCTATGCGCTGCCCATCCAGCCGGCCGCCACGTGCGAGCTCGCGTACCGGGTGGACGCGTCGGGTCGGGTCGAGGTGACCCAGACGATGGAGCTCGTCGACGGGCTGCCCGAGCTGCCCGAGTTCGGCACTCTGCTCACGACCGCCGACCGCCTCGACCGCTGGCGGTGGTACGGCGACGGCCCGGAGGAGAGCTACGTCGACAGGCGCGCGGGCGCGCGGCTGGGCGTGTACGAGACGGATGTGCGCACGGCGCTCACGCCCTACCTGCGACCGCAGGAGGCCGGCAGCCGCACCGGCGTGCGCTGGGCGGAGGTGACCGACGACCGGGGGGCCGGGCTTCGATTCGATGCCGAGAGCGGCATGGAGTTCTCGGCGCTGCCGTGGACGCCCGACCAGATCGAGGCGGCCGCGCATCCGAACGAGCTGCCGCCGAGCCACCGCACCGTGCTGCGCCCCGCGCTCATGCGGCGGGGTGTCGGCGGCGACGACTCCTGGGGAGCGCGTACACTGCCCGCATACCGGCTGCCGCGTGCGGGCGTGCTGCGCTTCACGTTCACTTTCACGGGGGTCTGACATGGAAACGCGGCGTCCTTCCATGCGGGACGTCGCGCGGGTGGCGGGTCTCTCGTTGCAGACCGTCTCCCGGGTCGCCAACGGCGAACCGAACGTCAACGCCGATACCCGCGACCGCGTGCTCGGCGTGATGCGCGACCTCGGCTACCGACCGAACCTCGCCGCGCGCGCCATGCGTCGCGGGTCGTTCAAGACGATCGGCATCGTCTACCAGGGCCTGCACGCGGTCGGAACGCGCCGCACGGTCGAGGCCGTGTCGGAGTACGCAGCCCTCAAGGGCTACGCCACGACGCTCATGCCGATCGCCGCCGCGACGGGGCTCGCCACGAGCGGCGCCTTCACACGTCTCGAGGAGATGGCGGTCGACGTGCTCGTGCTCATCGTGACCTCGCAGATCGAGTACGACAGCAAGGTGCAGTTCCCGACCGGCGTGCCCGCCATCCTCGTGGGGCCCCAGAGCACTCCCGAGGTCTCGGCGCTCGACTCCGACCAGACCGGCGGCACGACGGCGGCCGTACGGCACCTGCTGGATGCGGGGCATCGCACGGTGCACCACATCGCGGGAGCTCCCGGATCGTTCTTCGCCGCCCGCCGCGAGGAGGTCTGGCGAGGGCTGCTCGAGCGGGAGGAGCGGCCCGTTCCCGCGCCGCTCTCGGGCGATTGGACCGCACGATCCGGTTACCGGGCGGTGCGGCGGCTGCTCGAGACGACCCCGCCCGAGGAGTATCCGACGGCGATCTTCTCGGCCAACGATCAGATGGCGCTCGGTGCCTACCGCGCCCTCGGCGAGGCGGGGCTGCGGATCCCGCACGACGTCTCGATCGTGGGCTTCGACGACATCGAGGAGGCGGCCGACTTCTCTCCGCCGCTCACGACCATCGCGCAGGACTGGGACCTGCTCGGGCGTGAAGCGCTTCGCGTGGCGAAGGAGTCGCTGGCCGGGGCGCCCCCACAGGAGGTGCTGTTGCCCACGCGGCTCGTCATCCGCGAATCGGTGGCGCCGCCGCGGGGCTGACGGCGGCGCTGGTTTCGAGACGCGCCTGCGGCGCTCCTCAACCAGCTGAGTGCCGGCCGTGCGGGCGTTCCTCAACCAGCTGAGCAGCCGTCCCCCGCCGCCGGGTAGCGTGGTGCCGTGACTGACGACGCCCCCGCCGCATCCGCGCGCCTCGAACCCGTGACCGGTGAGTGGCGCCGCGTGTCGCCCAAGTACATCGTGGTCGACCTGGTCGGCAACCTCATCACCGGCGTCATCGCGACCCTCGGGTCGTCGCTTCCCGTGTGGCTGTTCGGCTGGGGTCCGTGGTGGTGGCTGCTGACCGTCGGCGTTGGGGTTGTGTCGCTCGTGCTCGTCGCCCTCACCCCGCGGCGTGTGCGGTCGATCGGGTACCTGCTGCGCGAGGACGACCTGCTGTTCCGGCGCGGCATCATGTTCCAGCGCTTCGTAGCCGTGCCGTTCGGGCGCATGCAGCTCGTGGACATCACGCGCGGGCCGCTCGCGCGCGCCCTGGGACTTGCCGAACTCAAGCTCGTGACCGCGGCGGCCGCGACCGGCGTGGTCATCCCGGGGCTCCCCCTCGCCGACGCCGAAGAACTGCGCGATCACCTCGTGGCGCTCGCCGAGACCCGCCGGGCGGGACTGTGACCGAGCTCGCCGACGGCGAGTGGCACCGGCTCCATCCGGCCACTCCCCTGCTCCGCGGCGGGATCGCGCTCATCGCGATCCTGGGCATCGTCGTCGCCAACCTGCGGGAGCGCCTCGTGGAGTGGCTCATCCCGGGCGTCGAGTGCCCGCCCGGCGTCTGCCAGGAAGACCCGATCTCGATCATCCTCGAGCGCTACCTGCTGCTCGCCCTGCTCGGCATCGTGGTCGTGATCCTCGTCGTGATCGGGCTGTTCTGGCTGTCGTGGCGCATGCACACCTTCCGCGTGACGGGTGAGGTCGTCGAGGTGCGCTCGGGCGTGCTGTTCCGTTCGCACCGCAAGGCGCGCCTCGACCGCATCCAGGGCATCAACATCGCGCGCTCGCTCTTCGCGCGCATCTTCGGGGCAGCGCGGCTCGAGATCAGCGCGGCCGGCTCCGACGCCAACGTGCAGCTCGCCTACCTCTCGAGTGCCAACGCCGACGGGCTGCGCGCCGAGATCCTTGCGCGGGCCTCGGGCATTCGGGCGCGGGAGGCGGCGGATGCGGTCGCCGCAGCGGAAGCGGCCGCGGCGGCGGACGGCCCCGAGATCGCAACCTCGGATGCCGTGCGCGCGAACCTCGCTGAGGTCGCCCGGGCGCGCCTCGCCGAGTTCACCGCCCCCGAGCTCGACCCGAACCTCGCGCCACCGCAATCGGTCGTCACCATGAACGCCGGACGTCTCATCGGATCGACCGCGCTCAGCTCGGGCACGCTCATGTTCGTCGCCATCGTGGTCGGCGTGCTCGTGGCCATCAGCGTCGGCGGCGCGGGCGGCTGGGCGTTCTTCGGACTGATCCCGACCGTCTTCGGCCTCGGCTCCTACCTCGTGAACCGCGTGCTCAAGTCGCTGCGCTACTCGATCGCAGCGACCGCCGACGGGGTGCGCGTCGGCTTCGGCCTCCTGTCGACCACCAACGAGACGATCCCGCCCGGCCGCATCCATGCCGTCGAGATCACGCAGGAGCTGCTCTGGCGGCCCTTCGACTGGTGGACCGTGCGCGTCAATCTCGCCTCGCAGTCGAGCGCGGGAGGAGCGGCGGCCCAGCAGAGCACGACGCTCCTGCCGGTGGGCTCGCGGGCCGAGGTGCTCAAGGTGCTCGAGCTCGTGCTGCCGAGTCTCGTGACCGACGAGACGCGCCTGCTCATCGAGGGCGGCCTCGCCCCCGCGCGCGCCGACGACGGCTTCACGACATCCCCGCGCCGCGGCGCCGTTCTGCGCTGGTTCTCGTGGCGGCGCAACGGGTTCATGCTGAATCCGGATGCCGTGATCCTGCGCCGAGGTGCCGTCTGGCGCTCGCTCACGGTCGTGCCGACGGCGCGCACGCAGAGCGTCGCCGCCCACCAGGGTCCGATCGAGCGGCTGCTGCGCCTCGCGAAGGTGCGGCTGCACACCGTGAACGGGCCCGTCACCGCGAGCGTCGGTGCGCTCGACGTGCGCGACGCATCCGCCCTGTTCCGTGACGCGGCGGCGGCCGGTGCGGTCGCCATCCGCGCCGACCGGTCGCACCGCTGGGGTTCCGCGTGACCCCACGCGACGGGCGTCTCGGCGTCGGCGTGATCGGAGCGGGACATGTCGGCCCCGTGTTGGGTGCGGCGCTCGGGGGAGCGGGGCACGCGGTGGTCGGCATCGCGACGGTGTCGGATGCGGGGCGCGAACGCGCGGACGCCCTGCTGCCCGGCGTTCCGGTGCTGGCGGTGCCCGAGCTCGTCGAGCGCAGCGAGCTCGTGCTCATCGCGGTGCCGGATGCGGAACTGCCCGGGCTCGTATCGGGACTCGCGGCGGTGGGCGCGTGGCAGCCGGGTCAACTCGTCGTGCACACGGCGCCCGGCCACGGCACGGGCGTGCTGCAGCCCGCGACCGCAGCGGGGGCGATACCGCTCGCGATCCACCCGGCGATGACCTTCACGGGAACCAGCATCGACCTCGCGCGCCTGCACGAGACCTGGTGCGCGGTGACGGCTCCGGCGCCCGTACTGCCGATCGCCCAGGCGCTCGTCGTGGAGCTCGGTGCCGAGCCGGTCGTCGTGGCTGAGGCCGCGCGGGCGCGCTACGGCGAGGTGATGGCGGCCGCGCGCGACTTCGCGACGGATGCCGTGTCGGAGTTCGCCGCATCGCTGCGGGAGGCGGGCGTCGAGCGGCCGACCCGCTTGCTGGGCCCCCTCATCCGCTCGGCCGTCGAGAACGCCCTCGCGGCGGTGCCGGACGAGCCCGATTCGCTCTGACGGAGGGGTTTCGAGACGCGCCTGCGGCGCTCCTCAACCCGCTGATGAGCGGAGGCGCATGCTCAGCTGATTGAGGAGCGGCGCAGCCGCGTCTCGAAATCAGCGTCGCGCCAGGTGCTCTCCCCGCACCGACTAGCCTTGTCATCCGTGACCCAACCCCAGGTCGTGACGACGATCGCCGAACTCCGCGCGCGACTCGACGGGCGGCACGTCGCTCTCGTTCCCACCATGGGCGCCCTGCACGACGGCCATCTCGCGCTCGTGCAGCGGGCCACCGAACTCGCCGACACGGTCGTCGTCTCGGTGTTCGTCAACCCGCTGCAGTTCGGACCGTCCGAGGATCTCGACCGCTACCCGCGCGACCTCGCCGCCGACGTCGTGACGCTCACCGACCGGGGCGTCGACATCGTCTTCGCGCCGTCGGTCTCCGAGATGTATCCCGACGGCGACCCGCGCATCACCCTGCATGGCGGCGGCGTCTCCGAGCTCTTCGAGGGGGCGCACCGCCCGGGTCACTTCGACGGGATGCTGACGGTCGTGGCGAAGCTGCTCGGCATCGTGCGCCCCGACTTCGCCCTCTTCGGTCAGAAAGACGCGCAGCAGCTCTGGCTCGTGCAGCGCATGGTGCTCGATCTCGACCTCGACACCCGCATCGAGCCGGTGCCGACGGTGCGTGAGCCCGACGGCCTCGCGCTCTCGAGCCGCAACCGCTACCTCTCCCCCGCGGATCGCGCCGCCGCCCCCGTGCTGCATCGGGCGCTCGCGGCAGCAGCATCCGCCGCCCCGCGGGGTGCGGATGCGGCACGCGCGGCCGCGCGCGAGGTGCTCGCTCAGGAGCCGCTCGTCACGGTCGACTACCTTGAAGTGGTCGACCCGCGCACCTTCGAGCCGGTCGACGGCGGCCACCACGGCCCCGCGCGCGCGATCGTCGCGGCGCGACTGGGGTCGACGCGCCTCATCGACAACGACACCCTGACCCTGCCCTGACTCCACGACACCGACCGGAACCGAGAACGTGACCGAGCCCACCGCATCCGAGACCACCCCCGAACTGACCGGCGACGAGATCGCCGAGCAGAAGGCCGTGCGTCTCGCCAAGCGCGAGCGGCTCATCGCCGAGGGGGCCGAGGCCTACCCCGTGCGGCTGCCGATCACGGCCACGATCCCCGAGCTGCGTGAGCGCTTCGGCGAGCTCGAGGCGGATGCCACCACGGGCGTCGAGGTCGGCGTCGCCGGCCGCGTCGTGCACCTGCGCAACACCGGCAAGCTGTGCTTCGCGGCACTGCAGTCGGGCGACGGATCGCGCATCCAGGCGATGGTGTCGCTCGCCGAGGTGGGCGAGGAGTCGCTGCAGCGGTGGAAGGAGCTCGTCGACCTGGGCGACCACGTGTTCGTCGCGGGCGAGGTGATCTCGTCGCGCCGCGGAGAGCTCTCGATCCTCGCGAGCGAGTGGCGCATGGCGTCGAAGGCCGTGCTGCCGCTTCCGAACCTGCACTCCGAGCTGAGCGAGGAGACGCGCGTGCGGCAGCGCTACCTCGACCTCATCGCGCGGGAGCAGGCGCGTGCCACCGTGCTCGCGCGTGCCAAGGCTGTGGCGTCGCTGCGGGCGACCTTCGCATCCCACGGCTTCGTCGAGGTCGAGACGCCCATGCTGCAGACGATGCACGGGGGAGCAGCGGCCCGCCCGTTCGTGACCCACTCGAACGCGTTCGACACCGAGCTGTACCTGCGCATCGCGCCCGAGCTGTTCCTCAAGCGGGCGGCGGTCGGCGGCATCGACCACGTGTTCGAGATCAACCGCAACTTCCGCAACGAGGGCGCCGACTCCACCCACAGCCCCGAGTTCGCGATGCTCGAGGCCTACCAGGCCTACGGCGACTACACGACGATCGCCGACCTCACGCAGGAACTCATCCAGAACGCCGCGATGGCCGTGTCGGGGTCGCACGTGGTGACGTGGGCCGACGGCACCGAGTTCGATCTGGGCGGCGAGTGGGCGCGCATCTCGATGTACGACTCGCTCTCGGATGCCGCGGGCGTCGCGATCACGCCGGCGACGCCTCTCGAGGAGCTCGCCGCGCTCGCCGAGAAGGTCGGCGTCGAGGTGAAGCTGCCCACCCACGGCAAGTACGTCGAGGAGCTCTGGGAGCACTTCGTGAAGGGCGATCTGGCGCACCCGACCTTCGTCATGGACTTCCCCGTCGACACCTCCCCGCTCGTGCGCGACAAGCCGGGTGCGCCGGGCGTCGTGGAGAAGTGGGATCTCTACGTGCGCGGTTTCGAGCTCGCGACGGGCTACTCCGAGCTCGTCGACCCCGTGATCCAGCGGGAGCGCTTCGTGGAGCAGGCCAAGCTCGCCGCGCGCGGCGACGACGAGGCCATGCGGCTCGACGAGGACTTCCTCACGGCCTGCTGATGGCGATCACGGGCCTCGGCATCCGCGAGACGATCCTCTTCCCGCTCGTGAAGTAGCGGCGGCCCGCGCGCCCCGGATGGGGGGAGGTGCGTCGGGCGGTCGAACGTTAGCGTGTGGACCGGAGCTTTCCTTACCCGGGCTCCGACCTCTGCCGAACCCGCGGCTCCCTCACCCGAAGAGGCCCCATGACCCCCGCCGACGGCG
>SMFF01000271.1_pt1 | contig 18790 bp, 14 predicted proteins | sample 2456181 | NCBI WGS metagenome assembly SMFF01 (sample SAMN10132611, study PRJNA489261) | soil metagenome | isolation source: day120 antibiotic-loamy sand soil ammended with raw manure from dairy cow... | place: USA | collected 2015-04-01
GGCGGGGTACGCGTCCGGGTCGGCGGGCGTGGTCTCGTCGGCCTCGCCGATCCCGGGCACGCTCGCCCACGCGACACTCTGCGCGACCATCGTCGTGACCCCTGCGGCGAGGCTCGCGTCGACGAGGATGCGCGTGCCCGTGATGCGCAGGTGCGAGTTGGAGGCGAAGTCGCGCCCTGAGAGGTCGGTGAACACGTGCAGCACGACGTCGGGGGCGAGGTCGGCGAGCAGGGCGGTCACCGCAGGCTCGTCGAGCACGTCCAGCACGTGCGGGCCCGCCCCGGCGTGCTCGATCACGGAGAGCCGATCGTCGCGCCGTGTCGTGCCGTGCACCTCGTGGCCGTCCGCCACCAGGCGGGGCAACAGGCGCGACCCGATCAAGCCGGTCGCACCGACCACGAGCACCCGGCTCATCGCACGTGTCCCACCGACTCCATCTGTCGCAGTTCCTTCTTGAGGTCGGACAGCTCGTCGCGGAGCCGCGCCGCGAGCTCGAACTTGAGCTCTCCGGCCGCCTGCAGCATCTGCTCGTTGAGGTCGACGATGAGCGCCTCGAGCTGGGCGGCGCCCTGGGCGCCGACGCCCTCGCGCCGCAGGTTCGGGGTGGGACTCTTGCGCCGGGACCCGTCTTGCCCCGTGCGGCCGGCGAGCAGCTTGGCCGTGTCGGCCTCCTCGCGGGCGAGCACCTCGGTGATGTCGGCGATGCGCTTGCGCAGCGGCTGCGGGTCGATGCCGTGCTCGACGTTGTAGGCGATCTGCTTCTCGCGTCGGCGATTCGTCTCCTCGATCGCGAAGGTCATCGAATCGGTCAGCTGGTCGGCGTACATGTGCACCTCGCCCGACACGTTGCGCGCCGCGCGCCCGATCGTCTGGATGAGCGAGGTGGAGCTGCGCAGGAAGCCCTCCTTGTCGGCGTCGAGGATCGCCACGAGCGACACCTCGGGCAGGTCGAGGCCCTCACGCAGCAGGTTGATGCCGACGAGCACGTCGTAGACCCCCGCCCGCAGCTCGGTGAGCAGCTCGACGCGACGCAAGGTGTCGACATCCGCGTGAAGGTAGCGCACCCGCACGCCCGCCTCGGTGAAGTAGTCGGTGAGCTCTTCGGCCATCTTCTTGGTGAGGGTCGTCACCAACACGCGCTCGTCGCGCTCGGCGCGCACGCGGATCTCCTCGAGCAGATCGTCGATCTGGCCCTTGCTCGGCTTGATGACGATCTGCGGATCGACGAGCCCCGTCGGGCGGATGATCTGCTCGACCACCCCGTCGCCCATCGACAGCTCGTAGCGACCCGGGGTCGCCGAGAGGTAGACCTTCTGCCCCACGCGGTCGAGGAACTCCTCCCAGCGCAGCGGGCGGTTGTCGAGCGCGCTCGGCAGCCGGAAGCCGTGCTCGACGAGCGTGCGCTTGCGGCTCGCATCGCCCTCGTACATCGCGCCGATCTGCGGCACCGTGACGTGCGACTCGTCGATCACCACGAGGAAGTCGTCGGGGAAGTAGTCGAGCAGCGTGTTCGGCGGCTCCCCCGGTGCTCGGCCGTCGATGTGGCGCGAATAGTTCTCGATGCCGTTGCAGAAGCCGATCTGCTCCATCATCTCGAGGTCGAAACCCGTGCGCATGCGCAGACGCTGCGCCTCGAGCAGCTTGCCCTGCTTCTCGAGCTCGGGCAGACGCTCCGCGAGCTCCTCCTTGATCGAGCGGATCGCGCGGTGCATCGCCTCCGGGCTCGCGGCGTAGTGGGTGGCCGGGAAGATCGACACCGCATCCATCCGCTTCATGACATCGCCCGTGAGGGGATGCAACGCGTAGATCGCCTCGATCTCGTCGCCGAACATCTCGATGCGCACGGCGAGTTCCTCGTACACCGGGATGATCTCGATCGTGTCGCCGCGCACCCGGAACTTGCCGCGCGAGAAGTCGACGTCGTTGCGCTCGTACTGCATGTTGATGAACGAACGGATGAGCTTGTCGCGCGAGACGCGGTCGCCCACCTGCAGGGCCACCATGGCCCCGAGGTACTCCTCGGCGGCGCCGAGCCCGTAGATGCACGAGACGGTCGAGACCACGACGACGTCACGCCGGCTGAGCAGCGAGTTGGTCGTGGAGTGACGCAGGCGCTCGACCTCGGCGTTGATCGAGCTGTCCTTCTCGATGAAGGTGTCGGTCTGCGGAACGTACGCCTCGGGTTGGTAGTAGTCGTAGTAGCTCACGAAGTACTCGACCGCGTTGTTCGGCATGAGCTCGCGGAACTCGTTGGCGAGCTGCGCCGCGAGGGTCTTGTTGTGCGCGAGCACGAGGGTGGGGCGCTGGACCTGTTCGATGAGCCACGCGGTCGTCGCGGATTTGCCCGTGCCGGTGGCACCGAGCAGCACGATGTCGGACTCGCCCGCCTGCACACGGTGGGCGAGCTCGGCGATCGCAGTGGGCTGATCGCCGCTCGGGGTGTATTCGGAGATGACCTCGAACGGACGCACGGAACGCGTCGGTTGCATCCCCCCAGCCTAGAAGCGGCCTCCGACAGCGCGCTGGGCGCGCGCTACTCCTGCGGCGAACTCGACGACCGGGCGGCGAGCGAGGCGCGCAGTCGCTGCCACAGCGCGTCCACCTGGGCGAGTGTCTGCTCGAGAGTGCCGGTTGTGTCGATGACGTCGTCGGCGATCGCGAGGCGGGCCGCCTCGGGCGCCTGGGAGGCGATGCGGCGCCGAGCCTCTGCCTCATCCATCCCGCGCAGCTCGACGAGCCGCCTCGCGCGGGTCTCCTCATCCGCCGACACCACGATCACCCTGTCGAACTCGTCGACGCGACCGTTGCCGTGGCCATCGATCAGCAGAGGCACGTCGTAGACGACCACAGCATCCGGATCCGCGGCGTGCGCGGCGTCGAAGAGCGCCCGTGAGCGCTCCCCCACGGCCGGATGCGTGATCGCGTTGAGCGCGCGGCGCGCGTCGTCGTCGCCGAACACGATCGCGCCGAGAGCAGCGCGATCGAGCGACCCGTCGGCCGCGATCACGTGGGCGCCGAACTCCTCCGCGATGCGCCCGAGTGCGGGCGTGCCGGGTTCGACCACCTCGCGGGCGAGGACGTCGGCGTCTACGACGACCGCGCCGAGCCGGGCCAGCCGCCGAGCGACCGTCGATTTGCCGGAGGCGATGCCTCCCGTGAGCGCCACGAGCATGCGTCCATGCTGTCACGCCCCCTCCGATCGGCTCGCCCCACCCTCCGGTCGGGTCGTCCAAACGCTGCAGCGTTGTGCGGGGCGCGCCTGCAATCTCTGCCGCGGGTGGCGCAGGGCTACAGCGTTTGACGCCACCACCCGTAGCATGGCGGCATGCTCGAGGTGCTGACGGGCGCGGGACTCGCCGCCGCGGCGGGACTCAACGCCTACATCCCGTTGCTCGTGATGGGGCTCGCGGCGCGGTTCGACTGGATCGGGCTGCCGAGCGGGTGGACCTGGCTCTCGAACGAGTGGGTACTCGTGATCATCGGGCTTCTGCTCGTCGTCGAGGTCGTCGCCGACAAGGTCCCCGCCGTCGACAGCGTCAACGACTGGATCCAGACCGTCGTGCGCCCAGCATCCGGGGGCATCGTCTTCGCGGGCGGCATCGGCACCGAGACGGTGGCGGTCGACGATCCGGGCAGCTTCTTCTCGACGGGCGCCTGGGTGCCGATCGTCATCGGCATCGTGCTCGCGCTCGTCGTGCACCTCGCGAAGATGGCGGTGCGCCCGATCGCCAACCTGGGCACGGCGGGCGTCGCGGCACCCGTGCTGAGCACGGCCGAGGACGGGGCGAGTCTGCTCATGGTCGTGTTCGCCCTCGTCGCGCCGATTCTGGTGCTCATCGGCCTCGTGCTCATGGTGCTGGGCTTCGTCCTGCTCGTGCGCGCGATGCGCCGCCGTCGCCAGGCACGGGCAGCCGCTCTCGCGACTCGTGCATAGGAGAACTCCTGCATAACAGCACGGGTGAGCGGATGCCGGTCTTCGCGCGTTAAACGGCGGATGGCCGGCCCCCGAGGGGACCGGCCATCCGGATGAGCGCGTGCGCTCAGGAGTTGCTGCTGAGCTTCTCGCGCAGCGCCGCGAGCGACGCGTCGTCGGCAAGGGTGCCGCCCGACGAGCTCTCCGACGAGAACGAGTTGCCCGAGGGGCGCGCTTCGAGCTCGGCCTCGGTTGCCTCGGCCGCGAGGATCTGCTTCTTGTGAGCCTCCCAGCGAGCCTGGGCAGCCGCGTACTCGGCCTCCCACGCGTCGCGCTGGGCCTCGAAGCCCTCGAGCCACTCGCCCGAGGTCGGGTCGAAGCCCTCCGGGTACTTGTAGTTGCCCTGCTCGTCGTACTCGGTGACCATGCCGTACAGCGCGGCGAGGCCCGAATCGAACTCGGAGTTGTTCGGGTCGATGCCCTCGTTGGCCTGCTTGAGGCTCAGCGAGATGCGGCGACGATCGAGGTCGATGTCGATGACCTTGACGAACACCTCGTCGCCGACCGAGACGACCTGCTCCGCGAGCTCGACGTGCTTGCCCGAGAGCTCCGAGATGTGCACGAGGCCCTCGATGCCGTCCGCGACGCGCACGAAGGCGCCGAACGGAACGAGCTTCGTGACCTTGCCCGGTGCGATCTGACCGATCGCGTGGGTGCGGGCGAAGACCTGCCACGGGTCCTCCTGGGTCGCCTTGAGCGAGAGCGACACGCGCTCACGGTCCAGGTCGACCTCGAGGATCTCGACGGTGACCTCCTGGCCGACCTCGACGACCTCGGAGGCGTGCTCGATGTGCTTCCACGAGAGCTCCGAGACGTGCACGAGGCCGTCCACGCCGCCCAGGTCGACGAACGCGCCGAAGTTGACGATCGAGGACACGACGCCCTTGCGGACCTGGCCCTTCTGGAGGTTGTTGAGGAAGGTCGAACGCGACTCCGACTGGGTCTGCTCGAGCAGCGCACGGCGGCTGAGCACGACGTTGTTGCGGTTCTTGTCGAGCTCGAGGATCTTCGCCTCGATCTCCTGGCCGAGGTACGGCGTCAGATCGCGCACGCGGCGCAGCTCGATGAGCGACGCCGGGAGGAAGCCACGCAGGCCGATGTCGACGATGAGACCGCCCTTGACGACCTCGATGACCTGGCCGGTCACGACGCCGTCGGACTCCTTGATCTTCTCGACATCGCCCCAGGCGCGCTCGTACTGCGCACGCTTCTTGGAGAGGATCAGGCGGCCTTCCTTGTCCTCCTTCTGGAGAACGAGGGCCTCGACGCTGTCGCCGACCGAGACGACCTCGGTGGGGTCGACATCGTGCTTGATGGAAAGTTCGCGTGAGGGGATGACACCCTCGGTCTTGTAGCCGACGTCGAGCAGGACCTCGTCGCGGTCGATCTTGACGACGGTGCCCTCGATGAGGTCTCCGTCGTTGAAGAACTTGAGGGTGAGTTCGACCGCGGCCAGGAAGTCTTCAGCAGATCCGATGTCGTTGATGGCGACCTGCTTGGTAGCCGAGGCGGTCGTTGCGGTAGTCATGTAGTAGATGCTCCGGATGGGGACAAAATAGGGCCCGTGGCGCGATGCTTCTGTGGTTGCTCCGCGGGCATGCGGATAGGGATGCCGCACAAGGCGACTCTCTAGGCTAGCGCACTCCCCAGCCTGGCGCGACGCGACTGCGCGAGGATGTCGGCGATCGCGCCCTCGAGCCCGGGGTGGCGGAACGTGTAGCCGGCCTGCAGGAGCCGCTCCGGAACGACCCAGCGGCTCTTGAGCAACAGCTCGGTCTCGGTGCGGATCAGCCAGGCGCCCACTTCGAGCACGGGACGCGGCGCGGGCAGGCCGACCGGCATCCGGAGGGCGCGGCGGATGATCCGCATGAGCTCGACGTTGGTGACCGGTTCCGGAGCGGACAGGTTCACGACGCCGTCGAGGTCGGCCCGGCTCTCGAGCAGGTCGAGCGCGCCCGCGACATCGGCCAGGTGGATCCAGCTGAAGCGCTGGGCACCCCAGCGGGCCCGGAACTCGTGCTGGGTGCCTGCCGCCCGTCGCGCGCGTGTCGCGAACCACGGTGTGTCCCACTGGGGGCCGCCGAGGCCGAAGCGCGCCAGCCTGAGCAGTGGCGTGAGGGCGCTGCCATCGCCCAGCACGATGGCGGTGCGGATGGCGACGCGCCGGGTCGCGGGAGTGTCCGCCGCGAAGAACGCCGCTTCCCACGCCTTCGCGACCGACACCGAGAACCCGGTGCCGAGTTCGCCATCCGCTTCGGTCTGCGGGCGGTCCTCGGCGTGCCGGTAGATGGTCGCGGTCGAGGAGTTGATCCAGGTGGACGGCGGTTCGGCGCAGCCCGCGACGGCGCGCCCGAGCTCGGCCGTCGTCTCGACGCGGGAGCGCAGGATCTCGGCGCGGTTCGCGGGCCCGTAGCGGCAGTTGACGCTCTTGCCTGCGAGATTCACGAGCAGCTCACTGCCGTCGAGCAGGCGCCGGATGCTGTCGGCGTCGCCCCAGCGCGCATCCGCTGCACCGCGCCCGATCGTCTGCACCTCACGACCGGCTGCGCGCCAGTGCGCCACGAGCGACCGCCCCATGAAGCCGCTCGCGCCCGCGACGACGACCCGTCCGCCGCTCATGCGAACTCCGGCGACACCGGCTCGACACGGTAGCTGAACGCGCCCGCGTACTCGTAGATGCGCCCGACGACGGGGGCGTCGAGCGTGAGGGCGACGTGTTGACGCCCGTCGGGAAGCGTGCGCTCGTGCACCACGACGCGCGGCGCCCAGGCCGCGGGCAGCGACCAGCGCAGGCCCAGCATCCGGATGCCGACGCGACCGGAGACGATGCGCAGCCCCGCGTCGTCGGGTTCGACGTGCAGCTCCACGACGACGCGCTCGCCGGTGCCGAGGCGCTGGCGCAGCCCGTGCGGCGTGAAGAGGATGCGGTCGGTCATCGTGCGGTCGCCCGCGGGGAAACGGAACCGGCGCACGCTCACGAGCCCGTGGGGGGTGGGGACGTTGACGATCGTGAAGGGCACGTGCCGCTCCCACACGGGCCACACGACGTTCCAGCGCCCGAGCAGTGCGAGCAGCGGCCACAGCCAGCGGCGCGGCGATCCGACGGTCGTGAACACGCCCTCACCGATGCCATGGGCTCCGTACGGCACGCCGCCGAAGTACGCCTGCAGCGCCGGACTGAGCTGATCGACCCGCCCGTCGAGCGCCGCTGCCCACGGAGCTCCCGGATGTCGCGGCCGGCTCACGGGGCGAGCGCGGTGCGCAGGGTGTCGAGCCCGACCCCGCCGAGGTCGAGCGCGTGCTTGTGGAAGTCGCGGAACGAGAACGCCTCGCCCTCGCGGCGCTGCGCGTCGTCGCGGATCTGCTCCCAGATGCGCTGCCCCACCTTGTACGACGGCGCCTGCCCGGGCCAGCCGAGGTAGCGATTCACCTCGAAGCGCACGAAGGCGTCGTCCATGTTGACGTTGCGGCGCATGAAGGCGAGCGCGAAGTCGGCATCCCATACGCCGTCGGTGGGCAGATCCTCCAGCCCGTGGATGCGGGGCTTCGGCTTGCCGAGGTGCACCCCGATGTCGAGCACGACGCGTGCCGCCCGCATGCGCTGACCATCGAGCATGCCGAGTCGGTCGGCGGGGTCGTCGAGGTAGCCGAGCTCTTCCATGAGCCGCTCGGCGTAGAGCGCCCAGCCCTCGGCGTGTCCGCTCGTGCCGGCGAGCTGGCGTCGCCAGGTGTTGAGCTGCGCACGGTTGAACACCGCCTGGCCGATCTGCAGATGGTGGCCGGGCACCCCCTCGTGGAACACGGTCGTCTTCTCACGCCAGGTGTCGAACTCGGTGACGCCCTCGGGAACGCTCCACCACATCCGCCCCGGGCGCGAGAAGTCGTCGGACGGGCCCGTGTAGTAGATGCCGCCGTCCTGGGTCGGGGCGATCATGCATTCGAGCGCCCGCACGGGCTCGGGGATGTCGAAGTGGCTGCGGCCGAGCTCGTCGACGACGCGGTCGCTGAGCTGCTGCATCCACGCCTTGAGGGCCTCGGTGCCGTGCAGCTTGCGGCTCGCGTCCTGTTCGAGGTGGGCGACGGCCTCTTCGACGCTCGCACCGGCGAGCACCTCGTCGGCGACCCGGGTCTGCTCCTCGATCATGCGCTCGAGCTCGCCGATGCCCCATTCGTAGGTCTCGTCGAGGTCGATCTCGGCACCGAGGAAGTGCCGCGACCGCAGGGCGTAGAGCTCGCGGCCCACGGCATCCTGCTCGGATGCGACGGGCAGCAGCTCGGTCTCGAGGAAGTCGGCGAGTTCGCGGTACGCGGCGGCCGAGACCTGGGCACCGCGGGCGAGATCGCTGCGCAGGCTCTCGGGCAGCTCGCCCGATTCCAGGGCGGCCCCGTCGGTGAATTCGGTGAAGAAGCCGTCGGGGCGGCCGTTGCGACGGGCCTGCTCGACGACTTCGCGCACCTGACGCTTCGCAGGCACGACCCCCTCGGCGATGCCGGCCCGAAGGGTTTCGACATACCCCGCGACCGCGCCGGGGAGGTTGCCGAGACGCTCGGCGATCGTCGCCCAGTCCGCCTCGGTGCCCGTCGGCATGAGGTCGAAGGTCTCGCGGATCTCCTGCGCAGGCGAGGCGATCACGTTGAGGTCGCGCAGGTGGAGGCGTGCATCGTGGGCCTCGAGCGAGAGGCGTGCCTCGGCGAGCAGGTCGGTCTTCGTCACCTCGTCGACCGCGTCCTGCGGTGTTTGGGCCCCGAGTTCCGAGACGAGCGCGCGCGTGGCGTCGGCCAGGCGATCATGACCCGCCGGCGAGAGGTCGCCGTACTCACCCGTGCGACCCGGCACCCCGATATAGATCGCGACGTCGGGGACGAGGTCGACGAGAGTGTCGACCCAGCGTTCTGCGATGGTGTCGATGGGGGTGGTGGGGCGATCTTCGCTCATCCCTCCACCCTATTCACCGGGGGCGACACCGACGCCAGGGACCTCCGGCCCCTGCCTACTCCTCGTCGAGGTCGCGCTCGAGAAGCGCCACGAGAGCGTCGAGTGCCGGGTCGGCGCCGGGAGCCTCGCTCGAGAGGGTGACGCGCTCACCGTGGTCGATGCCGAGCGAGAGCACGCCGAGGATGCTCGCAGCGTTGACGCTTCGCCCCGCCGCCGACGTGAGCACGATGGGAACGGATGCCTGCGCCGCGGCCTGCGAGAACAGGGCCGCGGGGCGCGCGTGCAACCCGACGCTCGACGCGACGACGACCGTGCGCTCCGGCATCGGCGCTCTCCTTTCCGCTCCGCATCCGTCAGGATCCAGAGGCACGGAGAGCTCCGCAGCACCCGCCATCCCGTCGGTCACGATCGTGCGCATCCGCTCGAGTTCACCCGGCGCCACCTCGAAGACGAGCTCGTCGTGCACCTGCAAAAGCATGCGCGAGTCGAGCTGCTGCACACGGATCTCGGCGTCGATCTCGAGCATCGCGCGTTTGATGATGTCGGCGGCCGAGCCCTGGATGGGCGAGTTCAGGGCCTGACGTTCGGCGTTCTCGCGCAGCACGCGGTTGGTCGAGGTGAGGTCGGTGAACGGGCGTCGACGCCCGAAGATCGTGGTCGTGAAGCCGTCGACGCGCGCCTGCTCGACGACGCTGCGCAGGTAGTCGCGCACGGCACCGAAGCGGGCGAAGTAGTCGGCCATGAGCTCCTTCGCCTCGGAGACCTCGATGCGCAGCTGCTTGCTGAGCCCGAAGGCGGAGAGCCCGTAGGCGAGTCCGTAGGACATCGCCTTGACCTTGGTGCGCATGATCGGGGTCACCTCGGCGGGCGCGACGCCGAAGATGCGTGCGCCGACGAAACGGTGCAGGTCCTCCCCCGAGCGGAACGCTTCGATGAGACCCTCGTCTTCCGAGAGGTGCGCCATGATGCGCATCTCGATCTGCGAGTAGTCGGCGGTGAGCAGCGTCTCGAAACCTTCACCCGAGAGGAACGCCGAGCGCACCTCGCGGCCGACCTCGGTCTTGATCGGGATGTTCTGCAGGTTGGGGTCGTTCGACGAGATGCGCCCGGTTGCCGAGCCCGTCTGCTCGTATGTCGTGTGGATGCGGCCGTCGGCCCCGATCGCGGTCTGCAGCGTCTCGACGATCTGCCGGATCTTGGTGGCATCCCGGTGCTTCAGCAGCAGCTCCAGGAACGGATGCGGGTGCGCCTCCTGCAGGTCGGCCAGCGCCTGTGCGTCGGTCGAGTAGCCGGTCTTGTTGGCCCGGGTCTTGGGCATGCCGAGCTCGGTGAAGAGCACCTCCTGCAGCTGCTTCGGGGAGCCGAGGTTGACCTCATGGCCGATCTCGGCGTACGCCCGCTGCGCGATCTCGGCCGCTTGGGTGCCGAGCCGTGAGTTCAATTCGCCGAGCACCTCGGCCGACACCGTGACGCCCTGCAGCTCCATTCGCGCGAGCACCGGCACGAGGGGGACCTCGATGTCGCGTTGCACCGTGAGGGAGCCCGGGTCGAGCCGGGCGTCGAGCTCGGCCTGCAGCCGCACGAGGTACCAGGCCTCGGTGGCCGGGTTGAGCGCCTCGGTTTCGGGCACGAGCTGGCTCGGGTCGGGTTCGGGCAGCGTCTCGCCGAGGTAGTAGTAGGTGAGCCCGCCGAGGCTGTCGGCCTTGGTGGAGGGGCGCAAGAGCCACGCCGACAACGCGGCGTCGCCCGCAACACCCTCGAGCGTGAGCCCCGTGCCGGCGAGCGACTTGAGCTGCCGCTTCGCGTCGTGCAGGTACTTGGGCGCATCGGATGCCAGCCACGCCTCGAGGGCCGTGTAGTCGGGGCGTCCGGGTGCCCACGGCACCCACGCCGTCTCGGTGAGGCTCGCGATGCCGAACCCCTCGACCTGACCGTTGATCGTCGCGATGCGCAGGCCGAGCGGGGCGGTGCCGTCCTGGGACTGCGTGCGCAGCCACTTCGCGAGCTCCTCGTCGATCATCGTGCGTACGGCGGGCGCGGCGATCGCGCGGTTGTCGGCGGTATCCGCGTCGACGAGGCCGGCGTCGGATGCGGCTCCCTCGATCTTGAACACCCGGTCGAGCAGAGTGCGGAACTGCAGCCGATCGAAGACCGAGCGCACGGCGGTCGGGTCGATGGGCTGACGCTCGAGGTCGGCCGGCGCGAGCGGCAGCTCGACGTCGCGAACCAGCCGGTTGAGCTTGCGATTGCGCACCACGCGATCCTGCTGGTCGCGTAGGTTCTGCCCCACGACGCCCTTGATGTCGTCAGCGTGCGCGAGCAGTTCCTCGACCGTGCCGTACTGCTGGATCCACTTGACGGCGGTCTTCTCGCCGACCTTGTCGACGCCCGGCAGGTTGTCGCTCGTCTCGCCCACGAGGGCGGCGATCTCGGGGTACTGCTCGGGACGGATGCCGTAGCGCTCGATCACCGCATCCGTGTCGTAGGTCTTGAGCTCGGAGACCCCGCGCACGTTCGGGTAGAGCAGGGTGATGTCGTCGTCGACGAGCTGGATCGTGTCGCGATCGCCCGAGACCACGAGCACCCGGTACCCCTCCGCGGCGCCGCGCGTCGCGAGGGTGGCGAGGATGTCATCCGCCTCGAAGTCCTCCTTCGAGATCGTGCGGATGTTCATGGCCTGCAGGGCCTCCTCGAGCAGGGGCACCTGGCCCACGAACTCGGGAGGCGTCTCGCCGCGGGTTCCCTTGTATTCGGCGTACTCGCGCGTGCGGAACGAGAAGCGCGAGATGTCGAAGGCGACCGCGAGGTGGGTGGGCTTCTGCTGCTGCAGCAGGTTGAGCAGCATCGAGATGAACCCGTGGATGGCGTTGGTGTGCTGACCGTCGCGCGTCACGAAGCTGTCGATGGGCAGCGCATAGAACGCCCGGAACGCCAGCGAATGGCCGTCGATGAGCAGGAGCGTAGGCTTTTCTTCCGGCACGGAGCCAGCCTATCCGGAGGGCCCGACACCCCACCGACCCGAACTACCGATGGAGCGCTCATGGTCATCCTTCCGCCCGATCTCGACCCCGAACTGGTGGCCCGTCTGGGCGAATCCGGGGGCGGTGAACTCCCGCGGCGCATGGGCATCGAGTTCCTCGAGCTGTCGGCCACCCACTCGGTGGCCCGGATGCCGGTCGAGGGCAACCGGCAGGTCGTCGGTCTGCTGCACGGCGGCGCGCACGTCGTGCTCGGCGAATCGCTCGGCTCGATCTCCTCGGCCATCCACGCCGGGCCGGGACGCTACGCCGTCGGCATCGAGATCAACGCGACGCACAGCCGCTCGATCACCGAGGGCTGGGTCACCGGCACCTGCACGGCGCTCGTGCTCGGACGACGACGGGCGGCGCCTGTCGACGGTGCGGATGACGAACATGCTGCGGGACAGAGCCGCTGATTGAGTAGCCCGCGAAGCGGGCGTATCGAAATCCGACCCGCAGCCCGCTATTTCTTCGGCGCGAGCTGGTCGATGATCGCCTGGGCGACATCGTGCATGGTGAGGCGCCGGTCCATCGACGCCTTCTGGATCCAGCGGAACGCATCCGGCTCCGACAGGCCCATTTTCTCGTTGAGCAGCCCCTTGGCGCGATCGACGAGCTTGCGGGTCTCGAAGCGCTCGACCATGTCGGCGACCTCGGCCTCGAGCGTCACGATCTGCTGGTAACGGCTGAGGGCGGGAGGCACGCTCCACGAGTTCCTTCTGGCTGAAGGCGGTGAGCAGCACGACGGGCGCGATGTGGTTCTTGGTGAGGCGCTCCGCCGCGGAGATGCCGTCGAGCTGGGGCATCTTGACGTCCATCACGACGAGGTCGGGGCGGAGTTCCGTGGCCAGCGCCACAGCGGTCTCGCCGTCGCCGGCCTCCCCCACCACATCGAAGCCGTTGTCACGCAGAATCTCGACGATGTCGAGCCGGATGAGCGACTCATCCTCGGCGACGACGACTCGGCGGGGCGCGACTGGGGCCTGTTCGGTGTCACTCACCCCTCGATCCTACGGTAACGTCAGGATGCCGCGAGGCTCCGGATGCGGAGCGTCGACACCAGCCGGTGTGGCGGAATGGCAGACGCGACCGACTCAAAATCGGTTGTCCGTGAGGACATGTGGGTTCGAGTCCCACCACCGGTACCACCAAGAACGTCGCGGGCCCGCGAGTGCGAGGGCGCCGACCGATCGACGCCCCCGCACGCGGTATCACTTCTGGGTGAGGTTGATGGCGACGCGGGGTGTTCCATCCGCGATCGTGTCGAAGCTGATCTGCCCGGAGTACGCGACCCCGTCGATCGGCCCCTCGACGATGAAGGCCGCGTCGTGCGTGACTTCCCCGAGCGGATGCGGATGCACGAGATACCCGGCGTCGCGCAGCAGCGCCTGGTAGCTCGCGGCGGCCGAGGCGGCATCCCCCGGGAACACCAGAGAGCCGTAGACGCCGGCCGAGCCGCCGATCTTCTCTTCGGCGAACGGCTCATGCTCTGCCCAGTCCTCCGGTACGGGGAAGGGGAAGTCCGCGCTCGCCGCGCGAGCCCCCGCCGGGATCGTGGTCGTCGCCGGCGCGTCGGCACTCTCCTCGTCTGTCGTGTGCTGGTCGACTGCCTCGTTGTCGATGGCTGAGGTCGGCGCCGGTTCGGGCACGGATGCCGCGCACCCGGTGAGCGCGATCACCCCCACCGTTCCCAGCAGAACCGCCAACAGTCTCGCCCGCATTGCATTCTCCTTCGTTCGGGTAAACCGCCAGGCTAGCGAGGATCCGACGGTCCTGGTCGTGGCTGCTGCGGTTGCCGACAGCGCGCTCTCAGCGCAGAGTGAAGGCGTGCGGTTGCTCATGATCTCGGATACCCACCTGCCGGTGCGCGCCAAGAAGCTTCCGGATGAGGTGTGGGGTGCCGTTGCGGCCGCCGACGTCGTCTTCCACGCCGGAGACTGGCTCGGGGTCGAGCTGCTCGATGAACTCGAGGAACGCGCGACGCGGCTCGTGGCGTGCTGGGGTAACAACGACGGGACAGAGCTCCGTGCGCGGCTCCCGGAGGTGGCCCGGGTCGAGCTCGAGGGGATGTCGTTCGCGGTCGTTCACGAGACCGGCACCGCCGCGGGTCGCGAACGGCGCTGCGAGCTCGCGTATCCGGACGTCGACGTGCTCGTGTTCGGCCACAGCCATATCCCGTGGGACACCACGACGCCGCGCGGGCTGCGGTTGCTGAACCCTGGATCGCCCACCGATCGCCGCCGGCAGCCGTACGGGACCTTTCTCACCGCGAAGCTCGGCGCATCCGGACTCGATGAGGTCGTGCTGCATCCGGTGGAGCGCCCTCGGGCATAGGCGGGATGTCAGTTCGGCGGCACGAAGTGAACGGCGCCGCTGGGGGCGCCGTTCACACGTCTGCTGCGGGGAGCTGATCTCGACACGCGCCCTGCGGGCGCCGCTCGATCAGCGGGAGGCCGGGCTCAGTCGGCGTGGTCGCCGGACTCCCACACCGGGGCGACCTTGTTGATCGCGTCGCCGATCACGTGCACGCGCAGGTCGTTGGTGGAGCCGGGGATGCCGGGAGGCGAACCCGAGATCACGACGACCTTGTCGCCGACGGAAGCGAGCTTCTTCTCGAGCAGGATCTCGTCGACCTGCTTGTACATCGCATCCGTGTGCTGCACGCGCGCGACGATGAAGGACTCGATGCCCCAGGTGAGGTTCATGCGCCGACGGATGGCCTCGTCGGGCGTGAACGCCGCCATCGGGATGCGCTCGCGCAGGCGGGACATGCGGCGCGCGGAGTCGCCGGACTCGGTGAAGACGCACAGGAACTTGGCCTCGACGAACTCGGCGACCTCGGCGGCAGCGAGCGTGAGCGCACCGCCCTGGGTGCGCGGCTTCGTGCCGAGCGGCGCGATGCGCTCGAGACCGTGCTCCTCGGTGGACTCGATGATGCGCGCCATGGTCTGCACGGTGATCACCGGGTACTCGCCGACGCTCGTCTCACCGGAGAGCATCACGGCATCCGCGCCGTCGAGCACCGCGTTCGCGACGTCGGATGCCTCAGCGCGCGTCGGAACGGGCGAGTGCGTCATCGACTCGAGCATCTGCGTCGCCACGATCACCGGCTTGGCTGCCCGGCGACACAGCTCCACGGCGCGCTTCTGCACGACAGGCACCTGCTCGAGCGGAAGCTCGACCGCGAGGTCGCCACGAGCGACCATGATGCCGTCGAAGGCGTCGATGATCTCCTCGAGGGCGTCGACGGCCTGCGGCTTCTCGATCTTGGCGATCACGGGGATCTTGCGACCCTCCTCCGCCATGATCTCGTGCACGCGCGTGATGTCGCGGGCGTCGCGCACGAAGGAGAGTGCGATGTAGTCGGCGCCGAGCGCGAGCCCCCACCGCAGGTCGGCCTCGTCCTTCTCCGACAGCGCCGGCACGTTGACCGCGACGCCGGGCAGGTTGATGCCCTTGTTGTTGGACACCGGGCCCGCGACGACGACCTCGGTACGCACGCGCACGCCGTCGGTGTCGAGCACCTTGACCTTGACCTTGCCGTCGTCGATCAGCAGGAAGTCGCCGGGCTTGACGTCCTGGGGCAGGCCCTTGAAGGTCGTGCCGACGAGCTCCTTGGTGCCCTCGACGTCCTCGGTCGTGATGGTGAAGATGTCACCGACGGCGAGCTCGTGGGGGCCGTCGGCGAACTTGCCGAGGCGGATCTTCGGGCCCTGCAGGTCGACGAGCACGGCGACCGGCTGGTCGGCGTCGGCGGCGGCCCGGCGCACGTTGGCGTAGACCTCCTCGTGCACCGCGTAGCTGCCGTGGCTCAGGTTCATGCGGGCGACGTTGACGCCGGCATCGATGATGGCTCGCAGGTTCTCATAGCTCGACGTGGCGGGCCCCAACGTCGCGACGATCTTGGCTCGTCTCATTATTCCTTCAGTGTGTAGCGGGTGGTCAGTCGGCGTCGGCCGGAGCTGTCGCTCAGAGGCCGATGCCGCGGTCGGTCGGGCGCACGGGCGCCGGAAGCTGGGTCTCGCCCTCGAGGAAGCGGTCGACAGCCGCCGCGACGGCCCGTCCCTCGGCGATCGCCCACACGATGAGCGACTGGCCGCGGCCGGCATCGCCGGCGACGAAGACGCCCGGCTCGGTCGTGGCGTAGCTGTCGTCGCGCGCGACGTTGCCGCGGTCGTCGAAGGGCACGCGGAGCTGGTCGTCGATGCGGTCGCGCTCGGGGCCGGTGAAGCCCATCGCGATGAGCACGAGGTCGGCCGGGATGTCGCGCTCGGTGCCCGACTTCGGCACACGGCGTCCGTCGACGTACTCCGTCTCAGCTACGCGCAGTGCGCGCAGCTCGCCCGCCTCGTTGCCGAGGAACTCGACGGTCGAGGCGAGATACACCCGCTCGCCGCCCTCCTCGTGCGCCGAGGAGATCTCGAACAGGGTCGGGTCCATGGGCCACGGCTGATGGTCGGGACGCTCGCTCGGCGGCTGGTAGCCGATGGCGAGGTTCGTCACGCTCAGCGCACCCTGGCGATGCGCCGTGCCGATGCAGTCCGCGCCGGTGTCGCCGCCGCCGATCACGACGACGTGCTTCCCGTGCGCCGAGACCTGCTCGGGAATCCGGTCGCCCGCGACGAGCTTGTTCTGCTGCACCAGGTAGTCCATCGCGAAATGCACGCCCAGGAGGTCGCGACCGGGGATCGGCAGGTCACGCGGCACGGTGGCACCGGTGGCGATGACCACGGCGTCGTAGCGCTGCTTGAGCTCGGCCCACGAGATGTCGACGCCGATCTCGACGCCCGCGCGGAAGCGCGTGCCCTCGGCCTGCATCTGGGCGAGCCGCTGCTCGACCTGGCGCTTCTCCATCTTGAAGTCGGGGATGCCGTAGCGCAGCAGTCCGCCGATACGGTCGTCGCGCTCGTACACGGCGACGGTGTGCCCGGCGCGCGTCAGCTGCTGGGCGGCCGCGAGGCCGGCCGGGCCGGAGCCCACGACGGCGACCGTCTTGCCAGTGAGGCGCTCCGGCGGATGCGGTGTCACCCAGCCCTGCTGGAAGGCGTTGTCGACGATCTCCTTCTCGATCTGCTTGATCGTGACCGCCGGTTGATTGATGCCGAGCACGCACGCCGACTCGCACGGTGCGGGGCAGAGCCGACCGGTGAACTCCGGGAAGTTGTTGGTCGCGTGCAGTGGGTGCGGTCCTGGTCTTCGTAGACCTCGCGCCAGTCCATGATGCGCACGGCCACCGGACGTCGCTGCGGCAGCTCGCGCTCGCGCGTCTTCAGGAATCCCTTGGGGTCAGCCATGATCAGCCTCCCGTCACTTCGAGGATACGGCCCCACACGACAGCACCATCGGGGTCGAGACCCTCGTCGGCCGCGGTCTGGCGGGTCTGGATGACGGCTGCGTAGTCGCGCGGCAGCACCTTGACGAACTCGGCGACCGTGGCCTCCCAGTTCTCCAGCAGTCGCTTGGCGAGCGCCGAGTCGGTCTTCTCCACGTGGAGCTGCAGGTAGCTGTGCAGCAGTTCCACGTCGGCGCGATCGAGCGGGAGCAACTCGAGCTCGCCGTTCGCGAGCGAGTCGCGGTTGACGGCATCGCGCCGCAGCCGATGCACGTAGGCGACGCCTCCCGACATCCCCGCACCGAGGTTGCGCCCGGTGTTGCCGAGGATGACGGCGACGCCCCCGGTCATGTACTCGAGTGCGTGGTCGCCCACTCCCTCGACGACCGCGACGGCGCCGGAGTTGCGCACCAGGAACCGTTCGCCCACCTTGCCGCGGATGTACATCGACCCGCCCGTCGCGCCGTAGCCGATGACGTTGCCCGCGATCACGTTGTACTCCGCAGGGAAACGCGCGGAGCGCGATGGGCGCACGACGATGTCGCCACCGGAGAGGCCCTTGCCGACGTAGTCGTTGGCGTCGCCCTCGAGCCGCAGCGTGATGCCCGCGGGCAGGAAGGCGCCGAGCGACTGCCCGGCGGTACCGGTGAGCGTGACGTCGATCGTCTCGGGCGCGAGCCCGCGCTCGCCGTGACGCTTGGTGACCTCGTGGCCGAGCATCGTGCCGACCGCACGCTCCGTGTTGCGGATGGGCAACTCGATGACGATCGGCTCGCCGTGCTCGAGGGCCGGCTGGGCGAGGCGGATGAGCTCCTGATCGAAGTGCGTCTCGAGCTCGTGCTGCTGGCCGCGACGGTTCCGACGCGGCTCGTCGGCGGGGAACTCGGGGCCGACGAGCACGGGCGTGAGATCCAGCCCGTCGCTCTTCCAGTGCTGCACGGCGCGGTCGACGTCGAGGAGCTCCGCGTGCCCGATCGCCTCGTCGAGCGAGCGGAAGCCGAGCTCCGCGAGGTACTCGCGCACCTCCTGGGCCAGGTACTCGAAGAAGGTCTCGACGAACTCCGGCTTGCCGGTGAAGCGCGCCCGCAACTCGGGGTTCTGCGTCGCGACCCCGACCGGGCAGGTGTCGAGGTGGCAGGCGCGCATCATGATGCAGCCCGACACGACGAGCGGGGCGGTCGCGAAGCCGTATTCCTCGGCGCCCAGCAGCGCCGCGACGATGACGTCGCGCCCGGTCTTCATCTGGCCATCCACCTGCACGACCACCCGATCGCGCATGCCGTTGAGCATGAGCGTCTGCTGGGTCTCGGCGAGGCCGATCTCCCAGGGTGTGCCGGCGTGCTTGAGCGAGTTGAGCGGCGAGGCGCCGGTGCCGCCGTCGTGTCCCGAGACGAGCACCACATCCGCGAGGGCCTTCGTGACGCCGGCCGCGACCGCGCCGATTCCCGACTGGCTGACGAGCTTGACGTGCACGCGCGCGGCAGGATTGGCGCGCTTGGCGTCGAAGATGAGCTGCTTGAGGTCTTCGA
>SMFF01000068.1_pt1 | contig 18701 bp, 33 predicted proteins | sample 2456181 | NCBI WGS metagenome assembly SMFF01 (sample SAMN10132611, study PRJNA489261) | soil metagenome | isolation source: day120 antibiotic-loamy sand soil ammended with raw manure from dairy cow... | place: USA | collected 2015-04-01
CTGCAGGTCCAATGCCGCCTTGAAGCGGTTGAACTCAGAAGGGACAAGTATCTCAAGTTTTTCCATAGGTCTCTCCTCCTGTTGTGAAGCAAGCAAGTGCTTCCTGAATGGCCGGGGTTACCCGGCCATTCGAGCAGCACTCCTACTTTTTGCGGGAGTGTTCAACACGCTCTGCGCTCAGGGCTTGTTGAAAATATCGGGACTTCAACTGCGTCAGATGTTCAAACGCCGGGTCGAACGGCCCACACGCCTTCGCCATTTCTTCAGCGTCGATTGCGAGCTGAAGCCATTCGTCAGCAGTGCATTCATTGGTTGTCGTGGTCATGCACACTCCTACAGGCAGGTATCGATGAGGCATCGCGTGACCTCATCCTTGAAGCGGTGGTTGACGGCCACTTCCCAGTACGGCCCTTTGAGTTTCCGCATGGTGAAATGGTGCAGCACCGTCGTATCCTCATCCGGCACATACCCCTTCTTGGGCAGGCTCCACTTGAGCCCGGCAGTGACGCGCTTGGTATGTCCGCGAAGCGGGATACCAATTGCAAGGTTCTTGCCGTACCTTTTCACCACCTTGGCGTCGTCAAGGGCTATCTTGAAGCGTTCAACGCTGCCGCTATCAATCGCGGCCCACGTCTTCAGCCTGCTCTTGATTGTTGCCCGCATCTTGCCCCCCTTGGTGTCAGGGTACAGGGCGTCGACGAGGGACAGTGCCTTCACAACGTCTGCGACCTTGACCATGGGCAGCATGCCGGCATGGAAGTTCTTCAAGTGCTCAATCCTGTCCACGGCGGCGATCAGGGCCATTGCACCAGTGATGTGCTGGCGCTCTGACCTCTTGAGCCGGCGCAGGTACGGGGCCATGGATTGTTCGCCAATGGGCTCTTCCATGGCTCACATCCATGAGCCGCCGTACACGACCTGCGCAAGCAGGTAGATGACCAGCAGGCTCACGATGATCTCGCCAGCCAGCCGGCTGATTTTGTCGATGATAAACATCAGGTCTCTCCTCCTGTTGTCGTACAGTCTCAACTGCACGTAGATGCGGCCTGTTAAAGCCGCATCGGCTTGCAGTCAGTGGCTCACAGCGATGTGCGGCCGCCCGTACTTCGCGTAGATGTGCGCCGCCACGGTATCCACCAATGCGTTGCAGTCACGCAGTTCCGCCTCACTGTTCACGTCGCCGATGAGGAACTCAACGGCCTCGCCGGCAAGCGTCAATGCGTCGCGTATGGTGACGCCCCCGGTGACAATCGCTGGGAAAAGCTTGATCTTGGTTTCCACCACCTCCGTGGCGGCTGCAACCTGCGTACTCGTAACGCCCATAGTTCTCTCCTCCCGTTGCCGTGCACCAACTGCACGTAGATGCAGCCCCGCAAGGCTGCATCGGCTTGCAGTCAAAGGTTGGCGTCTATCCAGTCAGCGATCTCGGCAAATGACTTGCCGTTGTCGTTCATGTCTGACACCATCGTGATAAGGCTGCCGACGGCGTACAGGAATGTCACGCCTTTGATTTCTTGTTGATAGCTGAAGTGTTGAGACATCCACTCGTTGGTGGGCAGCCCCTTGCTGAATTTGGTTCGTCCAGCCCCGGCCGGCATTGCGTAGTTGCAGACGCCGGTGAAAGTGGGACCGTAACGGCTGTCGAGCCAGACGGGCTCACCCACCATGCCGTTGATGTCCAAGAGGACACCCAAGCAGCAGAAGCCCATGGGCTTCCCCGTGTAGCCGTCCATCACCTGAAGCACCGTCTGTTCCTGCTTGTACTCGCCGCTTCGCAGCGCCGCGCACCACGCAGCCTTCGCAGCCGGTGCCATGGTCAATCCTTGAAAAGCCATAGTTCTCTCCTCCTGTTGTGAAGCACTCACGCGCTTCCTTGAAGCCTCACGCAAAGCCTCAAGGAAGCGGTGATAAGGGGGCTGGCTTCCACCAGCCCCCTCACCGTTTCGTCTTGCCACGCAAGGAGGAGTCAATTAGCATGACGGGATGGCATACAAACGGACGCCCTATGTGGCATTCAACGACCAGCGCAAGAGCGCGCGGAAGCGCGGAATTGGCTGGCAGTTCACATTTGATGGATGGGTCAAGTGGTGGGAAGCGCAACTTGGTCCGGATTGGTTCAAGATGCGCGGTCACTTCTACGGCCAGTATGTGATGGCACGTAACGGCGACGAAGGCCCCTACGCACCATCCAATGTGCGTGCAGCCAAGGTTGAGGACAACCATGGCGAATTCAATAGGAACAAACCCGGTGGGAACCGGAAAAAGCGTAGGCACCTCTCACCACAAACCGTGGCCGCCATATATCAGGCGGAAGGGCTGTACGCTGACCTTGCCAAACGATTTAAGCTGGATGTGCACAGCATTCATCGCATCAAGTGCAGGAAATGCTATGCAAACATCACTGAGGGATTAGAAAAGGGCGGCAGCGGTTAGACTGCCGCCCCCTTCTGCATCAACAGGCACGGGATGATTGCTCATCCCGTGTGCAACGTGGCTCAAACCACGTTGCAAGGAGGAGATTTTATGACGTTGTCCCGCACACATGCCCGGCCGCACGCCAGCCAATCAAAGCCAAAGCCTAGGAATGCAGTAGCGCGGCGCATGGGGCGGATGATGCAGGGACGGCACAATTGGCCGTTTGATCATCCTGTTATTTCCCCTCACCACTCCCGCTGCCGGGCCAGTGTCCAATCATGACAAAGGCTGGGCTGCGTCCTCTTCACCGCCTGAGTTCCCTCAATTGCCCTTACGGGTTTGGCCGGGGATTGTGGAGGCCCCCGGAATTATACGTACAGGCCGGTTCTTGTAGTTGAAGCGCGCGCGTCATCACAAGGCCGCCAATGGCAAGGTTTGATGAAAGGCTAGGGTCATTACCTCATCAGCAATTGACGCTACCAGCGGCCAATTGTGGCCACTGACAGCACCGGTAATTACCACCCTAACCCCATTTGCGGCCGGGAATGTGCGCAGGATACACGTCAAGCCCCGTGGTTTTTAAGGGCGAACACGGTGATACCTGACCACCGGTTTCCTTCTAGCCCTTCCATCCCGCGCCTCACGGCGGTGATTTGAGGCAACCCCTAGCCCAAACGATGACTTGGGCAACCCATGCAGGGACGAACTTCAGTGCCACTACCCGCCCCGCTTCCCACCGCCGGGTACCATCCTCACTGCCCTACAGCAACCTGAGGAAGTCTCACGTACCCAAGCGAATGGCGCAGTAGCTTAGGCGGCCACTGTTCCACCCTTTATCGTAGCTGGCTATGTCCACCTTGCCAGTAGGCGGCGGGAAGCTGAAACTTCCCGCCTAGTCAAACCGCCCTATCAAAGCCCAAGAGGCACGAACCGCCCCCTGAAGCAGGGCCATACGGTAGTGCAGCACAGGGCGTGCGAATTCACAAGGAAGTATTACGGCCGTATATACCCTTGTCCACAGGCATATATGCACGACAGCAGGGAAGGATGCATCCTGAAGAATATGCCCAGGAAGGAAGTGACTTATCCCCCAGACCACAGACGGCCAAACGCAGTAGATGAATGGGGGGTAGATAGGACGAATTCAGTTCAAGACTCCATACTGTCTATAGACACAGACAGCCGGTGTGAGCCCACATAGCCCTAGTCGCAGACAGCCCAGACACGCCGCAGGAGCCCCATGAGACCCCCCAGACACCCCGCTAGGAGGAGCCCAGCGTGCTTAAGCCCCTTTCAGTCTGCTGTATTACAAATCAAGACGAAGGATGCATCTTCACTCTAGTCGTCTTCCCCAGCAATACAGGGACAAGAAAAGCCCCGCTGCAATAATGCAACGGGGCTATCTCAGGATAGACGCTTACTTGGATGGAAGCCTCAGCCGGTACACAATGTGCCCTGCGTCGTCCTTCGACGTCACGACACGCGCCTTCTTGGACTGCTTCACGGCCTTGAACTTGTTGCGGTGTGGCTGTCCAAGGACGGCAATGATTTGCGGCTGAGTCGTCCCGGTTGGACGTAATGCCATGGCAAGCGCAATTTGGTTCTTGGTATTGGGTCTTGCCAGCCCATGTGAGACGACAGCCTTCAACTGACCGGTCGAAGGACGCTTCCCCGCTTCCTTGGGGAAGCTGCGAATCGCGACGGTACGCATACGCGGTACTCCTTACACTAGCGACGGGGTTATCCCGCCTGCTTGACAACGACCCCAGCACGTTTTTGTTTCACGACGCAAGCAGGAAGTTTCTAGGCATTTAACAGGGAAGTTATTTCCTTGGATGAGGCTGGATGGATGGATGAGGTTTTGAACTGTCCATCCCAGGAAGCGGGAAGTGTCTTCGTCCTGCAATGATTTGTCTTCTTCCCGGGTCTAGTCTTCTTCGTGGATGAGCCAATTTGGTTATCAGTGCGCAGTCGTGCGTCCATCCTTGGATGAGGTTTCCGGGGATGAGTCTTCGCAGGATGAAGGAGGATGAGTCTGAGGAAGAAGACTGCGCGATAGAAGACGAGCGCGTCTTGGTCTTTGTCTTCTTCGCTGGGCTGGAAGGAGGAAGCGCGAAGGAAGGGAGCGCCGCGCGCAATAAAAAAGGGCTGGCCATTGCTGGCCAGCCCCGTTGCCTCACGCACCCGCCTTGTCAGCGGCCGCCGCAATTTCAGCGGCCGCCGCCGCAGTGACGGCCGCCGCCGCAGTGACGGCCGCCGCGTCAGCGGCCGCAGTGTCAGTGGCAGGCTTTGCCGCCGCCTTGCGCGGCTTGGCCGCCTTGGCCGCCTTTGCCTTGGCAGGCTTGGCCGCCTTGTCACTGGCCGCCTCAGCGGTGGCCTTGCCTGCCGCCTTGACCTTGGCCACGCCCTTGGCGGTCAGGGTCAGTTTGTACACCGTATGGCCGGTATCACCCTGCGGCGGCACCGCCTCACGTTTGACCACGCCGTCAGTGATCAGCCCGCGCATTTTGTTGAGTTGCGGCGCACCGCAAACCATCACAATTTGCGGGCCGGTGACGCCCACCGGGCGTAGCGCCATGGCAATGGCCATGGCCTGCTTACCGGGGCGGCAGCCAAGCGCGTGCACGTTGGCCAGTACCTCAGCGGCCGGCACAGCGCCCACTTGCTTGGTGGGCCACGCCTTGACCATGTGGCCATACCAGCCCAACGCCTCATTATTTGCCTTGCTCATTTTCAGTACCTCAGTTTGAACGCCACCCTACAAAGCGCGGGGCGGCAAACGCGCATGCTTAGCACTGCGGCCGGTGGCCGCTTGGCTAGGGCGCACCACCCTTGCAAGGCCCGTTACGGCCGTAGGGTGGCGGTGAACCCGGCGGCCTATATGGCCGCCTCACAAGCAATACACTAAGCGCAAATTTGAAAAACACAAGCGCACCTCAGCAAAAACTTTCGATAATTTTTGTGGTGCATAACGATGGTTAACACGATGGTTTGGCACGACGTTTGCAACGTCCTTCCTTCGTTCACATGCGGTGTCCATCCATCCCTGCTTCGTTCACGTGTCACTTCCTTCGCACTCTGTGACTTCTTCGCCGCTGTCCTTCGTCGGGGACAGTGTCCCCTTCTTCCTACAATCCTAGGGGCTAGGGAAAAAAGCGTTTTTTGGATGAAAAATCGAAGATGGTCGACCTCCCCCCGCAGCACCTGCTATCCTCCCCGCACCAACGACACCAAAAATTTGAGTTCTCCTTCGGAACATCTAACTAAAGCCTCACACGGCAATAGCGGGGTGTCAGCCCCCGCACCAACGACACCAAAAATTAAAGTTTCTCTTCGGACGTTTACTCCAGCACAGCGTCGTAGGTGAAAGGCTGTAGCCATGCGTCAGCAGCCACGCCTTTGCCAGCGTCTTGCCGTGCGGGCCACCGTAAAGCCGCAGCACCACAAGCACCCGTGGGTCCACCGGCATCTCCTCAAGATGCATCTTTGCTATTTCCCACATCTCCAGCCCCGTCATGTCAGACAGCACCCGGTGCGTCCCAAGCATGGTCTGAGGAAACGTCCTGAAAAAAGCGTCCCACAAATTACGCAGCTCCATTGTGTCCATCTCCACACCTCCATTGCATTATCCCGCCCCGGGGTGTCACCCGCCGGTCCAGCCGCACCACCGCCCAAGTTTTTCTAAATCCACTGCCCCGCACTCACCAGCCGCGTGTACTCGGGCGGATCAACCGCCCGCCAACCCAGCACCCTGAGCCGCGCCCCCAGCAGGACGTCACCATACGGCCCGCACAGCACCGTCAGCCGCCGCACCACGTCAGCGTCGCCCGGGCACTCACCGCACGCCAGCCTGCGCATGTCGCCCGCGCTGGCGCGCAGCAACGCCCCCAGCGCATCAGTGGGCCCCACCAGCTTGCCGGCAGCGTCGACGCAGAACGAACTACGCAGCAGTCCGTTGACGTACAGCCTCCTTACCCTTGTCCCATCATCCATCATTGCTTCACCCACCTGTCTTCGCTGAACTCGGTGGACCACACCGGCCGGTATCCCAGCGCCCGCAGCTTGGCCATCAGGAAGATCTCACCGTAGGGGCCGGCCAGCATGCGCAAGGCAGGAAGCTTCTCACGCGGGAATTCTTGGGCGCGGCCTTCATGCGGGACAAGGCCGCGCTCACGCACCCCCAGCGCCGCCTCCAGCAGCCGGTACACCTTATCGCTTTGCAGCTTCCTGCCGTTCAAATAGGCGGCCCGCATCATGTTGATGATCGCCATGACCTTGGCGTCGTCAATCACGTTCCCAGTTATGTCTTCCCTATCCCTGTTCATGGCTTCACTCATGTACCGTTACTGGTGTTCCATCTGGCCACCGCAGGTCCTGTATGTTCTCGAAGTCCCGCAGCCACAGCTTCAGCCACGTCCGGCCGTGCCCGCTGTTGAGCATCCTGACAACCCGCATGACCCGTGGCGGCGGCGGCACCGATCCCAGCAGAATGTCATCTAGTTCCGCCTCGCTGAGTTTCATTATGTGCAGCAGCACCGGCCGGTTTGTGTAGCCTGTGTAAGTTTGCGGCTTGGGCATGCGTGGACACATGTCGACCGCATTGTTCCATTCTTCGGCCCGCGCAAACCACTCTGGATCATCTTGCTTCATTTCACGCCACCTGCCGCGAAGACCGGTGTCTTGTCCGGCCACATCAGTTCACCGGCCTTGGGGTAGTCACGCAGCCGCAGTTTCATCCACGTCCGCCCATGCGGGCCAGAGATCATCCTGACTGCCTGCATCACCCGTTGCGCCGGCATTTCATCGTTGCGCACAATGGTCTCCAGTTCAGTCTCACTGAGCCGCAGCAAGTGCTTCAACACTTCCCGCTGTGAAGTCCCCAGAACATTGTTCTTGCTTGAGTACGGTATGGTGTCGACCGCGTCATTCCACTCCATGCACCAGTCAAACTCATCCATCTTGCGCACCCTTGCACCACACGCCCCCGCTGAGCCGGTACCCCTGCTCACGTAGGCGCAGCGCCGCCCACGTGGCACCGTGCGGGCCGCCCAGCAGCCGCAGCTTGCGTGTCAGGGCGGGTGAGTATTTGTCGGCCAGCGGCTCCCGCTCCCGCACCACCATCGGGTAGTCTTCGCCAAGCAGCAGCGTCATCATTTTGAAGCGTTGCGACAGTGAGTTGTAGTCGAAACCCTCTATCGGCAGCCGCTTGAGCGTTTGAAACGCTGATCCAAATAGTGAAGTCTGCCCTGTGTCACTCATTTTTCAACCATTTACCTACACTGCTACGCCGGTAGCCCAACTCACGCAGTTTTAGCGTCAGCAGCACCGTGCCATGCGGCCCGGCCAGCATGCGCAACAACGGCATCATTGCTGCCGGCGTCTCGGTACTGCCAAGGTGCATCCGTGATATATCCAGCATCGTGCATCTGAAAATTTCAGCAAGGATGTTGTGCCGCAGTTCATTCACGAGCGGCATGTTGTTAAGTGCCGCATCCCACAACTTCCCTTGGCGCTGGAACACGGGCATCAGGAGGCCACCTTGAGGCCGGCTTGCCGCAGCTTGGCGATCATCAGCGTGGGGCCGTGCGGGCTCACTATCAGCTTCAGTTTGCGTCGCACCGCGTCAGGCGTCGGCGCAAGGCCGTTTACCATCTGTGAGATTTGTTCCTGCGTTATGCCGATCAGGACGCCAATGCACTCACGTATCGTAGGGTGCTTCAGGCTGCCGTCTTCGTCTGGCCAGAACCGTATCGGCAGACGCGAACAGGCCCTGATAGCCTCATTCCAAAGCCGTTTGTCTTGGCCGTGGTAAAGGGCCAGCCAATCGCGCTCAGGCGCGTGCTTCACTTCGAGAGTTCTGTGTGGCACGCCGTTCATGCGCTTGGCACGGGCCAGCGCCGTATCGTAATCATCCTCAAAAACCACGAACGAGGGCTCGTTCTGACCGTCGAGGAATACATCCCACGTCTTCACATCCGCCCTTCCCAATCAAACTCTTTGTCACGCCGTAGCTGTGTCAGGCGCAGCTTCATGAACAGCCGGCCGTTGGGGCCGCCCATGGCGCGCAGCAGCTTCTTTTGCTTTGGACTTTTTGGTGGCCGCTTGCTGGCGACAACGAACGCTTGGTGCGTCCTGAAGCCAAGGCACAGCCGCAGCGCATATGAGTCCGCCATGCGGCGGTTGCGCGGCTTGGGTGAGTTCTTCAGGGCGTTGCACCACAGCGGCTCCCACACCCTGTCATACTCAATGCGCCAATCGTCCCTAGGTGCACGTGTCACGTCCAGCACCGACCAATCTGTTGCGGGGTAGTTAAGCTGTGCCACGGCAATGGCCTCCTTTTTGCTGGTTGCCGCCACGCTGAGGGCGCACCGCACTACCCGTGCCCCTCCCGCTATGTACGCCGTGACCACCCTGTATGACCGCATTGACCCTCACCGTTTGCCCAGCCGTGCCCGCACAGCGGCTAAAACCGTGTCTGACTGCCGGCGGCGCTTACCAAGTTTCAAACGCGCCAGTGACCAATTTTGGGCCGCTGCGCGGCTCTTTAATAGTGTCACGTCTTTGCCACACCAGTACCCGCGCAGGGTACCGCTCATCCTGACTACCCGGCCGTTGATGGCCAGCACCAGTGCTTCGCCTTTCGGCGTGGTCAGAATGTAGTAGTCGTAGTGCATCCACTAAGGCCGAACGGCGTGTACATCTTTTCGGCATCAAACACGTAATCGTCCAGCAGCTTGAGTGCGGCGTCGTTTGCTGCAATCTGCCGGTCCTTGGCCTGCAAGTTCCTCTTGAGGCCGTCAATGTGCGCCTGTAGTGCCCGGTTGAGCATGGAGGCCTGCCCGGGTTGCTTGCGCCGCAACCTTTTCTCGATGCGAGCAAGCTTGTTCATCTTCTGCTCAAGCTGCTTCTTCTGCTTGACCAGTGCGGTGCTGGATTCCGCCAGCCACTCCTTTGCGGCGCTCACAAGGTCGACCTGCAGCACGTCGGCACCCTGCACATTGGCGAACTCAGTGACGGCGGCCTCAAAGAAGCCGACCAGAATGTTGAGGGCACCAACGTCGCTGTTATCCGGCACGCCGTCATCATCGGTGCCGGTGTTGTCATAGTGCTTCCGCTTAACGGGATCAGCCAGCGTGGTCAGGGCGCGTTGCACCTTCCTGAACTCCTCCTTGCTGCCGCCGGGCACGTCAGGGTGCGTGGTCTTGGCGCGCTCACGGTATGCCCGCCGCACCTCCTCGGTGCTGGCGGTGCGGTCAACGCCTAGAATTTCGTACGGATCGTCCATTGCGCGCTCGCTGCTTCTTTGCCTTGGGTGCCGGTGCCGCGTCTGCGGTGGTTTGGCTGTGCTGCTTGAATAACGTCTGCAGCCAGTGCTGCATCGCCCGTTCAGTGGTCGCGGTCATGCTGCGCACGGCGTCGTCCATTGTCTTGCCGCCCGTGATCAGGTACTCGGTGGCGGCTTGTGCCAACGCCATTTGCACCACGGCTATAACCGGCACTGACGTGTCCTGTGAATGCTTGAAGATCTCGGCGGACTCCGTGGCGTACTTCTGCAGCATCATGCGGACCGCAAACTTGACCTCGGCCATCAGTTCGACCGACCGCTGTTGCTCAGCACTCAATGTGCGCGGTGGTGGTGCTTCATTCATTCTTTCATTCCTTCCTTAACGGCCTGTTTGACGTCGTCGGCGATAGATTGGTTGAACCATGAGCACTCACCAAGCTTTATCCTGCGCTGCATGCTGGTTATGAAAACCGCCGCAGAGGCCTCACTGACGCCACAAGCCCGGCTGGCCGTTGCATTCGACATGCCGAAAACTTCCTTGAGCGCCAAGGCTGCGTAGTAGCGGGCGTAGGCCAATGCGTTGAGGTAGTCACGTTCGCCACCACTGTGCATGCCACTGAGGACGTCAATGGGATCGCAGTTTAGTATCTCAGCAGCCTTCCCAATGGCCAGCATGACATGATCAGCGTTCGGTGTGATGCCTGCAGGCGTCGTTGTCCCGTCACTCATTGGTTCCTCCCAAGGCTCATAGTCTGGCGGCGGCGGTTCATCCGCAATCAGACTTCTGAGCTCGGCATTGATTGATGCGATAAGCTCGCTGTCAAAACGGCTAGTCAGCCAAGCAGCATCCAACTCACGGCGCAGCTCGTTCAGACGTTTCCGCTTTTCTACCGTGTCGCGCAAGCATCACTTCCAGTAACTCAGGCCCCAGCCTTGGCCCCTGACGTAATTCACGTTTAGCCCAATCTCCACAAGGCGCGGCTTGGCGGCGGCCAAGGTTTGCGGGAGGATTGCTTCAGCGCCACTTGGCGCTTTCAACTGCGCGTTCTTGTAGCCTTCACGGATCAGCACGTCCGGTGCTGTGACTGCATTGAAGCGCCGCACCATCTCACAAAGCAGGACAGCTTGGTACGGGGTGAGGGCCGCACGCTTGCCGTTGAACACAATAGCGGGCGGGTTGACGGTGCAGAGCGGCACGTTGAGGCTGCCCGGTTCCGCCCCCTTCACAGGCGCAGGCATGCCCACCACCGCCTTGGGCGGATACCCGGCTGGCTTGGCCTTCACCTTGCGCGACTGCACCGTCTCATGAGCATCCCACACCGGCAACTGCAGCATAAGCTTGTTGCTGGTACGATTGATGATCGTTGCTGACTTGATCGGCAGCGGCCGGTCGATCTTCCACAGCGTGTTGCCTGCGGCCACGACGCCAAAGTCAATGATGGCACCACCAAGCTTCATGCGGCGCACGGTGGCAATGGTGGAGCCACTGCCAAAGGTGATCAGGATCTTGCCAAGGTCTTCATCACGGCCGATGGCCAGTGCGCAGCTTGTGCCGTGCGGCCACTCCTTCACCGCCTCAGCGGTGAGGCTGACAATCAGGCGTGGTGCACTGTCGCTTGAGGATTTCGCGAACTTGACCTTTGCCTGCGCTTTATCCTTGGAGGGCTCAATCCTTTGCATAACTTCTTCGAACATGGTGCACCACGTTTGCTTGGCTAACCGGTAGCCTAATGTACGTCTATCGACCCGTCTAAACCCGGGCTAAATTTTGAACTGCTTGGATTGACGTCCTCCTGCCGTGGTTGTACTCATCGTCCCCATCGTCGGACACGTGTTGAGGGATCAAATCATGAGTGATGGCAAAGAGTTCGTTGGACACGTCAAGTGGTTCAACGGTGAAAAGGGATACGGGTTCATCACGGTCGAAGGTTACGGCAAGGATGTGTTCATCCACGTGAAGAAGTTGCGTGAGTCCGGCATCACAAGGAACCCGGCCGACGGTGAGGCCATCAGGTTCATCATGAATGACGGTCCGAAGGGTTCGTTCGCCACCAACATCAAGCTTGGTTAGTGCATGAGGCCACCATGCCCCATTGGTTCGAACGGCATCGCACGGAAGTGACGTTCGGCCAATGGTTGGCAGATCGGGTCGCGAGCGGGATGGGCTCGTGGACCTTCCTGATACTGCAGACTGCCATCCTTGCGTTCTGGGTTGTCGGTAACGTCACGGCCTACGTCAACCACTGGGACGGGTACCCATTCATTTTTCTGAACTTGGTCCTATCGTTCCAAGCCGCTTACGCGGCACCAATAATTATGATATCCCAGAACCGTCAGGCACAGCGTGACCGGCATCAGGCTGAAGAGGACTACCGGGTAAACCGTGAAGCCGAGCAGCGCATCGAGGCGCTGCAGCAGCATTTGTCGAGTATCGAGCTGGAAAAGTTAGATCTCATCCTCAAACATCTGGGTATCAGCGATGGCCAAGGAATCCCCAATCAGCAAAGCGTTCAGCAAGAACCCGGGGAAACTCCACCGGAGGCTGGGCGTGCCGCAGGGTGAGCCGATCCCGGCTACCAAGCTGGAGAAGGCCGCCAACTCAAAGGACGTCAGCCTCAAGCGCGAGGCCGTGCTTGCCGAGAACGCGAAGCACTTCAAGCACCCCGGCAAGAAGGGCAAGAGCGCCAGCCAGCCGCACCCCAAGACCAATCCCGGCTTCTATGACACTGAGCCGCACGCGCCCGGCAACAAGATCGCCGACAAGCCGCTGACGCCGCCGCCGGCACAGGGCGCTGACCGGCCGTCCACCGTGCCGCCGGCCCCGGGGCGCTTTGACGGCATGGGCGGCGCGGCGCACCACATGGGCAAGCCGCCCATGAACGGCTCACACGGTTACGGCCACGCCGCGCACCAGCGGTCCGGCCACCTGCGCGTGAGCGGCCACCCCGGTGGTCACCGGATCGGGAAACGCTGACATGGACCCCATGATCGGAGCGCTCGCCAACCCCGGCCTGCCCGACATTATGAAGTCCTACTACGGCGCTGGCGGCGGGCAGGACGTCTCATCCTACGTCAAGGCGCTTGATCCGCAAGCCGGGGTGATCCCGGGTGACGGTGCCGGGCCGCCGGTCATGGCGTCCCCTGAAGACCAGAAGATGCTGAACGCCGACGTGCCGATGTCGCTCGACCGCGCCAATCAGATCTATGACGCCTACAAGCGTGTCGGCGGCGGCACTGACGTCTCAGCCTATGCTAAGGCGGCTGACCCCTACGCAGGCGTCGCGCCCAATGCGACGCAGGCACAGGGCATGATGCCCTTGCTCAGTGATATTTCGAAAATGATCTCACCTGAGCAGCTTCAGCGTCTTCTTGGCGCACCCATGTATGGTCCGGACGATATGGTGCGCCCGTCACCGGGTTTCGCAAACCCAAGCGGTGGAGCTTATTGATGTACGACTTTCACACACTCTCTGACCCGGTGTATGCCCCGGTGCAGCAGCCCACACCAGCGCCTGTCGCACCTGTGGCGGCACCGCAGCCGCAACAGCGCATGATTGGCGACTACGTGAGTGCGCTGCAGCCACAATCGACCTCCAGTGATGGCACTCCGGGGTACCTCACAAGGCCCAACATTGTTGGCCCGGGTGCCGATATGTTCAACAATCTCTGGTCCACCATGTACGGCAATATGGGGACCATCGGTGCGCCACCGTATTCAGGAGGCGGCGGCAGCTTCTCAATGACAAACCCGTCGCAGCAGAACAGCAGCTTGGGCCAGAACTTCTAGGAGAAGGCCGTGGACGAACTGGTACAGGCAATGATGCAGGCTCAGCCGGGCGGCGGTCAGGCGCAGCCGCCGGGCGCTCAGCCGTCATCGGGCGAGCAGGCACCGCCAGTTGGGCTTTGCGCAAACCCAGACGGTGCACCCTTCCAGTGCGGCACATGCCAGTTTTTTCAGAACGGCCACTGTGTTAATCAAGAACCACGTCTGAACGGCAGGCCGGTGCAGCCGACGTGGTGCTGTAACCTTTACCAGCACCCCGGTATGCAGACGATCGTTCAGTGAGGCACCTTTAGGAGGCGACGATGGATCCGCTCGTTCAAGCAATCATGCAGGCGCAGTACGGTCATGCGCCTATGCGCTCTGAGAGCACTCAGAACGAGCTTGCCCGCCGCGAACTGCAGCGGACGCCGCCCGTCACCATCATGCAGGATGCCATTGCCCGGGCGCGTGCCGCCATGGGCAACGCCGCCCCGAACAACTACAACTCCTTCGTCGACGCCATTCGAGCAGGCGCGATGCAGAAAATGCTGGAGACCGGTGGCCCCGCCGTTGACAATAGAGGGTACACTTCCACATACGGGCAGCCGTTGCCGCCGTTCGCGAACCCGGCGCTCAAGTAAACAGTGAGGTAAGCCATGGCCGTTGGTTATCGCCATCGTGGGATGGGCATGTCGTCACGCTTGCTGGACAAGTTGATGACCGACAAGCAGGTCACTGACCGTATCTACAACGGTCACAACGTCAACCGGGACTACGACATCCCCTACATCACCGGCCACTCAAAGGACGGCAACACAATCTACGTCGACCGGCACCTGCCGGACACCATCACGTTTGAACTTGACGGCAAGAAGCACGAGATCAGGCCGCTTGAGTACGTGATTGACCATGAGCGGTTTGAGAACGCCGTGCGGGAGGCCCTGCACTGGGCCTATGACGCCTCACATGAGGCCGCCACCGGCTATATGCGCCGGCAGGTCGTGGCGCGCGGCATCCCGTGGCACGCCTTTCAGGAGGCCCTGCAGTATTTCGTTAAGAAGGATGGCATTGAGAAGGTGCCGTCTGACCTTGACATGGGGCCGTACCATGCTGAACCGGTGGATCAGAAGCTTGTTTCGAAGATCGATAAGGCTACTGACGACGGGAAAGGCCAAGCCAAAACCGAAAAATCGGCTGTTGACTACGGTGAGGGGCACGCATCTTCGCACTGTGGGCCGACCAAACGCTGGCCAACGGGCCATTGTGAGCATTTCGAAGCGCCGCACCGCTGCAGACTAGTTGCCGGCTACATTCAGCCCACTGGGTGGTGCCGACTCTGGTCTCCATGTGACGAGTGACCACATGCTTCCGTCAGACGTGTTGGCGTTATTTGAGCGTTCCTACATTCCTGAGCCAAACAGTGGCTGTTGGTTGTGGGATGGGCCATTCAGGCAGAAGGGGCTCTGGTACGGTGTTATCCGTGTCAATGGCAAATATGAGTACGCACACCGCATATCATACAAGATACACAAGGGAAACATTCCGACTGACTTAGAACTTGATCACAAGTGCCGTCTGAAATGCTGTGTCAACCCGGATCATCTTGAGGCTGTTACGCACGCTGAAAATATGCGTCGAACAAGCCCTGCTTTTTGTGTCAATGGTCACGATTTGCGTGATGAATCCAACGTAATACGGCTGAAACGTAGTCCGGGCGGGAGGCGCTGTAAGGTGTGTCACCGTGACCGCATTAAACGCTACAGTCGTGGACGATGATGACCAAGATTCGGCTGGTTGACCCGGTAAAATCGCTGATCGCGTCAATGCACGCGCGTCGGCGAGGGCCAAATCCCAAGTTCAAGCGCAACAGCAAGGGTGAGGTGGGCAATCCGCATGGGATTGGCCTGCCCTTGCCGGGCGACAAGGGGAAGAATCCAACCGGAAAAGGTGGATTTGGCGACAACCCAAGTCAAAAGCAGCTCGCGGCACGCTTGCGGTCGGGTTTCGGTCGTGGCAATAATGCCAATCCTTACGGTAGGCTGGGTTTCAAAGCCGCAGGAATTCAGAAGATGCCGAAAAAGACGCGACGGACCCCCGAGAGTGAAGGCATCGTGCGCGAAGCACGTGAGATCACCAATCTGGCGCGCAAGCATGCACCGGCCGCCATTGATGCGCTGGGCAAAATCATCAAAAAGAAGCACGCCAGTGAGATGGCTCAGATCGCTGCAGCCAACTCCCTGCTTGACAGGGGATATGGCAAGCCGACCCAGAACATCAATCAGACGGTGAACACCGATGGCTCGGCAAAGGAAATTGATCCGCGTGAGCTCGACAAACGCATCGCAAGCGTTATTGAGCGAATTGAAGGAACTCGTAGCCGAGCGAGAAAAAAGATCAAGGGCAAGAAATGATCTGCTGACTTTCGCCAGCGTCATTGAGATTCCAACCAAGCCTGAAGACGCAGACGAAGGTTCCAAGGACGAATTCCTGCCGCAGACCGCCCAGTTTGGCGCGCACCACCTGTTGTGGCTCAGCAAGCTGCAGGATTTGGCCGACGGCAAGATCAAACGGCTGCTTGGCCTCATGCCGCCGGGCTCAGGCAAGTCGGTTTACACCAGCGTGGTGTTCCCGACGTACTTTATGGGCCGGTTCCCCAAGTCAAACGTCATTGTGGCCAGCTACGGCAGTGATCTGCCGCGCAAGTTCGGCCGTCGCGCCCGTTCTATCGTCAAGCAGCCGGTGTTCAGGCGCATTTTCGGCACCGGCTTGAGTGCTGAGAGCTCAGCGGCTGACGAATGGACGCTGGATAACGGTTCTGAGTGGATGGCGGCCGGTATTCTGTCAGGTATCACCGGTAACCGCGTCGATCTCGTGGTCTGGGACGACCTTATCAAGGGCCGTGAGCAGGCTGACTCGGAAGTCGTCAGAAACAAGACGTGGGACGCTTATTTCGACGACCTCCTCACCCGTAAAAAGCCGCATGCACGCGAGGTGGGCATCATCACGCGCTGGCATGAGGACGATCCGGCCGGGCGCATCCTGCCTGAGGACTACGCGCAGCAGAGCGGCTGGGTGAAGGGCCGTGACGGCAACGATTGGTACGTCGTCTGCCTGCCGGCTGAGGCTGAGCGTGCCGACGATCCGCTTGGCCGCCAGATTGGCGAGCGCCTTTGGCCAGAGTGGTTCCCTGAGGACCATTTCACCCCGTTCAAAATGAATACCCGCACGTGGTCGTCGCTTTACCAGCAGCGCCCGGCCCCCGAAAGCGGTGACTACTTCCACTCTGACTGGATAAAGCAGGTCAGCAGGCTGCCGCCGCTTGACATGCTGACAATCTACGGTGCCAGCGACTACGCGGTCAGCGAGGGCAAGAACGACTTCACCGTTCACGTGGTTGTCGGCGTGGACAAGCACGATCGCGTCTACCTGCTTGACCTTTGGCGCAAGCAGTCGTCGTCGGACGTGTGGGTTGAGAAGTTTTGTGACTTGGTTGAGCAGTACCGGCCCATGGGCTGGGCTGAGGAGGCCGGTCAGATCAAGTCAGGGGTCGGGCCCTTCCTTGTGAAGCGGCTGCGTGAGCGCCGGCTTTACATTGCGCGCACCTCTTTCCCGTCACGCAAGGATAAGTCCATGCGCGCTCAGTCGATCCGTGGCCGCATGGCCATGAACGGCCTTTGGGTGAGGACCGGTGAGCCTTGGCTGGCCGACTTCAAGAACGAACTGATGGTCTTCCCCAACGGGCGGCACGACGACCAAGTTGACGCCATCAGCTTGATCGGTCAGGTGCTGGATAAAATGATCAAGGGTCACGGGAAGCCCAAGCAGGAAGAAGCTGAAAAGGTGCTGTCAACTGATCCAAAAAGCTGTACAGTGACCCTGACCGATTTGTGGGAAGCGAACGAACGTCGTTCGAACTCACGCAACCTCCGCATCTACTGATAGGGGCCGCACGTGCCGATCGACCTTGACCCCCTCGCCGGTGCCAGTGGCGGTGATAAGTCCCGCCGTCTTGCCAAGTTCTGGCAGGACCAACTCAGCAAGATCACCGACGACGCCAAGTATAAACGCTGGCAGAAGCGCGGTGAGGCTATTGAGAAGCGTTACCGCGACGAGCGAAGCCGCACTGACGAGGAAGGCCAGAAGCGTTATAACTCGCTCTGGGCCAATACCGAGATCCTCAAGCCGGCCATCTACGGCAAGTGCCCGGTGCCCATTGCTGAGCGGCGCTTCCGTGACAAAGACCCAACTGGGCGCGGCGCGGCACAGATCCTCGAGCGCGCGCTGCGCAATGAGATCGAGATCAACGGCTTCAACGACGCCATCTCGCTTGCCGTGGACGACTACCTGCTGCCCGGCCGTGGCACCGTGTGGGTGCGCTATGAGCCTGAGATTGAGGACAGCGTCTCGGTCGTCACGCAGGGCAACATTGAGCAGGAGGACTCACAGGGTGACCTTGACCCGCATGAGGACGAGCTGAGTGCTGATACCGGTGCGCCTGAGGAGGAAGAAGGTGAGGAGCTCGAACACCTGAAGTCCACTGGCGACCGCATCGTCCGTGAGTCCTGCCCGGTGGACTACGTGCACTGGACTGACTTTTACACCATTCCGGCGAACGCCCGCGTGTGGAAGGAAGTGGTTGCCGTTGGCAAGCGCGTCTACATGACGCGCAAGCAAATGAAGCGCCGCTTTGGCACAGAGATCGGCATGGCCGTCCCGCTCAAGAAGGACGAGCGCACCACCGCACGCGGCGAAGGCCCGTCAGTCAGCGAGTCCGAGGACGACAAGGGGGTTGTGTACGAGATCTGGTCGCTGAATGACCGCATGGTCTACTGGGTGGCTGAGGGCTACGACTTCCTGCTTGACCAGAAGTATGACCCGCTGGAGCTTGCCAACTTCTTCCCCTGCCCGCGCCCGCTGTACGCCAACTCCACCACCGGCACGCTGATCCCGGTGCCTGATTTCATTGAGTATCAGGATCAGGCGCTGCAGATTGACGAGCTGACCGCCCGCATCAGCCTGCTGGCCAAGGCGTGCAAGGTGGCTGGCGTCTACAACGCCGCCGCCAAGGACATCCAGCGGCTGCTGGGTGAGTCCGTCGAGAACGAACTCATTCCCGTGGACGACTGGGCTGCCTTTGCCGAGAAAGGCGGCGTCGCTGGCAACATCAGCATGCTCCCCTTGAAGGAAATCATGGGGGTCATGAACGAGCTTATGCAGGTGAAGGACAAGCTGGTGGTC
>SMFF01000122.1_pt1 | contig 18613 bp, 17 predicted proteins | sample 2456181 | NCBI WGS metagenome assembly SMFF01 (sample SAMN10132611, study PRJNA489261) | soil metagenome | isolation source: day120 antibiotic-loamy sand soil ammended with raw manure from dairy cow... | place: USA | collected 2015-04-01
TCCCCATCGAGCGGGTGCACGACACGATGGTTCGCGCCTACACCCATTCACTACCTGGGGCGCTGGGCGACCTGTGCGACATCCTGAAAGTCGATACCGACAAGTCTAAAGACCGTGCGGGCCGACAACTGATCATGTTGTTCTGTAAGCCCAGGCCGAAGAACAGCGCGATCCGTCGTGCCACCCGGGAAACTCACCCAGTCGAGTGGGGCCGCTTCGTTGACTACGCAGCGTTGGATATCCACTCGATGCGCGAAGTCTATAAGAAGCTGCCCATCTGGAACTATCGCGACATGGAACTGGCGTTGTGGCATCTGGACCAGCAGATCAACCGGAGAGGATTCGCCGTTGACATGGAGCTGGTGCACGCGGCCATCGACGCCGTGGCAAAGGCCCAGAAGCAACTTGCCAAGCGCACCGTGCAGATGACGGACGGCACCGTGCAGGCGGCCACCCAGCGCGACGCGTTGCTGACCCACCTGCTGGTCGAGTACGGGGTGAACCTACCCGACATGCAGAAGGCCACGCTGGAAAGACGAATCGCGGATCCCGACTTACCCGAAGCCATGCGCGAACTGCTGGGTATCCGGCTGCAAGCCAGCACCACCAGCACCAGCAAGTACAAGACGCTGGAACGGTCAGTCAGCCGCGATGGACGGCTGCGCGGCACGACCCAGTTCTGTGGTGCGGGCCGCACTGGGCGCTGGGCTGGCCGATTGTTCCAGCCGCAAAACCTACCACGGCCAACGCTTGACCAGGACGACATCGATGTCGGGATCGAAGCACTGAAGGCTGACTGCGCCGACCTGATTACGGACAACGTGATGGAACTGACCAGTTCCGCAATCCGGGGTTGCGTCGTTGCGCCCAAGGGGAAGAAGCTGGTTATCACTGACTTGTCCAATATTGAAGGTCGCGATCAGGCTTGGCTGGCAGGTGAACAGTGGAAGCTGGACGCGTTCCGGGACTTTGACGCGGGTACCGGCCACGACCTATACAAAATGGCCTACGCCAAAGCGTTCGGGATCCACCCAAGCGAAGTGGATGGTGACATGCGCCAGATCGGGAAGGTCATGGAACTGGCACTGGGATATGAGGGTGGCGTTGGCGCATTCGTCACCTTCGCATCAGGGTATGGCATGAGCATCGCTGAACTGGCTGACGCGGCCTGGGACGCCATCCCCCAAGACATCTTGGCCGAAGCCAATAGCGGCCTGGCCTGGGCAAAGAAAAACAAACGTAGCACCTTCGGCCTGTCCGAACGAGAGTGGATCGTGTGCGACAGCTTGAAGCGCGTATGGCGCTACGCCCACCCGAACATCGCAGCGATGTGGAAAGCGCTGGGTGAAGCGGTACGCCGAGCCATCCACCAGCCCGGCAATACACAAGACGTTCGCGGCCTTCTTATCCGGCGCGATGGTTCATGGCTGCGCATTCGTCTGCCGTCAGGCCGGTACTTGTGCTACCCCAGCCCCCACGTCGATCAGAACGGCCAGATCAGTTACTTGGGCATGAATCAGTACAGCCGTAAATGGTCGCGCCTACTGACGTATGGCGGCAAGATTTTCGAGAACATCTGTCAGGCCGTCGCCCGTGACGTACTCGCACACAACATGCCGCTGATTGAAGAAGCGGGCTACGAGATCGTTTTGACCGTGCACGACGAAGTTCTGAGCGAAGCCCCCGACACCGACGAATACAACGTCGACCACCTATCCCGCCTTCTGGCTAACAACCCGCCCTGGGCGATGGACATGCCGTTGGCCGCCGCAGGGTTTGAAACTTATAGATACAGGAAAGAATAGACATGATTGAAATCACAATACCCTTGCGCTTCTTGGTGGCTGCACGTCTGTTTTCCGCGAAAGACGCAACCCGGCCGTACTTGAATGGTGTCGCCATTGACGACGAAACCCTTGTCGCAACCAACGGTCACTACTGCGTCACGATTGACCTGGGACCTGATGCAGCGTCCATGCCGACGATGATCATTCCGAACGACGCCATCGACTTCTACGCAAAGCGCGTCGGGCGTCGCGGCCTTGATACAGCGCTGGTGACGATCCAGCACAACAAAGAGCAGTTGTCGGCACTGACCAACGGCACCGTGATTGAACAGTTCGCACCGCTGGAAGGGCAGTACCCGCCGCACCAACGGATCATGGTCGAGCACACCGAAGCCCAAGGCAACCCCCAGTTCCAGTGGTCTTACCTTGCACTGTTCGAGAAAGCCGCCGAGACAATGGGCACATCGAAGGGAGCCACCATCAAAGCGGTACTAATCCCCAACGGGCGCAACGCTGCTGCTCGTGTGGTACTGCCAGGGTATCCAGAGTTCAACGGAGTAGTGATGCCGATACTGCCCAAACACATTGACGAAGCATGCCCGTACATCACGTACCCAGAGACAGAGGAAAGCCTTGTATGAACCGCCTAAAACGTTTCCACACCCGCTTACGCGTGTACCGGTCCGTAGGACTGCACTGGGGCTACGCACTACGAATTGCTTGGAGGGCATCGCGCCATGCGTGAATCTGAAATCGAAAGCTATCTGGTCGAGCGCGTCAAGGCGCTGGGTGGCGAAGTCCGCAAGGTCAAATGGATTGGCCGACGTGGCGCCCCCGACCGCCTGGTGATGCTGCCAGCGCTGCGAATACCGCCCCGGCACGCTAACGCGCCGGTCACTGCCACGGAAATACGCAAGGCGATGGAATCCGTGTTGTCCCCGGCCCGTGTAAGCACTATCTGGATTGAACTGAAAGCCCCGGGGGAGAAGCCCAAGCCGCACCAAGCCCGTGAGCATGAGCGCATGCGCCGCATGGGCCAGCAGGTGGAAGTGGTGGACAGCTTCGAGCGCGTTGACGAGGTGCTGGCGTGAACGAAATCCAACGACTACGCGAGCTATTGCGTCAGATACTACCTTACGCAGAACAGCAAATAATGGCAGAACTAAACGATGGCGGCGTGGGTATGGGGCCGGATTTGGAACTACTTAGGCAAGTGAGCGAAGCAGTGAAAGACGATCCGCTGGATGACTTCGAGGCTATCGAATGACCCAGCCCCGCGAATTCACCCCACGCGAGTACCAGGCACCCACTATCGATCACGCAGTCGATACACCACGCTGCGCATTGTGGGTACCTATGGGCGGGGGGAAAACGGTGGCGTCCCTTACCGCGGTCGATCACATCAGTCTGGCCGAAGACTGCTACCCGCTGCTGGTCATCGCCCCCAAGCGGGTGGCCGCAAGCACCTGGCCGGACGAAGTGTTGAAGTGGGATCACCTGAAGGGCTTGCGTGTGTCCGTAATCCTGGGCACCCCGGCTGAACGACGTGCAGCGCTGCGTGCCCGCGCCGAAATTTTCACTATCAACTACGAGAATATCCCGTGGCTGATCGAAGAACTCGCGGGCAAGTGGCCGTTCCGTATGGTCATCGCTGACGAGTCCACCAAGCTGAAAGGCTTTCGGCTTCGTCAAGGTAGCAAGCGGGCACGGGCCTTGGCGCGTGTCGCACACAAGACGCCACGCTTCGTGCAGTTAACGGGCACACCTTCACCCAACGGTCTGATCGATTTGTGGGGACAAGTCTGGTTCCTGGACAAAGGCGAACGTCTAGGCCGAGCGTTCAACGCATTCACGGCCCGTTGGTTTCAAACGGTGCAAGTGGGCGCTGACCGCCATGCCGTGCGCCTGGACCCGTTGCCGTTCGCCCAAGAGCAGATCGAAGACAAGCTGCGCGACATCTGCCTGTCCGTTGACGTGAGCAAATACCTAGACATTCTGGATCCCATCATTAATACGGTGCGCGTCGAACTGCCGTCCAAAGCCCGCGCCTTGTACCGCGACATGGAGCGCGAAATGTTCCTGCAAATTGGCAACACCGAAGTGGAAGCGTTCAACGCAGCCGCACGCACGATGAAGTGTTTGCAGCTTGCCAACGGCGCAATCTATACCGACGAGCATGGAGCCTGGGCCGAGGTGCACGACGCAAAGATACAGGCGCTGGAATCCATCGTCGAAGAAGCAGCGGGCATGCCGGTGATGGTGGCGTACCACTTCAAGACGGATTTGATCAGGTTGCTCAAAGCGTTTCCACGAGGCCGCCACCTGGATCAAGATCCCCAGACGATCCGCGACTGGAACGCAGGCAAGATCCCGATCCTGTTTGCGCACCCAGCCAGTGCAGGCCACGGCCTGAACCTGCAAGACGGCGGCAACATTCTGGCCGTCTTCGGACACAACTGGAACCTAGAAGAATACCAACAAATCGTCGAGCGCATCGGCCCGGTGCGCCAGTTCCAAGCCGGTCACAACCGGCCCGTATTCATACACCACATTGTCGCCACCGACACGGTGGACGAAATCGTTATGGCACGGCGCGAGTCAAAGCGCGAAGTGCAAGACCTATTACTTGAAGCTATGGAAAGGAGAAAACATCATGGCGCTATATCCTGAACGACCACAAAAAGATGTGTTGTACGACAGCCTGAACGACGTTCTGCGAGACGCGTACACACAGGCGTCATCCGGCAAAGGCCATGAACGCCACGGGTGCGGGTTGCCGTTTGACGAACAACCCATGCAAAGGCTGATAGAACTGTACGGTCTGGGGTTCGCCCTGGGCCAAGCCGGAAAGAAAATGCAGGAAGCCCAGCGAATGGATGTTGACGCGGCCAAGCGTGAACTGCTGGGAGCGATCAACTATATCGCTGGGGCCATCATCCACTTGGAGAAGACTAATGGCTGACGACATCGATCTGGCCCAAGCGCGAGAAGAACTCGACCGGCAGTTCGCCCTCGCGTCACGGCCCTCACCCGTAATGGATCCCGGCGTACCTGGGGACTGCGACTATTGCGGCGAATGGTCTGGTCGGCTTGTGGGCACAGCGTGCGCCCCGTGCCGGGATAAATACAAACTGCCGTGATTGGAGTACTGTTATGTTTAGCACTTTCCTAGACACTGCCGAGGTCACCCAGCTTACGGGGCGCAGCCGTCGCGATGCCCAGGTCAGGGCGTTACGTTTCATGGGCATAGAGCACCGAGAGCGGCCCGACGGTTCGGTGGCCGTACTGCGCAGCCACGTCAAGCAGGTATTCGGTGACTCGGGCGCAGCCACCACCGCGCAAGAGTTCGAACCAGATTGGAGCGCAATATAATGTACGCCAGAAAGCGGAATCCCGAAAATCAAGGGCTGCCCCGCAGATGGAAGCACCAGCACGGTGCGTACTATTACCGCGTACCCATAGGGCAAGAACAGCACTGGGACGGCAAGCAGATGTTCCGCCTAGGCAAGACCTTGCCCGAGGCACACCGAGAGTGGGCGTCGCGACTCGAAGGACAGATCGAAACCAAGACGATTGGCGACTTGCTGGATCGATACGCGCTGGAAGTCGTACCCACCAAAGCGGTTAGTACGCACGAGCAGCAGACCATCTGGATCCGTCAGTTGCGTGCCGTGTTTGGGAAGCTGCCGATCACGGCTATAGAACCACACATGGTGTAATGGGGAAACCTGAAAAGGCACCCATTCAAGGGCGAAGTCGAACTCACAGGCCTTCGGAAAAACGACCGCTACATTGAGGACTGGGAGATCGTCGAAGCGCTGGCGCTGGAATCCCGTCGCAAGAAGGGAAGCGTGTTAGCGATACAGGCATACATTCGCATCAAGCTTATGACGGGCATGGCGCGTTCTGACCTGCTGCGATTGCGGGTGGACGAACATTTGAAAGACGACGGTATCCATATCCAGCGGCACAAGACAGCCGAGAATACTGGCAAACGAACCACGTACTCATGGATCCCTGAACTTCGTGCAGCGATCGAGCAGGCCAAGGCGGTTCGGCCCGTGCTGTCACCATTTCTTTTTTGCAATCGGTACGGCCAAGGTTACATCAACGAGGACACCGGCAAGGCCAACGGGTGGGACAGTATGTGGCAGCGGTTCATGGAGCGCGTCTTGTCAGAAACCAAGGTGTCGGTATCGTTTACCGAACACGACCTTCGTGCCAAGTGCGCGTCGGACGCCGAGACATTGGAACACGCCAGGGCGCTGTTGTCGCACGCCGATGCACGTACCACGAAGGTCTTCTACCGAAGGAAGCCCGAGGTCGTCACACCATTAAAAGGAGCAGGGTAAATGTTAGATAGAGAATTGTTGGAGTTGGCGGCTAAGGCGGCCGACGTAAAAGGTACGTTTATCGAGAAATGCCCCGAAGATGGGTATCCGGGCTACACATGCGGCATAGGTACGTCGCGACAAATCAACAAGCTGTGGAACCCGCTCACCGATGATGGTGACGCCCTGCGGCTGGCGGTGGATTTGAGTTTAGACATTATGGGCGATTGCGGGAAAATGTACGTGTCTTCGCTGCACAATCCTTGGCCGGAAGGGATTGTATTGGAGCCGGACCCCTACGCCGCCACCCGTCGCGCGATCGTTCGTGCCGCCGCCGAAATTGGGAGGGGTATATGAAAGATCACAAGATACTTTGGTGGGTGCTGTCCGCAAATTTGGCGCTGGCTTTAGCCACGACGTATCGAGTATGGCGCGACTTTCTGTGATACAGAAGGGTGTTTGTGATACAAACGAGTAGGGCCTTCCGTCTGGAAGGCCCTAGGTATGGTGCGGCTGGCAGGATTCGAACCCACGACCCCTTGGTTCGTAGCCAAGTTATCTGTACTATTAAAAACCATTATAAATCAATCAGTTAGGAAGCGCAAACTGTACCATTGAAACGGCATTGCTGACGTTCTAAGTACTTGATTCCATTAGTACCGTGCCGTACCAATGGTACAGCTTTACGGGCAATTCTCGAACTGAAATTTCTCGTTCGACAGGATTCGATCCTGGTACTTTCGATCCAGCCGCTTTGCCTGTTCACCGGGCATATCAACCACCCGGTACACGTCGCAGAAGTTACCGGCGACGATCGTTGTACAGGCGGTCAAACTCGTCAGCCACAGAATCATCGTCCATCTGATCAACCTTACGGGCCACGTCAGCGGCCTGGCGTCTGGCTCTATCATCGCGTTCCCTCATTTCGTTTTCAACATCGCGTCTGCCCGCTGACTTGCCGGATCGGTGTAACGCGAACAGGCTTGCCGCCAGTGCCCCGGCCAGCAACACGTACCCCCACACTCTTGACCATAAGGTTTTAAGCGTCGTCAGCGGCATAATCAAGGTTCCCCGCAATACGTAACACCCAGCCTTTGCCGAAATCAGACCAGGTGGAAAGCTTGGTGTAGAAGCGTATTCGGGCAGCGTTGAAACGCATAAGGACGTCCGTAACAGACATGGCCTGCACGGCCTTCAAAGTCACCGGCCCGATGTATCCGTCGTCTGCCACTCCAACAGCACGTTGCAAGAACCGCACGGCGTTTCCAATGCCGTGGTTCACCCCAGCGTCGAACACTTGGTACGCTATAACACCGTCGTATTCGTCAGCACCGGCGCGGTCCCAGAAGTCGCGCCGATAAATCGCCTTGGCTTCGTCCAGCGTGATGCTCTTGATGTCTAGGTGAGGGTAGGACATGGCGGTTATGCCAAACTTCGTTCCCTTCAGTTCACCCGCGCCAACTTTGCCGCTCGTCCAGTTGCCCCGGTCACTGCGGTGGTTTTGAAACTTACCTTCGTGACCGATCAATCGTTCAAACGCCACGTCGAAGGACACGTCGGTGCCCGGCAAAGGTGGCGCAACGACGCTTGGTTCGACTGGGGTGGTTAAGGTAGAAAGAATCCGACTGATTAGTTCACGCATGTTTGCACCTCACTATGTCAGCCACGTTTCCTCGCGCGCGCCACACAAGTATCGTGATCACAGCGGCGAAGCCTGCTTCCCACGGCGTTACTTGTGCCGAGTTTGCAAGTGTGTCTATGGCTTGGCCCCCAGCGCACGCGATAAGCACATAGGCAAGCAATGACACACCTGGGCGGTACCGACTAAGCCCCCGGCGATAACAGATAAGCCGCCCAGCAGTTAGAACGTTAGCCAGTACGGCAATGACAACAATTAAGGTGTCCATTGTTCACCTCCGCTTCAAAAAGCGCGTTATGTCGAAGTTCTGGATGCGATCGATAGTTGCCAGCGCCAATGTGACGATCACGGCAGAAAGCCCGAACGCAGCCAGGGTATGCGACTCCAACCACGTCTGTCGCAGCACTTCATCCGCGCCTAGGTATCCGATCAAGATGGATATCACCATGTACACAATGCGCTTCATGATCGGTAGGTCTTTAGCATGCAGTGCAAATAATGCCGCCCCGGCGAACGCCCCAATTAGGGCGTCACCATTCACCCCGGGCAACATCGAAGTGATCCACACCGCCCCGAAAGCGATGCCCGCCGATGCTGCACTGGACGTAGGTTCAGCCATAACCAACTCCTTGTTAGATGTTGTCGAACGTCACAGCTAAGGTGAACAGGTCGTCCATGTCTTTTTCGGTCAGGTTTAGCAGCGCCGCCGTGGTTTGCATCGTGACACTGACCCGCTGCCAGCTCGTCGCCTTGCTGTACGCAATCTGCGCTTGGTACTTCAACGTTGGATCCTCGATCGTGTCAATGGCGGCCAGTACGTCGTCTTCGGTTATCCCTTTGAGTGCGTGTAGCGCCATCAGGCCTTGCGCGGGAGACACTTCCCCCGGTACAGGCTCTGGTTCGGGAACAACGTCTGCCACCACCCAGGCCCCGTCGCGCCAGAACAGCCCTTGGGTTTGGTTGTCGTAGGCAGGGGCGATAACGCCCGCGCGGCCCATCCAGTCGGCAGGGGTGGCGTTGTCAATGTGTTCACCCGTGTGCGGGCTGTAGCAGTCGTTCAATGTGTTGTCCATCAGGTCACTCCTAAGTGAGTTCGTAAGTTATGGGTGTCAGCGTGCTGCGCGTGGCCGCGCCAGGAGGCCAGGAACATCCGAAGACGTTCAGCCTCGCCGTGACGGGTGTATCGTTTGATCTTTCGCTTGGCGCGTAGGACAGAGTCCCGGCGCAGCAACTTATGGGTACGCCATATGCGGTAGCCTACGAAGTTGACGCCACGCGCCGCGGGCTGGATACTCCAATGTGAGAACGTTAGCCCCAGGGTGAGCGAGAACGCTTCCAGATCTTTACGCAGCACGTTCAGCTTTTGGCGGCACGACCCTATCACCACGATGTCGTCCATGTATCGGAAGAACCGAAGGACCCGTTTAGTGTGCACCAGCCAGCGATCTACGATGTGCCCATACAAGTTTGCGGAAATCTGGCTCATGAGTTCACCAATCGGGATTCCAGTGCGGTTGGGCGGTATCAGTTTTTCCAGCAACTGCAAGGTCGGCTTGCACGAAATCTTGCGCCGGAATTCCTTGTGCAACAGCTTGCATGAAATGCTATGAAAGTATTTTGAAAAGTCCGTTTTCAGCACCCAAGTCTTATGCCCGATGTTGTGCATTCGGCGCAGTTCGGCTTGCACATCGCGGGCGGTAGCATGCGTGCCTTTTCCTATACGACACGCATAGCTTTGTGGCAGGAACACCTGCTCGAAAATAGGCTCGATGACATTGTTGACAGCGTGCTGTACGACGCGGTCCCGAAACGGTAGCGCGGAAATGATCCGCTTCTTCGGTTCGTACACCGGGAACACGCGCGGCTTACCTTGGCGGTACCGGCCTGTTTCCAGGCTGCGCTGCATTGAATTCAGTCGGCCTGTAAGGCTGCGGGAAAACATCTTGTACCCTCGGGTCTCGCGCTTGCCCTTCGATGTTTTTCGATAGGCCCTGCGCAGGTTATCCGGGTCCACGATCTGTTCAAATAAATTTTTGTGTTTCTTACCCATATCAATAAGTCGGCGCGGCTTTCGATTTTCACTACTCGCCGTTTTCCGAACCCCTAAACGTATTTGCCTAAGCAGGTAAAGCAAGCTGACCAAAGTGCCTTTGAGAGCGGACGGCCCAAAGGCGGATTGCCAATTGTCACTGGCGGCACGGATCGAGTTGTTCCAGTTCGAGTTCCACGGGTAGTTGTTCCAATTGGACGACTGGGAGCCAGAGTGCTCCGCCTCGTTACGGTTGCCGCTTGTATCTTGCTTTACCCTTTTTGATGCCCCGAAAGGCAACAAAATCGAGGGCGATGAAAGGACCATCGCCATGTTTAATTACCCAATGCCATTTGAAATTTTCAGGTCACTGGCGGCACGGAGCGAGTTGCGCCAGCTCGAGCTCCACGGGTAGTTGTACCAATTGGACGACTGGGAGCCAGAGTGCTCCGCCTCGTTACGGTGGCCGCCTAGACGAACCCGAGCCAAACCGACCGGGTTCATTAAGTAAATTTGTCCACGACCACCGTTCTGATCGACCCACCCAACAGCGCCGGTCCCCGAAATGAAACTGGAGTCCTGCCCCCAGGTGTACTGGTGTCCCGTTGCTTGCTCAAGACCAATGCGACTGGTGTACCCAGCCTGACGAATGGTGGCAGGGACGGTAGACGCAGCACCGCCCAGCGACTGGTTTTCTGTCACGCCATAGGCCGCGCTGCTGAACTCGCGTTCAAACATCAAGCGGCACCCATGACTGTGTGCGATCTCTGAAGCCGCCCACCAGTTCAGCGCCGTGTATTTGGACGTGCCGTTTCCGCCGTACGCGAGGGGGATTTTCGGCAGCACCGTACCACTGGCAATGTCAGTGTTGTACTTGCTGATGCCGTTTGCGATGTGTTCTGTACCGCAGAAGTAAATCGCCCCAAACAAGTTTGTGTATGGGTCGAGCGCCATGCCGTGTTGTTCACCTGTTGCTCGGAAGCACAGATCCCAAACGCTGAACTCGTTGATACCCGCGATTCGGTTCACATCGGCTTGAGCCCAACGCATACCGGTACCACTGGTCGCGAATGCACCACCGGCAACCGTAGTGCTGGGTGCTACCAAGCCGAAGTGGAAACCGCCGATCTGTCGGCTTCCTGGTTGAGGGGGTGTTGCGCGACTACTGAAGGGGTCTGCGACAGCTTGCAGCGACCCATTGGGATTAGCGAAAATCGCATAGTCCGTACCAGCCGCCAGCGTTGGCATAGTCACGGGTACCGGGGCAACTGACCGATACAACTGACCGCCGGTCGCATACACCGTACCCACTTTTAAAGTTAGCGTTTGCGCACCCGTCTTGCTGAACGCGACCGTGCTGTAATCAGCTTTGAGGAAAACGTTCTGGCTGGCTGGCAACAAGGGGTGCCCCCCCGGTGTCACGCCATCGTGGACTACGACCGTATGGGTCGTAGTGTCGACGGTTATTTCACGCGGCGCACCGGTGAACGAGGCATGTTGCGCGGTAGTGCCCCCTCGGAATTGAACTGCTGTGCTCATTGGTTTTAACTCCTAGTTAGGTAATGCCGCCAAGGTCGGCCAGGCCAAGATTGGCACGAGCCGTTGCCGGGTCGTCCAGGTCAGATAGGTTATTCGTGGTGATAAGCGCACCAGCTAAAGCGTCCAAAATCTCGGACAGGTGCGTTGACACGTACACGACGGCTGCAATTTCCCCAGCGACAGCGGCAATGTTTGCTGCGTTGGCCCATACAGCACCCAGCACCCCGGAAGGTGCGGCTGGATTGGTCGCGGGTGTCAGGTCGCCATAGTCAATAACAATGGGCTGACCCATCAAATCGCTGCCCACGGCCACCACGGCGTCTTCGTTGTCTGCGACGTTAGTGACGTCGGTCGAGATCCCGGATACTGTCTGGATGTCAGCGCTAAGCGCGGCCATCGTATTGACGTTACCTATGTCTGTTGCGACAACGTTGATGTTCACCTCGTTGGCGACAGCCGCATTGATGTTGCTGGCATTGCCGACAGCCGCATTGATGTTGCTGGCATTGCCGACAGCAGCGTTGATGTTTAGACCGTTGTCAGCTACTGCAGTTATGTTCGCTTCATTAGCGACAGCAGCGTTGATGTTCACCTCGTTGGCGACCGCCGCATCGATGTTTGTTTTGTTGCTGGCAACGGCTTGCACAGTGGGCATGTTGTCGGCAACCACCTTCACTTCAGGTGCTAGGTTGCCGATGGTGTTTATAACGTCAATGTTATCGGCGGCGATGTTGACGTTGTCGATGCTGTTTGACACCACGACGATGTTGCCGCCAGGGGGCGACGTATTGCCCACTGGTGGATCCATGACGTAACCGAAGTCATACGCAACGCCCGATGCCCAGGTCCCGCCCAGGTCCCCAGCGACCGAGACCACGGCGCCGACGTTATCGGCCACCGTACCAATGTCCGCTTCGTTGCTGGCGACGGCTCGTATGCTGTCCAGTTCAAGGTAAACAGCATTAACCATCGCGAGCTGCGCTTCCAGCCGTGCGATCAATTCGTCAGTCGTAAGGCCACCGGATATGGGTACTTGCAGCGAACGGGAAAGCTGTTCGGCCAACTGCTGGATCTGTATGGTGGCGCGGTCGAGCGCGTCTTCTAGTACCTTGGGGTAGAAGCCCCCTTGGTTGGTAATGGACGTGGGTTGCTCATACGACAGTGCGCCGGACAGCGTCAGCCGATAGCCCACAGGCATGGGAGCGCCAGTGACAGGGTACGTGACTAAGCCCCCGGGGGCTTGCGCCTGGTCGGGGTTGACCGATACTACATAGTCAGAATCCAATTGCAGAATCGTTTCAACGTCATCTGCATCCGCCAACGTAACGCGGATATCGTCACGGCGGAAAATCTTGAACCCAAAAGGGAAAGCATCAGTCGAGCCGTTACCCGCAAACGGTCCGGCCCGTCGAACTGAAGAATCGATAGTCATGGCGCATGTCTTTATCTCTCTGAACGTACACCATTGTCGAGCCGGACTTGATCTGTACGTACACCCCTCAGTACGGGATCCCGCCGAGCAACACTGACGGATTGCGGGTTTTACCTTCAAGCATGTAGATCGTGCCGTCAATTAGGCGGTTGACCTGGCCCGCCGGATAGTGGAAAAGCAAGCCGCCCACACTGTTCATCGACTTGAATAAAGCCTTGTCCATTTCGCCCTGGCCGATTTGCTGCCCGAGCTTATCCACCTCTGCGAAGAATCGAAGTCCGGCTGGACCCTGATACGAGAACTGGGTGTCAATTCCGAACACCTTAGATACGGCACCGGCCATTTCGCGGGCGCCCACAAACATGCCAAGCGGGTATCCGATCAGCTCACCTAATACTGCTTCGATGTACTCGTCTTCGTCGTCCTGCCCCTTCAATGCTTGGCGCACTATGCCGCCCAGCACCGCGGGCACGACCATAAGCAGCAGGTAATCCCCGGCCAGCGCCGCGTACTCCTTTTGCTTTAACCGCTTTTTAGTCTGTTCGGTCGTCAGGTTCATGACGACGTTGAAGTAAGAATAGAAGTTTGTGAACAGTTTCATCGCTGGGTGGCCGCGCTGGACCTGGGACAAATCCTTTATCTGCCCGCCGCTTTGCGAATCGATTACGGCCTGGTCTGCCAAGGCAATGGCGCGGGACTCGTCATTCTTGGGATCTGACATCGCTTTCTCATACGCACCTAACCAGGTGGGGTAATCTACCGCCGCCTGCAGCTTCTGTATCAGAAGGAAGAACGTGGCTTCCATTCTCAGTTTCAGACTACTGCGAGACTCAAGACGGTTACGCACGTCGTTGATCTCGCGGTTCATGGTCAATGCGCGGTTTTCCATAAGCGGGCTCATGGCGCGGATCTCGCGGGCTTTCCTGGCCATGTGCAAGGGCGAACCGTAGTATTGTGCCAGTCCCTTCATGATCCATTTGCCACCTGTGCGCACGAACGACTGTGATATGCCCAGCGGCTGTAACATCGCGGTCGTCAAGTTCCATCCCAGGCCCACGACGGTCGCGCCGACGCGAACATGGTTCAAGGACCGCTCTAGGGCATTGGTGGCGCCTATGTCACCCCGTACCGAATCCTTAATGGAATTACGCAGCACGTCCACGTACTCGGCACCGTAGTGGGTGCGGATAGGGTCGTCCAGACGTTTGATCAGTCGGCTCGCATCAATCGCCCACTCGTGCCAGGACAGGTCATGGATCAGTTCGTTAGCGCCTTGCCATATCCCGTCGAACGTGAGCAGGACAGGGCGCCCGTGAACTTCTTCGGCGCGGGTCTTGGCGAAGCTGCGTCGGGTAGTCGCTGACGTATAGGCAGCGCGGTACATAGCCTTGGCGTCTTCACCTTCTGCAAACTCAGCAGCGCGGCCAGACTGGAGGGGGTCGTACTTGATTGGGTAGTACCCGCCACGCATCTGCACCATTTGCCCGTCGGCTGTACGGGCCTCAAAGGGGGTAGGCTCGATCCAGTCTGGTTCCTTGCCGTAGACGCGCCGTTCTTTAGCGCCGATCTCTGACCGGTAGGACTCAAAGAAGTCCCATACGTTCTGCACAAATGCCCAGTCCGTGGCCGTAAGCGTATCGAGCACCGGCTGCACTTGGGTGCCAGTCCAGTTGCGACCGCCCAACATGCGCTGCCGGTTGCCGTCGTTACCCCAGTTAAGGGCCAAGGCAAGGCGCTCACCACGGTTAAAGCTGCGCTCCACGGACGGAAAGTACCGGCCCTTGCCGCCCATTTCCGCACCCTTCAAAATCGGCTTGGATATCTCGTGTAAGCGTCGTGCGGCTTTCGCACGCATGTCGGCTTCCATATCCCCGGCTGCGTTCATCGAGCGGATAAAGTATTCCCACATCGGGCCGCCTTCTTCAAAGCCGTCCATTTCGCGCACAACACTCGCCGCCTTGCGGTGTGTTGCCATCACCCATCGACCGAAGTGTGATACCTGGGAAGGCAACGTGGCGCGGCGTTCGTTGTCGACTTCGCGGCCATCGCTGCTTTCTTCAATGCGCGTCTTGATCTCACCAACAATCACGTCAAGTTCTCGCTGATCTTTCGCAGTCAGCAGCTTCTTTTTCAACCGCCCTAGGTGTTCTATCTGGCGCACTGACTCCACCAGGCCTTGAAATTCTTCAACAGTCAGGTCTTTGTAGTGTGTGCGGTTCGCTTCGTGCATCAGGTATTCTGGGATGTCCGGCTCTAGGCCTGCCAGTTCCTGATCCGCGACCCATTGCGACAGCGCCTGGCGTTTGTCGATGCTGCGAAGGGATTGGCCTTTGCGCAGGTCGAAGCGTTCGAGCAACGTGTCGATCTGGTCTAGGTACTCCACGTCCAGCCCCTTGCGCGGACCGTCGTTGTTGAACTTGGCCAGGTAGCGCAGACTTTTATCGACTTCCTCGCGGGCTTCGTGCGCCGCACGAGTGGCGTACACGTTCACTAGTTGGGTGCGTTTATCGGCACCTGCCTGAACAATATCCCCGGCGCGGCTGGCGCGTTCGGCTGCCTTGCCTGCACGGGTGGCTGCGTTGGCGTAGGTGGAAGGGCGAATGTCGCGCACCTTGATACGGGACACCATCGCCTGGGCGAACTGCTTGGCAGCGGTCGTGAGTATCCGGCGTTGCCCGGTGGCGCGTGCCAGGGCGTTAGCTTCCGTCGCGACCATGCGTGCGCGGGTTTCATTGTGGATAGCGCGATCGGCTTCGCGCTCGATAGCATCGGGTGACGCCAGTTCACCGTGCTGTTCCAACATACGGGCGTCAGTTAACGCCTCGATAGCGTCTTGCGGGGAATCCGCTTCCAGAAGCGCTTGCACCAGTTCATCGCCGGAAGTCATTTCGATACCCGGCATTTCCGAAACCAAGTCAGGGTGCAGCCCTTCGCTTGCTGTCATGCGCCGTGCTTTGAGCGCATTGATCTGGTCCTCAGAAAAACCCATTTCGCGAAGGCTAGGGAGATCAAGTCGCCCCCCAGCCAACGTGGACATATCCACCCCTTCGCCCGCTCGAACGTCGTCGGGCATCAGCGTTTCCGCGCTGACCTGATTGGAGTATTGCAAATCGCCGCGCAGTTCAGCATCGAAGCGTTCTTCAAATTCGTTCGGGTTCCACGACGGGTCATTATGGTTGCCGTCCAGATAACCGTGCTGGGCAAGCTGCTCTCGCATGGCGTCGATGCCAAGGCCTTCGGTAGCACGAAGCACCGGCTTGCCAAAGATCCCAGACGCAGGGCGCTCTGCAGGGTCCACCCCCCATTCGGATACGACATCGGCTTTGCGTATGCCGCCCAATTTCGCGACCGCGACAAGCAGCGAGTCTTGCGACGGGTCCACAACATTGGGATCTGACTTAGGGCGTTGTGAGGAAGCCAGACGGTCTTCGGGTTCCAGCTTGCGTGTTAGAAAATCCCAAGCGCGGTAAACGGGCTGGCTCATGACCTCGCGACGCGCTTCGATCCGCGCTTCGCGTCGCAGGTCTGCCGCTTGGCGTTGTAACTTTTTCACCTCGCGGTTGTGGGCGTTACGCATCCACTGCAGATCCCGTAACCCCTTGGCCTGCAGGTCTTGCACCGCATCGTTGCTGGCCTGGGGGTCTTGCGCCTGGTACGCGGCGAACTCGTCGGGTGTCATGCCGATGTTATCGGCTTCGGCCTGGGTGCGGAACAAAGGCATCATGGACCGGCCGGTTTCGGCCAGTTCGATTTCCTCGTTGGTTGCCAGCATACGGTCGAAGACGCTGCGTACCTCGTCGCTTAACTGCCCCGCTTCGGGATTTCGTTCCAGGAAGTCTTTCATCGAACGGTAGACGTTCAGGAGCCATGCGCGAAACTGCTGGAAATAACTTTGCAGTTCGATGCTGGGGGCTTTGCCCTCGAACAGATAACGCTCGAATGATTCAGCAGTGCGCTCGTGGTACGAACGCTTTTCTTCGAATCCCAGGTTGTGCCAGGTGGCGAGCTGTTCGTCGATATTGCCTTGCAGCCCGTGCCAGCCCAACAGTGTCGATACGTCGCTGATGATCTGCTGTTCGCCTTCTGTCATGCTGTCCACACCGAAGGCACGGCTAGCACGCACGATGTCGGAAGCTAGGGCAATGTCCGATTCAAAGAAGTAGTGGCCGGCTTCGTGCAAGAAGGTGGACAGGTCCGCGTTTTTCAACAGCGCGATGGTGTTCGTGTCCGGGCTGTATGCACCCCTGGGGGCGCGTTGGTTCTGGAATAGCAAGCGTTCCTGGGCGGCCACGACCTCATTGCGCGAACCCTCGACCTTGGGGTCGTAGGTCTTGATCTTCAGTCCAGCGTCGCGTAGCACCTGCAAGGCGTCTTTGCGCATGCCCTTGGGCACCACGGCAGTATCGAATTCGTCGAACTGCATGGCCCGTCGCGCTTTGGCCTCAAAGTACGTGGTGGGCATAGCTTGCAGGTATTCGGTCAGATCAGCAACGACCTGCTGCACTTCAGGCGTCACGTCGAACGCTTCGCGCAAACCCTTCGGCCCTTCAGCGATAGCAGATCCTGCATCCTCGCTGTAGTTCCAGCTATCGGCGTCGAACTTGTAATGGGGCTTCAGCTTTTCCAGGGTGTCTTGCAGCACCAGGTTCGATTCGTCGCGCAGCGTATTGAATTCAGCTTCGGAAACGATCTGCCCACGACGTTGCTGGATCTGGCGCAGCGTGCGCATTTCGTTGGCGTAGGCTGACCGCACTGTGCCAGCGCCGTAGAACGTGCCTTCAGCGGCTTGCAGTTGCTGGGTCATTTCGCGCACCACATTATCAAGCGTGTACGGAATGTAGCGACGGTTGCCAGCTTGGGTAAACCCTTTGAACAGGGTTTTACCTTTCACCATCTGGTTAAACTGATCGGCCACCCACTGCGAGTATTCGTCAGCGCGTTTCTTCTGGTTGAACTTGTCGCGCAAGTCGTCGCGCAAGCGGTTTACATCTTTACCGCTTGTGTCTTTGAAACGCTGCACCATGTCCGCGAACTTGCGAACAGCATCATCCATAATCGAGCCGTCAGCTTCGAAGAAAAACCCCTCGTAGCGATCACCACGGGAGTCATCCGATGCCCGAGCGCGATCCACCTGGGCCTGGTAGTAGTCGGTTGCGATCTTGTTGAACTTCGGATCCTGGGCCAGTTCCCAGCGGTTGCCGTCCAGCTTGGCTGCACGACGTACGGCAGGGTCCGCCTTCGCGTTGTACAGGCGCGGTGCCTGGCCACGTTCTTGTAGGAACTTCAGGCGTACCGCGTCAGATCGAAGCAGGGCGTCAGCGCCGGTAGTGCCGCTGACCTCGTTGCTGTCCGGCTTGCTCAGGCCCAACCCGTCAGGGTCCAGCGATTGTTCAAACGCATAGTAGGCTTTGGTGTCCACATCGTAGTGGGCACGGGGCTGCCTGGGCGAATAGATGTCAGCGTCGAACGTGCGGATCGTGCGGTCTTCCAGCAGCGCCGGGTCAGCCAGCAATGTGACTTCGCCGAAGCTATCAAACCCGATGTCAGACCGCCCGATGGCGATGGAAGGCGCGGCCAGGCCACCCAGGTCTTGGGCGGCCAGAATGTCAAAATAGGATTGCGCCACCCGCAATATCAGGTCTTGGTAGGCTGAGGCTCGGGCGACATCGGCGGATTTGGCAATGTAGTCGGCGCGTTTGAGGCCGCCCCATGCCGCGATATTCACTATGGGTTGAACCAGCGTCAAAGCCCATAGGGCGCGCCGTTGGCTGGAGGCGTTATTCAGGTTGCCTAGGCGACGGGCGTCGTTGACTTCGGCGGCAGCGTCAGCAGAAATGTAAGGCAGTATCTGGGCCC
>SMFF01000104.1_pt1 | contig 18606 bp, 18 predicted proteins | sample 2456181 | NCBI WGS metagenome assembly SMFF01 (sample SAMN10132611, study PRJNA489261) | soil metagenome | isolation source: day120 antibiotic-loamy sand soil ammended with raw manure from dairy cow... | place: USA | collected 2015-04-01
GCTGGTCGCCGGCGGTGTGGACATTGTTCCGGCGGCACTGCCCGAGGCCCGCGCCATGATAGACGCCGGCAAGGCCCGACCCTTGGCGGTCATGGCCAAAGAGCCCGCGGCCCTATACCCAAAAGTGCCTACCTTGAAGTCGGCAACCGGCAGCGACTGGACCACAGGGGTATGGCGCGGCATTGCCGGCCCCAAGGGTCTGCCTGATGATGTCAGTGCGAAGCTTGAAGCAGCGCTCGAGAAGATCAACAAGAGCGACGAATACAAGCAGTTCATGGACAAGCGCGGCTTTGGCATCGCCTACGCCGATGGCGCCGGCTTTGCCAAGTTCATGGATGAAGGCGATGCCAATATGGGCGAAACCATGCGTGCACTGGGCCTGGCCAAGTAAACCCACCACCCCGTGAGCCGGCGTCAGCCGGCTCACCATGGAGAGGCATCATGAAAATCAGCGACCTGCTGGCCGGGCTGATCGTGGGCGTTCTGGGCTTGGGCATGATCGCCTATGCGCTGACACTGCCGCTTATGCCGGGGCAAAACGTCGGGCCAGGCATGTTTCCGACGCTGATCGGCTCGGGCTTCGTCATTTGTGCAGTACTACTGGTGGCGCGCCATGTAAAAAACATGCCGCGTGATCCTTGGTTACGGCTGGATCCGGCACTACGCAACGGCCGCATCCTGACCGGATTTCTATTCATCCCCCTGACCCTGCTGCTATATATCGCTTTCTCGGAAAGCCTGGGGTTCCTGGTCTGTGCCTTCGTCTTCCTGCTGGCCTTGTTTCTGGTGTTTCGAGCCAAACTCAAGCTGGCCGTGCTGGTCGCCCTCATCGGGTCTCTGCTCATCCACTTTCTGTTCTACAGCTTGCTGGAGGTTCCGTTGCCTTGGGGTGTACTTGAATCCGTGGCGTGGTAAACGAAGGAAGCCCTCATGATAGACACCCTCGCCGCTGCATTCGAGCAGGTTTTTCAGCTGAACGTCATGCTGGTGGTGCTGTCCTCGGCCGCTTACGGCTTGTTTGTCGGAGCGATACCGGGGCTTAGCGCCACCATGGCTGTCGCACTCTTGGTGCCCGTCACCTTTTTTATGCAGCCGATACCCGCCATTGCCGCCATGGTGACAGCCACTGCGATGGCCATCTTCTCCGGCGACGTTCCCGGCTGCCTGTTGCGCATACCCGGCACACCGGCCTCGGCAGCCTATGCCGACGAAGCTCACCTGCTGACCAAAAAAGGCAAGGCCGAACTTGCCCTGGGCGGCGGCCTGGTGTGTTCGTGCATAGGCGGATTGTTCGGCACCGCTGTACTGATTATCGGTGCCCCCGCCCTTGCGGAATTGGCGCTGCGATTCTCATCGTACGAATACTTCTGGCTGGTGTTGCTGGGCCTGACCTGTGCGATCTTCATCGCTTCGGCCGACCCCCTGAAGGGTTTCGTATCGCTCTTCCTTGGCCTGGCCATAACAAGCGTCGGCATGGGCAACCCCACTGGGTATCCCCGCTTCACCTTCGGCAGCGACAATCTATTGGGCGGCCTCTCGTTAATACCCATCATGGTCGGCATGTTCGCCGTTTCCGAAGTCCTGCGCTACGCCATCGCGTCAGCCAAACCCATGCAAGCGGTGGACAGCGCCATAACCAGTGTATTTGGCGGCGTTTGGAAGCTGCTTGTCAAATACCCGAAGTCAGTACTGCGGGGCAGCGTGCTGGGCACCATCGTGGGTGCACTCCCCGGGGCAGGGGCGGATATTGCCGCGTATATGTCGTATGCCGTCAGCAAGAAGTTTTCCAGAGAACCCGAAAAATTCGGTACCGGCCACCCCGAAGGCATCGTCGAGGCCAGTGCCGCGAATAATGGTTCGTTGGCGGGCGCATGGATACCCGCACTGGTTTTCGGTATACCGGGCGATTCCATTACAGCCATCGTGATCGGCGTGTTGTACATGAAAGACCTGAACCCGGGTCCCATGATCTTCATCAACAACGCAGTGTCGATGTATTCGATTTTTATCGTCTTCATCGTGGCCAACCTGCTGATGCTGCCCTTGGGCTACGCGCTGATCAAGCTTGCCAAGCATATACTGCGCACCCCCCGCCAATTGCTCATGCCACTTATCCTGGTGTTCTGCATCGTCGGCTCATACGCCATCAACAACAGCATCTTCGACGTCGGGGTCATGCTTGCCTTCGGCGTGTTGGCATATCTGATGGAAGAGAACGGCTTTCCTATCGCTCCGACCATACTGGGCGTGGTGCTGGGCACCATGCTGGAAGAGAACTACATCAGCTCGGTCATCAAATCGGATGGCAATATTATTGCGTTCTTCGAGCGCCCTATTGCCGGAACACTCGGTGTCGTCACGATACTGATATGGACCGCCCCGCTGCTGCTGCGCTACCTGCGCAAGCGGAAAAGCACGGCCGGCTGAATGAACAACCCCAACCATTGCACCATCACGCATCAGGAGTAACCATGGCAGCACGCAATCATTACGACTTTTCGGGCCGCCACGCGGTCGTTACCGGCGGGGCTGCCGGCATCGGCCTGGCGATCGCCACCCGACTGCAACAAGGCGGCGCGCGCGTCACCTTGTGGGACCGCGACCCGGGCGCCCTGCAGCAGGCTGCCAAGGCCCTGGATAAAGAGCTGCTGCATACGCAACAAGTCGATATTTCGGATGAAGACGCCGTCAACGCCGCTGCCGACAGCACGATGGAAACAGGCGGCAAGATAGACATCCTGGTGACCAGCGCCGGCATCACCGGCCCGAATGTCTCCGTCTGCGACTACCCGGTGGCTGCCTGGGACCAGGTCATGAACGTGAATTTGCGTGGGCCATTCCTGTGCTGCCGCACGATCGCTCCGCGCATGCAAAAGCATGGGTATGGACGCATCGTTAATATTGCGTCGATCGCAGGCAAGGAAGGCAATCCCAATGCCTCGGCTTATAGTGCGTCCAAGGCGGGCGTGATTGCGCTGACCAAATCGCTGGGCAAGGAGCTCGCGCAAACCGGTATCACCGTAAACTGTGTGACGCCGGCTGCCGTGCGCACCGGCATATTTGCTCAGATGACACAGGAACATATCGACTACATGCTGTCCAAGATACCCATGAACCGATTCGGTACTACCGAAGAAATCGCCGCGCTGGTGGCCTGGCTGTGCTCCGAAGAATGCTCTTTTTCCACTGGCGCCGTGTTCGACGTTTCCGGTGGAAGGGCCACGTACTGATGGCCACACCACGCTACGACGCCGATGCGCTGCGCGACTATGCCGACCAGTTGCTGCAGGCCGCCGGCATGGACTCCGACAAGGCCGCGACGGTTGCCGACATACTGGTCGAGGGAGACCTGCTGGGCCATGACACGCATGGCCTGGCATTGCTGGCTCCGTATATTGCACAGATCGAAAATCATGGCATGACCGTCAGCGGCTCGCCGCAGGTGTTATCCGACAGAGGTGCAGCCTTGCTATGGGACGGTCGCCGGCTGCCGGGCCCCTGGCTGGTCCGGCACGGCATCGAAACCCTCGCGCCACGCGCACGACAGTACGGCACTGCCAGCCTGGTCATCCAGCGCAGCCATCACATTGCCTGCCTGGCCGCCTACCTCTTGCAAGCCACGGACAGCGGCCTGCTGATCACCCTGGCCAGCTCCGATCCCGCGTCTGCCAGCGTCGCGCCGCATGGCGGCACCAAGGCCGTGTTCACGCCCAACCCGGTGGCCATGGGCATACCTACTTCCACCACCCCTTTCCTCGTCGACATCTCCGCGTCCATCGTCACCAACGGCATGAGCACCAGGCTGGACAAGGCCGGCCGCCAGTTCGACCATGAATGCCTGTACGACGCCCAGGGCAATCCCACCGCCGGCCCTGATGGTGGAAGCGATGACCGCGGGGCTGGCTGGCTACGGTCGAGCAGACCCGCCCGAGGGCTGGGGCGCCACGGTTTTCCTTGGCCTGCATGATCCAGCCGCATTCGGAGGCACCGACGCGTTTGCCCGGCAAATGGACCACATCGGCGACGCCTGCCGCAGCAGCCCACCGCGACCCGGTGGCGATCCCGTGCGCCTGCCCGGCGATCGCGGCCTGGCCTTGCGGCAAGAGCAACTTGGCAAGGGCGTGGCGCTGCATCCCACCATACCCGAGGCGCTTGCCGCTTGCGGTAAGCGCTATGGTGTCGGCTTTCCGCCCGCGCGCTAAAGCATGCCCATCAAGATCATCGAGCCGCAACGCCTGTATCGACAGATCAGTGAACAATTGCGCAAACTGATCCTCGCGGGCGAGTTCCCCGCAGGATCGCGGCTGCCTGCCGAGCGCGAACTTGCCGTCCAGTTAGGGGTCAGCCGGCCTTCTCTGCGGGAGGCGCTGATCGCCCTGGAAGTGCAAGGCTATATCGAAGTGCACATGGGGTCCGGCATCTACGTGTGCGATCCCCCTGCCCGCCCCCGCAAGAAATATGATCTCTCCCACGAGGAAGGTCCGCTTGAGGTCGTGCGCGCTCGCGCGTTACTGGAGGGTGAGGTCGCCGCCATGGCGGCCCGCGTGGGCACCCGCGCCCACTTCAACGCCATCGCGGAAGCCATCGACATCATGGAGGTCGAGGCGCAATCGGGTATTGTTCCCCTTGAGGCCGACCAGTTGTTCCATGTGCGCATTGCGGAAGCCACGGGAAACAGTGTGCTGATCGGCGTGGTCAAGCAGCTTTTCGAGTTTCGCATGGGCCCGCTGTTTGATCATTTGCATCGCCATTTTGAGTCAGCCGATATATGGTTGCAGGCAGTCGCCGAGCATCGCGACATTCTCAAGGCACTGCGGTCGCGCAACCCGGATCTGGCTCGCGAAGCCATGCAGCAGCACATGGGCGTGGCCTTCAAGCGGCTGACTTCCAGCCTGATCGCCCGCAAACCGCGTGCGGCTGCAGCCCGGGATCGCAAGCCAGGCAAAAAACCATTAACAACAAAGGACGGACAGTAATGAGTACACAGCAATACGCTTTAGTCACAGGTGCGGGATCAGGGATCGGGAAGAACATCGCGCTGGCTCTGGTGGAAAAGGGCTACGCCGTGGCGCTGGTAGGCCGGCGCAGAGAGGCTCTGGAAGCCACAGCGGCTGCGGCTGCGGGCTTGCCCGGCAAGTGCCTGGTGCTGCCTGCCGACGTCAGCGATCCCAATGCCGTTACACACCTGTTTGACGAGATTAAAAATCAATTCGGTCGCCTGGATTTGCTGTTCAACAACGCCGGCATCTTCGCCCGCTCAGCATCGCTGGAGGAACTCAGCTACGACGAATGGAAGGCTGCTGTGGACATCAACCTGACCGGCGCCTTCCTGTGCACGCAAGGCGCGTTCCGGCTAATGAAAGACCAGCAGCCGCGCGGCGGCCGCATCATCAATAACGGCTCTATCTCGGCCCATGCGCCCCGGCCCAACGCCGTGTCGTATACCGCCACCAAACACGCCATAACGGGGCTGACAAAAGCGACCTCGCTGGATGGCAGAAAGTATGACATCGCCTGCGGTCAGATCGACATCGGCAACGCGGCCAGCGACATGACGGCAGTCATGAGCAAGGGGGTATTGCAAGCCGACGGCACAACCCGGCCGGAACCCGTGATGGATACGTCCCACGTGACACAGGCCTTGCTGTATATGGCCAGCCTTCCGCTTGATGCCAACGTACAGTTCATGACGGTCATGGCCACCAATATGCCCTTCGTGGGGCGCGGCTAGCCGGCTTAGGGGGCGATCAGGTGCTCGAAGGCAAGATCAGAGCCCATTTGGCCGCCCTTGAGCATGATCTCCACACCCGCTAGCGCAGCGTTGTCAGCATGCGTGCGGCACAGGGCAATACCGGGCTCGATTTGCCTCAGGTAGCTCAGTCCCCAAATATCCAGGGCCTGCATGGCGTAGCTGGAAGTATCTCCGCCGGCTACACCGACGCGGCCCACTTCAGATTGCTGCAGCACGCGGGCCAAAAAGTGACCGCAAGCGCGCGCCAGTGTCGCGGGCGCAATCCCGTGCTGTCGTTCGCCTGTTTCGCCACGGGCCGTGTAGGCCAGAACATGACGTCCTCGGGCAAGGCTGTCGCTTATCCGGGCCAGCAACGGCTCCAGTACCGTAAGCTGATCGCTTACCAGCGCATCGACGTCAATGGCGATGCGCTCGTACGAAACCGCCGCGTCGATCTGGCGTGCCGTCACGGGGGACATACTGCCCGACAACACAAAAACCGGGCCACTTATAGCGGCCGGCTCCGCGGGCGAGTCAGCATAGGCGTTGGGACTCGCAACGCTGGGATCATCAGAAGCATTCCAGTGCGCCAGTAGCGCTTGGGCCACGCTGCTGGCACCCACCGCCAATACGGGGCCCTGACCGGCTCGCAGCCAGATTTGCCGTCCGATGACGGGAAGATGCGACGCATGGCCCACATCGAAGAGCACCCCATCGGGCGCCGCCTCAATACAACTGTCCACCAGCGCGTCGAGTTCGTCTGCGGGCAAGTCGTAATGGGTGTAAGCAACGGATTCCATGCCCGGCAGTCCCTGTTGAGCCAAATGTAGGCGCAAATCGGCTTCGCGCATGGGCGTCACGGGATGCCGGCTCATGGTGGGGTGCCTGTCCAGCCGAAAAACCGGCCCGCCGGTCTGGAAAGCGGCAAACAAATGGCCGAAGACGCAATAGCGTCCAAGATTGGGCTGGCCGCCAACGAAAGGCAGGAAGTTCGCCTGCAATCTATCGCGCAGTATCCCGACAGCCCGCCCTATGCTGCCAATGTCAGGCGAACTGTCGAAGGTTGAACAAACCTTATAGTGGTTAACCGCGGCCCCCAGGCGCGCCATAAAGGCACCGATCGATGTCATCTCCGACTGCTGTTCTGCAGCACTCATCGAGCGAGCGGCTCCGGCAATACCCACGCAATCCAGCGCACCGGCAGAGGCCAGTTGAGCATCGTCGGGCACACGCAAAAAAAGCAAGGCGTTCTGACCAGCGCCCGCCAAGGTAGCCAGCGTATCGGTCGCGCCAGTGAAGTCGTCACCGTAGAACGCCAACCTGGGCATTGATACTTGCATGCTAGCGAGCGCCGAAAAATTCCAGCGCGCGCCGCAGGGCCGGCGCTTCCGTCGCGAAAACGGGCAAAGCGATACCGTTCTTTGCCGCTTGCCAAGCTTCACGCAAGCTAGCCACGCCGGCTGCTGGTCCATCGGGATGTGCCAAAATGCCCCCGCCCGACATGAAAAGCAAGTCGTCGTGGCCGATGGCGGCGTAGGTCGCCGGTACGGTGCCCGCCCATTGGCCGGACGAAAAGGCGGGCATCACGACGTCATTGATATCTTCGGCGAGAGGCGTCAGGCAGTCACGCGCCGATTCCACAACTTCCTGGTCGGATTGCGAAAATTTGCCTTGCAAGCCATGCACGTGCATATGATCAACACCTGCCAAGCGCCATAAGGTTTGATACGCCTGAAACGACATGCCGAGCAGCGGGTGGCGCGACAAGGCGCCATAACCGTTGCGATGCCCATGCAGCGCCAGCGGTGTACTGCGCCGCAACGACTGGATGGCAGAATACCCGCATGCATTGAGGCTCGCCATGACGCAACTGCCGCCTTCGCGCTCCACCAGATCGGCGTGCCGACGCATGGCGTCCGTTTCGTCGCTGATATTGAAGGCAACCATGACATGCTTGCCGGTTCGTTGCTCATGGTCGCGTATCACGGCCATGACCGCTGGCACGCGTGCCGCCAACGGTGCATACACGGGGTCGGCGCATATTTCATCGTCTTTAATGAAGTCGACGCCGGCCTCGCACAGTTGCCGCACCAGCGCGGCCGTCTGATCCACATCAAGGCCGACGTTGGGCTTGATAATGGTGCCTATCAAGGCGCCTGCCGCCACCCCCGTGGCTTTGCGGGTGCCCGGGATGCCAAAGGTCGGGATGTCGAAACGCCGTCGATACGCCGTTGACAACTGTAATGACTCCAGACGCATGCCGGTGGCTTCGCCCAGGTCGTACAGATTGCCCGCTACCGTTGACGCCAGCGTCGGCAAATTGGCGCCGATGTTGTCGCTGGGAAACGAGATGCGGATGCGAGCGCGTTGCCATGGCCCCGGGTTGCCCTGCCGAGCAAGCCAGGCGTTGGGCAACGAAGCCTGTTGCGCCTCTTCCAGCAGTTCGACGCTCTCCACCGTAGCTCGCGCCCGTTCCCGCAGCTCATCAGTTTCGCCCTGCACCCGCGTGAAGGTCCCGCAAGATTGTTCACCCGCCATGATGTCGGCCACGCGGGCCGGCTCGAGCGGTGTTTCAATCAAATAGGTGGCTTGGAATCGATCAGCGTTCATGGTGGCATCAAATCTTCAAATGGAGAGGCGGGGCAGCGCGTCTAAAGGCTGCCCAGATCGGGAAACTGGCGCACGGGATCGCTGCCGTCCCAATCAAGCGAAGCGTTGCGGATGAGGTCAAACATTTTGCCCTTGGGGCCAGCGACCTCCGACAGCTCGATAACCGTGCCCGGATGGTATTCAGTATCGAAGTACACGAAACGGCCGCGCTCGCCGACTTCGCCGCTCATGACAGGCCTGAAGCCTTGGCTGATTGCGCGGTGCAGGTCGGCGTCGTAATCTTCGGTCCAGTAGGCCACGTGCTGCAAGCCGGTACGCCCCTGCAGGAGAAAATCCCGATACATGGACGGTACGTCGTTGCGAGTCTGTATCAGCTCGACCTGCACAAAACCGGAGTTGGCCAAAGCCACCGAGTTATGGGGCTCGTATTGCTTGCCTTCGTAATGATAATTGCGGATGGGTACCTGCGGGTTGTAGAACCAGGGACCAACGCCCAGCGTACCGCTCCAGTACGCCATGGCCGCCTCGATATCGTGCACCACATAACCCAATTGGCGAATCTCGCCGAAAAAACGACTCATGTCTGTCCTTGAAAGCAGAAGTGAATTAGCCCAGGAATACGCCGGGCAGCCAAAGCGAGACGGCGGGAACCAGTGTGATCAGCAGCAAAGCCAGCATCAGCGGCACGAGAAACGGAACGGCACCGGCAATGACGCGATGTAGCGGCATCTTGCCCACAATGCTGACCATGTAAAGACTCATTCCTACCGGTGGTGTCAGCAGGCCTATCATCAGATTCAGGACCACCACCACGCCCAGTTGTATGGGGTCAACCCCAGCCGCCAACAACGCAGGCGTGAGGATCGGCGCAAGAATCAGAATGGCAGCGATGGACTCCATGAACATGCCCACTACCAGCAGTAGCCCATTAACGATCAGCAGCAATACGATGGGGTTGGCCGACAACGCCAGCAGAAGATCTGTAGCGATCATCGGCACTTGATCAATGGTCAGTACCCAGGCGAACAAGGCAGCGGCGCCTACAATGAACAACACACTGGCGGTCGAATGCACTGTCTCGCGAGCGGCATCGATTACCGCCCGAACGGTCAGTTGGCGATACACCACAGAACCCAGGAACAATGCATAAAGTACGGTGATCCCTGCGACTTCGGTTGGTCCGAACAAACCGCTGACCAACCCGGCAATCAGGATCAGGGGAGCACATAGCGCCGGTGCTGCGACGAAGGCCTTGCGGGCTATGAGACGGCGGCTGGTTTCGATAGTGTCGCGTGGCAGATTCTGCAGCCGCGCCATGATGGCAATTTGAACCATCAACATGATGGTAATCAGCAAGCCCGGAATTACACCTGCCACCAGCAGCTTGACGGCCGAAATTTCGGCGGCCGACGCAAAGATGATCAAGGGAATGCTGGGTGGAAAAATCGGCCCAATGGTGGCGGACGCCATGGTAATGCCCGCTGCGAACTCATCCCGGTAGCCCTGCTCTCGCATGAGGCGCATCTGTGTGCCACCGAGCGCACCGATGTCGGCCAGTGCCGCACCGGACATCCCCGAGAAGATCAGGCTGGTCAGCACCGAAACCTGCCCCAGGCCGCCGCGTATGCGCCCAACCATCAGGCGCACCAGATCGAACAGATGGCCGGTGATGCCCGATGCATTGAACAAGCTGGCCGCAAAGATGAACATTGGCACGGCAAGTAGTGGCGTGGAGTCCAATGCATTAGTCATGCGCTGCGCCAAAACCGACAGGGGTAAGTCATGCCACCATATAACCATGCCGGCCGACACGCCCATGGCCACCGCAATCGGCACGCCCATCAACATGATGACCAGGAACAACACCAGTATGGACAAGCTCATCATGATGTCGATTCCTGCCCGCTGTGGACGACAGGGCGACGATTGACCGCCCGCCACAGGCGTTGTACCGCGACGGCGGCGAACAACACCATGCCGATGGTCGTAGGAAGATAGAAAACCAGGTTGGGCATGGAGAGCGCCGGGGTAGTGAACTTACCCGCCCGCGACAGGAACTCGTATCCCGCTACCATGAAGAAGCCAGAGAACAAAACGATGATGGCTTCGGACAGAACTTGCAATGCATAACGCGGCCCACCTCGCAGCCGGGAAGAAATGATATCCACCGCGATGTGCTTGTCATGCAAAAGCAACAAGGGGATGGCCAGATACACAATGCCCAAGCCGCCGTAGCGTGCGAGTTCATCAGCCCATGGCAAGCCGGCCAAAAATAGATTTCGGCCAAAGACCTGAAGCACGACGAGAAAGGTAGTGATCAGCAGCATGGCGATGGCTACGCGCTCGAAGAACCGGCACAGCACATCCAATGCACGGCTGATCGCGCCGGACTGCGGCGTAGGCGTATGAGAAGACATGGTTTAGCTCCGTACGGATAGAGCGCTGCACAAGTGTGCAGCGCTTGCCAGGCTGGCTGCGACCGTTATTTGATCTCGCCGATCTGCGTGTAGATTTGCCCGTATTTACCGGCAAAACGTTCGTTTACCAGCTTGTTGGCAGCAGCCTTGAAAGCATCCAGCTCCAATCCCTCGTCCGGACCGATCACTGTCATTTTGAGCTCCTTCAACTTTGCGAGCTCTTCCGCTTCTTGTTGCTGCACCATATCGGTTGCCTCGGCCCGGACTTCAAGCGCGGCTTTCTCAAAGGCCTGGCGCTGTGCATCGGTCAATTTCTTCCATACGCCTTGGTTCATCACGATGACTTGCGCGTTCATGATGTGACCGGTCAGCATCAGGTGGGACTGCGATTCGTAAAGCTTGTTGGAGAGCACGACGTTTACCGGATTCTCTTGGCCCGATACCTGGCCCGTCGCCAAAGCGGTGGGAACCTCCGACCAGTCGACGGGTACCGGCACAGCGCCCAGCGCTTCGACCCCTGTCATGTATATGGGAAAGGGCAAGGCACGGATTTTTTGTCCGCTTAGGTCCGCCGGCGTCCGTACCGCCTTGTTGGTCGTAAGGTGGCGCGTACCGAAGTAATAGGTATAGAGCACCCTCACGCCAGCCGCGTCGATCAGCCCTTCGTTCATCTCTTGCATCAAGGGGGAATCGCTGGCCGTCACCTTCATCAAATGATCGACGTCGCGATACAGATACGGAGTGTCGAACGCACCGAACGGCTCGTAAAGCGAACCCGTGCCTCCAGCCGTATTGTGCGAGATCGCGATTACGCCGGTTGAGGTGGCTTCCGCCATTTCTTGCATCTTGCCCAACTGCGACGACGGATACACCTTGATGGTGACTTCGCCATTAGTGTACTTAGCCACCTTGTCGGCAAACATTTGCGCCTGCATACCAGCCACGCTATTAGGCGAATTCATGTGGCCATAGCGAAGCTCCATCGACTTGGCGCTGAGAGCAGGAGCGCAGGCGCCCATGACCAGGAGTACAGCCGCACGAAAAAGCGTCCTGCGGGCAATGCGGGGCAGATGAGTGATCATGATGTCTCCTTGATTAGTTTTGATGTAACATTATCGTAATGTCTCAGTGATTGAGGCAGATTCTGCAGCTATTGGCGTATTACGTCAATCGTACCCCATGATGGTTTTTGATGTGATTAATATAAAATGAAAGGCCCTCAAACATCTCGGGTGGTGATTGCTGATGTCGCGCAACAAGCCGGGGTGTCGACGGCAACCGTAGATCGCGTGCTTAACCATCGCCCCGGAGTCAGGCCGGCAACCGTACAGCTGGTTCTCAAGGCAGCGGCACAACTGGGCTATCTGCCACAGGACGACTTGTATAAAGCCTTGCGTCCGCAACCTTTGCGCCTGGCGTTCATCTTGCCTGCAGGCACGAACCGCTTCTTGAACATGCTCGGCGATTACGTCGACATCGCGCATGAACAGTTCGAGCCCTTTAACGTGCAATGCCGCTGCCGCTATGTCGAGGGGTTCAACCCGCAAGTGCTCGTGGACACCCTGTTGCGAGAGGGGCGGCGTGTAGACGGCGTCGCCTTCATGGCTTTGGAGCATCCTTTGGTGCGCGAAGCAGTAAATACGCTCGCCGATAAGAACGTACACGCTGTGACTCTTATTTCCGACCTGTCCAGTTCCCGCAGGGCCGCCTATGTTGGATTGGACAACCGTGCCGCAGGACGAACTGCCGGTTTGCTGCTGGGCCGCTTTATCGGGCCGCGTTCCGGCAAGGTGGCTATGATCGCCGGCAGCCGACACTATCGGGGACATGAGGAACGCGAGATGGGCTTCCAACACATTCTGGAAGAGAAGTTCCCCAGCTTGCAGGTGGTAGGACTACGCGAAGGCCATGATGACGCCGGCACCAATTACCGCCAGACTCGTCAATTGCTTGAGCAGCACCCTGAACTTGCGGGCATCTATAACATTGGCGGCGCGTCCGATGGCGTCGCGCGCGCCCTCAAAGAAGTCGGCCGGGATCAAAGTGTGGTGTTCGTGGGCCACGGCCTGACACCCGATACGCGCGCGCTCCTGGTGGACGGATCTATGGATGCACTGATCAATCAAAACCTGCACTCCACCATCATGAACAGCGTGCGTATCTTCGCCAATTTACGCGAAGGCCGCGAAGCCATGGCGGGGGTTGAAGCCATGCAGATCAGCGTGGTCTTGAACGAAAACCTTCCTTGAGGCCCCTCCCTATGGTGCGAACTGTTGCTTTCGCGCCCGCCAGTTAAACAAAACGTGTAAGTGCGTATCCATTAACGATGTAACACCGACCGTAGGGGCGCCTCCCTCCTACAGCGCCTATGGCAGATCCAGCAAGAACCGCTGTTTCTGGTTACATCGACCTTGCCCTTTCATAGATACAGTCAATCATCAAAACAACTCGTTTCGCCTTGCTTGCACTTGCCCTGCACGCGAAAGCGCCAGAGAGGTTTTCATGAAGACGACAGACCATGAAGGGCGGGAGGACCACGCGGCCGACTCTCCACGCGCCCTGCTCGGCCCCGAAGGGGAGGCCGAATTCGCCGACCTGACTGCAGAAGAAATTCAATGGCGGGTACGCCTTGCCTACATGCAGCACTCCCTCCGCGATCGCATGCAGCAGTATGTTGGACTGCCAGTGGACCGCTTGCTGTTCCAACGTTGGCTGGAGCAAAGGGCGGGTAGCCGATACATAGAGGCGCAAGGCTTGCCCCGTCGCTCCTTGGAAGCTGCCCTGGGCGATGAAGCCCTGACGCTGCACGTTGACCCGCGCAAGCTGATACGCATCGCCGTGCGCATCAGCACCGATGGCGAGAAACGCCCCTCGTCCATGTTCTTCATCTGGGATGGGAACTGGGATCAGCGCCGCGAAGATCTACGCGTCGGCACCCGCTACCGCCTGATCTCCGACCTGGACGAGAACCGGCACGATTTGACACGCACCGAGAGGTATCAGGAACTGCTGTCCGCGCTGGAAAGCGGTCAGCCGTGGTGTTCGCATCAAGAAGGCATCTTGCTGGACACGCCGGAGAAGATATTGCGCTATCTCGAAGTCTATGTGGGGTTTCTGGACAGCATGGCCACCGAGGGCTATCGACCCGAGCGCACCCGCGACGAGATCGGCGTGGCCATCTCGCGCCAAGGCCGCATCCTGAAGATCAATCGCGGCTTGCACCGCCTGGCAATGGCCCAACGTGTCGGCCTGCCTTCCATACCCGTGCGTGTGCGCTGCGTCCACCGCGAGTGGTGGAATAAAGTCGTGGATGGCGCATGGGGCGAAACCGCCCTGGCCCGCGTACGTGCGGCACTGAAGGACTGCGTGCCCGAAGAACGACCCGGGCCTTTGGATCTGGACGCTGCGCCGCTATTGCCGGAGGATTTTTGGCCGCCGGCAAGAGGCGCGGCCGCCCAGCCGTAATCAGATCACGTCAGCGCGCGTTCCACCGCCGCACCCACATTCAATATATGCAGGTCGCGCATGGCCGGGCCGGCGATCATCAAGCCGACCGGCGCGGTGCCTGGTGCATGGCAAGGCAGCGACAAGGCGCAGCCATCGAGGAAGTTGATCAATGTCGCGTTGCGCAGGACCAAGCCATTGGTTTTGTAATAGCTCTCGTCCGACGCTTCGAGATCCTTGATGACGGGTGCGACGACGGGCACCGTGGGCATGAGGATCGCATCGTAGTGCTGCAAGCGCTGCTCTACTGACGCTATCCAAGCAGCACGGGTCTGTTGCAGCTCGATATAGTCGGCCGCCGACATGTCTCGGCCCCTTTGCATGCGCGACGCGACACGCGGGTCGTACTGGTCTGCATGATCGGCAAGCAGATTGCGATGCCAGGCCCAGGCCTCCGAGCATACGAATCCACCCAGGCGGTTGATGTAAGCCAGTTGCTGGAATTCCGGTAGCGAAATGACCTCGATTTGTGCGCCCTGATCGCGCAAGCGGCCAAGCGCCGATTCAAAGCTGCCGCGCACATGGTCGTCGGCGCCGTCCATGACAGTGTCTGCAGGTACGGCGAACCGAAGCTGGGAGGGCTGGGGCGCCTGCGGAGCAGTGTAGGCAGCGCCGGACAGCACGGCATCCAGAATGGCGCAGCACTCCACACTGGCAGCCAGCGGGCCTATGGAATCGAGGCTGACGGCCAGCGGCAAAGATCCTTGCGAAGGCACACGACGAGCCGTCGGCTTGAAACCGGTAAGGCCGCAGAACGCCGAAGGTATCCGCACAGATCCGCCCGTATCCGTTCCTATGGCTGCCACCGACATCCGGTCGGCCACAGAAACCCCTGCTCCCGAGGAAGACCCACCGGGTATGCGACCGGTTTCGCGGTCCCACGGACTGCTGGGCGTACCGTAATGCGGATTCAAGCCCAGGCCCGAGAACGCGAATTCGGTCATGTTGGTCTTGCCCACGATCACGGCACCGGCGTCCACCAGGCGTTGCACAATGGTCGCGTTCTTTTCTGCGGCAGGAGCATCCTTCAGTACGACCGAGCCGGCCAGCGTGGTTTCGCCCGCCACATCGAACACATCCTTGATGGATATGGGCAAGCCATCAATCGGCGAGCGTGTCAGCCCCGCCCCGCGCAAGATGTCCGAAGCCTGCGCCGAGGCCAGCGCTTGGTCGCGATAAACGCGAGTAAACGTACGTTTGCCCTCGCCGTCGGGATCGTCGATGCGCGCCAAGGCGGCCTGGGTCAATTCGGTGGACGTCGTGGCGCCGCTGGTCAGGGCCTTCTGCAGCTCAGTAATCGTAGGTAGCATCGTTCTCTTATCGGGGGGGAATAGCAGGGTCAGGCCACTTCGGGCAGGATTTCAAGCGTATAGCGGTGCTTGAGGCTGCGCTGGAGGCGGGGATCGAAGAGCTCCATCATAAAGGATGGCGCGTGGCGTATGCCGCCGATGGCGCCCATCGTGCCGCAGGTCATCCCACTGTGCTCGGGGATGATGTCCTGGCCGAAGTAACCCTGGATCAGGTCTTGTGGATGGCGCAACTCTGCCAGCGTCCCTTCCTGGTACAGCACGGTCTGGCCGCTTTCTTCGATCCAGGACCGCAGAACCAGTTCGTCCCAGTGGTCCGCCACATCGTCGAAACGCCATGCCTCGCGCCCCACCGGCTTTACGCACAACTGCTTGGACAACGCAATGCTGTGGGATTCCAGCTTGCGATCGGTATGATCGGAAACCAGGCTGACATACATGCGGCCTTGGTCCGAGAAAACAAAGACCTCGACCTCGCCCGATGAACCGTCTCCGACCACTTGCACCGAGTGTTCCTGCGTAAGCTGATTGGAAGCAATGCGGTAATACAAGGGCACAGCGCTGGGCCGCGGGACGCCCAGCTCGGCCAGTTCCTCGATGTGGTGCTCGATGGCGGCCTGGTCGCGTCCGGCCCACCCGGCGACGATGCAGTTCGTGATATCAACCGTAAGATCGCCGGCGACCGGCTGGCCAATGGCTGCTAGTTGGAAGGAAAGATTCATGATCGTGTACGCGTAGTAGAGTAAATAAGGTGTTAGCTGAAGACCCGAGGCAGCCAAAGCGCCAGATCGGGAATCCAGGCCAGGAAACCAACCATGCCAAGCAGCATGATGACAAAAGGCAGGCTGCCTATCATGACGTCATTCATGCTGCCGCTTTTGCGCAGGCTTTGAACAACGAACAGATTCAAGCCGACTGGCGGCGTGATCAAGGCTGCTTCGACCAGAATAATGATGACAATACCCAGCCATACCGGATCGAAACCCAGCGCGATCATGATGGGTGTCACGATCGGGATGGTCATGATCATCATGGACAGGGTTTCCATAAAGCAACCCAGCACCAGGTAAAACACAACCAGGATCAGCAGCATCGTTGTGGGGCTAACGTCCAACCCGGTGATGGTGCTGGTCAAGGCATTGGTCAAGCCGGTGGCCGACATGATGAAGTTTAAAAAAGCAGCGCCGATAACAATCAACATGATCATGGCGGTTGATTTCATGGTGCCTTCAAGCACTTCCCGCAGCATCGCCAGCGTAAGCCGACGCGCGAAAGCGGCAAGGATCAGCGCTCCGACCACGCCCAGGGCTGCCGCCTCGGTTGGCGTCGCAACGCCAGCGTAGATCGACCCGACCACCAGCACAAAGATTGCCAGCGGCGGAACCAGATGAACCAGGCTGGCCATGCGTTCCTTCCAGCTAGCGGAGATCTTTTGTCCGCCCCATGCCGGCCTGGCCATGCACGCCAAGGCAATGGCAAGCATGAATAGTCCCGCCATGGCCAGGCCAGGAATAATCCCTGCCAGATACAGGCGCGGCACCGAGGTGTTGGTGAGGACCCCGTAGATAATCAGATTAATGGATGGCGGTATCAGGATGCCCAAAGTGCCGCCGGCGGCCAGACTTCCCAGAAATAGCGATTCGTTGTAGCCCTTCTTCTCGATCTGCGGTATGGCGACAGTACCCACCGTTGCCGCGGTTGCCACGCTGGAGCCCGATGTGGCGGCAAACAAGGCGCTGGCACCGATATTGGCGTGCATCAAGCCGCCCGGCAGCCACGACAGCCACAGGCTCATGGCGTTGTACATTTTTTCGGCCAGGCCAGAACGCAGCAAAATTTCGCCCAGCATGACAAAAAGCGGAATGGCTACGAGAAGGAACTCATTGCTGGTGGCCCAGGATATCTCGCCAATGGCTCGCGAGAGCGGCAGCATGGAATACAGGGGATCCAGGATTAGCCCCAACAGGCCCAGCGCGGCGCCAACCGGGATGCTGATGCCGATCAGGACAAGCAGCAGCACAAGCGAGGTCGTAATCATTGAAAGTCTCCTCGCACCATGCGTCGGCCCGCGTCGGCCTCTTCGTCGGCTTCTTCTTTCGAGCTGCGGATGCCGGAAATCGCTCTGACAGTAACAAGGTCGCCGGTAATCAAAGCGATGGATGAGCGTATCAACATCAATGCCAGTACGAGGCAAAGCCAGACCAGCCCGATGACCCAAAGCGACTGCGGTATCCACAGCGGCGTTGCCATCACCGTATTCGCAGTGGCGTTTCGATCCCAGGACAGCAGCGCGACATCCGCAGCGTAACGTGTCAAGTAAATAATGAAGACGGACAAGCCCACCAGGGCGATCCAGTCGAGCAGCGCGCACAGGCGCACTGGAAGAAGCTGGTAGAGCGCATCGATGCGTATGTTGGCACGCTGCAGCGTGGCAAATGCCAGCGCCCACGAAATACTGATGGCAAAGGCGTAGCCGGACAGCTCGTCGGAACCGCCCAGCGCGATACTGAAAAACTTTCGGGTAATGACGTCGGCAGTGATGTACAGGGCACTTGCCAGGGTAAGGCTGCCCGCGACCCATATGGCCACGCGCGAAAACGAGTTGGCTGCCCGCAGCAGCCGATCCAGCAAGACGTAGCGTTCGGTCGTAATGTTCATGGCTATCACCGGTGGAGCGCGGCCGGCCCGATCCGGATGGATAGGGCCGGCACACGCGTCATACTGACTATTTGCTGGCTGTGATGCCCAGTTTTTTACCTATGGTTTCGTTAAAGCCTTTGACACATTCATCAGAGCAGCGAGCCGCCCATTTGGGAACAACGGTTTCAGCCGTGATTTTCTTGAGCAGTTCGCGGTCGGCTGCTGTGGGTTCGACCAACTTCATCTTGCCCTTGACCGGCTGCGAGCAAGCCGCAGCGCCGGTATTGCAATCGTAGCCTTCCTGGGTTTCTATGGCAGCCTGTTCCCAGATGGCGTCGTACATCGTGGGCAAGTTGCTTTCCAGGAATTCCTGAACCTTGGGATCAAGCTTGTCCCA